>WNGL01005933.1_pt1 | contig 13626 bp, 13 predicted proteins | sample 5400591 | NCBI WGS metagenome assembly WNGL01 (sample SAMN13153377, study PRJNA577476) | soil metagenome | isolation source: 80 cm soil or saprolite under Garry oak tree replicate 1 | place: USA:California | collected 2016-06-15
TCTACATGCATGGCGTGACCAAGGAAATCCTCAAACTCGTGCGCGCCTCGAGCGCGCTGCATGCAATCGCGGATCGCTCGCGGCGCGCGAAGGCGGCGTTCTTCGATGGCGATAATCGTAACGATCCGGAGTACGACACTGAGGGCGTCTATTTCGAACTGCTGCGCGAGATCGGCCGCGATGTAGAGATGCGCGTGGTCGTCGATATCATAGCCGGCGCCTCGGCAGGCGGCATCAATGGTACAATGTTGGGGCGCGCGCTCAGCCACGACCTGCCCATGAACGCGCTGCGCGACCTCTGGCTCGACAACGCCGATGTTACGATCCTGCTTGCGCCCGACGCGCGCGCCGGCACCTGGAGCAAGTGGTTCCTCAAGCCGTTCCTGTGGGCGATGACTAGGACCGGCAGCTTCCGCGCGATCACCGATCTAGAGGTGCGGCAGAAGCTTTCGTTATTCGTGCGCTCCCGCTGGTTCAAGCCGCCGCTCGACGGGCGGGTGATGGCCGGCCTCATGTATGACGCCGTCGTCTCGATGGGTGCCGCGAAAAGCTCGCGCGCCTCGTTGCTTCCGTCCGGCCAATCACTCGACCTGTTTGTCACCCTGACGGACTACTACGGCTACCAGCAGCTCGTGCAAATCCACGATCCGCCGCTCATCTACGAGCGCGACCACCACCATGTTCTGCATTTTACCTATCGGCGCCATTCGAACGGAGAGGTCGAGAGCGACTTCGACCTCGATAAGGCGCCGGGGCTCGCGTTTGCCGCGCGCGCGACGTCCTCCTTCCCGGGCGCATTCCCGCCGGCGCGCATCGTCGAAATGAACGAGGTCGTCTTACAGAGGAATGGGAGCTGGCCGCGACGCGCAGAATTCATCGCAAAATCATTTCCCAACCACCTGCGCGCCGGCATCGACCCGACGACGGTATCCTTCCTCGATGGCTCGGTGCTCAACAACCGTCCATTTCAGGAAGCAATCTCGGCCATCCAGGGCCGGCCAGCTTTTCGAGAGATCGATCGTCGTCTGGTCTACATCGATCCACATCCGGTGGCGGCGCTATTGCCGCGCCAGCACGTCGTGCCCGGCTTCTTCGCGATGCTACGCGGTGCGCTGTCGGATATCCCGAGCTCGCAGCCGGTGATCGACGAGCTTACGCGCGTGATCGAGTTCAACGAGCAGGTGCGCCGGCTCCGGGCGATCGTCGACAGCGCCCGTCCGCACATCAGCCAATTGGTAGGGAAAGTCGTGACCACGACGTTCGATCGGCTGATCTCGAGCGGGGAGCTTCGAGCCTGGCGCGAGCAGGTTAACTCTCACGTCGCGCGCGATGCCGGCTTTGCCTATCAGGCCTATGTACGGCTCAAGCTTGCCTCGGTGCGCGCGTTCGGCGCTGAGCTGATCGTGAAGCTGCGGGGCGTGCCGGCGCAATCGCCGTTGTCGCGCGTGGTGTCCGAAATCATCGATGCCTGGGCGGTGCACAAAGGCATCGTCTACGAACGGGCCGACAGCGAAGCGCTCGAATTCGAGAGTCAAACCGCGGAGCATCTTCCCGCCTGGGTGAAATACCTCCTGGCCTTTGACGTCAAATACCGCGTCCGGCGCGTGCACTTTCTGATCACGGGCCAGAATAGGCTTTATCAACTCATCGATGAGGACCGTTTCGCCGGGCTTGATCCGCTCGTGATCGATCAGCTCAAGCGTGAGTTCTATGGCCGGCTGGACGCGTTGCGGCGCCGGGAAGATGCCGGCTTTTACAGCCGTGAGGTGCGCGAGCTTGCGGCAGATATTTTTCCCGCCGCGCCTTCGGGTGCGGAGGTCAGGCATCTTGAGGCCTACGCGGCCAGCTTCGTGGAGCAACATATCGCCAAGCTCGATCGGCTGATCGAGCAACTCGCCGTCGAGATCGACCTCAATGCGAGCACCCGTGAAATCGACGATCTCTTGGCTTCGCTCGATCCGGCCAAGTGGCATCCGGAGGCACGCCGGGAGGTATTTGTCAATTATCTTGGCTTTCCGTTCTGGGACGTGTTGACCTTCCCGATGACTCGTGCTCGCGAGATGGGTGAGCTCAACGAGATTTTGATCGATCGGATCAGCCCGCAGGACGCCCGCACGCTTTCCGGATTTGATGGAGTCGAGAGCTTGAAGGGCATCGCTTTCGGCCATTTCGCCGCATTCTTGTCGCGCGCCTATCGGGAAAACGATTATCTCCTCGGGCGCCTGCATGCGCTTGACCGGCTCATCGACATCGTTTGCGACGCGGCAGGTGTTGATCCTAAGGCGGATGGAATTGACGTGTTGGCGCTCAAGAAGCGCGGCTTTGCGGCAATCATCGCCGCCGAGGAGCCGCATCTCACCCACAGCCGCGATTTGATCGCGGCTTTGCGCCGGTCAATGGGCGAGATCGGCGCTAGCTAGCCGCAGCAGCCGGTCACCATCGGCCGCCTCGGTGCACGAGCCGCAGAATGACGAGGAGAATAACAGCGCCGATGACAGCCGAGATGATGGACGAGACGATGCCGGCGCCGAGGTGAATACCCAGCTGCGGCAACAGCCAATTACCGATCAGGGCGCCGATGATTCCGATGCAGATATCGGCAACGAACCCGTAACCCGTGCCACTGACGATTTTTCCGGCAAGCCATCCCGCGATCAAACCAACCAACAAAATGACGAGAATAGATTCATTCGACATGTTTTCCTCCCATTCGGCGACACATGCGTCGCAGACCCCGGACGATCCACCATACTGAATGCATGGCCGGCCGACCAGCACAACCGCCGCAAAACAAGCAGTAAATTAACGAGACCGCGCTAAGCTGCACAAACAGCAAGAAAACAGACAACCGAGGAGTGCTACGCCGGACGGCAACAAAGGCGTAGTCGTCCTAATGTAGCTGCGGACGGCTTAGGCCGCATTTCTGAGCGCTTCGGCCACGCGCGGGGCGAAATAGGTAAGCACGCCGCACGCGCCGGCGCGCTTGAAGGCGATCAGGCTCTCGATCATCGCCTTCTCGCCGTCGAGCCAACCGTTCTGCGTCGCTGCCATGATCATCGAATATTCGCCCGATACCTGATAGGCGAAGGTCGGCACGGCGAAGGCGTCTTTCACGCGGCGCAGAATGTCGAGGTAGGGCATACCGGGCTTGACCATGACCATATCGGCCCCCTCGGCAATATCAAGTTCGACCTCGCGCAGCGCCTCGTCGCTGTTGGCCGGGTCCATCTGATACGTGCGCTTGTCGCCAATCAAGGTCGCGGCCGAGCCCACTGCGTCGCGGAATGGACCGTAGAAGGCCGAGGCATATTTGGCCGCGTAGGCCATGATCGAAACGTCGGCAAAGCCGGCGCGGTCGAGACCCGCGCGGATCGCCCCGACGCGCCCGTCCATCATGTCCGACGGGGCGATGATGTCGCAGCCGGCCTGCGCCTCGACCAGCGCCTGCTGCACCAGGACTTCCACCGTTTCGTCGTTGAGTATGACGCCGTCGCGCAGGAGGCCGTCGTGGCCGTGGCTGGTGTAGGGATCGAGGGCGACATCGCAAAGGATACCGACGCCCGGCACCGCACGTTTAATGGCGCTTATGGCGCGACACACCAAGTTGTCTGGATTGACCGCTTCGCTGCCGGCCTCGTCCCGCTGCTTCGGGTCGGTATACGGAAATAGCGCGAGGCAGGGGATCGCAAGGGCGGCGGCGCGCTCAGCCTCGCGCACCGCTTCATCGACCGACAGCCGCTCGACCCCCGGCATGGAGTCAACCGGCACCCGCGTCTTTACTCCATCGACAAGAAACAGAGGCCAGATCAGATCGTGTGTGCTGAGCTCGTGCTCGCGCACGAGGCGCCGCGCCCATTCGGCCTTGCGGTTGCGGCGCGGACGCTTGGCGAGATCGAGACCCGGCCTGCGTTTGATTCCTGGCTCGACAGGAGTGAGACGAGCCTCGATGGCTCGGCCGTATTTGATGGCCATTGCACTCCTCCCGGATGAAAAGCGCCCATTTCTAGCCGCTCCGCCATCCGCTTGCCAGCGGTGCCGCACTGGCGCGGGCTGTCATAACGGTTGCTCTCCTCCGCTCGCGCCTTCATGTTCCGGGTAGCAAACCAGGCCTTGCCGTCAAATAAGATGCCGTGCGACCGAGGGTCGCGCCGGTCTGGCCCAAATAGGCCCGTTGGAGCCAACATCGCGCCGGCACGGGCGAAACAGAAGCGCAACAGGAGGATCAGATGCGCGTTGTGGCCACAGTCTGCGCCGCCGCATTTTTGGCGTTCTGCCCCACCTTGCACGCGCACGCGCAGGATCCACTGAGTTTTTACAAGGGCAAGACGGTTGATCTTTACGTCGGCTACAGCGCTGGCGGTGGGTATGATGTCTATGCTCGGGCGCTGGCGCGGTACATGGGGCGCTTCATCCCCGGCAATCCGACGATCGTGCCGAAGAACATGCCGGGCGCCGGCAGTCTCGTGCTCGCCAACTGGCTTTACAATGTCGCGCCCAAGGACGGCAGCGCGTTCGGCATGATCGGACGCGGTACTGCTTTCGATCCGCTGCTCGGCTCTACGAAGGCAAAATTCAATGCGGCCAAGTTCAATTGGATTGGCAGCATGAACGACGAAGTGAGCGTCTGTGTCGCATGGCACACGAGTGGTATCGCAAAGCTTGAGGACGTCACGCAGAAAGAGCTGACAGTCGGCGGCACAGGCCCGGCCGCCGATACCGATCAATTTCCCAAAGTCCTCAACGCCACGATTCATACCAAGTTCAAGATCATTCCTGGTTATCCGGGCGGCAATGACATTGATCTGGCAATGGAGCGGGGTGAAGTGATGGGCCGCTGCGGCTGGTCATGGTCAAGTGTGGTTGCAACGCACAAACCTTGGGTAGATGACAAAAAGATCAACATTCTTGTGCAACTGTCACTGGCCAAGCACGCCGATCTCTCACACGTTCCGCTGGTGATGGATTTTGCCAAGACTGACGAAGAGCGGCGAATCTTCAGGCTGGTCTTTGCGCGCCAGCCGATGGGGCGGCCGTTTCTGGCTCCTCCAGGCGTTCCCGTGGATCGTACGGCCACCTTGCGCAAAGCGTTCATGGATACGATGAAGGATCCGGGCTTTCTCGCTGAAGCCGAAAAGATGCAGCTGGAGATCAATCCCGTTTCGGGCGATGCGGTGCAGACAATCGTGCAAGACGTGTACCAAACGCCGAAGTCGATTGCTGCAGCGGTGGCCGATATAGTCAACCATTAGTCGTCTGCCCTTCGTCAATTGACGGCCGGTCGCCCTACCATTATCGGTCGCCACAATGGACTTCGAACTCACCGAGGAACAGCGCGCGATGCAACATACCGCTCGCGCTTTCGCGCGAGCCGCGATGATGCCGTTTGCGCGGCAGTGGGACGAGGATGAGATCTTTCCTGTCGACACGCTGAGGGAAGCCGCCAAACTCGGCTTCGGCGGCATCTACGTGGCCGCCGACGTTGGCGGGTCCGCGCTCTCGCGACTCGATGCCGTGCTGATCTTCGAAGAGCTGGCGCAGGGCTGTCCCTCGACCTCCGCCTATGTGTCGATCCACAATATGGTAGCATGGATGGTCGATGCGTATGGCTCGAGTGAATTGCGACGACGCTTTCTGCCCGAGCTCTGCAGCATGGCGAAATTCTCCAGCTACTGCCTTACCGAGCCGAATTCCGGCTCGGATGCGGCAAGCCTGACGACCCGCGCACAACGCCGCGACGATCACTACGTGCTCGACGGCACCAAGGCGTTCATTTCGGGCGGCGGACGCTCCGATGTCTACCTCGTTATGGCGCGCACGGGGGGAGGGGGGCCGCACGGCATTTCGTGCTTCCTGGTCGAAAGCGGCACGCCAGGGCTCAGCTTCGGAGCGCAGGAGAAGAAGCTCGGCTGGCACTCGCAGCCGACAACGATGGTGATATTCGAGTCCTGCCGCGTGCCCGTCGAAAACCGTATCGGCGCTGAGGGAGAAGGGTTCAAGATCGCCATGAGGGGGCTCGACGGCGGCCGGCTCAACATTGCGGCCTGCTCGCTCGGCGGCGCCCAGTTCTGTCTGGAGCGCACGATCGCGCACATGAAGGAGCGCAAACAGTTCGGCAGCCGGCTCGCGGATTTCCAAGCGCTCGGCTTCCGCGTCGCGGATTACGCGACTGAGCTCGAGGCATCGCGGCTGATGCTCTACCGGGCCGCGGACGCACTCGATCGACGTGAGGGTAGCGCCACGCGGCTTGCTGCCATGGCCAAGCGGCTTGCGACCGATACCGGCTTTGCGGTGGTGAATGGCTGCCTCCAGCTCCATGGCGGTTATGGCTATCTGCGCGATCACCCAATCGAGCGCGTCTTGCGCGATGTACGCGTGCACCAGATCCTCGAAGGGACCAACGAGGTGATGCGGCTGATCGTCAGCAGGGACTTGTTGGGGAATTGAGAACCGTCATCTGCAGGTGAACAAGTCGCGTCAACGCACGGAATGTATGATGGAAGTCCCGCCGAGGATCGCGTCGTCCCGTTCCACCGCAGGCGTTTGGCGCTCCCTCCCTTAGCGCTTGCATGCCGCTCGAAAGCTTCATGGCGAAAGAATTGGCGCTCGCCACCGCGGCGGCCTTCACCGGTGCGGCGATCTACGTCAATGTCGCGGAGCAGACGGCGCGGCTCGGTATCGACGACAAGGCGCTGCTTGCTGAATGGAAACTGAGCTACGCGCGCGGCTTCGCCATGCAAGCAAGCCTTGCGCTCGCTGCCGCGCTGTTCGGACTGTTGGCTTTTTGGCTCACGCGCGACTGGCGTGCGCTCGTGGGGGCGGGCCTGATGTTCAGCAATTGGCCTTACACGTTGCTGGTGATCCTGCCGCTCAATAAGCGCATCGCGGCAACGCCGCCGGATGCAGCCGGCGGGGCGACCCGCGCCCTCATCCAAACCTGGGGCAGGCTCCACGCTGGCCGTAGTGCCCTCGGACTGGCGGCGACTCTCGTCTTTGTGTGGGCAAGCGCGTGAGCTCGGACGATCTCCTGTTCGAGCGGCGCGGTGCCGCGGGTCTTATCACGCTCAATCGGCCGCATGCGCTCAACGCGGTGTCGCTGGCCATGGTGCGCGAACTCACGCGACAGCTCGCCGAATGGGAGACGGATCCTGCGGTCACCCGGGTGATCGTTGCCTCGCGTGATCCTCGCGCCTTCTCTGCGGGTGGAGATGTGCGGGCGCTCTATGATCTCGGTCGTGCCGGGCTTTTCTACGAGGCGCTCGGCTATTTTCGCGAGGAGTACGCGCTCAACACCCGCATCAAGAGCTATCGCAAGCCGTATGTGGCGCTCATCGACGGCATCGTCATGGGTGGCGGCGTCGGCATCTCGGTGCACGGCTCACATCGCGTGGCCGGCGACAAGTTCGCGTTTGCAATGCCCGAGGTGGGCATCGGATTTTTTCCCGACGTCGGCGCGACGTGGTTCCTGCCGCGCCTGCCAGGAAGGCTCGGTACCTATTGCGCGCTCACCGGCGAGCGGCTCGATGGTGCAGACGCAGTCGTCGCAGGCATTGCTACCCATCGGGTGCCGTCGGCGCGGTTTCCAAACCTGATCGAATCATTATGTGATGCCGACCCCGTCGAAGAGTCCCTTGCCGCGTGCGCGCAGTCCCCGGCGCGCGGAGCTGCCGCGGCGCGGCGGAACGCTATCACGGCATTGTTCGAGGCCGATCAGGTCGAGGAGATCCTGGGCGCGCTGGATGCCGAGGGTGCCATGCAAGGTCCAAATGCGGCGTTTGCGGCCGAGACCGCGGCCTTGATGCGCACAAAATCCCCGACAAGCCTCAAGCTCGCGCTGGCACAGATGCGGCGCGGCGCGACACTCGATTTCGCCGAATGCATGCGCACCGAATTCCGCATAGTCTCGCGCGTGGTGCGGGGCCATGACTTCTATGAGGGGGTGAGGGCGGTGATCATCGACAAGGATCAGGCGCCGCACTGGCAACCGGCCAGCCTCGCGGCGGTCGATCCGGCCGAGGTGGAGAGGCACTTCGCTCCGGTCGCCCACGAGCTTGAGCTGCCATGATGAACACCGAAGATCCGCAAATTCTCGAACCGGTTCAGGCCGGCGACGGCGAAGCCGCCGGTAAGCCATGGTCGTACCGGTTGATGCTGTTCCTGCGGGTGATGGCAGGCGTCTCGCTCTGCAAGGGTCTGTACCACTGGGCGGTTATTTGTGGCATCGGAGCCCCGCTTCCATCCGGGTTCGATTCCTATTCCACGCCGTATCAGGTGGCGACGGTGTTCTTCGGCGTTATCGATCTCGTGGCGGGGGTCGGCTTGTGGCTCGCCGCGCCCTGGGGCGCCGTAGTCTGGCTCACGTCCGTGATCTCCATGGCAGCAGTGGAGCTCTTGTTTCCGCAAATCTACGGCGGGAACATATGGACCGTTATGACGGAGGTGGTGTTGCTCGGGACTTATTTGTGGCTCGCCCTGATGGCCGCGCGCGAGCAGCCGGGCTGACAACCGCGCTGGAGGACATCATGGCAAAGGTCGGCTTCATCGGGCTCGGCAATATGGGGATGCCGATGGCCGAAAACCTGCTGAAGGGCGCTTACGAGGTGACCGGATTCGACCTCAACGCAGCTGCGACCGAACGGCTCGCGGACAACGGGGGGAGCCGAGCGAACTCGCTCGCCGATGCATGTAACGCCGCCGAGATTGTCATCACCATGTTGCCCTCGGGCGAACAAGTGAGCGAGGTTTATCTCGGGGCTGGCGGTGTGCTGGCAAGCATAGGGCCGGGAGCGTTACTAATCGATTCCTCGACTATCGACGTGCAAACCGCGCGCGAGGTGGCGCAAGCCGCCCAAAATAAAGGCTTCGCAATGGTCGACGCCCCAGTTTCGGGCGGCGTGGCCGGGGCCGAAGCGGCAACCTTGACCTTCATGGTAGGCGGCAGCGATGAGGCCTTCGAACGCGCACGGCCAGTGCTGGAGAAAATGGGCAAGACCATCGTCCATGCCGGCGCGCCCGGCAATGGCCAGGCGGCCAAGATTTGCAACAACATGATTCTCGGTGTCTCGATGATCGTAGTGTCGGAGGCCTTCCTGCTGGCGGAAAAGCTCGGGCTGGATGCGCAAAAGCTGTTTGACATTTCCTCTAAATCATCTGGGCAGTGCTGGTCCATGACGAGCTATTGCCCCGTGCCAGGCCTAGTGCCGTCCTCGCCGGCGAACCGCGATTACAGGGCTGGCTTCACCGCGGCCATGATGCTTAAGGATTTGAAACTCGCACAGACCGCTGCGCGTGCCACCCATGCGACGACGCCGCTTGGAGCTGGCGCCGCGGCGGTCTATGAGCGCTTCGTCGAAAGCAGCGATGGAAGCGTCGATTTTTCCGGCATCATTCGTTATTTGCGCGGCGCGTGAAGACGGCATTGCGCGTCTCCTGACTTCGTCCCAGCGAGGTCCTGACTTATTGGGTGTAAACCGGAGCTGCCTTCACTCGACACAGAAGGAATGATGGTGAAGCAAACGTAACGGACAAGCGCTGCACAAGAAGGCCTCATAAACCGTTTCTGCTCACGCGTTCTTTACGTTCAATATCGAGACGCACGAAATCGAAGCACAAAGGCAATTTGCATGTCGAGCACGCGATGCGCGGCGGCTCAGGATGAGTGGAAGCTCGCAGCAGCAGTGAGACACGCGTTCATCAACGGACCATTCACCGTTGCAGATAAACCTTATCTTTAGCGTGTTGTTTAAAGCGAATTTTAGATGCCGATCGTAGGCTGCACGTCGAGCGGGGAAACAATGCCCGCTAGCAACAAACGATAAGTCACGGGGAAGGTGTCATGTTGAGAAGCGTTGCAAGAGCAATCGAGCCCGCCGTTCGCGAGGGAAATGCTGAGCGCGTACGTCCGCACTATCTCGAAACGTTGACCTTGGTCGAACGGCTGCATCGTCGCCTGCTCGACGTGATCAAGGACGAGTTTGACCGCAGGAGCCGCGCCGAGATCAACGCGGTGCAGGCGCTGCTTCTATACAACATCGGAGAGAAGGATCTCACTGCCGGCGAGCTGCGTACGCGCGGATATTATCTCGGCTCGAACGTTTCCTATAACCTCAAAAAGCTGGTCGAGATGGGATACCTTGACCATCAGCGCTCGCAGATCGATCGCCGCTCAGTGCGCATCAAGCTCACCGGCAAAGGGCGCGAGGTGCGCGATATTGTCGATACGCTCTACCACAAGCACGTTGCCACCGTGGCCCAGGTTGGCGGCATCGACGGTGACGAGTTCGCGACACTCAACAAGTCGCTGCAGCGCCTCGAGCGATTCTGGACCGACCAGATCCTCTACCGGCTCTGATCAACGTTTACCGGTCGGACCTGCCCCGGCGCCCTGCCGGGGCACATTTTTTTGGTCTCGGGTTCACGAAAACGACCCGTGCGACAGCTAGATGTGGGCAACCAGGCGGTGGCGGCAGCCATAACTTGGCGCTCCGGAGCGGGTGTGCTATCGCCCCGGCGACCTCCGGGCGCGCAGGTCGCCCAATAGCAGCGTGACGTCCATGACAGATCCGTCTCGAGCCCACGCCGATGTTGCGAACTTGTTCACGGCTGCGCTGGCGGAGACCGACCCTGAGGTGGCCGAGGTCCTAAAGCGCGAGCTCGGTCGGCAGCGCGACGAGATCGAGCTCATTGCCTCTGAAAATATCGTCAGCAAAGCGGTTCTCGAAGCGCAGGGATCGGTTCTCACGAACAAATACGCTGAAGGCCTGCCGGGACGGCGCTACTACGGCGGCTGCCAATATGTAGATGTAGCGGAAACCTTGGCAATTGAAAGGGTTACCAGGCTTTTCGGATGTAAATTTGCAAACGTCCAACCGCACTCGGGTGCTTCTGCCAATGCCGCCGCCTTCATGGCCCTCATGACTCCGGGCGACGTCTTCATGGGGCTCAATCTCGCCGCCGGTGGCCACCTGACGCATGGCTCTCCGGTCAACATGTCAGGACGCTGGTTCAAGCCAATACCCTATAGCGTGCGCCGGGACGATCACCGGATCGATTTTGATGAGGTGGCGAAGCTTGCGCGTCAATTTCGGCCGAAGATCATCATCGCTGGCGGGTCCGCCTATCCGCGCATCCTCGATTTCCGCCGCTTCCGCGAGATCGCCGACGAGATCGGCGCCAAACTTCTCGTCGACATGGCGCATTTCGCCGGTCTCGTCGCCGGCGGCGTGCATCCTAATCCGTTCCCGCACGCCCATGTCGTCACTTCGACCGCGCACAAGACGCTGCGCGGGCCGCGTTCGGGCTTCATCCTCACCAATGACGAGGAGTTGGCGAAAAAACTCAACGCGGCAGTCTTTCCCGGTCTGCAGGGAGGGCCGCTGATGCATGTGGTGGCCGCCAAGGCGGTGGCCTTCGGTGAGGCGTTGCGCCCGAATTTCAAGCTTTACGCACGCAGCGTCATCGCAAATGCCAAGGCGCTCGCGGAAACGCTCAGGTCCAAGGGTCTCGATATCGTTTCCGGTGGTACCGACACTCATATCATTCTGGTGGACCTGCGGCCCAAGCGCTTGACCGGCAAGGTGGCGGAACTGGCGCTCGGCCGCGCTCACATCGCCTGCAACAAGAATGGCGTCCCCTTCGATCCGCAGAAGCCGGCAGTGACCTCAGGAGTGCGCCTCGGCACTCCTGCGGGGACCAGCCGCGGGTTCGGCATCGCCGAGTTCCAAGAAGTGGGCGAACTGATCGTAGAGGTGCTCGAGCCTCTCTCGCAGAAGGGCATAGAGGAGGATGCCTTCATCGAGGCGGCGGTCCGCGAGAAGGTGAAGAAACTCGTCAGCCGATTTCCGATTTACACCGGATAATGCTGCTCCGGTGTCATCGCCTGCGAATCTGGACGCACCAGTACACACCTAACCTTGCGGCGCAGGGGTGTGGCCCGTTCCGACTCGTGTGGTGATTATTGGATGCCCGCTTTCGCGGGCGTGACGAGCTGACCGAGCAGAGGAATGCGGTAAGGGAAACCTCCATGCGCTGTCCGAACTGCGGCAGCCTCGATACGCAGGTCAGGGATTCGCGCCCGACCGAAGATTCGTCCGCCATCCGCCGCCGGAGGGTGTGCCTTGCCTGCAACTTCCGCTTCACCACGTTCGAGCGGGTACAGTTGCGCGAGCTGATCGTCATCAAGCGAAACGGCCGTCGCGTCCCCTTTGATCGGGACAAGCTGCTGCGCTCAGTGCAGATCGCGCTGCGCAAGCGTCCGGTCGAGCCCGAGCGCATCGATCAGGCGGTCTCGAAAATCGTACGCGAACTCGAAAGCCAGGGTGAGAGCGAGGTCTCCTCCGAGACCGTGGGCGAGATGGTCATGGAAGCGCTGCGTGCGCTCGACGACGTTGCCTATGTCCGCTTTGCCTCCGTCTATCGCAATTTCCGCGAGGCCAAGGATTTCGAAAGTGTGCTCGACGAACTGACGGAAGATGGAAAGCCGGGCGCGGCGGCGAGCAAGTGAAGCACCTCAGATCACGATCTCCATCCCAATTACGGCAAGGAAATCGGGCGCGTTGATGCGTCGGAGCCGTCCACTGCAACATGGAAAGCATTCCCACGGCGCGCCGCGGTCGCTCTGGTTGCGCACGATAATCGAGTTGCCGGCGTAAAGCGGCTCGTAGAGCATGTGAGGGCCGGCAAACTCCGAACCAATCAAGTCCACACCAGCTTGTAAAGCTTGAATAGGTCAAGCGCCGGCGTCGACGAGGTTCTCCACCACCGCTCGGAGAGCCTTTTGAGCTCGCGATCAGCAACGACGTCGATGCTCGCAGCGCATTTGCAAGAGTGTCGCTCCGGCCAGACTGCGCAGGAAATCGATGATCCCGTGAAGATTTCTTGGCTGCGGATGCCGCATGGCGGCGTCGAACGAGAACAGTTCACGCCGTTGCGGGTCGGCTTTGAGCTTGTAGAGATCGGCGATGGTCCGCGCGGCGTTTCGGAACGGCCGGGTGGCGGGTTACGTCATCGATGCGCTCAGCGCCGACATAGATGGCGCGGCCGTCGCGCATGCATTCGAGCTTGCCTTCTGCCGATCAGCATCAAAGCTCCCGTGCGCCTTGCAGACCCTGGTATAACGTAAGGGCCGTCTCGAAAGAAGTTGAGCTCATTGAGCAACTCTGACCATAGCGCGGAAGACACCCGCTTTATGACACTCGCATTCGCACTCGGCCGGCGTGGGCTGGGACGCGCCTGGCCCAATCCCGCCGTCGGCGCGGTCATCGTCAAGGACGGCGTGGTCGTCGGCCGCGGCTGGACTCAGCCCGGCGGGCGGCCCCATGCCGAGACTGAGGCGCTGCGCCGCGCCGGTTCCGCGGCGGGCAGGGCGACGCTCTATGTCACGCTCGAGCCCTGCTCGCATCACGGCAAGACGGGGCCATGTGTCGATGCGATCGTCGCTGCCGGCGTCGCGCGCGTCGTTTCCGCCCTTGTTGATCCCAATCCTGAGGTTGCCGGGGCCGGTCATTGGCGCTTGGCAGAGGCTGGTGTCGTCGTTGAGGTCGGCCTAGGCGCCGCTGAGGCGCGGCGGGCGCATGCCGGTCACATCCGGCGCGTCGCGGCGGGCCGCCCGCAGGTGATGTTGAAACTCGC
>WNGL01020831.1_pt1 | contig 13625 bp, 16 predicted proteins | sample 5400591 | NCBI WGS metagenome assembly WNGL01 (sample SAMN13153377, study PRJNA577476) | soil metagenome | isolation source: 80 cm soil or saprolite under Garry oak tree replicate 1 | place: USA:California | collected 2016-06-15
CGCGTGAACGCCCTCGAGTATCGCGTGATCCCGGAACTCAAGTCCACGGAGGCGTTCATCCGCCAACGCCTCGAGGAAATGGAGCGGGACAATTTCATGCGGCTCAAACGGTTCAAGCAGACCGCGGCGTCGTAGGCGCGTGATCTCGGTGGCTGCCTGCCCTCTGGGGCGGGCCCATAGACTACCGTTGGCGCAGCGGGGCCACGGTCGCTGCGGTCGACTCGCCTTGCAGTGTAGCGGTTTCCTCCTTCGGCGCCTCCGCGGTCGAGCGACCGATCGTGGGGCCGCGCGCGGGACCCAACTCCGTCCGCGCACCCTTCCGCCAGTTCCCGTGACGGTACCGGCCGCGGCTCGCGAACTCGGCCATCATGCCCGGGAGGCCCGGGAGATCATCCGCGAAGTACCAGAAGGCCAAGTTCTCGCCGTATCGTTCGGCGAGGTCGGACAAGAATTCCCCGATGCTCCGGGAGACATCGAGGGGCAGTGCTCCGGGGTAGATCGCCGCGAGGTAGACGTACTCGCCCCGTTCGACCGCCACGTTGCGGTTCCCAAGCTCGAACTTCTTCAACTCCTCGTGCTCCTCCCGGAAGGCGTCCCGCACGAACGCCGAGATGGCGGTGAGCATCCCCGCCAGGATGTCCTCGTCCATCTGGGCCCGCGGTCGGATGGATGTGTGGACCAGGAGGCGGCCGTCGAGCCCGATGAGGAACAGGTCGTCCGTCGGCGACCGGTATGGATACCGCTTCCACCCGAAGTATCCCGCAATCCCGGAGGCCAGGAGGAGGAGGCCTCCCCACGGGCTGATCAGCACGGACCACATCGACGGGCGGTACGACACGGACAATGACGCAACCGAGGGGGACACGCTGGTGTTCCCGCTGGAGAGGGTGACGCGGAGGACCAGGGGCTTCGTCGCGAGCTTCGAGAGATCCTGTCCGTCCACGACCCAGGTCCAACTCGCTCCGCCGTCCACGGAGACCTCATAGACGATCGCGGTGCCGGGAGGCCGGATATCGTTCACGTGGAACGATTCCCATCCGAAGACCGACTCCGCCGGGAGGAACGGGGCCGTGCGGAGGGTCCCGATTGGCCCGTACGCACCCGCCCGGATCGAGAGGCGGGTGACGAGGGGCGTGCCGGCACCGTCTGTGCTGAGGGATAGTCGCCACTGGAGGAACCGGTTCGGCGGGCTGGTGATCTGCGACCCCGCGACGGGAGCCCACGGCGTCCACGACGGATCTCCCGGCGACGAGGCGTTCCCGGTCCTCGTCTCGACCGCGACGGAGGTCGCAGGAGGATCCGCCGTCGCCTGCACCACCGCAGCGGAGAACACCGCGGCGGATCCGGCATCGATCGGGAGGCTGGTAAACGACCCGTGCGGAGTCCGCGCTGAGGTCGAGGGCCAAGGTTCGGGTTCCCGCGGGGACCGGGGACTCACTCCAACGGAAGCCACCCGCGCTCACCCGGAGGTACGCCACCACGTTGACCGACGGGCTCGCCACCACATCGAATGTAAGGCTGAGGGTCCCCGGGGTCCCGCTCGTCGAGCTTGGTTTGATGAACGTCTGGGAGACGTTCGACCTCTCGTCGAAGGCCGTGTAGTTGAACAGAACGAGGTCGTCGACGTGCGCAGTGTACTTGCCCAGATTTCCGAGGAAGCCGACCATGGCCTGATCGATTTGGGTGTTCGTCCCGAAGGAAGGAGAGATGTCGAAGACGTACCTGTGCCATCCCGGAGTGAGAGACTGCGGAATCCAACTGACCCAGTTCTGGCCTCCCAAGTTGGTGAGAAGAATGGACGCCGCGAGGCCGCTCGCATTCACGTTGATCCAGACCCCGAGACGATTGTAGGCGCTCCAATTCCAGGTCCCGGGATCGTCGCGGATCGCGCCGACCCAGTTTCCGCCCCCTTGCTGGCCGATCGTCACATTGTCCCTCAGCGACCCGCTGCCTTCCACGCGGACTGTGGTGGATTGGCCGAGAATGCTGGAGCTCTTCCCGTTCCCGACGCCCACCCACGGGTGCGTCCCGAACACATTGTCCATCGAGTCAAACTGGAGTCTCGGCGTCAGATGCCAGAGGCGAGCTCTCCCGCCGGCGTCCCTCGCGGCCAACACCTGCCCCGTCGCTCCGTTGGCGTACGTCCACAGCCCCGACGTCTGATCGAACGTCCCGTCTTGGATCAGGTTCACCGCCTGGTCCACGAGTCGAAGACCCGAACTCACACTGACGTTCGTGGCCGAGTCCTCGGAGGCCAGGAAGTCTGAGTCGTTCGTGTAGTTCCGCCAGAGCGGCGTCTGGGCGAGCGTCGCGATGCCGGGTGCCACCGACACGTCCGTCAGGTTGTAATCCGCCGCCATCGAGAAGTCCCACGTGACTCGCTTGGCCCCGCCCGCCTGATCGGTCAAGACCGGTTCCGCCGCCGCACTCGGGAGGAGGGCGACGACGACCAGAAGGAGGACGAGCGCTTCGTGCAGGTGGCGTGACCGTTCGTGCATGGGAGGGTAGCTCCGGCAAGCTCCAGCGAGCCGCGTCCTCGGCGAACCCACGCCCCTCCCGCGCTAAGGACTCTCATGGGTTGTCCGCTTTCGTCTTAAAGGTATCGGTGCTGAAAGCGGCGAATGACGATTTGGCGGGAGACGAAGGAACGCCGGGGACCGCCGTACCTCCAGATGGCAAGGAGGCGACCGGACAAGTTCATGGTCCGAGTGTCGTTTCGTGGCGCGATGATGGGTCGGTTCGCCGCTGCATGGGACGATCCGATTCGTCGAGCGAAGATCCTGAGAAGTTTATGGTGGATCTCGACCGGCTTCACGCTCTTCGGGTTCGCGGTGATCTTCTACCGGGTCCTCTTCGCTCGCTGATCAACCGGCCGGCCGGCGGGCGCCTCGCCCGGGTCGGTACCGCACCCGGGAGACGAACCTCTCCGAGAACTCCTTGAGCCCTTGCAGATCCTGCGGGGATCCCGTCCAACGGGCGAACATCGGTCCGAACCGCGTTTCGAGGTTCGACATGAACCGACGGAGATCCTTGCCGGCCCAGCGCGGGACGCGACCCGAGTAGACGGCAGCGAGGTAGACATGGGTCCCTCGTTCGAGGAGGGCCGTCTTCCCCCCGATGTCGAAGCGCCGCAATCCGCCGCTCTCCTCGGGATCGAAGTCGCGGAGGAATGTGAGGATCGCCGTCAGCATCGCGGACAGGATGTCCTCGTCGCGGTCCGCGCGCATGCGGCGCGTGTTGTGGAGCATGAGGCGGCCGTCCTTCGAGATGAGGAAGATGTCGTCAATCGCGAAAGCCCGCTTGACCCAGACGTCGTACCCGACGTAGGCGACCGCCGCAGCGACGACGGCCACGAGGCCGAATGGGAAGAGCACGGCCTGGATCGACAGCGAGGCTGCACGCACCGTCACATGAGCGGTTGCCGAGACCTGGGATCCGGCCACGGTGACGGTGACGTTCCACGTTCCGACGCTGCCCGCAAGATACGTCCCGTCGTTCTGAACCTTGCCGGTCGGATCCGTGGTGGACCAAACGACGGCGGCGTTGACGGGATGATCCCCTGCATCCAACACGCTGGCTTGGAACCGAAGAGTTTGGCCGGCCTCGAGCGCCAAAGGTCCCGGGGATGTCAGGAGTACATGATTCGCCGGACCGAGGAACTCGTAGGTAGCTTCGACCAGCACGAGCGTGGGAGTGTTCAGTCCGCTGGACGTGGTCAACACCGCTTGCCAACGGAGGACCCGTCCCGCAAGCCCCGCGAGCGATCCAGAAGGGGGAACGACGGAATAGGTCGAGCCGTTCCCGGCCAGCAATTCGACCGAGGTGGCCGCGGACCCGCTCCACGATGCGTTGAGGGACCTCCACAGGAGGAAGTCCAGGTCTGCCGCCACAACATCGGCAGTGACAGTCCCGGAAGCGACCCGATGGCGGTATTCCAGCAAGAATGAGTTCAGCACCGGAGATTCGCTCGCGTTCGTCGTGTTGAGTTCGGCCCGGACTTGGAAGTGATTCGAGGAGGGGAGGCCCGCCAAGTACTGTCCGGGATCGGCCCAGCTGTTCCACGGACTCCAAGACGGATCGGCGGTATCCGTCCCGTTGCCTGAACGAACATCCAATCTCGCGGACGTCGCACCCGCGTCCACGGCAGCGGTCCAGGTGACGTTCAACAGCTCGGAGACGCCACTCAAGCTGATGGGGTTCGAGAGATATGTCCCGTTGTGGCGGTCCGGCCAGACCATCGACACGTTGTCCACTCGCAGGTTCGCATGCGACTCCGATGCGTTGTCGACGACGACGCGGAAATGGAACGAGAGCAAGTAGGGACCTCGGTCGCTCGTGGCGCTCGAGATGTCGACCGCGAAGTGTTGCCACGCTCCTGGCGTCGCAGCGGCCACGGCGGCGTCGAAAGAGCCGTTGGATGCGGCAATGTGGACGGATGCGTTGGTCGAAACGACACCCGACGAGTTGACCAGGGACCAATTGAACGAGAGAGAGCCGCTCCCGAGTCTCGGGGACGTGACGTATGGCTTCGAAACGGCCTGCGAGATGGACGCACCCTCGTCGAGCTGCCTCGGGGTGCCAAAGGAGGCATCATCGAAATAGATCTGGGTCGACGGAACGTTCTGACCGTTGATGCGAAAGCGCACATCCTGGAGCGCGTTCCTCTCAAGCGGCGTTCCGAGCGGGGTGATGTTCACGAGAGTCTCATGCCAACCCTGGACGAGTGGCAGCTCCGGGGTCGTCCGGAAGGATGCGCCGACCGTGGCGGTAATGTTGAACGAGAGTGGGGGGACCACGTCCGTCGCGTTAATCCAGAGTACCAAGGTATCGTGTGCGGACCAATTCGTTGGGCCGGAATGAACGGCACTGACCCAGGTCGCTCCAGTTGAGATTGCCAAGGTCATGTTCATCGACGCCGTGCCTTCTACCCGGTTCACCGTATCGAGCGAAATACCCCCGTACGTGTTCGGAGGGGAGCTCCAGGTCCAATTCGTCAAATCGTCGAAGTTGTCCCACTTCGCAGTGAGAACATTGTAGCCCAAGATCGCGTCATCCGCTGGCGATTCCTGCCGCGCGACAACCTTGCCCGTCGTCCCATTCAAGAAGGTCCAGCCGGATGTACCATTGAAGTCGCCGTCGGCGACGTGGTTGGTCGAATTCGCTCGGAGTTCGAGACCGCTCGTTCCCCGAGTCAAGTTCGAGTCGAGATGTCCGTTCCCGGCAAACTCCGCTGACGAGGTCCACTGGACCCTCTGATCGTTCCACGGCAAGAGCGCCTGACCGCCCGCAAGAGAGACATTATCCAGCGACAGATTTGCCGCAGAGATGAAGGTCCATGTGATCGTCCGCGACGAATCAGGGTTGGTGGTCACGAGCGGGGCGTCCGATCGAGCCCCCTGGGCACTGAGGACGAGCGTGAGGATAATCCAGAACAGAAGCAGCGGGCCCGCCGAAGGCCTCCAGTTCGCGCTACTTCGTCGCCTGAGCATGGGCGTGTCCAATCCGCTAGTCCCTGCTCCCGGCCCGAGATTCTTTCCCTGTCGCTCGCCGAGGCGAGCGCCGGCTCAGGGGACGCAACTATCCGGACGAACCTACTTAATGATTGTGCCAGAGGCGCTCCAATTCGATGCGCATTGGGGGTTCAGAAAATTCGAAGTTCGAGGCTTGTTCGGGAACCGGGGGCTCTGTAATCAGGTATGAGGATGTCGCGTTGGCGGGCGAGCCATCGCCGACTCCCGAGAACGTTACCCTCGCCTACCCGTTCGTCCTGGGTCCGTGACCGAGCCGGTCCAGCAGGACCGTTGCGATCCGAAGGTCCTCGCTCGATTCCAGAAGATTACCCCGCTGGAATTCGCGTTCCGCACGCGAAATAATCTCCTGGATCTCCGGAAAGAAGCCGAACCCGTTTCCCTGAAGAAGCAAGGCGCGGGTCCTCGTCTCGTCCAAGGCCCTCGCGTGTGCCTCCCGCGCATTCGCGGGCCGAGCGAACGTCCGCAGGACCCGTTCGACGTGGTCGACGCCCCGGGCGTACTTGCCTTCGCGGATCGAGCGACGCGCATCGCGCATCGCCGCATCGGCCTCGTACGACCGGAATCCTTCCCGTTGCAATCGGGCGTACAGGAGTTCCGCGTCCGCCAAGCCGCGGGTCGCCTCGCGATACACGGCATCGAGAGACGTGACTTCCCCTCGCAACCGCGTGGCCATCGCCGCGGCGGGTTCGATGAGCCCCGACTCGAGCGCCTCGCGGGCCATCCGCATCTGGCCTTCGAGCGGCGCCGTGAGGATGCCTTCGGCACGCAACAGGGCCAACTGCGCCTCCATCCCCTCGAGCGATTCCAAGGCGGCGGCGGACTGGGCCTTGAGGCGGAGCGCCATCGTCGTGATGTCTTGCGCGATCTCGCCCGCGCCATCCGCGTTGCCGAGAGCGAGCTCCTCCGTCGCATCTTGGAGCGACTGCTCGAGCGCCGAACCGGCGATGTCCGTGAACACCCAGGGACCCGCGGGACCCGCCATGCTCGCGAGGGATTCGATGGCGACCTCGGCCCGGAGGATCTCATCGGATGCGCGCATCGCCTTCTTCTCGACCGCGTGGCCGTCTCGCTCCGTCCGCTCCAGGAGGGCCCGGGCTTCGTCGTAATTGGGGAGCAGGATGCCGTTCTCCCAGAGCCCCGAGACCACGGTCTCTTCGGCCGTCCCGAGCGTCGACTCGAGGTCGCCCGTGCGCAGGCCGAGCCGCCTCATCGAGACGACCCGGGCCCGCAGCGTCTTTTCGGCCTCCTGGTACCGATGGAAGCGAGCATCGAGCGCGGTCGCAAGTGTCTCCGCCTTCTGCGCAGCCTTCAGCGCTTTCGAGAACTGATGCACCTCGAAGAAGTCCCGCGCAATCTCGAGTGCGTCTTTCGCGGGTTCCAAGTCCGCCGGGGTCAGCCGGAGGCCCGAGAGCCGGCCCTCCGAGTCGTCGATCGCCCGCTTCGCACGCTGCGCTCGCATTCGTTTGAACCAGACGATCCCATCCCCGCCCTCTTGGTGCATGTCAATCCCCGCCCCAGGACTCGACGAAGCATCGCACGAGAGAGCTTACGCCGGACCGGTGGGTTCGTTAGCGATGGAAGGAGGGGAGTAAAAGCGTTGTGATGACCGTCCCGTGATAATCAAGGACGATAGCGGCTTACACCAGCTGGAGCTGATGCTCCGCGACGAGCGAGCCGAGGCGTAGGAATGCGTCCTCGACCTTCTCGCCCGTCTTGGCCGACGTCATGATGTACTCCGATCCGTACGCCTTCGCGATCTGCGCGACGTCCCGCTCCGCGAACTGCGCGCCCTCGCGGAGGTCCGCCTTGTTCACCGCCAGGAGGATGGGCACCTTCCCGACGACGTGCTCGACGCCATCGATCCAGTCGTCCAGGTCGTCGAGCGTCCGACGCCGGGTGACGTCGGCGACCGCCAGGATCCCGTTCGCCCCGTAGAAGTAGGCGTCATTCAAGAGCTCCCGGAACCCCTTCTCGCCCATGATGTCCCAGATCGTCATGTCGATGTCGACGAGGAGGTCCTGCTCCGGCAACAGCACGCGCACCTCCTTCTTCGAGACGCGCGTGCCGATCGTCGTGAGGTATTGTTCGTCGAACATGTTCAGCACGTAACGTCGGATGAGAGACGTCTTCCCGACGGCCTTCTCGCCGACGAGACAGATCTTCGACTTGAGCGTCCGTTGCGTGGTCATTCGCTGCCCTCGTCCCGGTACCGCGACGCACTCCCGCGATGTCTACTTAACGCTTCTCGCCCGGTTCTCCCGAGTGAATTCACGAGACGACGGGGATGCCGTCCTTGTGGAGGACCATCGTCCCGAGACGCTTGAAGACGGTCTCGACCTGCTCCCCCGTCTTCGCCGAGGTATAGAAGAACGGAGCCTCGAACGCGCGCGCGGCCTGCTCGATCTCCTTGTCCCCGTAGAGGATCATGACCTCGTCTTTCAGGTCGATCTTGTTGATCGCGTACACGACCGGGATCTCGCCGACGACGTTGAAGACGCCTTGGACCCAATCGTCCAGCTCCTTCAATGTCGAGTAGCGCGTCAGGTCGCACACTGCGAGGACCCCTTTCGCACCGTGGAAGAACGCCTCCTTCAGGAGGTCCCGGAAGCCTTTCTCGCCCATGATGTCCCAGACGGTCATGTCCATCTGGAGCTTCGAGCCCTTGTCCGGGAGGTCGAACGTCATCTCCCGCTTCGAGACCTTCGCGCCGAGGGTCGTGATGTACCGGTCGTCGAACTCGTCCTGGACGAACCGCCGGATGAGGGAGGTCTTTCCGACCGCCGCTTCGCCCACGAGGCAAATCTTCGTCTTGATCCGCTGGACCTCGGCCATCGGGGGACGCGCGTCGATTCGTCTTGGGCGCCGGCGTCGGGATCGTGCGGGAGCTCGCGGAGCTCGCGTACGTCCTGTGCGATTTCAAGATCGCGGACATCCCGAACACGAGCCGCCTCGTGGTCGAGCAGGCGGTGGGGGCGGGAGCGTCCGGCGTGATTTGCCACGGCTTCGCGGGGGAGGACTCCGTGCGCGCGTGCGTCGAGGCCGCGGGCCGCGCGGACGTCTTCGTCGTGACGGAACTGAGTCACCCGGGCGGGCTCGAGTACACCGCCAAGCTCGCGGAGGACTTCGCTCGGCTCGCTGTCCGCGCCGGGGCCGCCGGCATCATCGCGCCCGCGACCCGGCCCGATCGTGTGCGGGCGTTGCGTTCGATCGTCGGTCGGCGGCTCCTCCTCTCCCCCGGCGTCGGCGCCCAGGGCGGAAACGCCTCCAAGGCGATCTCGGCCGGCGCGGACGCGGTAATCGTCGGCCGGGCGATCTACGAGTCATCGGACCCCGCAGGCGCGGCGCGGACGATCGAAGAGGAGATCCGCGCGGCGCGTTCCGTCTGAGCGGCGCGGAGCCAGGCAAGCCTTTTGTGCCGCGGGCCGTTCGCCCAGCTACGACCGCCTCGCCGGCCTTCGACGTCGACGCTGCACGGGCCGACAACCCGGCCTCCCGCGCCCTGTTCCCGACCTTCGGCTTTCAGAAGGTGAAGCGGCAGGTGTGGGCCGACGCGGTATTCCCATGAAGATCACGCCGCTCGCGGCGGACAGCCTCGGAGCGCGCTCGATGGCGACGCTCGTCGAGACGCCCGATGCAACAATCCTCCTCGATCCGAGCGTCCGTCTCGGTCCGTACCGCTACGATCTCCCGCCGCATCCGACCGAAGAAGCCCGGGAGAAAGAACTCTGGCAGAGGATTCGACAGGCCGCGAGGCGCGCGGACGTCCTCACGGTCTCGCACTATCACTTCGATCATCACAACCCCGACGCGCCGTCGATCTACCGCAACAAGATCGCGTTCCTGAAGGACGGCAAGTTCCATATCAACCGTAGCCAACGCGAGCGAGCCGGCGCGTTCGTCCGGAAGCTGAAGACGTACCCGAAGGAAATCCAAGTCGCGGACGGCAACCAGATCGACCTCGGCGGAACGGAGCTCTTGTTCTCCCCCGCGGTTCCGCACGGATACAGCGACGAGCTCGGGTACGTGGTGATGGCGCGGATCTCTCACGGCAACGAAGTGTTCGTCCACACCGCGGATGTGCTCGGTCCACCCCTGAAGGAGCACCTGGCGTTCCTCGTCGACGCGCAGCCGACCGTGTTGTACGTCGACGGCCCGATGACGCACATGCCGGAGAATTATCCGGACGTGCACACGAGGCGTTCGCTCTCCCACTTGAATCGGATCCTCCGGACGACGAACATCCGGACGCTGATCCTGGACCACCATATCCTCCGCGACCGGGAGTGGCGGTCCCGCATGGCGTCCGTCTTCACGGTGGGCGAGGAGCATGACGTCAACGTGCTGACCGCCGCGGAGTTCCGCGGGGACCGTGTCGATCAGCTCGAGGCGAATCGCGACCGCTTGTACGGCATCGAGTCTCCGAGCCCGAAAGGAATAAGTGGAGCCGACCCATCGGAGGGATGAGATGGCGAAGGAGCACCACTGCCCGAACGACGGCGCCCAGCCGTGCAACGCGGCCGGGAGCATCATCCACGTGTGCCCGCTCTGCTACGCGCGTTGGGACGAGGTCATCCCCGAAGACCAGCCGATCGCCGCGCGGCCGCCCGCCCCGAAACCCGCTCCTCCCGCCGCGGTCGCCCCCGCCTCGTCCGCGTGACCATGACCCCGTCGTCCTCCCCTGGATTTCCCCGCGGGGAGGACGGCATCCGGGAGACCCTCGCCGAAGTGCGGCGGGAGGTCGCGTGCGGCGTTTGCCAAGGGGACATCAAGCGGTGCCGCCTCGCGATCTGTCCGTACCTCGACCGGGTCCGTCGATGGTTCGAAGGCCGCCGGGATTTGCAGACGACGAACCTCTTCGGCGCGTCGCCGCCGAGCGCGTTCGTCGGCTCGTGGGGCTACCCGAAGGTCCTGGTGGGGCCGCTCGTCCCTCCCGTTCGGGACGAGGACACCTCGATCCTCGACGCCTCGGAATCGTGGCTGGCGTACGACCTCGCGGAGATCCTCCGGTTCCGCTTGTCGCTCGTCCGCGGCAAGGCGCCCCGGCGCGTCGCCGAGGCCCGAGAGCCGGATTCAATCCTCTCGACGGTGCAGGAGGGCGCGATGGCCTCGAAGCCAATCGACACGGAGATGTGGTTCACGAAGAAGCCGTCCCTCGTGAGCCCGTTCTCCGCCCGCGCTCCGCCGAGCGGGCCGAGCGCGGACATCGCGAAGGTCGACCTCGCCTCGAACCCGTCCGTGCCGCGGCGGGTGGACGACCTCGTCTCCGATACGGACGTCCGCGCCGGCGAAGCGGTCGCGGACCTGTACGATCACGGCATCACGCAGAGTCAGATCACGCGGATCTTCTCCGTCGGCCTCCTGGGCACGAAGGAGCGCCGCCGGCTCGTGCCGACCGAATGGTCGATCACGGCCGTGGACGACATCCTCGCGAAGGCGCTCGTCGACGAGGTCCGGTCGCATCCCTGGATCGACGAGTACGAGGTGTACAGTGCGAGCGGCCTCGCGAACAACGTCGCGGTCCTCCTGTTCCCGCAGGCGTTCATGTTCGAGGGCCTCGAAGCGTGGAACCTCGCCGCCGACCCCACGCCCGCCCACGACCACGAGTTCGCGGGAGGTCGCACGACGTACCCGGACCGGATCGCGGGCGCCTATCACGCGACCCGCCTCCCGGTCTTAGAGCACCTCGCCGCGCGCCGACGTCAGGCCGGTGCGATCGTGTTCATGGAGGTCTACGAGGACTGGATCCCGCTCGGCGTCTGGCGGTACCGCGAGCTCGCGCGCGCGGCCCTCGCGAAGAAGGCGATTCGGTTCTCGGGCCTGTCCGAGGCGGAAGGCGAGCTCTCCGGGAGGCTGCGGCTGCGCCTCGAGAACTGGTGGCGGGCGAGCGCGCTGCGGGCGTACCTCCGGACGCAGCGACGCATCACGGCGTACGCGTAGGGCCATGGCGATCCCGCGGGCTCGGTCCGGAATCTACCTCTGAACAGAGGTAGAACTGGACGGGCGGGCCGGATCCTCCCACGGCCTGCGGAGTGCACTCGAGCCGACGAGGCCAAGGGAATTCCCGTCCCGTTCGGAGGCGATGTCTTCAATACCTGGGAAGGCCCTCGGAAGGTCGTGGTGAACCCGCGCCGTCGCTCCGGCCGTCGGGATCCGAATGCGCTCGACGTGCTCGCCTTGGCGGAGGCGAAGAGAGCGCTGAACCGCCACCGGGAATCCCTTGACGGCGCGCGACGGGCCCGCGACGGCACGATCGAACGGGCCCGCGATTCCCTCCGGACGTATAAGTCGCCCCTCGTCGAGGCCGTCGACGGCCGACGCAAAGGCCTTGAGTTCGAGATGAAGGCGGTCGACCGCTTCGATGCGCCGCTCAAGGCCGCGAAGGCGCAGACCCGACGACGGCACTCCGCAGGACCCTCAAAGGATATCTAGCCGCCGGACCCATGGACTATGGGGCCCAGGGGGAGCACCGCGTCGATCGAGCAAGACGTTCTGCAAGTCCACGCCCGGCTCGGGCAACTCCGCTCCTACATCCGATGGACCGCGCCGCTCTACGCGTTGTTCCTTGCGGCCGGCCTCGTCGCCGCGCAATTCGTGTTCCAGTCGAGCCTCGCCGTCCTTGTGGGCCTCCTCGCGGTCTTCGGCACCATGGACGCGGCGCTCCTGTCGCGCATCCGTCAGCTCGAGTCGTCCGAGATCCGGAACGACGCGGAGCTGCGGACGACCCGCGCGCAGATCGAACGCCTGGCGGGGCAGGTCCTCGCGGCGGGCGCGGGCCTCGGCGTGGCGTTCGCGATCCTGTTCGTCTGGATGGTCGTCCGCGGGTGAGATCCTGTTCGTCTGGATGGTCGTCCGCGGGTGAGACACCCCTCGTTCCGGAGGACCGCACGCGTCCAGCGGGAGGAAAACGGCCCGTGCGTGCCTTCGTCTCGCACGCCTCGCACGTGCGATAGTTTGAACCGGACCTTTTTATAGAACCCGGGAAAGAAAGGATATTGTCCCTCGACGGACGCGTGATACCGTGGACCTCCTGTGGCTCGTGATTCCCGCCGCGATCGCGATCTTCGTCCTCCGGACGATCGTGATGGCGCGGAGTCTGAAGGCAGCGGCCGCCAACCCGACCCTCGCCGATGCGCGTGCGCTCCGCGCGGCGAAGCGGAGCCTGAAGGCCCACCGCGATCGGCTGAACGAGGCGGTCGCCCAACCGAAGGGGCACCTCGATGCCGCGAAGCGCCTCTCGGCGGTCCCGAAGCCGCGGGCCGGCATGAGGTCGACGAGGAGGTCGCATCCGGACGAGTCCGCGGTCCAGCCGCCGACGTGAGACGACGGCAAGCTTCTTCTCGTCCGCCTCGTCTCGCCCTTCGTGGACGCGGGCTCGAAGCACCTCGTCGAACTCAAGGCGAGGTACGAGGATCTCGGCAAGGCACGGGCCCTCCTGGCCGGCGCGGAGCGCGTCGGGACCTTCCGCCAGGTGGACACGTACTTCGCCCTCGGCGATCGCCGGCTGAAACTTCGCTCCGTCGCCGGTGCCACCGACGGCCAACTCATCTACTACGAACGCCCCGACGTCGGCGGCGTGAAGGACAGCCGCGTGCTGCTCGCCTCGATCCCGGATGCCGCGACGGTCCGTGAGATTCTGACCCGCGTCCTCCCCGTGAAGGCGGAGGTCCGCAAGACCCGCGAGATCTTCCGATTCCAGGGCGTCCAGGTCCACCTCGACACGGTCGAGGGGCTGGGGAGGTTCGTCGAGTTCGAGAAGATCCTCGCGGAGGAATCGGAACGCGAGGCGGGCGTCAATCAGCTCGAGACCTTGCGACGGTACTTGCAGATCGCGGACGAAGACCTCATGTCGTCCTCGTACAGCGACTTCTTCGAACCGGCCTCGACGGCGTAAGGCTACTCGAGCTCGAACGCGCGCACCTTGTCGTTCGACCGCAGCGATTCGAGGAGGCTCGCGACGGCCGCCGGCCGGATTCGGACTTCCGCGGTGACGTTCACCCGGTGGGCCTCCTTGTCCACGTGGACCCGCTCGAAGTGCGTGAGCCCGGCGGGCAGAAGTGCGTCGAGTTCTTCCGGGGTCACGGGGTTCGCCACGGT
>WNGL01013632.1_pt1 | contig 13624 bp, 9 predicted proteins | sample 5400591 | NCBI WGS metagenome assembly WNGL01 (sample SAMN13153377, study PRJNA577476) | soil metagenome | isolation source: 80 cm soil or saprolite under Garry oak tree replicate 1 | place: USA:California | collected 2016-06-15
TTGCGCTCGAAGCGGGTCGTTGTGGGATTCATAATGACGATGCGCTCGATCACATTGCGTAGCTCGCGCACGTTGCCCGGCCAGGAGTAGCGCATCAGTGTTTCAATCGCATCATCGCTGATTTCGCGTGGACGCCGTCCGTAGCGTCCCGAAAATTCTTTCAGGAAGTGCCGCGCGAGAAGCGGAACATCTTCTTTGCGCTCGCGCAGTGGAGGCACAGAGAAGGGGATGACGTTGAGCCTATAAAAGAGATCCTCACGAAAGTTTCCCTTGGAAATTTCGTCTTCCAGGTCTTTGTTGGTCGAGGCAATCACGCGAGTGTCCACCGTCACCGGTTCGTCGCTGCCGACAGGCGTGAAACTGTGCTCCTCAAGGGTGCGAAGGACCTTGGATTGCGTCTTCAGGCTCATGTCGCCCACTTCATCGAGGAAGAGTGTTCCTCGGTTCGCCTTCAGAAACTTGCCTTCCTTGTCGGTAGCCACCGCGGCGAACGACCCCCGGCGATGGCCGAACAACTCGCTTTCGATCAAGTCTTCAGGAATGGCGGCGCAGTTCACCTCAACAAACATTTCTTCCTTGCGCGGGCTTTGTGCGTGGATGGCCCTTGCGGCAAGTTCTTTCCCGGTCCCGGACTCCCCGAAGATCAGCACCCGGCCATTGGTCGGGGCCATGAGTTGGATCTGCTGGCGCAGCGCTTTCATCGGAATGCTTTCGCCGACGATCACGCTCTTCGGCGACAGCTGCTTCTTCAGGTCTTGATTTTCCTGGCGCAGTTTTTTCGCTTCCAGCGCGTTCTTAATCAAGATCAATGTTTTGTCTATGGAGAGCGGTTTCTCCAGGAAATCGTAAGCCCCAAGCTTGGTCGCCCGTACCGCAGTCTCAATGGTGGCATGGCCTGAAATAATGATCACTTCGGGACCATTCTCCAGGTCGCGGATGTACTGAAGAGTACGCAGCCCGTCCATGCCCGGTAGCCAGATGTCGAGCAAGACCACGTCGAAAGATCTCTTGAGAAGCAATTCCATGCAGGCCTCTCCGCTCTCGGCAGCTTCGGCTTTGTAGCCCTCATCTTCCAGAACGCCTTGCAACGACTCCCGGATGGCGGACTCATCGTCAACAATCAGAATGTTAAGCATGTTGAATAACTGGGAGGGAGAGGGCTTCGCTCGCGACCGGCAGTTCAACTACGAACCTGGTGCCGACCGGCTTATTTTCTTCGACTCGAATCGAACCGTGGTGATCTTCAATGATCCGGCTAACGATTGCCAGGCCCAGACCGGTTCCCCGTTGTTTCGTGGAGAAGTAAGGTAGAAACAGCCGCTCTTTCAGTTCCTGAGTTACACCGTGGCCGGTATCGGCAACGCTTATTTCAATGGTGTCGCGACCGCCGACCAGGGCCGTCGAAATCTCAATTTCTCGCAAAGACGAGTCGTGCAGGGCCTCAGCCGCATTGTCCACCAGATTGGCGACGGCGCGCTTGATTGCATCCGAGTCAGCCATCACCTTGGGCAAATCATTTGAAAGCAGAGTGCGCACGCGGATTCCGTCCAGCCGCCCGTTGAACATGGAGAGCGCACTCTCAATGATCACATTGATGTCCTCCGGACGCGGCTGCGAAGCTGGAAAGCGGGCGAGTGTTGAAAATTCATTTACCAGTGTGCGGACGGTCTCGACCGCGCTACTAATGGTCTCTGCACAAGTGCGGACTACTTCCACCGACGCTGGTTCGGGAGTGCTGCCTCGCTGCAAGTGGCGCAGTATGCGGTCTGCTGAGAGTGCAATCGGCGTTAGAGGATTCTTGATCTCATGAGCGACGCGCCGGGCGACTTCCCGCCAGGCAGCCTGCTTTTGCGCGCGCAGCAAGTCGGAGAGATCCTCGAACACGAGTACGTAACCCATTCGTTGCTGCTTGTGTTGCAGGGTGGCGACTGTGACGGCAACGTTCAACGGAACCCGCTGAATTGCGAATTCCATTTGTGTAGTCGTCGTTCCCATACGGTCGGCGCGCCGTAAGAGAGGCTCGAGTTCATCCAGAACATCGCGGGAAAATAGCTCGCGAACCCATGAGCCAATCAGGATGGAAGCGATCTGCCCCGGCGATTCGGAAGGCCTGAGCATGCGCAGTAGGGCCTGGTTAACGTGGGTTACGCGCAGGCCGGCATCGAGCGAGAGTACCCCTGTCGGGATGCTCTCGAGAACGGTTTCAATGTGCCGCCGCCGTTGTTCTAGCTCCGCGTTGACGGCGGTCAGGTCGCGGCTGGAGGCTTCGATCTGGCGGCGGCTGGTGGCGAGCTCTGCCGCCATCTGATTAAACGATCGGACTAAATCGCCAAGTTCATCTGCCGCGGGAACTTCGACCCGGAAGTCCAGATTTCCGCGGGAGATTTCCTGGGTGGCTTCAGCAAGGGCGACAACCGGACGCGTGACCAGGCGTGAAAGATAGAGCGCCAGCCACATGCTTGCGAACAGCACCATGCCAGTCAGCAACCAAAGGACGACCATGTATTGCCGTCTTACCTGGCGGCGGTCGCGTGCCAATTCAAGGTATCGCCGTTGGCTGGCCTCCAGTTGTTCTTGCGCTTCTGCAAAATTCTTCGGAAGCGGCATAGCGACTAGAATTTCGCCATTGTCCCCGACCGGAGCGCTTCCGAGAATGTATTCGATGCCGTTCCATCTGATGTGCTGAGGGTGATCAGGAGTTAGCGGCTGCAGCGGTATGCTGGGCTTCAGCAACGGCCAGGCTGCCGGCGCGTCAAGACTGGCCTCAGCATTTCCCGATGCAAGGGCAATGGCAAATCCGCCCTGCATTGTCGCCTCATGCTCGCGGAATTCACTCAACACGCCGGAGAAACTGTGTCCGGCAAAAGCATGCTGCACCTCCGACGAACCGGCAATCGACACTGCCTCAGCAGTTGCGTTTTCTGCGGCATACTTGGAAATCAGGGCGGCCATACGCGCTGTATCTTGCCGCACTTCTTCGACGGGGGTAGAGAACCACTTGTCGATTGAACGGTTCATTAGTCCGTAGGCAAACCAAAACATCACGATGACAGGAAGAAACGAGAGTAGGAGACTGCCCACCACCAGCCGGGTGCGGAACTTGGAGCCCAGAACGCCGAGCCGGCGCTCCGCAAACAGCTTTAGCAGGTTGCGCCAAAGCACGAACGTGAGCACCACGAACAGTAAAAAGACGATCAGCGAAAGTGCGACTAGAAATACTGTCTGCTGATTGGTAGAGGGATTGATGAATGGCAAATCAAAAGATTGCTCTGAGAGGAGAATGCCAAACAACACGAGACTTCCCGCGGCCAGGAGAATGATTACCTTTTTCCGATTTTTGCGCGGCTGAATCGGGCCTGAGGCCATAGCAAGACGCTCGTGTTCACTAAAAACGTTGGTGGAAACTCCAACAATTATATTCTGGCGGAGCGGGAGGTGCCTTTGTGGCTCGCTTTTTCCCAAAGCTCAATGATTTCGTTGTCTTCAGAAATCATGCGCATCACTTGCCTTCCGGAAGCAAGGGCTTGAGTGGACACTCCTCGCAGTGCGGACCTGATTTCAGGCAATACTTCTTCCCCACGCCGACGATCAACCCGTGCATTTCATTGAAGACCTGGGCAAGAGGCTCCCGGGCAGCCAGACTCATACGCGAAGGCCGGTGGGACGCGCCACCCAAAGAAACGGATGATGGCCTAGTCGACGCCGACGACGCCTGCGCCGCCAAAGCTCTTTCAAACGTCGTCCTGATGTCTTCGTATTTCGCATCTTCACGCAAGATGCCATGACGTGCCACGATCCTTCTGGTGTAAGCATCTACCACGAAAACCGGATGCTGGCCGGCATAGAGCAGAATGGAGTCGGCGGTTTCAGGGCCTACTCCGTTCAAAACCAAGAGCTGTTCTCTGAGTTCCGCCGTTGGCCGGGCAAACATCCTAGTGAGCGAACCACCATAGTTCTGCTCGAGAAATTTCACGAAAATCTTCAGCCGCTGCGCTTTTTGCCGGAAGTATCCGGAAGACCGAATCAGACGCTCAAGGTCCCGCCGTGAAATCTTGCGGATCCCCGCAACATTGAGCACACCCGCCGCACGCAAGTCCTGCATAGCGAGTTCGACATTTGTCCAACTCGTGTTTTGCGTCAGGTAAGCCCCGACGATCACCTCAAAGCGAGTGCGCGCCGGCCACCAGTGTTGACGTCCCCAGGTGCGGAAGAGGGTGTCGTAGATCGCGGCGATGTGTTCTTCGGCTGAGAGTACGGGCATTGTCTAGTAGTTTAAGCAAACCCTCGCTGGTGTGCCCGAAGTACATGTCCTTCCACGCCCAAGACCTGTGAAAGTGCGCGCTGGCGCGGTCTTCGGAGCATCTCGACCGACGTAAGGGGCAAGCATGTGAGTACAAGCACCAACGTTACTTTTGCGGTTACTGAATCGAGGTGACAATTTGTGTCACCGGAAGTTGTACCGCCTTTCTTCCCCGAAACAGGCGTACTTCCGTCCCGGGTTTGTAGCCCGGATCACGTTTTTCTTGCCGTACAGACTGGAGATCGAGGCATGTCCCAGAGGTTGGGCGATCTACTCGTAAAAGAGAAGATCATCACCCCAGAGCAGTTGCAGCAGGCAAGCAAGGTGCAGAAGGAATCCAACTGCCGCCTGGGCAGCGCTTTGGTGAAGCTAAATTTCCTCACGGATGAGGACGTCACTAATTTTCTTTCCCGCCAGTACGGCGTTCCCGCAATCAATCTTTCTTATTTCGAAATTGATGCTTCTGTCGTCAAGCTGATTCCGTACGAAACTGCCAAGCGCTATCAAATTCTGCCACTGAGCCGCGTGGGCGCATCGCTGACCATCGCCATGGTCGATCCCACCAACGTCTTCGCCATGGACGATATCAAGTTCATGACTGGCTTCAATATCGAGCCGGTGGTGGCGTCCGAGACCTCGATTATCGAAGGAATCGAAAAAGCGTACGGCACCAGCAAAGAAGAAGATCTTGAACAAGTAATGCAGTCCATGACGGACATGGACGAAGCTGACGTCGAACTGCAGGCCGACCAACAGGAACTCGGACTCGCCGACTTGGAGAAGGCCGCCGACGAAGCTCCAATCGTAAAGCTGGTCAATCTCGTGCTCACCGACGCTGTGAAGCGTGGCGCCAGTGACATTCACATGGAGCCCTATGAAAAAGAATTCCGCGTCCGCTTCCGCATAGACGGCGTGTTGCAGTCCATCATGTCGCCTCCGGTCAAGCTGAAGGATGCGATCACCTCGCGTCTGAAGATCATGGCGAAGCTGGACATCAGCGAGAAGCGGTTGCCGCAAGACGGCCGCATCATGCTGAAGATGAATATTGGCGGAAAGAAAAAGCAGCTCGACTTCCGCGTCAGCACTCTGCCAACCCTGTGGGGCGAAAAGATCGTGCTGCGGTTGCTCGACAAAGAAAACCTGCGGCTCGACATGACCAAGCTGGGGTTCGAGCAAGAGTCACTAACAAAATTTGAGAAGGCCATTCTGAAGCCTTACGGAATGGTGCTGGTCACTGGACCAACGGGTTCAGGAAAAACGAACACGCTCTACTCCTCTATCGCGCGCTTGAACACTCCTGACACCAACATCATGACCGCCGAAGATCCGGTTGAGTTTCAGTTGGGCGGAGTGAACCAGGTGCAGATGAAGGAGCAGATTGGGTTAAACTTTGCCGCGTCATTGCGCGCGTTCTTGCGGCAGGACCCCAACATCATTCTGGTCGGCGAAATCCGTGACTTCGAGACGGCAGAAATTGCTATCAAGGCAGCGCTAACGGGCCACTTGGTTCTTTCCACGCTGCATACCAACGGCGCTCCTGAAACCATCACGCGACTCATGAACATGGGAATTGAGCCGTTTCTTGTCGCGACCTCGGTTCACTTGATTTGCGCGCAGCGGCTGGTGCGAAGAATTTGCAAAGAGTGTGCTGAAGTGGTCGAGGTCCCGGTGCAGACGCTTATCGAGGAAGGATTCACTCCAGAAGAATCCAAAACAGTGAAAATCCAGAAAGGTAAAGGCTGCGGGATTTGCAACAACACCGGCTACAAGGGACGCTGCGGCCTTTACGAAGTAATGGAAGTGGACGACGAAATCAAGGAGCTAGTGCTAGTGGGGGCGTCGGCGGTCGAACTTAAGAAAAAAGCGATTGAGCGCGGAATGATTACTCTGCGCCGTAGCGGTTTGATTAAAGTCGCCGCGGGAATGACGACGCTCGAGGAAGTGGCACGCGAAACGATTCACTAAGATATTTAACCCCTGAAGGACCCGAAGTTTTACGAAGGAAAACATTATGGCGCTTTCATTAAGTGATCTGTTGAAACGAATGCTGGAGATGAACGGCAGCGATCTTCACATTACCACCAACTCGCCGCCGCAGATCCGCGTTCACGGCCACCTGGTGCCGCTCGATCTTCCGCAGATGACGCCAGCAGAGACCAAGCAGCTGGCCTACAGCGTGATGACCGATTCCCAGAAGCACCGCTTCGAAGAACATCTCGAGTTGGACTTCTCATTCGGATTGAAAGGGTTGGCCCGCTTTCGCGCTAACGTCTTCAATCAGCGCGGCGCAACCTCGGCGGTTTTCCGTGTAATTCCATTTGAGATCAAGAATTTCAACCAGCTCGGCCTTCCCGCTGTGGTCGCGAAACTTTGCGAGAAACCGCGTGGCTTGGTGCTCGTAACCGGGCCTACTGGGTCGGGCAAGTCAACCACACTGGCCTCGATGATCGACAAAATCAATTCCGAGCGGCACGACCACATTCTTACGATTGAAGACCCGATCGAGTTCGTCCACATGAACAAGAATTGCGTCGTCAACCAGCGCGAGCTGCATGCCGATACCAAGAGTTTCGGCGACGCATTACGGGCTGCGCTTCGTGAGGATCCCGACGTGGTGCTGATCGGAGAAATGCGCGATCTGGAAACGATTGAGTCAGCGCTGCGAATTGCCGAAACCGGCCACCTCACCTTCGGTACATTGCACACCAACTCGGCGTCTTCCACTATCAACCGAATTATTGACGTCTTTCCGGCGCACCAGCAGCCCCAAATCCGGGCACAGCTCTCGCTGGTGCTGGAAGGAATTATGTGCCAGAGCCTCCTGGCTAAGCCGGATGGCAAAGGCCGTGCCATGGCCATGGAGATTCTGATACCGAACGCCGCCGTGCGTAACCTTATCCGCGAAGACAAGATTCACCAGATTTACTCTGCCATGCAGTCGGGGCAGGACAAGTACGGAATGCAGACATTCAATCAATCTCTGGCCACGCTGTACTTCCAGAAGCAGATCAGTATGGAAGTCGCGATGGCGCGGTCCAGTAATCAAGACGAATTGCAGGAGATGATCAACCGCGGCGCCAGCCTGGTGGGACGCCAAGGCGCCGGGGCAACTGCTGCCCGGGGCACGGCAACCGGCAAGCACTAAGTTTGTGCGGATGAACGTAGAAGACTTTAGGGAAAGGCATTAAAGAGAGGGAACCATGCCAGTTTTTACATTTTCAGGGAAGAACTCAGCCGGCGAAAAGATCACCGGTGAACGAATGGCCGCGAACAAGCAAGTTCTGGCTACACAGCTTCGCCGCGAACAGATCGCGACGCCGACCATCCGGGAAAAAGGCAAAGAGTTTGCATTGCCCATATTCGGATCGGGCAAGGTCAACACCAAGGAAATCGCCGTATTTTTCCGGCAATTTTCGGTGATGATTGACGCTGGTCTGCCATTGGTGCAGTGTCTCGAGATTCTCGCGGCCAACCAGGAGAATTCGGCCTTCCAGAAGACACTGACCGGAGTCCGCACCACGGTTGAAGGCGGATCGACTCTGGCCAATGCCATGCGGCTGTATCCCAAAGTGTTCGACGATCTGACCACGAACATGATCGAGGCCGGTGAAACTGGCGGTATTCTCGACATTATTCTGCAACGCCTGGCGACTTACGTTGAAAAAGCTGTCAAGCTGCGGTCGGCGGTCAAGTCCGCGCTGATTTACCCAGTCTCAGTCATTTCACTGGCTGTGCTGATCGTGGGCGCGCTGCTGAAGTGGGTGGTGCCAATCTTCTCTAACCTGTTCGCCGGATTGGGCGTCGCCCTGCCTCTGCCGACCCGAATCGTGATGGGTCTGAGCGGCTTTGTCGGGCAATTCTGGTGGTTCTTCATTGTGGGCGGCGTCGGCATGGTTTTCGCCGTCAAATACATTCGCAAAGACCCGCGCGGTAGATACTGGATGGACTATGGCATGTTGAAGTTGCCAATTGTAGGCATCCTGCTGCGCAAGATCGCGGTGGCGCGGTTTACCAGGACTCTGGGCACTCTGATCACCTCAGGCGTACCGATTCTTGAAGGCTTGAGTATTACCGCCCGAACTTCCGGAAATGCGGTTCTCGAAGAAGCGCTGATGAAGGTGCGCAAGGCCATCGAAGAGGGCCGCACCATCGTTGATCCGTTGCGCGAATCGGGAGTGTTCCCGAATATGGTCACCCAGATGATTGGAGTTGGTGAAGCGACTGGCGCCATGGATAACATGCTCCAGAAAATTGCCGATTTCTACGAAGACGAGGTGGACACCGCAACCAAGGACATGCTGGCCATGCTTGAGCCCGTGATTATCGGCGTTTTGGGAGTTTGCGTCGGCGGCATCGTGATCTCGCTGTACATGCCTTTGTTCTCGATGATCGCCAAACTGGCGGGTTAAGAACGCATTTCGGCGAGGGACGGAAAGTCCCTCACCCGATTTTTGCTGGTCACAAGCTAGCAGCTAAGAAAAACATGCACTCCACTTTTGAGGACCGGGTTTGGCTGACGTGGCTAGTCAAGGTCCGAATCCTCATTCTTACAATTCTGCTCGGGGTTGAGCTGGCCGTCGCCCAGTTCACACCCGTTGTGTTCCCGATACGTCTGCTCGTGGACACAATTTTGCTCGCGTACGCGATCTCGGCTTTCTATCTGGTACTCCTACACTTCTGGAATGAGCCAAAGGTGCAAGCGGTACTGCAGGTCATTTCAGACCTGTTGCTGGTCAGCTTGCTGGTTTACGTCACCGGCGGTGTGGATAGTTCGCTGAACTTTCTGTATCCCCTGGTCATTGTCGTTGCCAGCATCGTGTTGCCGCGGGTATGGGCCTATTTGACGGCCGCACTCGCGTTCATTCTCTATGGAACAGTACTCGAGCTTTGCTACTTTCAGGTTGTGCCCTTGCACGAAAACATTATTCAATCAACCAGCAACGGGCTGATCACTACCGGACTTGATGGGCGGATCACCCTCATCAATCCGTCTGCGGAGAAGCTCCTGGGTCGCTCCGAGACCGACCTGCTTGAGCAGCCGATTTCGCCGCTTTTTCAGGATCCACTACCACAGGCTAGCTCCGAACAACCGCATGGCGAGGTCCGCTTCGTCGCGCCTAACGGCTTCCGAAAAACTTTCAGGATATTGGTTTCGGAACTTACTGTACCCGATCGCGGCACGGTCGGATACGTGTACACGGTTGACGATCTAACCCAGATCCGTCGCTTGGAACGAGAAGTGCGGATGCAGGACCGGTTGGCCGCTGTGGGACGCCTTTCGGCGGCCATCGCGCACGAAGTCCGGAATCCCCTGACTTCAATAGCGGGATCGGCCAGCCTGCTTGCAGAGATGCCGGACCTGAATGAGGAACACCGCCGGTTGTTGCAAATTGTGACTCGCGAGTCCGAGCGGTTGAACGACATCATTACTGACTTCCTGGCTTACTCGCGCACCAAGCAGTATCGCTTCGCGAATGTTGATATGGTCCCGTTGCTCGAGGATACGCTTACCCTGCTAGGACATCGTTTGGAAGCGCAGAACACGGGCATCAAACTCGAACGGCGCTATTCATCCCGAAAGGCGTGCGTGCTGGCTGATGGAGACCGGATGAAGCAGGTCTTCTGGAACTTTTGCGAAAATGCTGTGCGCGCCATGAAAAAGGGCGGGACCCTCACCGTCAGTATTGACGAACTCGATGCCGATTGGCAGTTCAGTTTTGCCGATACCGGGCCGGGCATGAGTCCGCAGATGGTCGAGAAAATATTCGAGCCCTTCCAGTCGCAGTTTGAAGGCGGAACTGGCCTGGGGCTAGCCATCGTGTATCAGATCGTGCAGGCCCACGAAGGCAAGGTATGGGTCAGGTCAAAACCCGGGCAGGGGTGCACGTTTGTTTTGCGTGTGCGAAAGGCTTCGGAAGAAGCCTTGGCGGCGTCTGCCACTCAGGGTTCACGGCCGCAAGCGACTGCTAGCGTGCCTGCGCAAGCCCTGCGGGAGGGTGCGCATGCCTAATATCCTGATCTGCGACGACGAACGCTCGATTTGCGAGATGCTCGACATTACCCTCCGGCGTGAAGGATACAAAGTCGAAACCGTCAACTCGGGAGAAGCCGCCAAACGGAAACTCGAATCCGCTCTCTACGACGTGATCGTTACCGACATCAAGATGCCAAACATGGATGGCATCGAAGTACTGCGCCAGGCCCACAAACTCTCACCTGATTCGGCGGTGATCTTGATCACTGCCGTGGATGACTACGAAGCCGCCGTCGAAGCAGTGAAGGCGGGAGGCGCTGCGGACTACATTCGCAAGTCCCCGGGAATGGTGGACGAGATCAAGCTGGCAATCCGACGCGCGCTCGAAAGAGTAGCACTCAGCCGTCAGAACTTTGCCCTCAAGCGTGATGCTGCCACGCGGAATTCGCTGGACAACATCATTGGCGCGAGCCAGGCGATGGAAAAATTGAAGCAGACGATTCGTACTGTGGCTTCGACACAGAGCACGGTGCTGATCTACGGCGAGAGCGGTACCGGAAAGGAACTTGTTGCCCGGGCAGTGCATTCCTGCTCTCCGCGTGCCACCGAGCCATTCGTCTCTATTAACTGCGGTGCTTTTCCGGAAACGCTTCTCGAGAGCGAACTGTTTGGATACGTCAAAGGCGCGTTCACTGGTGCCAACCAGAACAAACGTGGCCTATTCGAAGTCGCCGATGGGGGGACGATTTTTCTCGACGAAATTGGCGAGATGAGCCTGACCATGCAGGTAAAGCTGTTGCGAGTGTTGCAGGAGCGCTGCGTCAGGCCTGTGGGCGGCACCAATGAGATCGCGATTGACGTGAGGGTAATCGCCGCCACCAACCGTGATCTCGAACAAGAGCATTGCTCGGGTGAAGCCCGCAGCTCTCTCTGCACTTGCAAATTACGACTGGCCGGGCAATGTGCGTCAGCTTGAAAATACCATCGAGCGCGCCGTCGCTCTCGAAACCACCGACGAGTTGCAGGTCGAGTTGCCGGTAGAACGTCCACGAGCACGCGCGGCTGCTGCCGGAGTTGGCGCAGACACGTTCTCGACCTCATCCGGCGCAGTGCTGCCGGAAGGGCTGGACATGGAAAAGTATGTTGCCGATATCGAGCGTTCACTGCTGAAGTCAGCGCTGGCGCAATCGAACGGCGTGCAGGCGCGTGCTGCTGATGTGCTAAAAATTTCCTACCGATCTTTCAGACACTTGATGAAGAAGTACGACTTGTAGCTTTCAGCCGTCGCCCAGTCAGCTGTCAGGAAAACCAACTACCCTCCACGTTGTCATTCCGAGTCGTCCAGTTTGCGAGATTGCGAGGAACCTGCTTTTTCTGATAGCTGATAGCTGATAGCTGATAGCTGATAGCTGATAGCTGATAGCTGATAGCTGATAGCTGTTAGCTGACGGCTGAAAGCTAGCCTTTCTTCAACTGTTGCTTCCATCCGAGAACTCTTGCTTTGTTAGCTTCGCTCTCGGCTTCTGGGACCATGCCTTTTTTCTGATAGAGGACTGAAAGGCTGGTGTGCGCGAGAATGTCATCGGGATCTATTTCCGTGATCCTTTTTGAGACTTCAATGGCTTCGTCGAGCCGCTCCAAGTCCTGTAGCGACCGCGCCATCCCGTGCAGAGCTTCGGTGAAAGTGGGGTCAGCCTCGATTGACTTTCGATATTCCTCGAGGGCGCCTTCATGTTCGCCCTCAGCGAAGAGATCCAGAGCGGCGTAATAGTGGTCTTCGGCCTTTTGGCGGGAGCTCTGATCAGGCATCGTGAGGTGGAATCTTTAGCATTTCGAAGATCATAAACCACGAAGGACACGAAGGTACACGAAGGGAACCGCTTCTCGCCAGCAATAAAGAGTAGTGGCACTATGCGGGAAGGCACAGATCGCTCCTTCGGTTTGCGTTCGTTTTCCTTCGTGCACCTTCGTGTCCTTCGTGGTTTATGATCTGCCTGTGCGCTACATGCTGCGATTCATGTGGAACGCGACCCGCGGACACCGCCTGGCGCCTTGGCGGAGCCCATATCTGTTGTGGCGTATTGAGACTTATTGCGGCGTCAAGATGCAGCAGATTGGGTTTCTGGAGTTCTGGGAATTCCTCTGGCGAGAACGCGGCAATCTATGGCGGTTTCTAAAGTGGACTGGCGAAATGGAGCGGTATGTACACCCGAAGAAAAGCAATTAGCAACTTGGCGCTACCTTTAGCCGAATCTGCCAAGTGCTAAGTGCCAAGCGCGCAACTCTCAACTTCCGTTGCCCGCCGCCACCGCCCCTTCTAGCACCACACTGACTTCCGCTCCTTTGCCGACGCCCACGAGTTGCGCGGCAGCAGCCCGGTTTGCCGCAATTTCCAGATATCCCATGCTCCCAAAAATCGCGAAGACCTCGCCCGGCGTGCCTTCTGCGTAGTTAGTTTTGATTCCGGTGACTTCTTTCTTGCCTAGGACAATCTTGAACGCCGGAACCGGAGTTTGAAATAGAGCAGGAGCATCTTGCGGAGTAATGTTAGTGACCAGGTTTCCGAAGCGGTCAACTTTCAGCACCACTCCGCGCAAAGTCTTGGCGTCAACCGCCTTAGGCTTGGGAGCGTTGAATCGAACGAAATCCGTGATTTCTTCCCCGAATTTCTCGTGGTCCACACCCTTAGCCACATAAGCCGCGGTCGGTGCAAAAATGTCGCGGCCATGAAAAGTGTTGCTCAGTGGCTGGAGGAAATAGTGATCGGCAGTGATATGCCGAACGCTTAAGCGCTCCTCGCGTGCATACATCAGTGAAAGCACTCCATTATCGGGCGCAACAAAGGTGTATTTCTCTGAGCTAGCCAGAATTGGGCGACGCGCGCTGCCTACTCCTGGATCAACCACTACCACGTGCACGGTGCGACTTGGAAAATAAGAATAGGACTGCGCCAGCGCCAACGCTCCGTCCAAAATGTCGAATGCCTGTACCGAGTGGCAGATGTCCACGATTTCAGCTTCCGGAGCAATGTTCAGAATGGCCCCCTTGATCGTCCCTACAAAATGGTCATTCAGGCCAAAGTCGGTGGTCAGTGTGATGATGGGGTGATAAGCCAAGTCAGCCTCACGAAATGAAATCTGGAGTTTGGACTGACTCGAAAGTAATGCTTCCAGGAAGATGCGTCAAGGTACAGAGGTCATTGGTCGGGAAACCCGGCTTCAGGCTCTTGGCTTCAGGCTCCGGGAAAAGCGGTCGGAAGAAGTGTAGGGACAGCCGGCCCCGGCTGTCCTTCGAGCGTAAGCTGGACTGCGTTAATCCTGGGAAGTGATTTGGGAATTCAAAACGAACAG
>WNGL01012879.1_pt1 | contig 13622 bp, 7 predicted proteins | sample 5400591 | NCBI WGS metagenome assembly WNGL01 (sample SAMN13153377, study PRJNA577476) | soil metagenome | isolation source: 80 cm soil or saprolite under Garry oak tree replicate 1 | place: USA:California | collected 2016-06-15
CAATAATTCCTTGCAGAAACTGTGCGAGTAAATTATATCACCACCCTCCTCTGGTAGTTTATGCTAAAGGAGATGGCGATCGATAACATAACGCATCGCCCCCAGCCGTGAAGAGACACCTAGTTTGCTGTAAATCGAACTCAGGTAGGAATTCACGGTGGTAAGACTGATCACGAGACTTTCTGCGACCTGAGCATTAGTCAAGCCTTTAGCCACTAAACCTAGCACCTCAAACTCGCGTTTGGTCAGCCCCGCGGGGGGCAGAGCTAATGGTGTTGAAATGCGGAATGGAGCCGCAGGAAGGGTACCAGGTGGAGTCACTTCAAGGCCTTGCTCTGCCAGGACTTGTTCAGTGGTCATGTTCCGCCCTTCTAGCCACAGTGCGGCAAAGGGCTCCTCTCCAAGCTGGGCTTTTGCCTCGGACAGTAGGCGCTCGTAAAGCGATTGCTCAATGCCAATCGTATTCTGATACGTATCACTTGTGCGCAGCGCCGCTGCACGTGCAAAGAGCCGGACTGCCCAGGCAGCCTGTCCTTGGGCAAGCACAATCTCCGCTATTCCTTCCAGGCAGGAGGCCAGAACCCATTGCACCCTATCAGGTATTTCTGCCTCTTGCTTGAGAATCGTGACGGACTCCTCGTAAAGGGCGCGGGCATGGACAAGGTCACCTCGGCGCAGTGCCAGGCGCCCCAATCCGCAGAGAGAGCGCGCGATGTCATCCTGACTCTCCATCGCCCGCCCTTGCGCCAGCGCCTCCTCAAGGAGTGCCTGTGCGGCCATCTCATCTCCAAGGGCGCTCACCTCGTTTGCGAGAACGATCTGCGCTTCCACGGCGAAACCTGCATGACCTAGCTCTTTGAAGAGCGCGACGCTCTCCTGGGATAGCCGGCGCGCACCGGCATAAGCCCCCTGGAGAAAGAGTGCCCAGCCGAGATAGTGGAGATTGGTGGCGATCAGCCAGGTATGCCCCATTTCTTTGGATAGCACCAGACTCTCTTCACATAGAGCATGTGAGAGCGCGAACTCTCCGCGGAAAAACGTGAGTATGCCTTGCGTCAGCAGCGCATACGCGATGCCCACGCGATCTCCGATTTCTCTATAGAGAGTGAGACTTTCTGCGAGTTTCGCATCCCCTACGTCGTTGTTGCCCCGGTGATGTTCGATATTGCCCAGGACGGTCAGGCATGCCGCGGCCCCGCGTGTATATCCCAGGCCGCGAAACAGCCGTTCACTCGCTTCTAAGGAGACCAGCGCCTGGCGTTCATCGGACTGGTAGAAGGCCAGCCAGCCAGCCAGGTAGAGTGCCCATCCCTTTGCCTTGCTCATCACCCTGCCCACGCCTCTTGCCGACAATACTCGCTCCATGATGCGCGGCCCTTCGCTGCTAGCATAGCCACGGAAAAACCAGACATTCGCCAATCCTACTGCGAATTGCAAGGCAATTTCGGGTTCGTTGCCCTCCACTAGCACATCAAGCGCAGCTCGCAAATTCCCATACTCCTGCTCTTGCCAGTCCAACCACTGCTCTTGCTCCCGGTTGCGCCACATGGGCCATGTCTCTCGCTCTACACCAAGTAACGCTGCATCGGCCCGCATCATGAATGAGAAGTAGGTGGCAGCGTGCGCCTCCTGGGTACGCTCCGATTCTCCTGCCGTCACCAGGCACTCCAGCCCGTATTCGCGCACCGTTTCCAGCATCATAAGACGCGGTTCATCACCATCCTGAGTGCTCACTTGCAGCAGATTCTTATCCACGAGTGAAGTTACTCTATCCAGGATGGGTGTGGCATGACCGTCCAGTGCCGAGCAAAGCGCTTCAACAGCCGAAAACTGGCAGCCACCCACGAAGACAGCCAGGTGCCGGAAGAGCCACTGCTCATCCTTATCGAGTAGATCATAGCTCCAACTGAGTGTGTTGCGCATAGTTTGCTGTCGCAAAGGTGCATCCTGTTCTCCCACAGTCAGCACGGAGAGCCGGTGCTCTAGCCGGCTGAGAAGCGCCTGTGGAGAAAGCAATTTGCTGCGTGCCGCTGCCAGTTCGATTGCCAGCGGCAAGCCATCCAGGCGAACGCAGATCTCAGCAATGAAACAAGCATCAGTAGGGGTCATCTGGAAGTCTGGCATAAGCATCCGTGCCCGCTGGAGAAAGAGCGCAACCGCCGCGTATTGTGAGAGCGTTTCTACTGCTGGAAGCTGTTTGAGGCTGGGTACGGCAAGGGGTGGAACGAGAAACTCCTGCTCTCCACTGACGTGCAGAGGAGCACGGCTCGTCACCAGGATTTTAAGGCGAGGGCAAACAGCTAGCAAAGCTGAAAGCCTGGGAGCTACTGATAGGATCTGCTCGAAGTTATCGAGCAATAGCAGCAGGTGCTTGTCTAACAAAAAGGCCTTCAAGAGACTGAGGGGCGCCTGCCCGCCGGTTTCCTTGATCCCTAGCGTTTGGGCGATGGCAGGCATGACCAGTTCGGAATCGCGAATAGGAGCCAGTGGAACAAAGTAAACCCCATCAGCGAAGTCACCGAGCAGTTCTGTTGCCACCTGCAAGCTGAGGCGTGTTTTGCCGATGCCGCCCGTGCCGGTAAGCGTCAACAAATGCACCTCTGTTCGTCGTAAGAGGGAGCAGATAACCGCGACTTCTTGTTCGCGTCCTATAAGGGGAGTGCCCTGTACTGGCAGGTTCTGCTTATTTCCCTTCTCAGGTTCGGCTGAGAAGGGTAAAGCAAAGGTTTGGGATAAGCGAGCATGCTTTCTATCGTCTACGGCAGCAGTAGGAAAGGGAGACAACTTCTCTTCAGAGGAAGCCTCTGAAACATTGGTGTCAAATTGGTTCATCAGGATCGCTGTCACAGAGGTAAGCCGCTCGAGTGAAAGCTCCTTCGCCCTACCAAGATAAGCCTTGTGGAGCTTGCCCTGTAACTTGCGGTAGATATACCAGTACCAGCCATTGCGTTTTCGCTCGCGCCGGGCGGTAAACGTACCCAGTTGGCTCCTGAAAGTAAACGACCGGGCCGATTCAGATGTCAACCAGCTATACCAGACATCCGATCCAACGATAACCGGGGCCTGCTGCTCACCAGGCCTGTCCGGTAAGAGTAAATAGTCGTTGGAAACCAGCGGGAGACGGGAACCTGCCATCATGTTATTCTCGCGAGGTATAACACACTAAATAACGAGAGTCACTTAACTGCTTACCAGTCCACAGTATACCATGCGTTGGGTAACCGTGTCGATTCCACCTTCATGAGTTCCCTTAAGGAGTTGGGTAATTCACGCCCTGACAAAAGGAAGGAAAATACCATAGTTTTTACAATTGTAAAATGGCGTTTCCTATGTTAGTTATACCTTAAAGATATTTGTCTGCTCTCACCACAGGCGCTGGGGCTCGCGCTCGAACCCATCTTTGTCATGGCTCAATCGGGAGACACACATGAGTACGCGAACTGCAATCGATATCGGCGGTACGTTTACTGACCTTGTTTACCTGGATGAAACGACAGGGATAATCGGCCTGGGGAAGACCTCGACGACACCTTCCCACTTTGAGGAAGGTGTCATTACCACGGTAAAGGATGCCGACCTGCACGATGTGCGCTTCCTGGCACACGGCACCACCGTGATTATCAATACCCTGACCGAGCGCAAAGGAGCCGTGACCGCACTGATCACCACACGCGGCTTCCGCGATGTGCTCGAAATCCAGCGTGCCAATCGGCCAGATCTCTATAACCTCCTGTTCACCAAATCAAAACCATTCGTGCCGCGCCGGCTGAGGCTGGAAGTCACCGAACGCATGAGCTACAAGGGAGAGGTCTTGATTTCCCTGGTCGAGGACGATGTGCGTGCTGCGGTAGCAGAAGCACGCCGCCAGGGAGCAGAAGCCATTGCTATTTGCTTTATGCACTCCTATGCCAACCCAATGCATGAGCAGCGAGCAGTTGAAATTGTGCGGGAAGTATGGCCGGAGGTCGAGATTGCCGCATCACATGAACTGACCAACGAATGGCGCGAATTCCAGCGTACCAGCACCGTCGTGCTGGATGCCTATGTCAAGCCCGTCGCGAGACGTTATCTTGACGCTCTCTCCACGCGACTCGACGAGGTGGGCATAGGCAGGCAAGCACGCTACGCCATGCGATCCAATGGTGGGGTCTCGCGCTTTGAGACAGCGAGCCGCACGCCCATCAACCTGATCGAATCTGGGCCGATTGGTGGAGTCATTGGAGCAACGGTGATCGGCAAGCTCCTCGGCGAGCAGAATCTGATCACGCTGGACATCGGCGGAACAACCGCCAAAGTCTCCCTGGTAGAGCACGGCACCGTCAGACTTACCAGCGATTACTTCATCGAGCGCACGCCAACGACGGCGGGCTATCCGATCAAAGTGCCTGTCGTCGATATCATCGAAATCGGGGCCGGAGGTGGGAGCATCGCCTGGATCGATCCAGCAGGAGCGCTCAAAGTCGGGCCACGCAGCGCGGGCGCCGAACCTGGTCCAGCCGCCTATGGGCGTGGCGGCACCCAGCCCACGGTGACCGATGCCAACATTATCGTCGGGCGCATCAACCCCGAGTACTTCCTGGGCGGCAGCATTCGCCTCGACGTGGAGCGCGCGCGTGAGGCGGTGGCGACCCTTGCGCGACCACTGGGAGTCAGCATTGAAGAAGCGGCCCTGGGCATCATACGCATCGCCAATGCCAATATGATCCACCTGCTCAAACTGGTCTCGGTGCGGCAGGGGCGTGATCCGCGCGAGTTCGCCATGGCGGCTTTTGGTGGAGGTGGTTCCATGCACGCCTCCTCGCTGGCGCGAGATATGCATATGCCGCGTGTCATTGTTCCTCCCGCTCCTGCTCACTTCTCTGCCTGGGGCATGCTGGTGAGCGATCTGCGACACGACCTGGTGCAGACCAAACTGATGCATACCGCGCAGATGGAGATGGCCAAGTTTAGTGCCGCCTGGAGCGAACTCGAGGAGAAGATGCGCGGGCTATTTGCTGATGAACGTGCAGAGCCAGGAGACGTCACCTTTGCCCGCTCTGCCGATATGCGCTATTTGGGGCAGGAACACACCGTCAACGTCCCTATTCCCGGTGGAGAACTGGGTGAAGAGCAGCGCGCATCGATTGAGAGCAAGTTCCATGAATTGCACGAGCAACTCTACACCTTCCGCCAGGAATCGCCTATTGAAATTGTGAACCTGCGTCTGACCGGCTTCGGAGCAGTGCGCAAACCTGAATTGCAATCCGTCGAAGTGAACACGGAGTCGCAGCGAGCCTTCAAGGGAACACGGCTGGTCGACTTCGACGACCTGGGGCGCTATGAGACGAGCATTTACGAGCGAGAGCGTCTTGGAGCAGGAGCAGAACTGGAGGGGCCGGCGGTGGTTGAGGAAGCAGCGGCATCAACGCTGGTGCTGCCGGGGCAAAAGCTCCGTGTAGATCGCTTCGGCAATCTGGTCATTGAAATGGAGGTCTGAAATGGTGCAGCAGCGTAGCTCCCCGATTTATCGTGGGAATCCAGAGGTGGACCTCTTCACCATCGAGATCGTGAAAGACGCGCTCGTGGCTATCGGGGACGAGATGTTCATTGCTCTCCAGCGCACCTCCAAGAGCACCATCATCTACGAAGTGCTGGACTTTGCATCGGGTCTGACCGACGCAAACGGCCAGCTCATCACCCAGGGCAATGGCGTCACCGGCTTCCTGGGTACCCTGACCTTCGCCGTCCGTTCGGTACTGGAGAAGTTCGGTCCAGAGCGCCTGCATCCAGGCGATGTAATCATCACCAACGATCCCTACGGTGGCGGCGGCACGCACCTCTCCGATGTCTCGCTCATCGTGCCCATCTTTTACGAAGGGCAACTTGTCGCCTTCTCAGCAAGCAAGGCCCACTGGACCGAGGTCGGCGGCAAAGACCCTGGCTCATGGACCACCGACGCCACCGAGGTGTTCCAGGAGGGGCTGCAATTCCCCTGCGTCAAGCTCTATGAAGAGGGGCGACCTGTCCAGAGCTTGATCGACCTGATCGCAGCCAATGTGCGCCTGCCGGACATGACCCTAGGAGATATGTATGCCCAGGCGGCCTCTCTGCGCCTTGGCGAGCGGCGTTTCCAGGAACTGTGCCATAAGTACGGGCTCGATGTAGTTCAGTACTCTATCGTGGCTCTGCTCGACTACGGCGAGCGCATGACGCGTCTTGAGCTGGCAAAGTTGCCCAAGGGTGTCTACGAGGCAGAGGATTGGATCGATGATGATGGCATTGGCAACGGCCCGTTCCCGGTACGCGTTAAGATCACCATCACTGATGATGAGTTCATTTGCGATTTCACGGGAACACATCCACAGGTACCTGGACCAGTCAACTGTGCCCTGACAGGCCTGCATTCAGGGGTACGTACCATGTTGAAGGCCATTACCAGCCCGTCCATCCCTGTCAACGAGGGTTGCTTTCGCCCGCTCAAGATTATCTGCCCTCCAAGGACCATCTTCACCGCCGAGCGCCCCGCAGCGGTCTCAACCTATTGGGAGACGATGAACTATGTCACGGACCTGGTGTGGAAAGCGCTTGCCCCCATCGTCCCGGATCGTCTCCCTGCCGGGCACTTCCTCTCCGTTTGCGGCGTGGTCGTGGCTGGGCAGCATCCCGATACCAACGAGCTGTTCCTGCTGGTCGAGCCGCAGGCCGGTGGCTGGGGAGCGGGAGCAACAAAGGATGGTGAATCGGGCCTGATGTGCGTCGGCGATGGTGAGACCTACGTCATCCCCATCGAGGTGGCCGAGACACGCTATGGCATCATCGTCGATCGTTACGAACTGGATACGCGTACCGATGCCGGGGCTGGGCGCCACCACGGTGGCCGTGGCTGTATTCGTGATTACCGGGCGGCGGTCGATCTGACCCTGACGGCCACCTTCGGACGGCATAAGTATGTACCGTGGGGTATTGCTGGTGGGCAGGAAGGTTCGCGCAACGAGGTACGCATTTTGCATGCCGATGGGCGCGAGGTTGTCCTCGGCAAGTGTGCGCGCTATCCACTCAAACGTGGCGAGGTGGCACGGCTCATCACAGGAACCGGCGGCGGGTGGGGGTCACCCCTGGAACGTCCTGTCGAGGCAGTCATCGAAGATGTGCGCGATGGCTATGTAAGTCTTGAGCAAGCGAAACGAGACTATGGCGTTGAGCTTGCTCAAGACACGCTTGAGGTTGTGCGCCTGGCCCCTGAGAGGAGCCGGTTCCTATAAAACCGCGAAAGGAGGTACGCAAACAGCAAGAACACCCGCTCTTCGGGATACATATTTAGGAGCGCGGAATCTCTGGTAACTGACTGGCAGTGAATTCCACAAAGGACGCACAACAGGCGTCACCATAGGAGGTGTGCAGCAATGCAAACCACAAAGTCACAAACGGAACTTATTCAGCGCAGACCGATCCTCAGCGCACGACAGGTCGCTGTGGCAGTAATCTTCGGCGCGATTGCGGCGGCATTTGAACTGTTACAGATCACGATTCCAGGATACCTGCCGGGCGTTAACTTCAGCCTGAGCGGTATCTGGTTAACCCTTTCCACTATGATAGGTGGCCCTATTGTCGGAGCCATCGTCGTATTCGTCGATGCAGTTACCGGCCAGGTCGGTATCATAGGTTGGCCCGGCTTCCTTATCCACGTACTGATCCTGGCAGCCCTCTACCCGCGTGTCTACCGCATCCAGAGTACACCCAGACGGCTCGGTGCATTCTTACTCGTGACGGCTCTAGCCCTCTTCTTCCAGTACTGGTGGTGGATCGGGCTCTATTCCTTCGTCCTGAAGATTATCCCCTTCTGGGCGCAGATTACCTTGCAGTTCGGCTATGCCTATTGGGTCTACCTGGTCATCTACTTCCTGATCCCTGCCATCGTCCTGGCAACTGTACCCAAGTATGTGGCCCCGCAGTGGCGCTGGCCGTGGCAAAAGGAAGAGGAAGATGCTCCAGCCAGCCCAGCCAGTTAGGTAGTGGTTTGTTCACCGTCGCACAGGGGCGAAAGAGTGCGGTTCAAATGTTTGCGCACTGAAATGCGACCTGGCAAGGGCAAGGCCTTGCCCCTGCCAGGTTTCCCCGTGCAAAATAAGGAACCGCGCCCGAAGCGAAAGAGTAAAACGTACTAAAGAGGATGGAGGGCCACCTCGTGCCTGACGAAAGCAAGGTGTACTCACTCAACTACGACACATTCACTTTCGCGTACGGAGAAGGAGACACCAACGTTGCCGAAGATATATCGCTTGACCTCCCAGAAGGACACATAGTGCTGATTACAGGGCCTAGCGGCGCCGGAAAGACGACGGTCTGCCGGGCCGCCAATGGCTTGATCCCTCACGAATTCAAGGGCAAAATGCGTGGACAAGTCACGATTGCCGGGCGATATAATTCGCGCAAGTACGGAGTCAGCGCCCTCTCCAAAATCGTTGGCGTGCTGCAGCAGGACCCGGATACCCAGTTATTTAATCCGACGGTCGAAGAGGAGATCGTCTTTGGCGCCTGCAATTACGGACTACCGGTGGACGTCATTCGCAAGCGTACCGAATACCTGCTCGAACTGACACGGCTCACGGCTCACCGTCGCAAGAACCCACATAACCTTTCCGGTGGGCAGCAGCAATCCTGTGCCCTGGCGGCTATCCTGTCACTCGACCCCGCAACGTTGGTTCTTGACGAGCCTACATCGAACATTGATCCCATTGGCAGCCAGGAAGTGCTCGGACTCGTGGCACAGCTGGCACGCGAGGAGGGACGAACCACACTCCTTGTAGAGCACAAGCTGGAAGAACTGGTGCATCTCGTAGACGAGATGATCGTAATGGATCAGGGGAAGATTCTGCAACGGGGAACCGTGCGAGAGGTGCTCGAACACGTCGAGTATATCGACTCCGTTGGGCTCAGCGTACCACAGGTAACGCTTCTCGCGGCCCGGCTGCGTAACGTCGGCTGGCCTATCGATACGCTGCCACTGGATGTTGACGAGGCAATCGCAACACTCAGCCCCCTCATCGACCGCGAAGCGCTCGCACACTTGCCCGAACCACCTCCCCGGCGTGTACAGCACAACCGCGAAGAAGTGGCCGTCGATATTCGCCAGTTGACACATATCTACAAGGATGGCACTGTCGCCGTGCGTGACCTCAACCTCGAAATCCGGCGTGGCGAATTCGTCGCTATCCTTGGACAGAACGGTTCCGGCAAAACGACGCTGGTGAAACACTTGAATGGCCTGCTCAAACCGACCAGGGGCACGGTGACCGTGGCAGGCTTAGATACGCGAAAAGCATCTATCAATGAGATGGCAGTGACCGTCGGCTTCATTTTCCAGAATCCCGATACGCAAATTTGTAAAATGAAGGTCTATGACGAACTGGCCTTCGGACTAAAGAATGTGAGATTTCCCGAGGCCAGGATTGACCAACGTGTGAAGCAGGCGGCGGAAGAACTGGAGATCACACATCTGCTGGATAAGAACCCGTTCTTACTGGCAGGATTTCAAACGGGCCAAGGAAATCATGGATCTTGCTGTACGTCTCCACGAGGAAGGGCAGACGATCATCGTCATCACCCACGACATGAATCTGGCGGCCGAATATTGCGACCGGATGATCATTATGGCGAATAGCCAGGTCATTCTCGATGCGTCCACCCGTGAAGCGTTCAGCTCACAAGAAGCGCTGCGCACTTCTTCGCTCCGTCCTCCCCAGGTCATACGGCTTGGCCAGGCATTGGGGTATCCAGGCGCATGGCTGACCGTTGACGAAGCGCTCTCATCGTTGCAAAACGTGCGGATTGGCCCCACGATAAATCGGAGGCCTACTCATGGCACTTGAACTTGCTTACCAGGATAGAGGAACCATTATTCACCGGCTTGATCCTCGCGTGAAGCTGTTGTGGTGGCTATCGATCAATGTCACACTTGCCACCTGGAACGATCCCATTTTCCTCTTCCTGCTGCTGGTGAGTGTGTTTATCTACGGGCGCGTCGCTGCTATCCCTGTGAAACAAAGCTTGCAAAATATACTTCCGGTGTTGCCATTTATCCTGTTTGTGCTGCTAGCCAATATCGCTTTCTGGCGACCGCCGCATCCTGCTTCGGCGCACCTGATCGGTTATGTTGTCCAGCCAGGAACGCCTGTCATCCCGCCTGTTCCCGTCTACTGGGAAACCATCGTCTTCTCTATCGGGACCATCTTTCGCCTGCTCACGATTGTATCAAGCGCTCTCATTCTGATTAAAACCGTCTCGCCCTCCGAGTTGGCCCTGGCAGCCACGAGAATGAAGATTCCGCCGGAGATAGGCATGGCCCTTTCGATGACCATCGCCTATATCCCCGTGATTGTAGGACAGTTGATCTTCGTTGCCTTTCTGATCGGTGGCTTCTCGCTTGGTTTCCTGGGGGTCATCCAATTTACCCTTACTATGCATGTGCTCGGGTTCAGGTAGAAGAGAGCATAATCGCGCATCTACGAAACATACAGGAGAGGGAGTATCATGTCGAGATATCGTGTATCAGTTGACATCGGCGGGACATTCACCGATTTTGTGGTTTATGACGAGGAGAAGGAATATGCCTTCACCGGCAAGGTTCTGAGCACGCCGGACGACCCGGCACGCGGCGTCATAACCGGTTTAACAGATTTGATCGGCAACCTTGGCCAGATTGCGTTCCTGGTCCACGGCACTACCGTCGGGTTGAACTCATTTCTGGAACGGCGCGGGGCGCGTGTACTGCTGGTGACTACTGCTGGCTTTCACGATGTATACACCATCGTGGCCATCTGTTTCCTGCATGCCTATGTGAACCCTGAACATGAACTCGAGGCCCGGAAGCTCCTGCAGGAGCGAGTGCCGGGACTTTCGATCTCGCTCTCTCACGAAATTGCCAGGGAATGGAGGGAATACGAGCGCTCCTCGTCGGCGGTACTCAATGCCTACGTTGCGCCTATTGTGGAACGTTATCTTAGCAGCCTGGTTCTCCAGGCCCGCGCTCGTGGGCTGCGCTCAACCCTGTATGTCATGCAGTCGAATGGAGGCGTGATGACCGCCACTGCGGCGCGCAGTCTGCCGGTACAGACGTTTCTCTCAGGTCCGGTTGGCGGCACGATCGGAGGCCAGGCTTTGAGTCAGGCGCTGAAGCGGCCCAACCTGCTCTGTGTCGACATGGGTGGAACCTCGTTCGATGCCAGCCTGGTCATCAATGGTCAACCCTCCTTCTCCACTGAAACAGCGCTAGAAGGCTTGCCTGTCCTGATGTCGCTCGTCGATATCCATACCATTGGAGCCGGTGGCGGTTCGCTGGCCTGGCTGGAGGCGGGAGCATTGCGTGTTGGGCCGCGCAGCGCCGGTGCTGATCCGGGTCCGGCCTGCTATGGATTGGGAGGAACACAGCCCACGGTGACCGACGCGAATCTGTTCCTGGGGCGCATGAACCCTGGCTATTTCCTGGGTGGGCATATGAAGCTTGACGAGCAGGCAGCCGGGAGATCCATTCGCGGTGTCGCCGATCAGCTCGGGCTCACTGCCGAGGCACTGGCCGAGGGTATGCTGGCGGTGATCAATGCCAAGATGGCCGACGCGATGCGTACCATCACAGTGAAGCAGGGCATCGATCCACGAGAGTACTCCCTGGTGGCCTTTGGTGGGGCTGGACCAATGCATGCAGTAGCCCTGGCAGAAGAACTGGATATCAAAGAGGTCATCGTGCCCTGGGCACCGGGAACATTTTCTGCGTGGGGCATGTTGCAGACCAATGTGCGACACGATCTGACCCAGACATTTTACCAAACCATGCAGGCAACGACACGGGAGGACCTGGAAGGCGTCTACGGGCAACTTGAAGGTCAGGGGCGCGCGATCCTGCACAGCGAAGAGGTGCCTGGCGAGCACATGGGTTTCCTGCGCACCGCCGATATGCGCTACATCGGGCAGGAGTACTCGGTGAATGTGCCGGTTTCGTTTGAGAACGGAGAGGATGGTCTGGAAGCTCTAACTACTCGCTTTCACGACGCCTATAAGACACACTACGGCCACTCTACTCCAGGTGCCCCTATTGAGTTCGTGAACCTGCGGATGGCCGCATTCGGGAAATTGGAGCGCCATACCGCCGGGTTCCGACCCGTAGAAGAGGAGCAGAGCTACGATACGAGCACACGAGATGTCATCTTTCAGGGACAGGCCGTGCAGGCGCACTTCTATCGCCGTGAGCGACTTCCTATAGGCATGGTCCTGGCAGGGCCGCATGTGATTGAAGAGGAGACGGCAACAACAGTGGTTCCGCCGGGCTGGATTTCCAGGGTAGATGAACTGGGCAATATCATCATTACACGCGAGGAGTGCTGAAGCATGACACAGATCACTAGGGCAATTGATCCCATCACCACCGAGATCATCAGAAACTTCTTTATTTCCTGTGCCCAGGATATGAACGTCACCTTGATTCGCTCCGCTTACACGCCGATCATCTACGAGGGCAAGGACTGCTCGGTGGCGCTCCTTGACGAAAACGGAGAAGTGCTAGGCCAATCCTCGGGGCTTCCGCTTTTCCTGGGCAACCTCGAAATCTGCGTCAAGCTGACGATGGAGATGTTCGGCAAGCAGGTGTTCGAGCCGGGCGATGTCTTCTACATGAACGATCCTTACATGCAGGGAACACACCTCAACGACGCTACAATCTTCGCTCCCATCTTCTGGAGCGAGCGCCTGGTTGGCTTCGCAGCTACACGCGCGCACTGGCTGGATGTTGGAGCGAAAGACCCCGGTGGGCCAATGGATTCGGTCAACATCTACCAGGAGGGCTTCCGCTTCGGTCCGACCAGGATTTGTTCTCGCTATCAGATGCGTGAGGATATCGTGGATATCCTGCGCCGCAATGGACGCTTTGGCTATTCTCTGGTTGGCGATATGAACGCGCAGATCGCTGCCTGTCGCAAGGGTGAAGACCGCTTCCGGGCGATCATCGACCGTTTTGGCCTGGAAACCATCTGGGCTGCACGCAACGAAATCTTCCGCCAGTCAGCACAACTGGACCGCGAAGCCATCACGGCCATCCCTGATGGCACGTACACAGCCGAGGGTTGCCTGGACAACGACGGTATCGGCACGGAAGTCGTGGTGGTCAAAGTGCGCGTCGACGTATCCAGCGATAAGATGGCTATTGATCTGGCAGGGTCTTCGCCAGCCACAACGGGACCGGTTAACTGTGGTATCGCTCAGACGATCTCGGCGGCACGTGTTGCCTACAAGCTACTTATCAACCCCGACCGGCCGGTCGACGGCGGCACATTTCCCACGCTGACGGTCACTGCCCCGGTGGGGTCGATGTTCTATGCCCAGGAACCGGCGGCCTGCCAGTGGTACTTCACTCCGCTGGGCTTACTGATCGATCTGATCGTCAAGGCTCTCTCCCAGGCACTCCCCCAGAAGGCTGCGGGCGCGCACTACGGCGATTCGATGGTCATCTACCTGGCCGGTTTGGACCCGCGCAAAGGCAACATACCCTTCCTCTCTGTTGAGGCGAATCCTGGTGGCTGGGGCGCCTTTGCCACCGGTGATGGACAGGACGGGTTGATCAACAACGTCAACGGCGGCTTTAAGGACATGCCCGT
>WNGL01006620.1_pt1 | contig 13621 bp, 9 predicted proteins | sample 5400591 | NCBI WGS metagenome assembly WNGL01 (sample SAMN13153377, study PRJNA577476) | soil metagenome | isolation source: 80 cm soil or saprolite under Garry oak tree replicate 1 | place: USA:California | collected 2016-06-15
TTGTGTGGTAAGGGTCACCTGGAATGTTCCAGTGCTCGAGTAGGAATGGGTCGCGGTCGCCCCTGACCCTGAGGAGGACCCGTCCCCAAAATTCCATGTATCGGAGTAGGGAGTTGTGCCACCTGAGGGGCCGGCTGTGAACGTTATGGTTTGTCCAACCTGGCCCGTTGGGGGAGAGATGGTGAAACCGGTAGTCAACGGGGACGTTCCCGAGCCCGTGAAGAATTCAGCCATCACCGGCGCGCCTGCGTCATTGGCTATAGTGGGGAGACCCCAATTGTCTAGCATCGTGTGAACATAGGAGTAATGGTCGTATGAGTTACTCGATGTGAACCCCTGCTTGACAGTTGGACCTGACCATGAAGCGTAGACGCAGTCAGACCCACCACTGGTGCAAGACACATCGTTACCCTCATCGTAGACTATGAAGAGGGCCGACCTGGTAGTTGTGAAGGTAGTGGATGAGAGAATCTGGGGAACAAGGGCCGCCAAGTACGCATCCCCGGTCGCTATGGGGCTGTCATGGGAATTGTCATTATCATTTGGAGTCAACCAGACATAATTGGCCGCGCCAGCGGTGTTGAGGTAACTGACGAATTCGGTGTCTGAGCTTGAACCTGTGGAGACGAAGTTGGCACACCGGGCGGCAGTGTTCATGTCAGCATAGTCGAGGAATGGGAAGTGGTCTCCTCCTCTCGGAGGGTTGAAGCTGCAGGTCCCAGAGCCGGAAGCGTCTTCCGCAAAGGCCTTCCAAGTTAGACCAGCCGTCTGCAACCTGTCCACAATGTCAGGCGCATTCACGACGAAACAACAAATTCCGTCATTATTGATCCCATTAATGCTTCCTCCCAACAACGCCACGTAGTTGGGCTCGCTGGGATGACTCACGGCAGTATAACCCGTTGAGAGGCTGTATTGACTTGCAAGGCTTGCCTGGAAACCGCCCTGTGAAAGCACACTGGGCAGATCATTGTTCTCCATCAGAATAGTCACTGAATGGTCAAAGTATTTTCCGGAAAGCGCGGCCGGGGCAGTATGGAGAAACGATGCTGCCGAGACCGTACCCAATGAAAGCACGGTGAGGATTAGTAATATTCTGATGTAATTCATGAGGTCAAGCCACCAGTCTCATCATCATTTCGGAACACATCGATCACCCTTGAGTTATCCAAACCGGAATCCTTACAGGCTCGAGGGGCGCTCGCCCGGCCGAACCAAACTAGACAGCTACCGGAAGAGCGAATTCCTCGGCGAGAGTAGTATGGCCTAAGTCTAGTTTAGGCGCATACTAACCGAATGTCGGTTCTAACGGTTCAAGTGCCCACTGGCTCCGGTAGTCTGATGTGGACGAAGACCCCCGGGTACTAGTTGAGCAATCGCAAGATAGATAGAGACAGCCAGATGCGTCGCTTACCTTCACTCGACCGTGGTAAAGCAGAATTGTCGCTCCCAAGGCACTCCACGAGAACCAACATTCGACCCCTGGCCTACCGCAAAGCATTACACCGAGCGCATTTTTGTGAACGGAGACGGTATTCACTTGGGCCCTGGCCCATTTCATAGCACATAACCGGTTTCGTCGATTATAGCTTTCTATATCCTCTGAGGCTAGCAGGATGGCAGAATAGACATTTTGGGGGCTTCGAATCCTCCTACCCTTAACTTACAGGCCCGCGTAAACTCATCTAGGTCGTGGGGGGGGAAGGGGTGAGGCTATTCATTGTCGGATTTTGCGCAAGAAGAGAATGATCTGCTGTCCAGCGTGGAGGCACTGTTGGGCAGAGTCCTGCCCCTAGGAATAGTTACCTTTGTCATGATAACCACCGCTGTTACGATTCTCGCATGGGCATCCTGGCTTGGAGGGGTCCTATTCCAAATACCAGCCAAGGACTCCCTCTCAACCTTCACCGGGCCAATCATCCTACTAGCCGTTTCCATAACACTCATCGGGTCCTTTCTGAACCACAAACTATTCCGGACAAAGAAGGGCCCCTTCGAACAGCGTTCGGTGGCAGTTCTCTCAAAGCTTTCCAAGGTTAACCAGTTCACGCACGTCCTGGTACCTGGAGGGAAAGACGAGGAACCAATTCCCTACGCCACTCCCGTGAAGACTCGCACAATGGCTGATACGCCCAGAGCCCGCAACCCTACACAAAACTGGTCGTTCGGGAGTCCGGAAAATCAGGCCGAGCCGAAAGACCCCGCATACGAACATTCACACAAACGTTCGGAACAAGTCAGCACTTTCATTCTCCCTGACCGTCTGGAGACTAGGATAGACGCGTTCTCCTTCAACTGCCACGAATGCAACGGAGTCGTTAACCTTCCATGGGCAAAGATAAGGGAAAGCCTGGGAGGTCAGCAACTCACAATAGACTGTCCCGGCTGTCATCGCCAATACTCATTCAACTACGAACTGGCGAAGAGGAAGACCCTCGCAATCACATTCTACGGGGCGGAGCGAAAGGGCGGAGCTGTCAACGAAGAGCCAAGAGAATATCTGGCTGCCGAACCTAACACCGCTGTCGGGGGAGCCACCTTGCCCGACTTGACAGACAAGGAGCCGCAAAATCCAGCCTTCGAAACCGTAACGCCCACAGGGACGAAAGCAAAAGCCCTCATCGGGTCCTTCCGCAACAACAAACTATTCGAAAGCCTTGGTGCTCGCCTCCAGTCGAGGTCCGCCGGGATTTTTTCTAAGCATTCCAAGGTGAAACAGTTCAACCATGTCCTCGTACCCGGAGGCAAGGATGGCGAAACCTTCCCCGACCCTACAGTGGTTGAGGGCTCAACAAAGGGCGCAATGGGGAAAGCCTTCGACTCTCTAAAACGGTCATTCAAAGACAGGGAGACTCCGAGCGAGTTAGAGAATCAGACAGTCAAGGAACAATCTACTCCTCGAAAGCAAGAAAAGATTCTAGAGCCGCCGGACCAGCTAGAGGCCCGGATAGACGCATTCCAGTTCAACTGCCAAGAATGCAGCGGAACAGTGAACCTTCCCTGGGCAAAGATTAGAGACGGCCTCGGGAAGGATCAACTCTCGATTGACTGTCCCAGCTGCCACCGTCAATATCCCTTCGACTACGAACAAGCGAAGAGGAAAACACTCTCAATCACCTTCCACGGAGTCATTAACCAGGACCCCTCCGAAAACCCCCCAAAGCCTTCCCCTCCCGAATCCCTCAGACCCGTAGAGCCCGCAAAAACGGACGGAGAGCCGGGAAGCCTTGAATTGACGCCGCCGGCTCCTCCCTCCTAGTGGTCGATGAGGCCTGGTTTGAACATAGTAGGCGTTAGGCGAGTCTCACCGTTCTCAGAATAACCCTCAACAAAACTTATCTTTACACCAGGAGTGGCATATTCAGACAAAACTTGCAAGCCAAATTCCACACGTCAACCATGACCACGACTGCACTTGTTACTCTAAGCATATTGACAATGATGTCGCTGGCTCCATTGCCGCAACTTCTTGCCACGTCCCAGACCCATCTTGCCAACTTCACCAGCACTAACTGGAGTGGGTACGCGGTCACAGGCCCAGCAGGTTCAGTTACAGATGCTAAAGGGTCTTGGACCGTGCCAGCAATAGTAGGGTCCTGCCCATCGTCAAACCAGTACTCCTCCTTCTGGGTCGGCATCGACGGGTTCAGCTCCAGCACTGTGGAGCAGACAGGCACGGACTCGGATTGCCAGAACGGCACCCCAACTTACTACGCGTGGTACGAATTCTACCCCCATCCGTTGTTCATCATCAACGGGCTGACGGTTCGGCCTGGTGACACAATGTCGGCCGAGGCCAAGTATGGCGGGGGAAGGTTTACCGTGACCATCACCGATGTAACAAAAGGCCAGTCCTTCAGCAAATCTGCAAAGGTCGCCTCTGCTCAGCGCTCCTCGGCAGAGTGGATCGCTGAAGCACCATCGAGCAGCGGAGGCGTTCTGCCATTGGCCGACTTTGGAACAGCCAAGTTCGGCTTAGACAATACGGGACAAGCAAACACAAACTACGCCACTGTTAGTGGGACCACAGCCGCCATTGGATCCTTCGGCACCAACGTTCAAACGATCACAATGGTCAGCAATTCCGGCTCACATGCCACAAAGGCCTCACCATCCAACCTCTCCAGCGACGGGACAAGCTTCTCCGTGGCCTGGGTAAGTTCAGGTCCGTAGGGACACTCTTACCCCCCTCCCTTTTTTTCCCACAACATCGCCTTCAGCCAGGAGGCTGAAGTGTAGAGGCATGGAAACGTGCAACCCAAAGCCTTGGTTCACCGACCCCTAACAGGATAGCCTTCGATAGCACTCTGCTCCTCCTCAAGACGTGAAACTCCGAGTTCCAAAGCCAGCCTACCACCGGGAACTACAAGTATTCAAGGCACCATGTAAGCAGTTCACAGTAGAGCACTCGGCATGCACGCTCGGGCAAGTGGGAAGATGAAGGGCGAGACATTATTGGGCGCTGTCATGGTCTTCCTCGGAATAGTCGTCATGCTAATCGCCCTAACCCTAGGCGTACTACTCCCCACAGCGACCCTCGAAAAAGTTCAGGGGAACGTTTTCCTGGTAGGAGCATTCCTCACGCCCCCATTCTTCACCGTCGGCGGAATGGTTCTCATAGTACTCGGAAAAATGCATGCCGACAGTGAGAGCAGAAGACTAGCGAATCCCTAGCAGATAGTGGGCGACAGCCACAGCTGGAACCCATCCTGCCGCGTATCCACTGGGCGGTCTTCTAGGCCTAGTTTTTACCGTTCTTGGCCCTGGTCGACTTAGCCTTCCCATTAGCCCGGAAATAGTCCCGGAGGATCTGCTCAAAGAAAATAGAGAGGCCTCCGACCCGTCCGTGGTAGACCCGTTGGACCTCGTCGCGCACCAAGTTCTCTGCCCGGTCGCTCAGGGATATCATCAGTTTTCCCAAGGTAGATTGGTAAAGCCCGTCCAAAGAACAATCTCGTTGTAGGTTATTGACGAGAACCACTAAATCCAGACGTAACTCGGAAAAGTATATCCACAGTTATATGAGGGTTGACGCCCAATTTGCATTGTTCCAAGCAATTTTTCGAGCAGAAAAATGTCAGTTTACGTTAAATAGGGCCGGAAGAAACCAAACAAAATCCTCCAAACCCCACACAATCCCCGAAAAATATACCAAGCCACGCTCAGAGCCAACCCCAAACTGTGCAGGGCAGATAAGGAACCACGGCACCTAACCCATCCGGGATATTCCGTCCGGCGACCGAGGGAGCAGGAGGCCCGCCATGATCACAACGGTTCTCGGAAGTGATCCTGGCACCCGATACAGGCTATTCTGCGCAACAATGGAAGGCCTCGAGTGCCTTTCCTAGTCGTATAGCGGCGTTACGAGGCTTTTCTAAGAGCCTAAATAGGTTGGAACGTCATCCCCGAAACCGGCAACTGGACGGCTCAGAAAATTGGGGCTCGCAGAGTACACCATCCTCGCACTAACCATCCTCTTCCTCGCATACTTCGCCTACGCCACACCGATAATCCTGGTCGGAATCTGGCACTACAAGAAACACGGCTTCGGGGAAGACCCGGGAGAAGACTGGGACCCACCCAACGTTTCGATCCTAGTCCCGGTCAAGAACGAGGAGAGAGTGGTCGGAAGACTCTTAGACTCTCTAACACGGCTCGACTATCCCCGGGAGAATCTAGAAGTCATCGTCGTCGAAGACGGTTCAAGAGACAAGACACTAGACATCTCCAGAGGTTTCTCCAGCCGCCATGCCTGGATCAAGGTCTACCATCGAAACGAGAGCAGGGGAAAAGGCGACGCCCTCAACTTCGCCTTCGAACAGTCCACCGGCGAAATCATCGCCACCTTCGACGCAGACGATATTCCCGAGCCCCTGGCCATCAGGAAGGCTCTGCGGTACTTCAACCGGCCCGAAGTAGGCGCGGTTCACGGCTACCACAAGACTCTAAACTTGAAAGAAAGCATTGTGGCCCGACTCGCCAGCTACGAGACATTTCTCTACCGTCTGGCAAATGATGGAAAATACAGGCTCAAACTCTTCGTCACCTTTTCCGGGTCCAACACCTTCTTCCGACGCTCAGCCCTCGAAAGGGTCGGCCTCTGGGACGCAACCTCTCTAGTAGAAGACGCGGAGCTGGCTGTAAGGTTCGCCAAGGCCCACATCGAGACCAGGCTGGCCTCGGTGGAAAGCTGGCAGGAAATGCCCGCTAAGGTTGGCAGCCTCTTCCGCCAACGAGTCCGGTGGAGCGGGGGAAACGTTCAGACTGGGCTCAAACACTGGGATTCCTGGAGGTTCATGCCCTGGCTCCGAGCCCTCGACATGGAGGCGTTAATGATGAGCCCCATCATGGCCATAATGGCCCTCGTCGCATCAATCGTACTAGGCTTAGGAGTAGTAAGAGTCGGCTTACCATTGGGAACCCTCCTTCCCCTCGCGCTGACAATGGGGCTCATGAACGTGGTGTACTTCGGGACCATAGTGGCAGCGGTGGTGTCACAGGCCAAGTCCAACGTAAGGTCCTACCTGGGCCTGATCCTCGCCACATACCCTTATGCTGCGCTTATCTCCCTGGCGAACATGGTGGGCCTGTTCTCCTTGCCTCTTCTCGGTAGGAGGATGTGGTTGAAGACGGACAAGACAGGATACGTGGATCAGCAGGTTACAGTTTCAACAACACAGTGAAACGGGGTGTGAGTGTTGTTGGCAGGTCCTGCCTGGGATGAGTTTCGGAGACCGCTTCTGGCGTCCTGGAATGACTGGTGTGATGCGTCGTTCCGGGGCTTGGGGCGAAGGTCAAGGGTCCCCCCGGGGGCTAGGGAAAAAGAATTCTTATTTTTTCATCCGTTTCTTCGAGTTCTTCGTGGGTAAGCCTGAGGCGCTTGCCCCCACAGGCTGTCTTAGGGGATTTGGAGGTTCGGAGCTGGAACCCGTGTGTCTGGGGTTTTGAAGGGTTCCTTGGAAAAAGGCTGATTCCGGGCCTTGTTCCTGGGCTTCCGGCGATTCCCTATGTGGATACTTGACTCTCGTGTTTTGAGAGCTGTTCGTACTCACCTCCTTTTGAGAGTCGTTTTCTGTCCGGTGGGGGCACATTTGCTACGGACCCGTGGTCCTTCTATGATAGCGGAACGATCCCGGTAACCATCTGCGCAGTGGACCGTGGCGTTAGAGAGTTCTCCGTCACCTTCGGACGGAGCCATAAAAAGACTACACTTGCTCGGCCAGAGCCAGCAAGAATTTCTTCCTCTAAAGCAGCGCAGAATAAGAGGTCATCTCACGATTCTCTTGGAAGATGCGAACAGTATGCGAACCTGGCGTCTGACACGGGTGTCGTCATCACTCGGGTTCTTGAAGTCGGCCACGTCAACTCTCACATTTACAGGCTGCAGGGATCCACAAACTCGACGACTTTCCCTTTCAGCTGGCTGAGATTGTGGTCGAGAAGTATTTCTTCGCCACACTCTCGGCCAGCCTCTCATGACCGAGAAAACAATTGGGTTGACTTGGTCAACGGGGCCTACTTGCCAGTTTTACAAACACACTCGCACCTTCTTGTTAGACAATGCTCGTGGTGTTCTATCTGGCACTCTAAACAGACGAATTTGATCGGGTTCATGAGCTTGGACCTCGATCACTATTGGCCTTAAACCACGGGTTAAGGGTGACCCGACCAATGTCTCCCTTGATATCGTTGGCTTTCCAGCTATAGAAAGCAATAGCACTGTCTGACCACACTTCCCAAGCTAGGACCCTATTTTCGCCTGACAACGAATCCAAGCATTGTCATCGTCTTTGGAAATCGGGGAACACGGTTCTAGGACCCGTAATGCCGGAGTCAAAGGTGTTTCCGGTAGGCCTTCCGGAAGCGTAGAACCGGCCGGCTAGCTCCTACTGTGAAGCCAGCAGTCCGTGCCTTAGCAGGGATAACTGGGGAGTTTTTCTTTAAGGCGTAAGAGCAGCTTGCCCCCTTTTCTTGGCCTTATGTTTCTTGAGAATTGCCTCATCGTTCCTGGGATAACGAAACTAATCGGGTGACAGATTGAGCAACTTATTGAGCAATGGGGTTTGTTCTGATCGAGTTTTCCGGGATACTAGTAGCCGTTGGAGTAGAAGGTCGAATTACTCTTGGAAGGGGTACTTGGCAACGGGCGTCAAAGCGGGGGGTCGGCGTATGTGAAGCCCGTTGGTTTGGGCTTATCCCTTTTTGACTACTGGACTGTTACCTGAAACGTGTAGGGAGAGGTTGGTAGCGAGCTGCCTATGTCGAACTTACAGTCGATGGTCTCGCCAGCGGTGGGCAAGGCTTCGGTGGCCAGGTAGATCATGTTGCTCTTGAGGGTTCCGCCTATCGAGATTGTCAGGGTCATGGTGAAACAGGTGCTGGGGGCAGTGGTGGCCGTGGTGTTGACCTGGATCGTGTAGATGAAATTGTTGGCTGTTAGGGCCGTGTTGGCTGCTGCAGGGGTCCCTGTAAAGGTGACGTTGGACCCGCAGGATGTACCCGCTGCGGATATGGAGGAGGCCGCCTTGGAGAGGCCTTTGTCCATGGCTGTGAGGGTGTTTGTGACGTTGATGACGCCTCCATTTTCAGCGTGGTAGAGGGTGGTTGTGATTGTGATGTTGGCTGCGTAGGCGAAGACCATGAATGAAAGGATGACCTTTACGGCTACGAACCAAAGAGTGCGTCTTCGTAGAAACTTTGCAATCGCTAAGTTCATGCTCTTCCTTTAGGAGCTTCGAGTCCGTTGCAGGGAAGAGAACTCTGTTACCAACCATAACAGAGTCGGGTAACAACTGGAAGTACATAGGAATGAGACTCGGGTCCAGGAACGGGCACCCGCATCAACTAGAGGGAAAAAGAGTTTTCCACTCTAGCGTAGAGAGAATCACTTCGCAATAGGTTGACGAATTTGCTCCAATGGAACGTCGCCGTCAAACGGAGGTCAATGCATTCATGCAGGTCCTCGCCTGTTAGATCGATAGCAAGGCCTGCGTACTGTTAAAAGATTAACCTCTTACTAAAGGTAGCTAAAACAGCTATCTCTAGCGAGCTGACGAAGAATAAAAGGGAGGGTTTCCCATCCACGTTTTCGATGTGGACGGGTTTTCAAGCTGCGTTGGTATGCCTAAGTGACGGTGACGTATGCGGTGATAGGCGAGGCAAGAGGACTAGCTCCAAGATCCACGTAGAAGTTAATGGACCCTGTGCTTGAGACCGTGGTCGTCCAAGTTCCTGATGTCACTGTAGCAAGTGGAGTGCCTTGAGGCGACCCATTGCTTTGGTAGAATGTGATCTTAGCAGTGAATGTGCTTGAGGGCGGTGTACCACCTATATTGAAGGTGACGAGATCCATCCAATGGCCTTGTGTTAGGGCATTACTGAGCAATACATTTGTCGATCCGAGAGCAACCGCGCTCGTCGCATTACCTGCTGCTCCAGTAGAGACAACTGCTAATCCGTTGTCTGTGATGGTCCATACTCCGGAATTAGTGTGCAGGTTTCCTTGTTCGCCATTAAGGTTGGACTGGCTAATCACAATGCTTGCAGCGAGAACTCCGGCGACTGCCCCCACTAATGCAACCACTACAAGTGCAAGCGCTGGGACTTTCTTGGCAGTTAATTTGGCTATGCTAATTCTGATATTTTTCATTTTTATTACTTGCTAAAGTTCGAATAACGCTGGGTTGAAAGTCCTGACGATACTCGCGTGGAGTGTAGGGAGTTACGAAGGCTTCGTCAAATACTACGAGGCACGGCACTGGTTTCCAAGCAATTTTTCACGGTCACCTGTCCTTCTTCCTCATAAACAGATACCCGTTGGGCGTCTTGATTGCTTTTATTTGGCCGTCCTGCGCGCCCTTTTTGGGCCCTTCATCGCCAGTTTCAGGGGAAAACGATAGTCCACGCGTTACTCGCGTACACGACGGTGGGCCGTTTGACCCTGGTTACTCATCATCGACACTTCGCTTCTTCTGCACATAACCTGCCCGTTGGGGCCTCAGTCTGTTGACAAGTTTGCCTGCCTTTGGAATACGCCTCTTAGCGGCCGAGAGCTTTCGTCGGAGACTCGCAGCTCTTTCCGTTTTCACCGGCGCTCCCTCATCGCCCAGCCACCATTTCCTGAGTACCATTGCCCCTGTCTCGTCCAATTCCTCTATCAGCACCAGTTCCTTCCCAATATGGTCAAGGAGTATTGTTTCGATTTCCCGAACGGATCCGAAACTTACCTCCCTATCCAGCAAATCCATGTACACGTTGTCGATTAGCTCCCTGTAGAGAACTGGTTCCCCGCGCCTTTCGACAGCCTTCACTGCGGACCTTACCACGGTCTTCTCTAGGGGAGTCAAGCGGGGCTGAGACCAAACCGGATCTTCAATAGCTTCCTCAGCCGGTGGTCCCTCGACACCTTCCAGTACCGGTTGCTCTGTGGTCAGATCAGTCGGGGGCAGTATATTCTCCACTATAGGTGCAATTTCCAAAGTTTCAGTTGGGAGTTGTGCTTCTTGAGGTTCAGACAAGCTTTTTTGTACCATGGCTGGTTTGCGGAAAACCAGTTGGTTTTCAGGTTGGCCTGGCACACGATAGATTGTCTCTGACTTTTCCAATCGGAACCCAGTCCAGGGCACGAGTTTAGCCAAACGATCAGAGAGGTGGCCAGCCCAGGTTGGCAAGATTATGGAGACTACTCCTCCCGGCCGTACAGTCTCCTGCAGTCTCTCAAAGGACATGGCCATCTCATCATCGGTAAGGTTGTCCGGGTCTTGATTGAGAGGGTTGAAGCTCTGATCATTGCTAGTAAGCCAAGCATGTTGGTAGGGAGGAGAGAGAAAGACTCCACTCAACCCCTTCATGAAATCGAAGACCATGAAGTCTTCTCTCGGACGGAGAATGAACCGAAACAATTCTGATCCTCCGAAAAGCGCGGTGCAGGCGAGCCCGAGGAGGAATAGCGGGGCGAAGGATGATGTGATCCTTGGGTTAAAGTAGGAAGAGAAGTCAAGTCCGAGAACTGTTCCAGGAATGACAGTGTCTCCGGAAAGGGGCGGAACGGTACCATACATGTTTAGCAGGGTGAGTTGGGCCGAGTGAAGCATGAGTGTGAAGCTAAGGTAGGCCTCCACGATGCTGGAGAGGCCGAGCCAGAAGACCGGTTTCCTCCACACCGACATGGGTGAGAAAGCTACAATGGCTAACGCCATCGCAGTCAAGCCGAGCATTATCCGGGTTGTAGTGCCTAGGGCAAAGACGTAGGGAAGCGTTGCAGGAGCTCCCAAGGCGTCGATTCGCACATAGAAGGGAGAAACCTGAACGTTAAGGATTGAACTTGACCCGACAGCCTTGACAGTCCACCAAGGATCGTTGACTAGAGCGACGATGCCTGCAATTAGAGCGGCAAAGAGGAATGGAAGGTCCACTCGCTGTAGAAGGCTCACGCTCCGGAGTGGTGTACCTTCGTCCACCGTTGTCTGGTCAGTTTCCTGTTCTGGCTCTTGCTCCGCTTCTAGCTCAGGTTCTGTCTCCGTCACTAATCTCCTGGCATTTGAAGGCAGACTAGGGCCTCAAGTCTGCCTTCTTGTCCTGCTGGCTAGATTCTCGGGCAGGTGGCGATAGGCATCCCGTTACTTCTTACAACACTGACAAGTGGCAGGGGAGGTCTCGTGAGTCCACGCTAGACTGCCGTGAGCCATGATGTGGAGGGTCACCAAAATAGTCAGAACGATTCCTAGCAGAAGAGAACGGACGAAAAAGGGGGGTTTTGAGAACCGTGTCTGAGAGATTAGAAAATGCAGGGCGGGCATTCTCTGGCCAACGTGCGGGACTGGCTAGTCATAGTCAGGTCTGCCCCCATGTACAGGTGAGCATCCACATAGTTGCTGTGGGAGGAGACCAGGACCAAGTAAATGTCCAAGCCAATGGTTTCTTTCCCACTAGATGGAGGCGTCCAAGTCAGGGTTAGCTGTGCACCCTGACCCACGGGTATGATGATCGGTAGTTGGGGGCAAGACGTTGTCTGAACCGTGTTGCCGCATTGGAGAGGTGATCCAGGGGCGAGGGTCCAACTCACTACTGTGGATGGTTGACGGTCAATGTAGAGCGACCTCAATGTGACCGGGATAGAGCCCGTGTTTACAATGTTGAGAGTAACCTGGCCGGTACAAGCACCCGTGGTGCTGCCGGTGACTACGTTGTTGCCTGAAGCACACCAGCCGTCTTGGCCATAGCTAACGTCTCCGTTGAAAGTGTTGCCTGAAACGACTGCAGCGCCGTTTCCATCATCATCAAAGCCGGCTGCGGTGTTGCCCGTTACGGTTGCGGTTCCGTCAGCCTCCGCCTCTAACTGGCCTCCCACCCTGTTTCCAATGATAGTGCTGGCAGTGTTAACCTCAAACTCGGCCATCCCTGAAACGGTTGTTCCGATCATTGTGGCCGACCCCCGGTCGCCAGCGTAGAAGTTCCCGGTGATAGTGCTGCCGGTAACTGTTACAACGTCGATGTGGTAAAAGCTAACGTCGCCGGCAACGTTTACGTTAATTAGGTTGACGAAGGCGGAGTAGTTTCCAACTAGCCCGCCTGTAATGCTGGTGTTGTTCACGATCAGTGTTCCTCCGTGTTGCACGAATACGTTACCGGTTATTTTGGCGGTGATGGTGCAGGATGCATTTGCCGGAACTAGTACGTTTTCGGTGACGGGCGTGGTTATGTTTGGAGGGCACGAGACGCTGGAGGGCCAAGGCCCAGGGCTTGTTCTTGTTGCTTCTGTACCGAGCTGGTTTGAATAGATGAAGCTCCCCTGAGTTGTCTTGAAGGATTCCAGGTAAGCTGACTGGCTGTTGTCCTTGATGGTGCCTCCCGTGAAGACTGGGACCACCCATACGAAAATGATGGTGGACATGACGATGATGATGACTACCATTAATGCCTCCGCCATAATCGTGGCCATGCCTTTCCTCGAACGGTGCAGAGAACGCATTGGCAATCGCCAAGTACAGGTTTACCACTGCCCAGGGCAAAAGCAGCATGTTACTCGTACAGGTCAGGGATGGAGATTTGCAGCAGCTACAATGGCAATTGCGTCCTTAAGCTCGGAACGTGGATGGGATTGGAAAGAGGATTTGCGGAGAACTTCTAGGTTGGCGCGCGTACTCTCAGGCCACAACATCTCATCTTCAAATCTTCTTCCTCAAGGTTCCGGCCCTTCGGGATGTGATTTTGGATGGCTCGGCTCCTTAGACTGAGTGGGATTGTTAGTTTTTCTGCTTTCCTTCGGTCTTTGGGGCTTGGAATGGGCTTGTTTTCCCAGTTTGCAATGTGCAGGAACTAGTAAACTAGCAAGTAAAGGGCATATTGTGGAATCCCTGTGGGCTGGAGTGGGAAGATGAGGGTGAATTGCTTTCATCCCTCTCCCGGGGGTTGGTCGCCCGTCTCTTCGCCTCTTGTCCGACCGTCGAAAGCTCCTCAATGAGGGCGGACGTCTGAACAGGCCAACCAATTGGTAGGCGGAAGAGCCTGCTTGAGGATCTCCCCCTCGATTCTTGTGCACGGGACAGTGCCCTAGAAAGTTGAGTGACGCTGAACCTCGCGCGAGGTGGCGGTAAGGTCGTCATCGCCTAAACATTCAGGG
>WNGL01010904.1_pt1 | contig 13620 bp, 14 predicted proteins | sample 5400591 | NCBI WGS metagenome assembly WNGL01 (sample SAMN13153377, study PRJNA577476) | soil metagenome | isolation source: 80 cm soil or saprolite under Garry oak tree replicate 1 | place: USA:California | collected 2016-06-15
AGAAAGACTAAATCTCTCTGATATTGGGGAACCGGCCAGTCCGTGTAGCCGGTCGCCTTCCGAACCTTGGCAAGAGTCAAAACCTCATGCCTCCAGAAACGCTTGAGTTCGTCGAGATGCTCCTGGACCTTGCTCGGCCTGCGCCGGGCCCCGGTTTTTTCCACGAGGGTGAGGATGAGCTCTTCCATGGCGAGTACCGACTCCCCCTTGTAGAAGGATGCCCAGATTCCGGCCCAGTTCGAAGGCAGTCTTCTGAAGCTGAAGACGTAGCTGTGCTTGGGGATCCGGCTGCGGCGATTCGAGGGATTGACGTGACCGACGAACCTCAGGAGCCGCATCAGCGCGAAGAACGCGTCGCCAGTGATCCGCCTGGAACGAAACGCGCCGTGAAACTCGAAGCCGGGACACTCTTTGAGGACGACCTCCGGAGTCGTGGTCATGCAGAACTCAAGGTTGCCGTTCGCATATCGGATGCCGATCAGCGGATAGAGAAACGAGTACGCGCCGACGACGTTCCAGCGGGGCCGATGTTTCTGAATCAGCATCGCCTCCGTGAGGCACGCGTCGAGATGGGTCTCCGCACATTGGATCTCGATGCGGGCGGCTTCCTTCACGATCCCGCGCATGCGGCGATGCTTTTTTCGCCGCAGCGTGTTGCGGTACTGTGAAAGGCGCCGTTTCAGGTTTTTCGCTTTTCCGACGTAAATCAGCTCGTCTTGCTGGTCATAAACGAGGTAGATGCCGGGAGAGCCGGGAAGTGACTCCAGGAATTGCGCGCCGAATTTCCGGTCGAAATTTCTGACGACCATAACCCATGGTAATTTTTAGTCGGAACTATGAACAGGGGATTCAAGCCCTCGGAGCCGTCCGACTCAGTTGGCGTATTTCCGCCTACCGTTCGCTCTACCCACCGCCGCCACACATCTACGGTATGCCGACTTACCGCCAACTGAAGGACATCCGACGCCAAGGCGCCTGACTGATATTTAAACCGATTAGCTTCCGTTTCGTGAGGGCTGGGATTACTGTGCCAACAGACAAATCGGGCCGAGCTTAACTATCGCCGAAATCTGAGGCGGTCTTCCTTCGCTTGACGACCACGTATTTTCGTTACAAAATATGTAGCACTACAGATGCGTAACACTAAATCCGCAACCGTGTCGCCGAGTGGTTTGGAGCAACTGGTCTTGAACTTTTTGTCGGCCAATGGTCCGTCGAGCGCTGAGCAGGTGCGCGAAGCTTTGATGAAGCGGCATCCGATGAAGGAATCCACGGCGCGTACGATCCTCCGCCGTCTGGAGGACAAGGGCTATGCGTCACACACGGAACAGGGACGGACTTACGTTTACTCTGCCGTCCAACCCGAAAAGGTCGCGATGCGCACGATTCGACAGATTATCGAGCGGTTCTGGGGCGGCTCCGCGCGAGCCCTGGTCGCTGGCATGGTAGACCATGAAGTGATCGATCCGCCTGAATTGCGTGAGCTTTCAAAAAAACTGGAACGGCAACGGAAACGAAAGGGGAAATAGATGGGTATTCTCGCTTTTTTTGGGGAAGCGGCTTTACGGGCGTCGTTGCTAGGCACGATGGGAGGTATTGCGGCGTGGGCACTTCGCCGGCGAGGGCCTGAAGTTCAGCATGCAATTTGGCGAATCGTTATGGCTGGAATGCTGGCGTTGCCATTGTTGATGACCGTACTACCACCACTGGTGATCCTGCCTTCAAGCAATGTCATGACCAGGGCGGCGAACGCTTTCTCGACAATCCGGTTTTCGCCATCTATCGGCATATCGTCTGGATTCATTAGCGGCCTCCGGAACGTAACTTTGGAGTCTTCGGCGTCGTTGCAACGCAGAAATCCGTTTCAATGGCCGATGTTTGCGCTCATCGTCTACGCAGCAGTTGCGGCCCTCTTGCTGATCCGGATCGCGTCAGCGTGGCGGCGGGCAAAAAAGGCAACGTCTGCGGCCGCGCGAGTTTCGATTGGTTTGCTGAATGAGCTGGAATATCCACGGCCTGAAATGCGAGAGTCTGCAGAGGTGGCTGTGCCTTTCACGCTTGGGTGTCGAAATCCAATAATTGTCCTGCCCAACACGTGGCGCCAATGGGACGATTCCAAATTGCGTTCGGTGTTGGTTCACGAACTTGCTCATGTCCACCGCGGCGATTGGGCAACCGCTTTAGCCGCCGGGACCAACCGCGCGGTGTTTTGGTTTCATCCTTTAGCGTGGTGGTTAGAGAATCGTCTGGCCTCGTTGGCTGAAGAAGCCTGCGATGCCAGAGCGCTACGTTTAGCCGGCGACCCCTCAAGCTATGCGCGTGTGGTGCTGGAATTTGCGCAAGCCGTCGCTGGTACTCAAGTAGCGGTACCAACTTCAATGGCTCGCACGAGCAAGGTAGGCCGCCGGATTAACAGTATTCTTGAAGGTCGCGTGAGCTTGAGTCGTGCAATGCACGGCTTTTCCTGGGCACTCATATTGGCCGTTGCAGTTCCCGCCGTTTACGGGGCCGGCGCATTCCAGTTGATCTCGGTCCTGACGACTCCGCCGTCACCCTATGCTTCCATGTCGCATATTGACGGAGTACGCGCGATTTTGGCGGACGGTTGGACACTGACGCCCGACGAAGCGGCAAAGCTCGAATCGGAGGTCGGACGCGATCCAGAGAATGTGGCCGCCCGCATTCGCCTTCTCAGTCACTATACCCAGTACATGGTGCTTTCTGAGCTCAGGAGCAAGCACCTACTCTGGTTAATCGAACACCACCCTGATTCGGACGTTTTCCAACTAAGCACTCCAGTAACCGCCATGGCCCCGGACTATTCCGGCGTGAACTCGCCAGACATTGAGCGGGCACGCATTCTTTGGCTGGAGCAGGCGGAGCGATATGCCACAAACACCAAAGTCCTGGCGAATGCCGCTACAGTCTTTGGAGCCTCTGACGGCAGAATTGCATTCGAACTTCTGAAGCGCCTCCGCGCTTTAGAGCCACAGAATCCGGAATGGTTGGATTGGCTGGCGGAAGTTTACGCGACTGCGGTTCGCTCCAGCTTTGCAAATGGCAACCCACGAGTTCGCACTGTGTCTAGTGCCAGCAAACAAACCGTTCACTTTCCGGTTAATCTTCCACTTATCGAGAGTCGATTACTAAAAAGTGAGCTGGAGTCATCTTCCGACGCCGCTCTGGTTGGAAGTACGGCCGATGCACTGCTAAGCGAGATTGCTGTACTCAAGACTCGATTTGCGGCGGACCCGGAGATTCAGGCCAGCGAAGCATTCGCAAAGGAGTTGCATCTTCCGCAAAGGAGTTGCATCTTCACGCGCAACAACTCAGATCTCGATAAACCTGCTCGGGCATAACGGCCGCGGAGACAACAGGAGCCGAGGTCAAACATGATGAACGGCGTCCCTTTTCTCGCCGCCACAATAACATTGACAGCTCTTTCAACGCCGCTGTATTTTTCCAAAGGTTTCAACTTTCGTTCGACACTTCGTCTTTTTCCATTCGATCGGTGTGAGGCCATGAAGATGTGGTGGTGTTCCGGCGAGCACACGGTCCAGCAAAAGGTCGCGTGACTAGATAGGAGGCTTCCGATGCAAGCTACAGTTCCGTTCGGTATAACGAAAATGGACGCAACGATTCCTGAAGGGATTGATTTCGTCTGGAATGGACGCGCAATCAACAGCGGTCCCCTTCAAGTGCAGCTCGATAATCAAGCGCGCGCCGAAGGTGACAACCGTGGAGAACTCGATTACGGGACGAATGTGGCGCGCGCCCGATTTAACTTGAGGATCGACTTGTCCGGCGTCGCGAAGCTGCTGGCACGCGCGGCGCGTTGTGAACTGATCGAGCCGATTCGCGCTGTCCTGCACTCCGAAGGTGTAATCACCGAGGACCACAACTTCGGCCTGAGCGGACCCATGGAGGTTCAGCCTCATCCACTTTTCGGGACCGAAGGCGTTTCGGCGGCGGTTTTGCCCGGGCGCTGACTCGTCGAATCCGACTCCCGGTCGGGAGCCGAAATCCGTCGCGACGTGCAAGAAGGTAAGTCTTTAGTGTGGCACTTCACACCCTCACAGCGTCGTCTTCGGATCACGCTGCCGGAAAAGCTCGGCGGCGGAACACAGGAACTCCGTCTGGAGGGAAGCTACTCATTTACCCCACACTCGCTAAACTGAGCCAGCGAAGTCGGAATATCAAGGGCGCCTATAGGGGTCTGTCGTTAGCACACGAGTTGGCCGCGGCATTTGCATCCAATTCGGCAAGCGTCTGAAGAAATTGCGGCAAAGCCGAGGCTGGACACAGGTACGTCTATCAGGACAGGACTGCAAGATTTCGAGTTGTCCAGGACGAGAGGTAGGGAGCCATGCATGCTCATTCCTCGTCATCGCCGCTGGTGTCATCTAAATCGAGGATCTTTTCAGCGTCCTCAGCATCCTCGGCTCGGACCAGGAGTTCTATGCTCCCCGTAACCGCCAGACCTAGATAGTGGGGAGTGACCCCAGCTCCCCTGATGATCGGCTCTATTCCAGCCGCTTCCAAAACTGATTTCGCAAGGTCGGCCTCAAGACCACTTTGATATGTGCGAATAACGACGAGTTCAGGCTCCGGCGCAAAAGGATCCACGTCAAACATTCTGCGAGCCTTTGGCGCTCTTGCCGGTTCCTCGACAGTGAGATGGTCTACGAGATCGACATGACAATCCGAGCAGCGAACGAAGCCGACACCGGTATTCCGCTTTGCACTGTGGGCAGAACATGGTCACCGCCGTGTTGTGGGATTCCTGCTAGCGTTAGTATAGGCGGCGCGGCCTCTCAGAAACAGGTGATTGCGGGAACGCTGGCGTGCAGCCCGCTGTTAAGTCCTATTGAATGAGTGCAGCATTCTCGGCGACTCTCGGTGTTCATCGTATGTGAAACAACGCCGCCCTTGTCCTTACTGCGCCACTTTGCCGTGAAAGCCGTTGCTGTCGAAGTAACCGACTTGTTCAAGCTGGCCGATTGTCGGATTCTTGATCCCGAAGCAAATGCGTGATTCGCCACTCTCGTCTTCGTAGACTTCAATCGCGGCTCCTGGCGCGCCCTTGAAGAAACTGCTGGAGCTGATCACGACGCTCTTCGTCGTTGCAAGGCCGCCGCCTGCGATCCAGAGCGGTCCACCATAAGTGGCCGGTGTAGTGACTTCGTTAGCTTCGATGCACAGATAACCCTCGGCGTAAGCAAATGTGGTGTAAAGACTCAAAACGATTGCTGCTATAAAAGCTGCTCTTTTCATAACTTCTCCCTCCTTGGTGACAAACTGTTGATAATGGATTTGGCTGGTATTGGGCCTGGCGGAATCGAGCGCTCAACAATCTTCACCAGCCAGCCCGGCGGCGTTGCGGCATCGGTTTCCATGGTGATCTCCTTGTGAATCCCTCCGTTGTTGAGAGAGTTTTCCGCGCACACGTTCAGCGCTACGTGCCGATCCGAGGGTACGACCGGCACCAGCGAGTGGCGCGGACCCAGTCACTCTATGTGGGCGGAAAAAAGTCCTCTCAAACCTAAAGACAGACGAGAGGGGTCGAAAAAACATCCGGGCCGAAAAAAGTCGGCGTACCACCTTTTTTCGGCCGGTGGGCGGTTTTTAGTTGGACATGAGGAAATCGCTTTTCCTGATCGGGAAAAGCAAAATGCCAACGAGGAAATGGCAATTCCCGAAGAGGAAAAGCGAAATGCTCGCGTGGAAATCACCTTTCCTGATCAGGAAAAGCAAAATCCGAGCGAGAAGGTAGTGTCCAGCCGATTGTAGCGGTCTTTGTTGCCACCGTAGCGGTCTTATTCGCGAGCGTAGCGGATAAGTGGGAGACTCAAGCAGTCTTGGTCGTCGTGGAAGTGCCGGGAGCGAGTATCACCATCAAGCATACCGAGAGTGGGCTGACGCGAACCGCACCCTCAACGTCGAAACGGTCATCACCTCGCGCTGACCGATAGATCTTGTCCCGGGGAGGCGTTATCATCTTGCCGTGACCATCGACAATCCGCTGACATCGTGAAATCGCGGCAATCCAACGCCGGGTTTGACGAGGCCCTTCGGGTACTGACCGAGTTCGCACAAGGATCGAGGACGAAAGGGACGGAAACCTGGGGTTCGCAACCGGGAGGATCACGCATCATCAACTACGTATCAGGCATCGTCTTCGTGGTCGGGCTCGTCATCACCGGGGTGCTCTGCGCGCCGCTGCTCGAGGCGCGACCCGGTTTGGCGGTCCTCACAGGCCTTGCGGGCCTGGTCATCGACAGCGCCGTCGCCTCCTCCATCCGGATCGCGGCGCAGTGGGAGCGTGGCGTGGTCTTCCGGCTGGGGCGGTTTCTCGGCGTCCGCGGGCCGGGGGTTTACCTCATCATAGCAATGGGTGCGAGCGCGTGTACGGGCAGAGATCCTGGATTTTGTCGATCCCATTTCAGATGAATCACTTGCGAAACCCGCTTCGGCGAGTTTTTCATTTTGTGACGTCACAGCTTTCTCGCGGTCGGATATTTTCTTCTTTGGTGGGAGAAGAGATTCGACAGCCTGACGCTTAGCATTCGTGCCATCGCCGAAACAAAAGGACGTTGTGCGTCGGTGGGTCGGTACAGAGATCGTCCAGCCACGCCGGGTCCACGGTCGCGAGTGGAGGCGATGAATCTTTATGAGTACCAGAACAACGAAGAGGCTGAACCGAATTGGTGCCTGGAGGTATACCTAATGTGTTTCGTTTCTAGCGCATGACGCCAGTGTGTCCAAGAGAATAGCGCCCAGGTTGTGGCCAGACTGTAAGGCCGTGTGGTTCGTTTCCGACTGGGATCGTTTTCACGGCCCCGGTCGTTGTATCAATTGCGTAGACAACCTTGTCAAAGCGGCCCGAGAGCCACAGAAGTTTACCGTCTGCACTGACATTTCCCATATCCGGGCTGCCGCCGCCGGGAATCGGCCATGTCGTCTCGACTTTGCGCGTGGCGAAATCAACCACTGAAACGCTGCCCGGCCCATGAGGTTTCGTATCGCTCATATGAGTGCCGCGGTTTGTGACATAGAGTTTCTTACCGTCACGGCTTGGGTACAGGCCGTGGGCGCCACGTCCGGTCGGAATGAAGCCCGCTTGCTTAAAAGTTTGAACGTCGATGAGAAACACGCCATCGGCTTCCATATCGGCCACGAAGAGAAGCTTTCCGTCCGGTGAGATGCGGATGTCCTGAGGCATGCTGTGAGCTGCCGTGGTTCGTCCAGCGCTTTCTCGCGCGAACTTGAGGTAACCCGTCACTTTGCGCTGCATCAGATCGATCTTCGCGAGTCCGCCGCCTGAAAATTCGCAGGTGAAGAACGCGTACATGCCGTCGATTGAAAAATCCGCATGGTTGACCCCGGAACACTCCGGCGTAGGAATGTTGTACTGCAGCTTCATGGTTTGCGGATCGCGGAACTCAAGCCGCTTCAACGCCTCGGCCACAACGATTGCGGATTGACCGTTTGGCGTGAAATACAGGTTGTACGCATCGGCCACTTTGATGGTGGCACCGGCTTTTCCGGTCTTGGGATCAATCGGCGTCAGGATTCCGGAAAGATGGCGTTCTGCGCTGCCGGCGACCCAAAGAGTCCTCAAATCCCACGAGGGAATCACGTGCTGCGGATTGCCACCAACAACGAAATGATCCACGACCTGAAAGGTCGCAGGATCGATCACGTAAACGTCACTGGATTTCAGGTTCGGGACATAAACGCGGGAGAGAACTCCCGAAGTTGCCGGACTGAATTTCCCGGCTGTGGTTTCACTGTACACATTCCGGGCATCGATCACAGGCGGCATACCCGGAAGCGTTTGGCCGGAAGCGATCATTGCTAAAAAAAAGAGATAGGCAACATACGGGATAAGACTCGAAAGCATTTCAATTGTCCTCGCAATTGATCCTAACACCGGTTACCTTCGATAGCCCTGTTCACGTAGCATCAGCGCGAGAAAGCCTCTCGTCGAGCACATCTGCGACATCCTGTCCTATCATTCGAGCCATGATTTGAGATCGTTGGTTCAATCGATCGGGCGTCGTCGTTCGGGTGGACTTGGAGACTTCGCCGCGGCGGTATAGGGAGGTGTGGGTGATCCGTTTCCAGTTAACCCCCTTCAACCCGTACGTGCGGTGTTACCGGATCTCATATCCATCGAGTCTTGGCCGCGGCTTCCACCTTGGCTTCCGACCGCTTCACTCTTCTCGTTCGCAGACGTCCCTCATCCGGCTAACACAAATGCATTCGACATGCCACAAGCGCGAAGGCGTCATATCAATCTCTTACAAATACAAGGCGCGTACGATTTTGACAGATCGACGAAAAACCTCTGCGTCAGAGCATCAGGCGATGGCGGATTGACCAGATATTCTCTGCGACCCCAGACGGAGCAGGGCGGCGATGCTCGAATGTTGCTCGTGATTCGTCCACAAGAGCGCGATTAAAACGTTCTCTTGAGCAACCAAACGCTCATGGGAAATCGCTGAGATGCTCTTCCTGTCACTGAGAAATCTCAGGAGCCAAGAGAATTTGACGATTCGACATTCCCGCTGAAGAGAGCCAACAACCATCTCCTTTACGTGCGTCACTTAACTTTCTGGCATCAAAAGTGTAAACCTCCCTGAATTGCGGGGCATGCAAGAAATGGTGGTCAGTCGGTCCAATACCCTGTTTTTGCTGATTTGAAAAATAGGGGATCCGTCAGAAGCCGATTTTCTCCCCGAGGGACTAGCAATGCGATCTTCCTTGCTACCAAAACTTTTCATAGCCTTATGGTTCCCGCTGAGTAGTGCGGCGATGCTGTTGCAGTCGCCTTTTGCAGACCATCCGGCGGTTGCGTATTCGGCAGGAACTCCAGAGGATCCAGTGGGTCGGTTGGGGCAACAATTAGCCAAAGGCGAGGAAAGGCTCGAATTCGAGCCGGAACATGGATATTTAGTTTCTGTACTCAGAAAGCTGAAGATTCCCGTTACGTCGCAATCCCTTGTGTTTTCCAAGACCAGCCTGCAGGCGGAAAGGATCTCCCCGCGGCGGCCGCGGGCGCTTTACTTCAACGATGATGTCTATGTGGGGTGGATACCGGATGCCCCTTTGATGGAGTTTGCATCGGTCGATCCGAAACTGAGAACCATCTTCTATACGCTGGATCAGGAACAGTCTGGAACGCCGCGGCTGCAGCGGCGGACAACGGACTGTGTGCTGTGCCATGACGGTGCGTCGACGGGTGGGGTTCCCGGCCTCATGGTTCGGTCCGTCTATCCCGACAACGAAGGCAACGCGATCCTGCGAGCCGGAACTTTCTTTACCACAGATCACAGCCCTTGGCGCGAGCGTTGGGGTGGCTGGTATGTCACCGGAACCCACGGTGACCAACCACACATGGGCAACCTACTGGCGCCGAATCACGTGAGCGCACTTGGCACTAGCGCTGAGACTTACGTTTCCCAGATTAACCTTTCCCTGGGCAGCAAACATCAAGGATGTCCGCGACAATTTCGAAAGTTCACGTTACCTCAGTCCCCACAGCGATATTGTCGCGCTGCTTGTACTCACTCATCAGCTACCTCGTGTACACGGAAGCGTTCGACACGCTCCCTGAATCGATACGAAATCTGATCTACCGCCGTTTTTGGGAGATTTTGAGTGGCAGCGATACCAGCCCCTCATATGCGCACCTTTCCCGGGAGGATCGCAGGGCAATCTTTGAAATCCTGAAAGACACGAAGCCCGGCTTCTAACGGGATACTCCCTTGAGAGATGGGAAGGGGATACCTTGGTCAACGACAAGACCTGGCTGGACGGCTTTAGCCATACGCTTCTGCTGGCCAAACGTGGAAGATCAACTAAAGAACATATCGGATCTCAAACCGGCGGAAGCTCCGAAAAAGCGTTCAACGGAGAACATGATCGAAGAGATTCTAGAACTCGTTCGAGGCTTGGTGCGAGACCAAACGCCCAAAATGGTTTTGGAAGTGCTTCGCGGAAATTGGGATGAACTTCTCGATGAGAAGTGAAAGCTTTCAACGCGCCAGTTACCAACATCGAGAAGCCTCGCTACCGACTCATCTTTTACTGCCCAAATTGCAAAACGCGAGATATGGCGCGTTTCTAGTGACCTTGACAGTATTTCGGTGATCCTGTAGTAATTAAGTTAGAATTTCTAACTTTCTAAACCCTTAAGGAATAATTCACATGTCTATCGTTAGAGTAAAAACTAAATTTCAAATCACGTTGCCGACTGCGGTCCGTGAGCAGGCTGGCGTGAACATCGGAGATGTACTCGAAGCCCGCGTAGAGAAAGGCAAGATTACGCTTACTCCAAAGTCCATCGTTGATCGTCGTCTCGCCGAAAGCCTTGAGGATTTCAAGGCTGGCCGGGTCCGTGGTCCTTTCCGCACTGTGGATGAAATGATGTCTTCTTTGAAGAGTAAGTCCAAGAAACGCTCGAAGAAATGAAGCTCTTTTATTCGGCGCGGTTTCAAAAATATCGCGTTCCCCGATGCAATTGAAGAGTTCGCGCAGGCAATCAAAATCGGACAATGGCCGAATACGAACTAAACGTGTTGGTGCGTTCGTAGCTGCCGCAGGACCGTTCGACTTGACCCATCTGGTTGAGGACGATAACATGCACATGATCACAAACGTGCACAAAGACCTGTACACCTGAAAAGTGAACCCCTCCGAGGAATACAAGCGTCGTCTGGACGCTCGCAACCGGCTGGTCGAACATTACAAAAAGCTCGACTTGTTAGTTGGAAAACTCCGTCTGGTCACAGGGCTCGTCTTTGTCGCGGTTTTTTGGCTGGCGGCTGAACTCCATCTCATCTCCGGATGGTGGATCTTGTTGCCGATTGGCGCGTTTGTTGCGCTGGTCGCGCGCCACGAGCGGATACGCACACTGGGACGTCAAACGCAGAGGGCCGCTGCGTTCTACGAAAGAGGACTTGCGCGCATTGAAGATCGTTGGATTTCTGTAGAGGCGTTCTATGACCGCCTAGGATCTCGAACGGAGACACCGCGGGCGGTCACAGACCGGCCCTACAGTGAATTCGATCCGGCTCATCCGTACGCCCTCGATCTGGATATCTTTGGCAAAGGCTCGCTATTCGAACTGCTTTCCCAAGCCCGTACACGCTCCGGCGAGCGGGCGCTTGCGGCCTGGCTGATGGGGCCGGCATCGCCGCCTGCGATTATGGACCGGCAGGAAGCTATCGATGAGCTTCGCACTAACCTGGATCTTCGCGAAGATCTCTCCGTGCTCGGCGACGATGTTCGAGCCGCTATTCATCCCGAATGGATGAAACGATGGGGAACTCGCCCGCCTATCTTGCACTCGTCTGCTGCTCGTCGAGTGGCGCCGGTTCTGAGTTTGTTGATGATCTCCAGCCTCGTGTACTACTTGGGATTTTTCGGAAGCGGGTGGTTCGTACTTGCGGCCCTCGGTCTGGGCGCGGCTTTTGCCCTTCACTATAGAAATCGCGTACGTGAGATTACCGATGCGGTCGCCGACCCTGTAAAGGATCTTCAAATCCTTTCACTACTGCTTGCGAGGCTCGAGAAAGAAGAATGGAAGACGAAGAAACTGCGCGAACTGCAAGCGGCTTTCGAGACCCAAGGCCGTCCGCCGTCGAAGGAAATCCATAAACTCGTTCTCATCATTGAGTGGTTGAATTCCAGACTGAATCCGTTGTTTGCGGCCATGGCGCCGCTGCTCTTGTGGTCGACCCAATTCGCGTTTGCAATCGAGGAATGGCGCTCGCAGCACGGCCCGGCGATAGGGCGGTGGCTGGACGCGGTTGGCGAACTCGAGGCGCTGTGTTCCCTCTCTGCTTACGCTTATGAGCATCCGGAAGATCCGTTTCCTCAAATCGTCGAGAACGGAACGGTGTTCGAAGGGGAAGACCTGCGGCATCCTCTTTTGCCGTTGGCGCAATGCGTTCCGAATTCCGTAAGACTCAATCGCGATTGCCCGGTCCTCATTATCAGTGGTTCGAATATGTCGGGTAAGAGCACGCTGCTCAGGACTGTCGGAGTCAATGCCGCTCTTGCATTCGCGGGGGCGCCCGTTCGTGCGAAACGCATGCGGGTTTCAATTCTTGCCATAGGCGCGACCATTCGTGTGATGGATTCACTGAAGCAAGGAACGTCGCGCTTCTATGCTGAGATTCAGCGCTTGCACGACATTATGGAGCTTACGAAAAAGATGCCAGTGCTCTTTCTTCTGGACGAGATCCTGCACGGCACGAATTCGCACGATCGCGCTGTCGGCGCCGAGGCCGTCATCCGTGGGCTGATCGACCGTGCGGCGATCGGCCTGGTTACTACTCACGATTTGGCTCTTACCAAACTCGCTGATTCCCACTCGACCCGTGCCGTAAATTTTCACTTCCAGGATCATCTCGAAAACGGCCGCATGGTTTTCGATTACCGTCTCCATCCCGGTGTCGTTGAAAAAAGCAACGCGCTTGCATTGATGCGCGCTGTAGGGCTTGAGGTGGAGAATCACCGAATTCAAGGATGATCCTTCACTGATCCATGCGGTGATCGCAACCATCGCGAAATGGGTCGACACCGGCGCGCCCATCGGCAACACAGCGGATATTCACGTCCAGGATCAAGAGGTCGAAGGAACGCCGGGAGAGACAAGCGAGAGCGGCTGCTCCGTTCGACACGTGCGCGGGTTGAAAATCCTCCCCTGTCAGGAGTTCAAACAGTATGCATGCCAGGCGAACATCGTCATCCACGATGAGGATTCGACCTGCGGTCATATCTGACGGAAGAATTCGCCGCGGCTCTACATGCCGCTTAGCGCTGGCATCTCAGCGCTGTTTGTTTTCGGCCGGAAACCTTGTATCGATCGGCTTATTCGGATTGGCGCGGATCTGGAGCTCGGCGCAATGATGGTAGGTGTAGTCGCCGTCTTTATTTCTGCCATGGGCCGCCATGAACTCGATCACCTGCAAGGTCAGACCTCTGACCTCGCCGGTAAAATCCAGGATGGAAAGCCATTTCCCGGATTCGGATGTGAAGCTTGTCAGTTGGTCTGCTTCGACGCGACGCGGATCACGCCAATGCCGTTCTGAATCGACACCGTGGTGCCGAACTGCTTCGAGAGTGTCTGAAGTCTCTCGAGGACGCGACGAGCCATTTCAGGCGATGGCGTCGAGGGAGTGCCGCTTCTTGAGATGGGCCGCATGCGATCTTGGCCGAGGTCGGCCGGATAGAGGCGCACCTCCACGAGTTTCCCGTCTTCGAAGCGGCTCGTGGTCAGGAGTGTCTCCAGACTGTCGTCAACAAGGTCGCCGCTGCTTGGACCCGCTGACCGATCGGTGATCTCCGGCGCCGTCCCACGATGGTAAAAGAAGCTCGACACGCCGTAGAATATCGGTTTCCCCTTATAGATCTCGACACCACGGAGCGTGTGGACGCCATGTCCGACGAAAGCGTCCGCCCCGTTGTCAATCACCTGATGCGCCAACTCGATCAGGAAGTTCGGCGTGTGATGGTCCAGACTGTAAGCCTGAAACGCGAACGAGTTCTGATGGCAGTGAATCGCGACGACGAGGAAGTCCGCCAGCTGCTTACCGAGTCGGACGCTCG
>WNGL01034005.1_pt1 | contig 13619 bp, 14 predicted proteins | sample 5400591 | NCBI WGS metagenome assembly WNGL01 (sample SAMN13153377, study PRJNA577476) | soil metagenome | isolation source: 80 cm soil or saprolite under Garry oak tree replicate 1 | place: USA:California | collected 2016-06-15
ACTTGCCTTACCGCCGGTCGGGAATTGCACCCTGCCCCGAAGGTCTCTATTAGTAGTATGTCACAAGGGAGAGGACAAATGCAAGGGGTGCTTCATCGCATCTCTGTACGGTGAAACTCTTCAGCGTAGGCCATATCGTACTTGTTGCCCAACTCGGCGCTACGAGTTCGGAGGAACTCCTCCATAGCTGGATTGTTGACATGCTGGCTAACATGGGCCTGCAATGCCGCTAGCTTTCGCTCGATTGTCGTCGAGATATCCACGACGTGATTTGGGGAGGGTGCCCCCATGATATAGATCTCGCGTACTTTGTGGGGGAGCAAACCCTCTTGCAAAAGCTCAGAGAAGTCCCACGCATTTTGTGAGGCAGGATAGATTGCGACTATGGCTGCCTGGCCAGCAGCTAAGTGATCGGGATGATGGCGCGGGATAATGAGCATTGGTGTCCAGACTCGTTCTGGCGACTGAAAGACTACACGCGTAGGTCGATAGCGGCGAAGGACGCGCACTAGATCGCGTCGCAACTCGGTTGTCGGCTGCAACTGGCCGTCAGGGTAGTCAAGAAAGATCACATCTTTCAGGCTGAGAACTTCGCCAGCCGCCCGCTGCTCACGCTTGCGCGTTTCCGCAACCGCTTGCCGCGCCGCTGGCCCAACATCCGTTGCATCATCAGGTCCTCCGCCCGATGCGTCAGTACACACGACATAGTATACCTCCCAGCCATCGTCTATCCACGTAGCAACGGTTCCCGCACAGCCGAACTCAGCATCATCCGGGTGCGCTATGATCACCACAGCGACTTTATTCTGCTCCTGCTCGCTCACAAATATTCTTCCTTAATACTTCATTCTTTACAGTATTGACATCCAGGCTATATAATACAACATCAGGAGAGACATGAACAAAGAATTGTGCATCGTGCCCATTACCAATATCGGCGAGATTCCCCCAGGGACTGACCTGGGTATCGTTATCTATGAAGCCTTGCAAAGCCAGCAACTGGCACTTCAGCAAGGCGATATACTGGTCGTGACGCAAAAAATCGTCTCCAAGGCAGAAGGGCGCACGGTGAATCTCCACGAGGTAGAGCCATCTGAGTTTGCCCGTATACTTGCTCTACAGAGCAAGAAGGATGCGCAACACATAGAAGTTGTGCTGCGCGAAAGCCGTCGCATTGTGCGTATGGATCACGGTGTGTTAATTGCCGAAACGAAGCATGGCTTCATCTGTGCCAACGCTGGGGTCGATGAGTCAAATGTCAACGGCGCGCGTCAGCTTACACTGCTCCCAATTGATCCAGACCGCTCGGCCCGGGAACTTCGCACACGCTTGCAGCAGCTCGCGGGAGAAGGTTCTGACTTTGACTTGGCGATAATTATTTCGGATACCTGGGGGCGTCCATGGCGCACTGGGCAGGTCAACATGGCAATAGGGGTAGCCGGTATGGAGCCGATTGCTGACTACCGGGGGCAGCACGACCCCTATGGCTATGAACTACAGGTCAGCGCCATCGCCGCAGCTGACGAACTGGCGTCAGCGGCAGAATTGGTAATGGGCAAGATTGACCGCATCCCTGTGGCGCTTATTCGCGGCTATCCATATATACCCGGCAAAGGCAGTGTACGCTCGCTGCTGCGTGATGCCTCTACGGATTTGTTTCGATAAACAACCGTGCTTTGAACTGCTAAAGGTAACAGATAAGGTGACAATACTCTCTGAACATCGACAAGTAACTACATCCGCACGCTCAGGCGACCTGGCGACCCTGCTCAAGAGTAGACGCAGCGTGCGCAAATATCAGGCTCGCCCTGTCTCACCTGAGTTGATTGAGCAAGTATTAGAGGCGGCGCGTTGGGCACCGTCCCCACACGGGAGACAACCCTGGCGCTTTGTCGTATTAACCCGGCAGGAAGCAAAGGCACAACTTGCCGAGCAGATGGGCGCTACCTGGCACAGAGAGTTGCAAATGGACGGGCAAGCAGACGAGATAGTAGCAATCCGTATGGAAAAGTCACGTCAGCGCATTCTGCATGCTCCGGCAATTATCATCCCATGCCTCTACATGGAAGATATGGATCACTACCCCGATGAGAGAAGGCAGGCCGACGAGAGAATAATGGCCATTCAGAGCATCGGTGCGGCCATCCAAAATATGCTGCTGATGGCCTATGATCTTGGCCTCGATACTGGCTGGATGTGTGCGCCGCTCTTCTGCCCAGAAATTGTCTGCGAGACACTTAACCTGGACGCACGGCTCATCCCACAGGCGCTCATCACCTTAGGTTATGCCGCTGCAGACCCACAGCGGCGCGAACGTCTCCCGTTGAGTACTTTAGTAGTTCGCTTTGATTAATGAGGAAGGTATGATAGTAGTTCTTGCCGGCGGGGTAGGTGCAGCGCGCTTTTTACAAGGACTGGTACAGGTCGTCACCCCACAACGGCTCACCGTGATTGTCAATACCGGCGACGACCGCGATTTCTATGGGCTGCACGTTTCACCCGACCTCGATATCGTCATGTATACGCTCGCTGGCATAGTCGATGAGACGCATGGTTGGGGCATACGGAACGATACCTATAACGCCATGCAGCAGTTGACACGCTACGGAAATGAAGACTGGTTCCTGCTCGGTGATCGCGACCTCGCCACACACATTCACCGCACCAATCTCCTGCGGCAGGGAAAAACGCTCAGCGAGGTAACCGACGACCTGCGCAAGCGCTTCGGCCTGGAACTGCGCATCCTGCCCATGACCGATCAACCTATCGCAACCCACATCCAGACACCCATCGGCCTCCTTCACTTCCAGGAATACATGGTCAAACGCCACTGCGCCGACGAGGTGCAAGACGTTATTTTTGTTGGTGCCAGTGATGCCCGGCCAGCACCTGGTGTTCTCGATGCCATTAAGGAGGCCGAAGCTATTTTGATTGCACCCAGTAACCCCATCGTCAGCATTGGCAGTATTCTGGCAGTCCCCGGTATCCATGATATTCTCCACGAAGCCAGTGGTATGGTGGCAGCCGTCAGCCCCATCGTCGGTGGAGCGCCGATTAAGGGACCTGCTGATAAACTCATGCGAGGCCTGGGGATGGATGTCTCGGCGGTTGGTGTGGCTCGCTGCTACCGCGATTTCTTGGACGTAATGGTGATCGATGAGCAGGATGCGCACCTGGTAAGCGAGATCGAGGACCTGGGTATACCCGCAGTGGCGACAAATACGATTATGAACGATAATGTGGCAAAGGCGGCTCTGGCTCGTAAGGTTTTAGCAGCGGCCGGAGTGGAATTTTAGATGACGATGACCAACTGCGCGCTTGTACCAGTAAAGGCCCTTCCCGACGTAAAAAGCCGCCTTGTACCATACTTATCTCAGAGCCAGCGGGAAACATTAGTATTAGACATGCTACACCACGTGCTACATATCCTGCTTGACAGCAACCTGCTGGAGCAGGTATCTGTGGTCAGCCCAGATATGCGGGTGTTAGAACACGCAGAAGCCTGGGGTGCCCATGCATTTAGCGAAGAGATACCAGGCCACAATGCAGCCCTCTATGCTGCTGCTTTGAGGATGCAAGCAAAGGGGGCGTCGGCGCTCTTAACCCTCTCTGCCGACCTTCCTCTGCTACAACCCAGCGATATACGTACCTTGATCGCGCAATCTGTTCGCTACCAGGTCGTTCTTGCACCAGCGCGAGATGGCACAGGAACAAATGCGATTCTTACACGCCCACCACTGGCGCTTCCCTATCTCTTTGGCCCGGACAGCCTACAGCGTTACATGGAGGAAGCCAGGCAGAGGAAGCTGAGTGTTTCTCTATACAATAGTATCGGCTTGGCACTGGACATTGACACCATTGATGACCTGGATGATCTATATGAGCTACAAGCTCTGAGCGGCGAGTTGCCAGGGAGGGTAGAACTGGCAGCGTACAACTTGTAGCCGAACTTCCTGGCTTCAGGTTCTGCTGTACCATTGCAGTGTCATTATTGTAGGCGCTATAGGGATAAGGAGATTGTTTTATGTCAACTGAACTGTCTGAAAAAGCTCGCATGTTTTTGCATGAGCAGCATTTTGCCGTCCTCGGTACCCTCAACAAAGATGGTACGGCCCAGCTTACCGTGATGTGGTATCTACTTGAGGGCGACACCATCATCATGAATACTAAGGCTGGTCGCACAAAAGAACGCAATATGAGGCGTGACCGGCGCATATCGGTTTGCGTTGAGAGGGAATATAGCTACGTCACTATCAGCGGTATAGTAGAAATGATCGATGACCCCCAGATCGCCCAGCACGACATTTACCGCCTGGCCGTGCGCTACCATGGCGAAGAGACCGCCAGACGGCAAGTGCAAGAGCAATTCTCAAAAGAGACTCGCGTGACGTTGCGCTTGAAGTGCAAGCATATTATCGAAGCCCTGGAGTAATCGTGGTAGGGGGACAGCCCCCTCTCACCATCAGCTTCTCGTTGTGTTACCTGACTGCTTGGGACGCAGTTGCCTGGGGTGCAGCAGCTTTGGCGGCTGCCTGCTTGAGGCGCAGGTAGCGTGTACTTATTACTCCCATCAACGCGAGCGCGCCAATACCAATCAGCAGGTGAGTCGTCTGGATCAGCCAATGCAGGCTACCAACCAGCAACGTCGCCTGCGTCAATCCAAAGACAGGAACGATGAGAGCATACACGATTCCAACGGCTCCCAGCAGCCTCATCCCTCTGGTGCAAACCGCCACGATACCGAGTACCAGAAGAGAAAGGGCGACAATGAGGCCAAGCAACATATGAACGTTGATGAAGGCAATTTGGGCGATCCAGAACAACAGTCCAAGCGCCAGTGCTCCCAGTCCAGCAATACCTGCTGTCCATTGGATGATACGTACTGTGACCATGAGAAAACCTCCTTTACACGGGTCTCGAAATAGCTTATTATTCAGACAGGCTATCCAATGAAATTTTCGTTATACATACTATACAATTAAATTTTGGGAGTGTCAAGTCCTCTATGAGCCCACGCCCTTACCGACTCGGCCAGCGCCAGGCGGCCACCGAACAGACGCGAGCCCGCATTATCGCTGCGGCCCGCGAGCTGCTCGTGGGAAGCCCCGGCTTCTCCGGCTTCAGCATCGACGCCGTCGCCCGCCTGGCGGACGTTGCTCGCATGACCGTCTACCACCAGTTCGGCTCCAAAATCGGACTTCTCGAAGCCTTGAGCGACTCCCTTGCGGCCCACGGTGGGATGGAGCAGTTGGCCGCCGCTTTCCGTCGACCGGAACCGTTCGATGCGCTGGATGAATACATCACAGTCTTCAGTCGCTTCTGGGACTCCGACCGGCTCGTGACGCGTCGGCTCCGAGCCTTAGCCGCGCTCGACTCGGACTTCGAGCAGGTGGTGCGGGCACGAGATGATCGACGAGACGGTCAACGTTCTCTACACCTTGCTCAGCTTCGAGAGCTTCGATACCCTCGCCGGTCCCATGCGCAGCATTGAGGAAGTCGCGCCCATGCTGCGCCGACTCGCCCACGCCGCACTCGGTCTAAACGAAGGATAACCTCACTTGTCGGAATTGTGCTAGAGAGAATAGATCAGCCTGGGCGACTTCACTCACACAGGTGTAGCCGAATAAGTTACAAACATCCCCTGTGGTTCAGTACGCACACTTGTCGTGCAATACACAAAACCTTTAGGCAAACCTGTTGGCTTCACTTGCAATTGCTGGTTGACCTGGTCTTCAAAGGTTGCGACAAATCCGGTTACGGGAATGCCCCCCATATCCGCATGTAGCACATGCATCTGTAGCTGACAGGAACGCACGAAAGGTTGCACCACAATGGTAAAATGCCGGGTTACTCCAATACCCAATGCACCGAGCTGATCATCGCCAGTAATCGTCATCTGATCGCCACGGACCAACTTCACCCGTACATTTTCGATATCCCCAGGTACTCCCGAGGCGCGTATGTCCTTATCCACCAGATGGGTAATGTAGGTAGGCCCAACCTGCGCAACAATATCCGCACCAGGCGGTGGCAATGGTGTAATCAGCACTCGTCCTTCGGTTGCGATCAACAGTGCATAGAGCAATATTGCGGCGACTCCAATTCCTACGCCCAGCAAAAGAGTCACGATGGGAAGGATGATACGGCCAACTCGACTACGAAGCCAACCACGAATTCTAGCGAAACGGGGACGCTTCTCCTGGGAAGTTGGTTGCTTGGGCTGCGATACGGCAGAACGTCGATTTAGCGAAGTCATGGGATGCTCCTAAGTTATTGTTGTGTCTATCTTACTCCCTTCATTTTGCCGACGCAAGTCGTCATAGCGCATCGGATCTTTTCACAGGAACCCTGCTCAACATCATCTGCATTGTGCAACTTGCACAATGCAGATGACATAACTTTCGGACAAACTATCTGTAGTATCGCTCCGACTATTCAAGTATCATAATAGAAGTTAATAAAGATCAGCTTACTGCTGAGAAATGTCAGGTCTATTGTACAAAATGCCTGAATAATCATGAGGCAATGTATAAGGAGAACATAGGACATGACGCCTGAAGATGTATTGCAATTTGCCGCAGAGCATGGCGCAAAAATGGTGGACTTCAAATTTGTAGATTTGCCGGGCACATGGCAGCATTTTAGTGTGCCTATGCGCGAACTCGAAGAAGAAACCTTTATCGAAGGAAAAGCGTTCGACGGCTCCAGCATACGCGGCTTCCAGACCATCAACGAAAGCGATATGCTGGTTATCCCCGATCCCACTACCGCTATGATGGACCCTTTCACCGCTGTCCCGACGCTGAGCCTGATCTGTAACATAGCCCATCCTGGCCCGGCTGGACGCAAGCAACGCTATAGCCGCGATCCACGCTATATTGCAAACAAGGCAGAGGCTTATCTGCGCTCCAGCGGAATCGCTGACACCAGCTACTTTGGCCCTGAAGCCGAGTTTTTCATCTTCGATGACGTGCGCTACAAATCCAGTGAAAACACCCAATATGCCGAGATAGATTCGAACGAGGCTCACTGGAATAGCGGGCGTAACGGCACGGCCAACCTGGGCCACCGCATGCGCGTAAAAGAGGGATACTTCCCTGTCGCCCCCAACGATACGCTGCAAGACATTCGCAGTGAGATGGCGCTCCTCCTCGAAGAACTGGGCGTGCTGGTCGAGGCGCAACATCACGAAGTCGGCGGTCCAGGGCAATCTGAGATCGACATCCGTTTTAATACGCTGCTGAAGACCGCCGACAATGTCATGCTCTACAAATATATCGTGAAGAATACAGCCCGCAAGCATGGGAAGACCGTGACATTCATGCCCAAACCCATCTTTGGCGACAATGGCTCCGGTATGCACGTACACCAAAGCCTGTGGAAGGGCGAGAAGCCACTGTTCTATGATCATGAGGGCTATGCGGGCCTCTCACAGTTGGCTCGCTACTACATCGGTGGTCTGCTGACGCATACTCCAGCGCTCCTGGGCATTGTCGCTTCCACGACAAACAGCTACAAGCGGCTCGTACCAGGCTATGAAGCCCCCGTTAACCTGGTCTTCTCGAAAGGCAATCGCAGTGCCGCCGTACGTATTCCGCTGACTGATTGTCCCTCGGCAAAGCGCGTTGAGTTCCGCCCCCCCGACCCAACGGCAAATCCATACCTGGCCTTCTCCGCATTGCTGCTGGCTGGCCTTGATGGAATTCGTCGTCGGATCGAGCCAAGCGAGCACGGTTATGGTCCGCTGGATCGCGACCTGTATCACATGTCGAAAGAAGAAATGCACGAGATCCGCTCCGTCCCCGGCTCCCTAAACGAGGCCCTGGATGCACTTGAGGATGACCATACTTTCCTGCTAGAAGGGGATGTCTTCACGACAGATGTACTTGAACATTTTGTCGAGTTGAAACGGGCACAAGCTGACGAGGTACGCCTGCGCCCTACACCAATTGAGTTTGCACTGTACTACGATGCATAAGTTGCTTAAGGAGTAGCTTCACCCTTCAAAGGTTGCTACCCGTGCGAATACCCGGTATCCAGCAGCAGCGGCTAAGCGGAGAGACGCGGTATTCGCAGCCTCGGCGCTGTAGATTGGAACAAGCCCTTCTTGCATGACTGCATGTGCCCAGAGGATGGTGGCAGCAAGCGCATATCCTCTTCGACGAGCTTCGGGTAAAGTATCGATGCCCAACTCACAAGCCTCTCTTGTGCGGCGAGAGCTATGCGCCAGGCTCAGTAAACGTCCTGCAATAACCACTCCAATGAGGGGACGCCTTTCTGGATGAAAGTAGTCGTCGAGAGAACCTGGTTGGAAGCCCTCGACAAGCGGTCGATCCTGGGAGGTCAGAGGACGTGCGAGGCTTTGGGCACTGGCAACATCAAGACTTGGAGATGCGGCCAGGGAAAGAGCAACCTCACGATTTATACCTGGTATGGGTGCGACCAGCGGGGGGAAAGCCAACGCTTCGTTCACTCGCAGACGCAGTGCTTCACGTTCCGTAGCATTGACATCTGGTCTCCAGATATGAACGCGGCCATCAGCTATTTCGGCTGCACAGAGCTTCCAAGATGGGCGAAAGCTCTCTGGCAAAAGTTCAGTATCATTTTGTACAATGGGAGGTAGTCGTACGCCCCAGACCGCCTCAACATGCAAACGAAGCAACGCTCGATCTGTTGATACCATAACAAGCCTTTCTGAGAGTCCTTTTTCTCACGTACGAAGCAAAAATGTGATATAGTAAATATACATTTGGTTATCTGGATATATCTACAAAAAGGCAACACCGATGGAACTACTCATTGATAGCTACGGACGTCGCATTAAAAGCATGCGTATCTCCATTACTGATAAATGCAACTTCCGCTGCACCTACTGCATGCCTGCTGAAGGCTTGCCCTGGCTCAAAAAGGCGGAGATCCTCTCCTATGAAGAAATAGAGCGCGTCAGCCGCGTCGCAGTCAGCATTGGTATAGAGCAGATTCGCCTCACGGGTGGAGAGCCATTAGTACGAAGAGATGTTCCTGAGCTTGTGCGTCAGTTGCGCAAGATCGAGGGCCTACGGAGCCTCAGCCTCACAACGAACGGTATTCTCCTGAAGCAGCAGGCAGGCGCGCTGGCGGAGGCAGGGCTGACCCGCATCAATGTCAGCCTGGACTCGCTTGTGCGTGAGAAGTTTGCAAAACTGACACGAAGAGACCAACTCGACCGAGTGTTGGAAGGCCTGGAAGAACTAGAAAACGAGGAAGAAGCCCTCGACTTCGTACGGCTGGCGCGGCGCAAAGCCTATGTCATGCGCTGGATCGAATTTATGCCACTCGACGCCGACCAGATCTGGCGTAAGGAAGATATCCTTACCGGGGCCGAACTGAAAGCCATCATTGAGGCCGAGTATGGGCCGCTCGTGCAGATTACGACCGGTGACCCCTCTGAAACAGCCCGCCGCTACACGTTCAGTGACGGTGTAGGCGAGATTGGCTTTATCAATCCCGTGAGTGAACCGTTCTGCGCCACCTGTGACCGCATCCGCCTGACCGCTGATGGGCAACTACGCACTTGCCTGTTCGCTACTGAAGAGACCGACCTGCGTGCCGTCATCCGCTCCGACGCCTCCGACGAGGTGCTGGCCACCACGATTCGCCGCGCTGTCTGGAACAAGGAACTCAAACACTACATTGGCGACAAGCGCTTCAAACGTGCAAATCGCAGCATGTCGATGATTGGCGGTTAGCAAGAGGCGGAAAGCTTCTGCTTGTCGCTATCTCCATCGACCAGACGGCACTTCTTCTATCGTCCATGGGCAATGGTAGGAACAGAAACTCCCCATTTAAATAAAAACAGAAGAGTTTCAGAAACAGAGTTACCAAAAAACGGGATATTCGTCGTTATAGTCAAATAGCGAGATATATGTTATACAAGGTACACTCACATCAAGAAAGGATTGAACGTGCCCTTAGTACGAGATCAGAAAGAGGATCAGTTGGTACACGATGAAGCGGACTTGCTTACAGTTCGCGAAGTTGCTAAACAATTGCGCGTGGATGACACTACCGTACGACGTTGGATTAAAAACGGCGTCCTGGAGGCGATTACACTACCCCATCGCGGCGCACGTCAGGCCTACCGAATCCGTCGCTCCACATTAGATGCCTTACTTGCCCCATCGACGCGACCTGCGGGCCAGTAGCCAAATTGCTTCCAACCTGCTAGACTAGTGTCCAGATGGGCATAGCTAGTAGCAAGGAGGCTCGCATGTTTGTAATCGACTCTGAGGCGCTCTTCCACGAACTGAACGGGAGTGAAAGCTCAGGTTTTGCCACAATTCATTCCTCGATCAACTACTCCCCCGGTGGCATTCCCTATCTGCTCAAGCCAGGAGTAGCTATCATTGCACGCCCAAATATCCATCTGGATGGGTTAACAGGCTTCCTCAATGGGTTTGATACATCGCTCCACTTTTCAGAGTATTTGGACGACCCTACACCACTGCCTGACGGCGCACAATTGTGCAAAGTCGCCGGGCAAGTCTGTTACATGAGCTTTGGCCGTGGCCGCACGTTTAACGCGCAAGCTGAACGCTACTTCAATAATCTGAAGTCTTCGGGACATGGCTCCGTCTTCGAGCATGCCACCTTTAGCCTGCTGCTCTATGGAATCTCGCGCAGCGTTACCCACGAAGTGGTGCGCCATCGGGCGGGATTTGGATTTTCGCAAGCGAGTCAGCGTTACATCTCAGGCCGTGTGCTCCGTTTTGTCGAGCGTCCCGAATATCAGCAGGACGAGCAGTTCCATGCCCAGTTTTTGCAGCGCATCGACCGGGCGGCCAGCGAATACGCCTCGCTCACGAATCGCCTGCTGGAGATGCAACAGGCAGGCCTGAGTATTCTCAGCGCAGAGGTTCGCACCGACCTGCGCAAGAAGGTGCAACAATGCGCCCGCTCAGTACTACCCAACGAGACCGAGGCTCCCATGGTTGTAACGGCAAACGCACGCGCCTGGCGGCATTTCATTGAGATGCGGGCCAGCGCTCATGCCGAGATCGAGATCCGCGAACTGGCGATGCGCGTCTTCCTCTGTCTGCGCCGCACCGACCCCGTCCTCTTCGGCGACTATACTGTGGAGCAGCTAACGGATGGGACCTACACCGCGAAGACGGAGTTTAATAAGGTGTGAAGCTCTCTGAAGGAGAGCAACAGTCCAGCAAAATGTGGGTCTTCCCCAGATTGATACTTCGGGCGATAAAAATGCATCAGTCAGTTCACAATCGATGCCGTGCCATCGGAGACTCGAACTCGCAGTACACTTTGCCCTCGGCCAGGGCCAGGTGGCTCTTGACCCATCCCCTGGTGGCTGGAAGATCAATGCCCGTAAATGCTTCTTCCTCTAGTGCATCCAGCCCGGTCTGGGCCTCGGTGAGCCCAACCTGATCCTCCGTCAAGCGCAGCCAGGTCATTGCTTCCTCGAAGTGCTGGCGAGCGATGTCTCTCTCGCCGCACCGGGCATGGAAGTAGCCCAATGCGATGAGGCCATGCGCAATACCTGGTCCGTAGCCAATCTCACGACTGATACTTAACGCTTTGTGGAGGTGTTCGAGTACCTGGTCTGGAGGACCAATCTCCCACTGCAGGCTGGCCAGGGCCTGGTGGACCCGCGAGACCATCAGCCGGTCACCAGAGGCTTCACAGTGGGCCAGAGCTTGCTGGTAACGGGCCAGAGCACCCTGCGGGTTGCCCACCTGACGCAACGCATGGGCCATCCCATAGAGCGTCAAGCCCTGCCCGCGCCGATCTTTTCGCGCCCAATGGAGATTCAGGGCTTGCTCATAGAGTTCCAGTGCTTGCCTGGGGCTGCCCAAACCCCGGTAGATTTCCGCCAGGTTGTGCAGGGCTGTCGCCTCTGCGCTCACATCCCCCAGGGACCGATGCAGCTGGAGCGCCTTTCGCCCGTATATCAGTGCCGTACCATAATCGCTCGTTAACCAGTGCAGGAATCCGAGTTCCCGTATGGCCTGCGCCTCCCCGGCCCGATCTCCCCTGGCACGATAGAGGGCCAGCGTTTGCTCACCAGCTCGTTGTGCTTCTTCGTACCGCTGTGTATACGTGAAGAACCCCACCTGGCGCTTATAGGCAACGGCCAGCCGGCCAGGGTCTCCAAGGGTCTCTGCTGCTGCTAGCAGGGCTGCCACGTCGTTCGCCTGCTCTGCTCTGCGTCCCTGTCGATCCAACACCGCCTCACGTGCCAGGAGCAACGCAGCTACTTCGAAGTGATAGGCTACTTCTTCCAAGACCGCTTGCGGCTTCGCCCGGTGGAGTGCGAGCAGTGCCTCGGCCGTTCGGCGATGGAGTGCCTGACGTTGAACAGTACCCAGGCCCTCGTAGAGGACCCGACGGAAGTAGTCATGGTAGAAATCGAGCGACTGCTGAGGAAGAGCTTCACCGCTTTCGCTCAGCAATGCCCGAGCAAGCAGCTGATCCACATGCTGGAGCACTCGCGGCTCAGGCTGGCCGCTCACCCGGCGGAGCAGGTGGAGGCTAAAGGGACGACCAATCACGGCTGCGGCGGCTAATACCCGGCGCTGCGCTTCGTTGAGCACAGCGACACGAGCACGTATCAGCTCATGCACCCGCTGCGGCACTGGCAAGGCCTCCCCTTCACCAGCGACCAACCGGCCACCTGGCTCACGCTGGAGGCTCCCCGCTTCGACCAGCGTGCGCAGCGTTTCTATCAGGACGAAGGGGTTGCCCTCACTGTGCTTGTGGAGGCGGCTCGGTAAAGTCGCTGGCAAGTCGATCCCTACCTGCGTCAGCAGGCGACTGACGGCCTCTTGACTGAGAGGTGTCAGCCGAAGGAGCGTCGGTGTAACGGCATCGCTTTCTCCACTCACGAGTTGATCCAGGCGGGGATTGTCTGCGGTCGCTTCAGGACGATAGGTACCGATGATGAGCAAGGAGGAAGCATCCAAATGGCGGGAGGCATAGTGCAACAACTCGATGGAATCCTCGTCGGCCCAATGGAGGTCGTCAAAGAAGAGCACCAGGGCACAGGACTGGGTCACCTTCGCCAAACATTGGACGACACCTTGCAGCAGCCGCAGTCGGCTCTCCGCTGCGGTCATCCCCTCGACTTCGCCCAGGGTTGGTGCCAGTGCTGGAAGGAGACGAGCGAGTTGCTGACGCCAGCCCAACGCAAGATCGGCCAGAAGTGGCTGCCAGTCCCCTGCGGACAAGGGTTGTAGCGCATCACTCCACATGGTGTAGGGCGCACGGGCTTCTGCTTCGTAGCACCGTCCGGCCAACCAACGGACAGGCAAAGGCCGTCCGAATGCAACAGTTGTGCCAGTGTGGAGCAATTCCTTGATCAACCGGGTCTTGCCTATACCTGATTCACCGGACACCAGGATCAAACCACCTCGGCCCGCTATCGCCTGATTCAGCCGCACTTGCAGCATGGCCAGCTCGCGCTCGCGTCCAAGAAAGGGGATCTCCAGTGGCTGGTTGCCTTGCCAGGGAGCGGTATCCGGTTGCGGGACCACCGTGGGAACCGCTTTCGCGACCGTGAGCTGTTGATAGAGTGCCTGGGTTTCGGGCGAAGGCTTCACTCCCATCTCGCGAGCCAGGACCTC
>WNGL01027919.1_pt1 | contig 13617 bp, 17 predicted proteins | sample 5400591 | NCBI WGS metagenome assembly WNGL01 (sample SAMN13153377, study PRJNA577476) | soil metagenome | isolation source: 80 cm soil or saprolite under Garry oak tree replicate 1 | place: USA:California | collected 2016-06-15
TCTTGACTTGGGCCTTCAAGAACTCGTGATCAAACTCTTGATGCTGTCTGAACCAGTCTAGGAAAATCGCCAGTGCAGCCACTTCACTCATGGGCTGGTTCGTTACCGAGACATTCCAGTCGGCGATCTTGAAGATCTCTCCAGGCATCTTCTCAGATCCAACGATTACGAGAAGGTCCCTGTTGATGTCTTGGATTTCTGGGAGCATCTTTGGCAGCGGCAGTCCATAGGCTGTAAGGTGGACTATTCGGCCCCCCGTGGCTCTCCAGTCGCGGATAGCTTGCTTCCAGGGTTTTCCGCTCTGGACCTCGAAGGGTCCTCCGAACCTGTTTGTGATGTCTCGGATTGTGGATTCCACAACCTTGTCCTCTTGGTCCGCTATGATGACTCCATCAGCACCCAAGGCTCGGGCGGTGAGGCAGACGTGTGTGGTTACTCGTGAGTCCCTGAAGACCCGGTGGCCTATTCGGAGAATGAATATTCTCGCCATTGCTAGCGGGTCGGTCTGTTAGAGTAATACATTAAATTGGAGAAGCGCACATTATAGGGTGTATCGAGGGTATCAGAGATTATGGGGAACCATCACGATGATCTTGCTCGTCTGGCCAGCTTCTTCGGGGGAGAGGAGGCCATCAACGTGGTCAAGGCCCTAGCCCAAGCCGGGACAACCACTGACGATGTTATCGCGACTCAGGCTAACGTCCGTCTGAACACCGCCCGGAAGGTTCTCTACAAGCTCTACGACCATGCCTTGGTGACCTGTCAGCGGTCGAGGGATGAGAAGACTGGATGGTTCATCTATCACTGGAAGCTCCAGCCAGACCAGCTAGACGCGTTCGTCAGGAGCCGGAAGAAGAAGGCTCTAGAAACCCTGCGGACAAGGCTAGAGTTTGAGAAGGGTCATAGCTTCTTCATGTGCAAAGAATGCTTGAATGATAACCGTAAGACCATACAGCTGCTAGAGGATCTTTCGCGGAAGCTGGAGTCGGAGCTTTCCGACCGCCCAGCGGCTTTCGTCACCGGAAAAATCTGATCCCTAGAGAGTAATAGTCTTGGCTGAGGGTTGGCAGACCGCAACCCTTGCCGAGAAGATTCCTGAACCAGTTCTGAACCGGGGACCCAAGCCGGTCTGGAATGTTCTCTCGAGAGAGGCTCAGGGTCTGAGGGTCGACTGGGAGATCGCGGCACCACAACAGTGGCTGCAGGTCCGGGCTAGAGGAGAGGATGCTGAGACATTTCTCAATCTTCTAAGGAAAATGTTTGGAGAAGCACCAGTACGCCGTTCAAAGGTGGAACGCTGGGACGTTCACAAAGGATTCATCACCGGATCAGGACGGGTGGGTTTCGGTGTCTACGTCGACATAGGAATCCTTGAGCCCACGCGTAAAGATGCGCTCTATCCTCTGCACAGAATGAGGGCTCAACTATCAGATGGTGCCTCGAAATCTTCGCGGGAGATTCTGCAGGAGATGGCACTTGCAGATTATTTTCCAGTCAATGTTATTGTCACAGAGCTTCAGGGAGAGAACGTAACTGTCGAACTAGCTGACAGGACCCGTGACCAGCTTCTGTGGTGGAATAAGCTGCTTTTCGATCGGGTGATCGCTGTTGGCATTGACCGAGACTATGCTGAGAAAGTGGTGCAATCTGCAAATCTTGGATTGGATGTTATCAAGATCGAGACACTATCGCTCTTGGTGCAGTGTCTGGTCTGCAAGCTTGACACGGACGCACCAGGAGTCATCGCGAAGATTGGGAATCGTCTCAGAGGAGTTGGATTGACCGCTTTCAGAACTGCCGCGAAAGGGCTTCTGGTGTAGGATGCTGGTGACGATTAGGTGGCTTTGTCATCTGCTAGTTTCTTGATCGACGCTTGAGAATATCCAAGCTCTTGAAGTACTTCTCGAGTATCTTGGCCCAATCGTGGGGCTGGATGTGAGAAACCCCCGTGGTCTCTAACTAATCGTATTGGTGAAATTAGCTCTGGAATATCGGATCCTCTGGATTTGAAGAGACCCCTATGGTTGATCTGTGGGTCTCTGACCGTTTCTGCTATTTTGTAGACTGGCGCTGACGGAACTCCGTTCTTATTCAGAGTTCTGCTCCAGTAGGATGCAGTCTTAGCTCGGAGGCGTCTTGACAATATCGGGATTAGCTGGGTCCTGTTGCGCACTCGATCTGGGTTAGTGTTGAACCGTTTCTGCTTTAGCAATCTCTCTAGTTCAAGAGTGCGACAGAGCGCTTGCCATTGTGAGTCATTACCCACTGCTATGATGAGTTCCTTGTCTTTGCAGTTGAATGCTTGGTAAGGAACAATACTAGGGTGAGCTGAACCCATTCTTTTGGGTTCTTTTCCGGTCGCGAAGTAGTAGGTTGCGAGATAGCTCAGCCAGGAAACGATCGAGTCGAAGAGGGAGATGTCAATGTACCCTCCTCTTCCCGTCACTAGGCGGCGGGAGAGATAGGCGAGGATTGCTGTTGATGCGTAATGGCCTGCTGCTATGTCTGCAACAGGAATGCTAACTCTGACAGATGGACGACCCTCCTCACCGGTGGTGCTCATGATCCCGCTCATCGCAAACGCCACGAGATCATACCCTGGTCGATCGCGATAGGGGCCCGTCTGTCCGAATCCTGAGATAGAACAATATACGAGGGCCTTGTTCATCCGCCGTAGTCTCGGGTAGTCGAGGTTGTACTGAGCCAGTTTGCCTGGACGGAAGCTCTCCACCAAAATATCTGAATCCTGCACTAGCTGTCGGATTACTTTCTGAGCTGCGGTGTTACTGAGGTCGAGCGTGATGCTCCTCTTTCCACGATTGAGACTGAGAAAATAATAGCTGAGTCCCTTGACGAACGGCGGTCCCCAGGCACGGGTCTCGTCGCCGGACCCAGGCTTCTCGACCTTGATAACTTCCGCGCCCAAGTCTGAAAGTATCATGGTGCAGAAGGGTCCCGCGAAATCCTTGGTCAGATCGATGACCCGTAGACCCTTGAGTGGCAGAGCCATGCGCTTATCTCAGACTCCAACCAATTAATGCCTAGCTTGACTGCTCGCGAGGCTGTAACTGTCTCAGAGAAGCCTCTTGCGGAGGTCTTGATCGAGGGCGAATTATCGCCCTTCGAACACGAGGCACTCTATCGGATCCTGCGGAAGAGGTTCCAGCTCGAACATCCGTCCTATACAGAACTCGTGGACGAGGATCTGGCCACTCGAGTCAACATAACGTTCCACTATCCCTACGTCACGACGATCTTTACAGATGTTCTGCAGGAGAACTGGCGTGACCTCAAGGAGCTGCTCAGACAGATCAGATATCGAAGGGGAAAAGCAGGCGCCGCGGTTACCTTGAGTTTTGTTGGAGAGAAGAATAAACTGGTATTCAAGTCTGGAGCTCCGCCCTCGACCAGATAGGGCATCTTACAGGGATTCTAGGTCAGATGCTGCGTCCCGAGACTATGGAAAGGCCGCTGGAACTTGTCGAGGCGGCATATGACAAAAAGTCTGATAGGTGGCACGAGTTCAAAGGATTTACTTCGACTGGTCGGAACGAGAGCTATGTTTTCGACGAGTCAGTCTTCCGCTGGATAAGGTTGTAAAGTCGAGAGAAATGAGTGACGATTTTCTTCCTCGCGCCCATTCGAAAAGGTTGGGCGAGCTGGAACGGTCGAACTGGAAGAGCCTTCGGGACGGACGAAATATTCATCGAATAGACCCGGCGATCAGAGAGATTGTCACATTGCTAAACAGAAAGGGATACCGGACATTTTCATCGTGTAGCGGAGGGCATCCGACGAATCCTCGGTGGAAGGTCAATCGTCACGAAAGCGGATACCTCGCATTCTCTCCACCATCTAACGTGGCATTCACACTCTATCTCGGGCTTCGAAAGAAGAATAGAGATTTCACGGTCGAAGCACAGGCGGTTATCGACGACGGGGACGGGGGCGATAGGGAGACTGTATGTTCTCGGTTTTACTGGCAGCTATCAGACAGGAAAAAACACAAGCTAGAACACTACCACAAGCTATTTTCACAAATGAGTGAAATTATTGAGGGTCTCCCAAGAGCGCTGGGTAACGGAAACGAGGTCCTCACCGGTCTCTTTGGCAAGGAAAATGTTCAGACTGGTCTGAGGATCGTTAAAGGTCAAATGAAACGATTCACAGCTAACTAGTTTGATGACCCCCAAGGTCGAGATTATGGAGATAGGAATCGCGCATTGACCAATGGCGGAAGGACCTTGCTTTCGGCAGATTACAAGGCTCCGGGAGGAAAGTTGCTAAGAGTCCGATTGAGAGAAACAGGAGGACGAATCGAGTCTGCAAAAATCTCCGGAGACTTCTTCCTGATTCCGGAAGACAGTCTCGTCAAGCTCGAGATAATGTTGGAGGATGTTCCATTAAGAGAACAGGAGCTGAAGCTTCTGGTGGATCGTTTCTTCCGAGGAACCAGTGCGCAGGGGCTAGGAGTGGCGCCGGATGATTTTGTCAAAGCAATACTCGCCGCAAAACCTGGGGAGTTAGTTGCCTGATGGAAACTTGGCGGCTAGTCGATTTGGAATACCGGGACGATCCGTTCATGAACATGAGCGTAGAGGAGGCTATTCCGCGGGCGGTTGGTGAGGGGAAGGCTCCGAACACTGTTCGTTTCTGGCATAACTCGAACACGATAGTTCTAGGCTGTTTCCAGTCCGCACCGCTCGAGGTCAACTTCGATGCGTGTCAGGAGACTCGGACTACGGTGGTCAGACGGTTTACTGGGGGCGGGGCGGTCTATCATGACGCTGGCAACCTGAACTATGCGATATCATTGAGGAGGGGGCATCCCTTGGTCCCGGATGCGGATCTTCAGTTTGTATTTCAGAGACTTTCACAGGGTGCCGTCGAAGGATTGCGAGGTCTCGGAGTAAACGCTGAGTTTCAACCAATCAACGATATTCAAGTCGAAGGAAAGAAGGTCTCCGGTGCCGCTGGAAGCGTCAGATGGGGAAGCGTCTTCCATCACGGTTGCATCCTGGTGGCTTCTGACCTGTCGATTCTCGGACGGGTCTTGAATGTTCCAAAGGTGAAGCTCGCCGACAGGCATGTTGCTAGTGTGCAGAAGAGAGTCACGACTATTCGTGACGAGCTGGGGAAGGAGGTAACGACGAGGGAGGTGAGGGACGGGATAGTTCAGGGAATCGAGAGCTCATACCATGTACGATTGGAAGAGGGAACGTTGACGAAGAGTGAGCTATCAACCGCGAAAGAACTCTTTGACACCAAATACAGCAAATCCACGTGGAACTTGGAAAAATAATGTTGAAGGGCTTTGACAGAACCGTGTCTCGACTGAGACGCAGTAAGAAAAATTAAACCGAAAAGTAGTAGAAATAGTTGGGTCGCTTTTTCTATCCAACTACTTCCACTTCAATCTATGAGCGGCCTGTCCTTACGGCTGACAGAAATCCGATCGTTTCTGCTGCCAGTGAGTCAGTTCGTAGCATGGCCGATATTCTTCCTTCTGGCCTCAGCAATCTCTCAGCAACCAGCATACTTTCTTGCTCTACTCCTAGTTCTAGCCGCCGACGTCATCGATAAGTCTCCGCGAAACAGGGGTCTCTTTCGAGACTTGGTTGCGGGAGGCGCGACGACTGTTCTGGCACTGTTCCTTAACGACCTAAATGGCGTTGTCATCGGCGCGATTGTTGCAGTAGCCGCGACATTTCGGGTCGTCCAGAAGCTGAACTGAAAGAGACAGGTTCTCATCTGCGCGCGTTTGGCGCATGTTCAATCCTCTACGGGACAGTTTCGACGGATCTGCATTTTCCCCGTCGCGTGTTGTGAAGGTAACTTTCTTCAACTACATTTCCGGACCATGTCGGATGTCAAACTATGCCAATAGTCAAAGTCTTGATGTATGGTGGGCGGACTCAGCAGCAGAAGGATGATCTAGCACGCGCCATTACCGATGCGGTAGAGAATATCGCTAAGGCTCCGAGGGATCAGACGATCGTGGTCTTCCAAGAGGTCGCAAAAGAACACTACTACATCGGAGCCAAGAGAGCATCCTAGCTCTCTTCAAACAAGAACAGTATTTTGTGTAGAAGAGAAGGTCTACAAGCAATAGTCTTCGAACCGGCCTAATCCAATCGAGGTTCTGGGTTGCAGTACAAGTACACTGTTCTGACCAACACGACTATCGGGGCTTTCATGTCCCAGCTGGACGGTAACATCGTCCTCATCGCTCTCCCAACAATCACCCGGAGCCTGAACGCTTCTGCGTTCGAAGCTCTCTGGGTCCTCATGGGCTACATTCTGATGACTGCTGTTCTACTCTTGGCTTTCGGCCGGTTGGCCGACATGTACGGCAAAGTTAGGCTTTACAATCTCGGCTTCGCGGTCTTCACCATAGGCTCTGGCCTGTGCAGTCTGTCTATCAACGGTGGAATGCTCGTCTTCTTCCGTCTCGTACAGGGAGTAGGAGCAGCACTCATCTGGGCCAACAATGCTGCAATTCTGACAGACGCATTTCCACCGAACGAGCGAGGACGAGCTATCGGCGTCAACCTCGTGGCGGGCATTAGCGGCTCAGTTATCGGACTCATTCTAGGGGGCATTCTAACTGTGGCGTTGGGCTGGCAGTCTATCTTCTGGATTAACCTGCCAATAGGAGCGTTCGCAACCTTCTGGGCTTACAAGAAGCTGCGAGAACTAGGCACAGTCCATCATGAGAGAATTGATCTGCCGGGCAATGTCCTGTTTGCGGGGGGACTAACAGCGTTTCTAGTTGGTCTGACTCTTGGCGCATTGTCAGGATACACTCTGGTTGATGTTGCGTCGATGGGCTTGGGCTTGTTGATGGTTGGCGGCTTCGTGTATGTGGAACTGCACTCTCGCACTCCGCTGATGGATTTGACACTGTTTAAGATTCGAGCCTTCTCCGCAGGCATACTCAGCAACTTCCTAGCTTCGATAGCCCGGAGCGGCGTTTCTCTGGTCCTTACAATCTACTTCCAAGGAGTGCTGATCTACGACGCTTTCAAAGCTGGGCTTGCCCTGATACCGTTCGCGGTAGCGTTTGTCAGCCTGGGACCCCTAAGCGGCTACCTCTCTGACAAATACGGACCTCGATTCTTCACGACAGCCGGCCTCTCGATATCGACCGCTGGCCTGATAGGGCTCGCGCTTATCCCCACGAACGTCTCCTACACAGTTCTTGCGCTCCTCATGGTCCTTGTAGGAGCTGGAGGAGGAATGTTCGTAGCGCCAAACATCAGTTCTATCATGAGTTCCGCCCCAGTAACTAGGAGGGGTGTTGCTTCAGGAATGTCTGCTACTCTGGTGACTACTGGAGCTCTTCTTAGCCTCTCAATCTCATTCGCCGTCCTAGCAACCAGCATACCGATCAACGTTCTGCAGGCAATATTCGCCGGACTACAGCTCCCATCGGGAGCCACTCCGAGCGTGGACCTCTTCATCGCGCCAATGCACACCATCTTCTGGATTATGGCAATCATGAGTCTGATAGCAATAGTTCCTTCTGTCCTGAGAGGTCGAGGAGTTGGAGTGGCTGTCGACCAGAAACTAGAGGTCCGTGAACAAGTAGCATGAAGAGACCAGTCGGGACATTGGTAGTTTGCTGGCGGGGATTTGTTAACCATTATCTATCCGTTTTGTGTGGTCATTAATCATGGTCCTAGTCGCCAAGGATATTGTCGAGAAGGATTTCCTCTCCCTTTCGCGAAACACGAGCGCGCTTGAAGCCGCGCGTCAGATGAAGGCGAAGGGCCACGGTTTCGTAATAATCGCGTCAGCCGGTGGCGTTCCGGAGGGCATTGTTACAGAATGGGATTTTCTGGCAAAGATTACGGCAGAAGGTAAGGATCCTGGCGATGTGAAGCTCGGCGACATAATGGCCAGCAACCTAGTCTCGGTCGATGGAAACGAGGGCATAGACCAGGTTGCTCAGATAATGACTCAGAAAGGAATACGACGGGTTCTCGTTATCTCAGATCACAAGGTTCTCGGGGTAATCACTGCCAAGACTATGCTGTCGAGGTTGAAGGAGTACATCGATCGCGTATCCTCCCAGATCGCCCGACTACAATCACCAATGTACTAGACTTCTGTTTACTCGCGCCACTGGCGCTCGTGTTGCGCTACCCAGACCGCCTTGATGAAGTCCTTGTACCCACTTGTTATCTCTACGTAGGCGCGCTCTACATCACCCATATTCGGAATGAGCTGTTTGAGGTCCTCAGGCAACTCTGTTTCCTTCTGAGGTCGGTGAAAGAGCCCCTTGAACTGTCCAAGACGACCGGCGAGTTTGTCAGTCCAGTCCTCTTTCCCAAGAATGCGCTCGAATAATGCCTTGAGATCGACTTCTTCCGTTACATCCGGCTCAAGGGCGAAAATATCCTCGGCCATCTTGTGAACATGCTTCTCGACGTCTTCAGCTATATCGTGCCAGCTGAACTTCATCGATGGAACATCCCTATCTCAGCCCTCCGCCTCGTACGTGTGCACGTCGTATCTCGGGATCCAGTAGAGGGATTCAATTCATCCATCAGCTATTCTGGAATCTCAGGAACCCAAGAATAGTATCGTAACCGTCGAGGAAAACAATGTTGTTACTGGCACCCCCACAAAGTCTCTTGGAGGGAGGCACTTCGAAGCAACATTTTAACCGAGGATTAGCCTCCTGTCAATTAGAGGTCGGGACCAATGCCCGCTACAATCCAGCCTAACAGTAGAGAGGATCTTGTAGCGGAGGTCACGAGGCTCAAGCGGGACCGGAACGCGGTCATATTATCGCACAATTATCAGGTCCCGGAGGTCCAGGACATTGCCGATTACGTGGGCGATTCTCTTGGGTTGTCTCAAGTTGCGGCCCGGACTCAGGCTGATGTCATCGTGTTTTGTGGGGTCCATTTCATGGCCGAGACCGCTTCGATCATATCCCCTCAGAAGAAGGTCCTTCTCCCAGACTTGGGAGCAGGCTGTTCCCTAGCTGCAACTATTGACGCTGATAAATTGCGGGCTTGGAAGAAGGAGCATCCGAACGCTGTCGTCGTCTCGTACGTTAACACGACGGCCGAGGTAAAGGCTGAGAGCGACTACGCTTGCACCTCAGGCAACGCCGTAAAGGTGGTGAATAGTATTCCGCGGGACCGGGAGATTCTCTTCTTGCCAGACATGTTTCTTGGAGCCTACGTTATGGAGAAGACCCAGCGGAAGATGGAGGTCTGGCCGGGAGAGTGTCATGTCCACGCTGGGATCACACCTGACGTCATTAACCGGAAGCTCGAAGAACACCGGGACGCGGAATTCCTGGTCCACCCGGTCTCCGAGAAAGGCGACTTCAACCTTCCAATGACGCAAGTCTACTCTACTGAAGGAATGGTCCGCCACGCGCGACAGTCATCGGCTAACAAGTTCCTAGTAGCTACTGAGACGGGCATTCTTCATCGGATGAAGAAGGAGAATCCTGATAAGACGTTCTTGCCAGTGAAGGAGGATGCTGTCTGCCAGTACATGAAGACCATAACTCTGGAGAAGGTCTACCAGTCGCTGAGGGACATGGTCTACGAGATCAAGGTTCCAAAAGAGACCGCCGATAGAGCTAGGCTCTCTATCGAGAGAATGCTGCAGCTAGCCTAGGCCAAAGTCAATTGATGCTGGTGCAGTAATCAATCCAGGCCGGATCGTAGGTCTCACTGAAAATCAGACATGTCAGCGACACAACTCGCGCCTACCTAGACCGAATTGGATATCATGAGCCGATTCCGCCAAGCTTGAAGACTCTGTGTAGGCTTCACAAGAAGCACCTGCTTTCAATACCGTTTGAGAATCTTGACATTCACCTTGGACGACCGATAATTCTCAGTCACGATGCGTTCTACGAGAAGATCATCACTCACAAACGTGGAGGTTTTTGCTACGAACTCAACGGATCGTTTGCAGCGCTACTCACGAGCTTGGGCTTCAAGGCGCGCGTGCTTTCTGCACGAGTCGCGCTAAAGAATGGTGGTTTCACTCCAGAGTTTGATCACATGACTCTGTTGTTGACGATGAAGGATCGTTGGCTGGCCGATGTTGGTTTCGGAGACTCGTTTACTGAACCAAAACGCCTAGATTTTCAGGGTCCACAAACTGACAACGGAAGGATCTACCGTATCAATCGCAGAGCTGGAGGGAGGTTGCAGTCAAGATGGGATCGCGTGAAGAATCTCTGGGAGCCCCAATACCTGTTCAGTCTTCGACCAAGAAAGCTTGGGGATTTTGTTCGTAGATGCCGCTATCAGGAGACTTCTACGAACTCGCATTTCAAGAGAGGCCGAGTCTGCACTTTGTTAACAGGGAATGGAAGAGTGACTCTGACAGATTCGAAGCTCATTTTGACGAGGGGAGGTAGGCGTATTGAGCGGCCTGTCAAGGGTCGGGCGGAGTTCGATAGGTTGTTACGAAAATGGTTTGGCATAAGCCTCCAGAAAGATTCTAAGCGGAAGGTTTGATGGGCTCAATTTGCTCCGAGATACTTGTTTTCGAGATAGCTTACTAGTCCCGCCGGGTCGTACCCGTGGCCGAAGACTCGATTGAGTAGTTCCTTGGGTGGATATGTTGCTCCTGGTTTGTGGACGTTTTCTGCCAGCCATCCCTTTAGTGCCGGGATGCTCTTGTCTCCGCTGATTGGAAGTAGCTGTTTCTTTGTCAGAGTATTCCAGAGCATTCCCGCTATCACATTTCCGAGAGAGTAGCCTGGAAAGTTGGCGTATTGGCCCCAGCTCCAGTGGACGTCCTGCAGGACTCCTTGTGCGTCGTCGGGTGGTCTCTTGCCGAGATACTCCTCGATCATGTCATTCCAGACGGAGGGGAGTTCTGAGACTTGGACTGTGCCCTGCAACATCTTCTTCTCTAGTTCATATCTCATGGCGATGTGGAAGTTGTAGGTCAGCTCGTCCGCCTCGACCCGTATCAGGCTAGGTCTTACCGTGTTGAAGTAGGAGTAGACCTGGTTCTCATCGTAACGTGATAGGAAGCTGAGGTTGGCTTTGAGGAGGGGGTAGGTCATCGAGGTGAATTGTCGGCTTCTTCCGACGATGTTCTCCCAGAACCGGGACTGTGACTCATGTACTCCTGAGGAGACACCTGTCCCGGTAGGTGTAAAGTCGAGTTCATGGTCCACTTGGAGCTCGTAAAGCGCGTGACCGCATTCGTGGATTAGACCGAACATTGAGGCCTTGAAGTTCTTAGGCTCATACCTTGTTGTGATCCGTACATCATCCCCGGCGATTCTTGTCGAGAAGGGATGCGTGGAAACATCCTGCCGGAATCTCTTGCCAGGCATGTCGAGCATCGACGTGAGTTTCTGGTTTACCTGCTTCAACGCTTCAACATCATAGTCGGCCTCTTCCAACGGATGCTTCTCAGGGAATTTTCCCTCCTCGAGGGTTTTGGCGAGGATCTTCTTGAGTTGCGGGATGAGCACGGAAAAGATCTTGTCCAGATCATCTATCGTCAGTCCCTCCTCGAAGAGGTCCAGCAGCGCGTTGTAGGGATGTGTGGACGGGTTGAGATATTCTGCCTGCTTCCGTTTCAGATCAGTTATTTTCTGCAAGTGGGGCTGGAAAATTCGGAAGTCAGCCTTCTTCCGCGCTTCTCTCCAGGGGACAGAGGCTTCGACAGTAGCTTTCTGTAGCTGTTCCAGCAGATCTGCTGGAATCTTCTGGTAGAAATCCAGTTCTCTCTTGATGACTCTGATTACTCCCTTTTCCGCATCGTTGAGGGTCTTCTGCTTCTCAGCTTTCTCAATGAGACCGGCTAGGTCGAGGGTCATCTTCTGGCGTAGCAGTTCGATCTCTGCCTGGGCCTGACCTCTCGCAGCGGCACCGGCCTCGGGCATGTTGATCTCCAAATCCCATCCCAATAGGGCGGAGGTATGGGTCATCGCGGCGATCGGTTTGTACTTGGCTAGAAGGTCGAGAACAAGGGGATTGCTGAAGAGAGTCATCGAATCAGCTGGCAGTCCTTCACTGTTCACTATCTAAAAGCATTCGAACAGTTCGCACTCCTCTTTTCTGACCATAAATTAACGGTACACAAAGAAGCGACTCATATGATAAATAGAAACCTCTCTGAAGGGAGGTTCGAGTCTGAACAAGAATGGCCGATGCCGTGTTTCTCGTTCTTCTTGTTCTTCACGTTGGCTCGATAATCGCATGGATGGGAGGTGCTACATTGTTCGTTTCGGTCTTGACTCCCGCACTTCGAAGAATGTCTCCCGCATCGCGAGGCGAATTCGTCTTGTCCGTAATTCCATCTTACATGAGGTTCATCGGGGGAAGCTCGATCGCGGCCGCTGTGGCAGGGCTCGCGCTTTACGCCTACATCGCTCAGGTCGCGACCTCTCTTGCGCCATCCACCTCTGGTCTGATTTATATCCAGATCGGTGCAATCGTGACTCTCATCGTTCTTCTGATCGCGTTCGGCGTGCTAATACCAACTAGTAGGAAGCTCGTTGGACTGTTGAAGCAGTCAGAGAAACAAGCCGTACCCGGCGGTGACGCAACGATGTCTGCTCAGGTCGGAAACCTGCAGAAGAGACTAGGCATGGCTGCAAGGTTGGGAGTCTTCCTCCTCGCAGTGACTTTCATCCTGATGATTGTCGGGTCGAGCATCTAACTAGACTATTCAGGTGCCTGGGCTAGAGCGGGCCGAGCGAGTTCTTGTCTTAGTTGTTGGCATCCCTGACCCTAGATGAAACGAGGTAGTCGTCGGACCTAAGAATAGCTCCATCCAGCAATGATTGTTCCTTGGCTACTTGCATCTCGGAGCTCCACTGGAACCATGTGGGGATTTGGTCTTCGCGTGCAAGAACAGATGCATCGATGGTCCTCACTAGCAGTTTCCTCAAGGCTTCACTGTAGGACGGGCTAGCATGACTCTTTCCTTCCCGAGTTCTCGCATCCCACGTTTGCCAAATGTTAGCGTGTAAATGTCTCTCTGGAAGAGGGTCTTCCACGCCGATTATTAGCGCGTAGCTTTCCAAGTTGTTTAATGAACGGTGAAACTTGGAATTGTTCTCTTTAGCTTCTAGCTTGAGCCTCTTTCTGAGTCGATCTGTTCGGATTGAACCCTCGGTCTCGATTGATTCGAGAATCCTCAGTTCCATATCTGAAAGAATCTCTCTTTTGACAGCGGGGTCTTGGTGGTGTTTCACGATGGTGTCGAGAATCGGCCAGAGTTTGTTCGATACGAAGGTCTTGGTTCGTCTGAATATTCTGGTAGCGAGAACATCTTTTCGCTCTTCAATATTTCGGGAGACGCGGGCTACTGGATTGCCTGAGATCTTGATCGACCACCAGTCCATCCAGCCAGTGAAGCCCCTCGCCGATGGCTTCCATGGTTTGCCTAGTACTGCGCTGATGAAGCTTGGAAGTTCGTTACCTCCCAGCACCGAGACCAAGCCTCTAGCGTGGATGAATTCAACGATCTCATCTTGCGTCTTCAGGCGGAGAGTGGGCTTGAGTCGATGTTCTCGGATTCGGAGCGCTTCGGCTTTCCTGATCAGCTCGTTTTTCTTCGAGCCAGAACACCTTCGTCATTTTCTGGAAGCATGTATCTCCAGATTCA
>WNGL01006627.1_pt1 | contig 13616 bp, 12 predicted proteins | sample 5400591 | NCBI WGS metagenome assembly WNGL01 (sample SAMN13153377, study PRJNA577476) | soil metagenome | isolation source: 80 cm soil or saprolite under Garry oak tree replicate 1 | place: USA:California | collected 2016-06-15
TTCTTCGAACCCCCCCATGAGACGACCGCGCTCGAAGTCCTCACCATCTTCCTGAACGCCGGCACATTCCTGGTGGTCGCCATCGTCGCCGGCGGACTCGCCGAGCAGTACCGGACGACGCGCCAGGAACTGGAGCGTCAGCGCCACGACCTTCGCGACCTTCAGGCGTTCAAGGCCGTGATCCTGAACTCCGTGGGCACCGGCCTCATCGGCCTCGATCGCGAGCACCACGTGACGGCGCTGAATCCCGCGGCGGAGGAGATCACCGGGCGGTCGGCGACCGATGTCATCGGGCAGCCGTGGGCCGAGCTCTTCGGCGCGGCCGTGCCCATCGCGGCGATCGAGCACGCCATCGCCGAGCATCCTCGAACTCCGGCACGGCACGAGACAAGCCTGACCCGACAGGACGGCGGTGTCGTTCCCGTCCGGTTCACGTTCTCCACGCTGCGCTCCGGCGACGGTCACCGTCTCGGCATGATCGCCATCTGCGAGGACCTCTCCGAGATCCGCGAGATGGAGGCCCGGATGCGGCAGGCCGATCGCCTGGCCACCGTTGGACGGATGGCCGCCAACATCGCCCACGAGATCCGCAACCCGCTTGCCTCGATGACCGGCGCCATCGAGGCGCTGGCTGGCCCCGTGCCCGGGAGAGACGAGCGTGAGCGTTTGACACAGATCGTGTCGCGCGAGTCGGAACGGCTCAATCGCATCATCAGCAACTTCCTCGAGTACGCCCGACCGGCGCCGTTGACGCTCGAGACCGTGAACGTGGCGGAGATCCTGGACGAAGTGCTCGTGCTCCTCGAGCACCGCGAGCTCCCGCCCAGCCTCAAGATCGTCCGTGAGTTTCCGACGGTCGTGACCGCGCGCGTGGACTCGCAACAACTCCGGCAAGCGGTGTGGAATCTCTGCCTGAACGCCGTAGAAGCCATGCCCGATGGCGGTGAGCTACGCGTGAGCGCGGGGCTCGAGGATCATCGGCTCTATCTGGTGATCCGCGACACCGGCGACGGCATCCCCAGCGCCGATCAACCCCACGTCTTCGAGCCCTTCTTCTCGACGAAGCCGGGGGGCAGCGGGCTCGGGCTCTCCCTCGTGCACCGGATCGTACGCGATCACGGGGGAGACGTGAGCCTGCGGGGCGGCGCCAGTGGCGGTACCAGCGCCGTGCTGATCCTGCCGGCGGCGGCCGCCACGGCGGTGACGCGATGACCGCCGCTCGCGTCCTCGTCGTCGACGACGAGCGCAGCATGCGTGATCTCCTGAGCATCACGCTCCGACAGGCCGGCTACGACGTGACGCTCGCCGACGGTGGCGAGAACGCCATCGACGCGCTGAAGAGCGACAGCTTCGACCTGGTGGTCACCGACCTGCGCATGCGCAAGCTCGACGGCCTTGCCGTGCTGCGCGGCGCCAAGGAGATCTCGCCGAGCACGGTGGTGGTGGTCGTCACCGCCTTCGCCTCCACCGAGACCGCGGTCGAGGCCATGAAGCTCGGCGCCTACGATTACATCACCAAGCCCTTCAAGCTCGACGAGATGCGCCTGACCATCGAAAAGGCGCTCGAGCGCAAGCGACTCCAGGACGAGAACATCGCGCTCAAGCGCGAGCTCTCCAAAGAGCGCGGGTTCGAGAACTTCGTGGGGCACAGCCGGCGGATGCTCGAGGTGTTCGACACCATTCGCAAGGCGGCGAACGGAACCTCGACGGTGATGGTCACCGGGGAAAGCGGGACGGGAAAGGAGCTCGTCGCCCTGGCCATCCATCACGAGGGCGGCCGGCGGCACGGCCCCTTCGTGTCCGTGAACTGCGGCGCGATCCCGGAAGGACTCATGGAGTCGGAGTTGTTCGGCCACCTCAAGGGCGCCTTCACCGGCGCGGTGGCCAACACCCAGGGATTGTTCGCGTCGGCCGAAGGCGGCACGCTGTTCCTCGACGAGATCACGGAGATCCCGACGACCATCCAGGTAAAGCTCCTGCGGACTATCCAGGAGCGCGAGGTTCGTCGCGTGGGCGACACCCGGGACGTCAAGATCAACGTGCGACTCATCGCCGCGTCCAACCGTGACCTCGGCAAGGCGCTGGCCGACGGGTTGCTCCGCGAGGACCTCTTTTATCGACTCAACGTCATCCCGGTCCACCTGCCGCCCCTTCGGGATCGGCGCGAGGACATTCCCCTCCTCGTCGCTCACTTCATCCAGAAGCTCGCGGGCCAGCTCGGCAAGCGCGTGACGGCGGTGGCGCCCGATGCGCTCGTCGTGCTCGAGCGCTATCACTGGCCCGGCAACATTCGCGAGCTCGAAAACGTCATCGAGCGGGCGATCGTGCTGGGAAGCGGTGAGATCCTCGGCGTCGACGCCCTGCCATCTTCGCTGGCGGCGCCGCGCAGCGTGCGGGAAGTCGCGATCGACCTGCCATCGGCAGGCCTGAATCTCGACGACGTCCTCGATCGGATGGAGCAGCGCTACATCGAGATGGCCCTCGAGCGCACGGGGGGTGTTCAGACCCGCGCCGCCGAGTTGCTGGGCCTCAGCTTCAGGCAATTCCGCTACAAGCTCCAGAAGCATTCCCATCGCACGAATCCACGGCCGACGGCAGCACCACGGCCGGACTGACGGTTTTCGTCAACTCACTGACCGCGGCGGTCACGATGCCCAGGTCGTGAGAGGCCTGCTCGATCCGCTAAGCCTCTGAAATGCCTGCCGGACTCGCTCCCCGCCGGGTGTGGCACCCCGCGTGCACCTCGTGACCGACCGACAGTCGAAGCCATTTCTCAAGGGGGCAGCGATGATTACGTTTTGGAACAAGAAGCGCTGCAGGATGGGCGGTCAGCGCGGCTTCACGCTCATCGAATTGATGATCGTCGTCGCGATCATCGGCATCCTGGCCGCCATCGCCGTTCCGCTCTACGCCAATATGCAGGCGCGGGCGCGTATCGCGAAGGCTCAGGCGGACATCCGCGGTATGGCCTCCGCCGTCTCGGCGTGGGGGGCGCACATGGGTACGCTGCCAAGCGCGCTCGATCTGCTCACGGCCATCGCGACCAGCCCGCAGAACATCACGGCCGGGCCGTTCATGGCCGCGATCCCGACGCCGCCCAGTACGGCGTGGGGCTCGGCCTACTTCTACGCTGCCAACGCCAACGGCACCTTCACGATCTCGGCCGCGGGCGACGGCGCCACGGTCTCCGCTCCGTAACGGTCCTGCGCGGAGCGCGGTCGGGGCCGTGAACGCGGTACCCGACGCGCTCCGCGCATGATGGTTCCCCGAATGACTTCTCTCGAAAACGCACCCTCTCGCAGTGAGGCGCTGCCGCGGCCACTCGGCTTCATCGCCAGCCCGGCGACGCCCGGGCTGGCCGGGCGAGCTCTGTCGGTCGCGCTCGCCGCCCGCGTCCCGCTCCTGATCGCCCTGGTCACCTTCGTCGTCTTCTCTCCGGCGCTCTGGAATCACTTCGTGGACTGGGACGACCAGGTGAACTTCCTCACCAACAACGACTACCGTGGGCTCGGCTGGACGCACATCCGGTGGATGTTCACGAGCTTCCTGATGGGGCAGTGGATCCCGCTCACCTGGATGACGCTCGGCCTCGATTACACGCTGTGGGGCATGAGGCCGCTCGGGTACCACCTGACGAACCTGTTCCTGCATGCAGCGAACGCGGCGCTGTGCTTCCTGGTGGCGCGGCGGCTGCTCGCACGCGCCATGCCCAGCCTCTCGGGAGCCACGCTGACCTCGGGTGCCGCGGCGGCCGCGTTGTTCTTCGCGCTCCATCCCCTGCGCGCCGAATCGGTGGCGTGGGTGACCGAGCGCCGCGATCTGCTGTCCGGATTGTTCTTTCTGCTGACGGTCCTGACCTATCTGGCGGCGCGCGACGCCGCGCCCGAGCGCGCCCGCCGCTGGACCGCGCTGTCGATCCTCTGCTACGCGCTGGGCTGCCTGTCCAAGTCGATGGTGGTCACGCTGCCCGTGATCCTGCTGCTCCTCGACGTGTATCCGCTCCGGCGTCTGGAGTTGCGTCAGTGGCGCACCCCGGCCGCGCGTGCGCTCCTCGTCGAGAAGGCGCCCTACATCGGCCTCGCGGTCTTCACCGCCGTGATGGCGGTCTGGGCCCAGCACTCGAATCGCTACCTGACCTCTCTGGAGTCGGTCTCGGTCTTCGAGCGCGGCCCGCTCGCACTCTTCAGCCTGGCGTTCTATGCGAGCAAGACCGTGCTTCCGCTCGGGCTCTCTCCTCTGTACGAGTTGCCCGCGCGGATCCACCCGCTGGAGAGTCGATTCGCGCTCAGCGCCGCCGCCGTGGTCATGGTCACCGCGGGTGTCTGCGTCGTCGCACGGCGGTGGATGGCGCTGCCCGCGGTGTGGGCCGCCTACGTGGTCAGCGTGGCGCCGGTGAGCGGCATCCTGCACAACGGCCATCAGCTCGCCCACGATCGTTACAGTTACCTGAGCTGCCTGCCGCTGGCCCTGCTCTTCGGAGGCGCCATGGCGGCCGCGCTCGTCGCCGTCCGAACCGGCGTGATCCGACCGTCGCTGGCCCGCGTGGCCGTTGCCGTCGGCGTGGCCTGGCTCGTGGGACTGAGCTTGATGACGTGGCACCAGGTGAAGGTCTGGCGTGACAACGACACGCTCTGGCGGTATGCGCTCGACGCCGATCCGGACTGCGCCATCTGCCACAGCAACCTCGGCGTCTCGCTCTACAACCGCCGCATCATCGACCTCGCCCTGGAGCGCTTTGAACGCTCCATCGCGCTACGTCCCGACCGCGTGCGGACCCACGGCAACCTCGGCCTCGCCCTGATGGCCGCCGGGCGCTCGGAGGAGGCCGTGTCGCACTTCGAGCTGGTCCTGGCGAAGTATCCGACGCACAACGAGACGCGGAACAACCTCGCGGTGTCGCTGCTCCAGCTCGGCCGATACGAGCCGGCGATCGTCCAGTTGCACGAGATCCTGCGCCAGGAGCCGGACCACGTCCTGGCCCACACCAATCTCGGCTCAGCATTCCTCGATCTCCATCGACCTGGAGATGCCGCGGTCGAGCTCGAGCGGGCCGCGGTCATCAAGCCGGACCTTCCGCAACCGCGCGTCGGTCTCATCAAGACCTATCTGGCGCTGGGTCGCATGGACGCAGCCCGGTCACAGCTCGAGATCCTGCGCGGGATCGACGCGGTCGCCGCGGTGCACATCAGCCCGCTGTTCATCACGGAATGGTAGGGTCGAGGGGCCATGCTCGTTCTCGTCGGCGTCTTCGGGCTCGCGATCGGCAGCTTCCTCAACGTCGTCATCGCGCGCCTGCCCGAACACCGTAGCCTCTGGCGGCCAGGCTCGGCGTGCCCGACGTGCGGCGCGGCCATCGCCTGGCACGACAACATCCCGGTCGTGTCCTATGTCGCGCTGCGTGGGCACTGCCGTGCCTGCAGTGCAGTGATCCCGTGGCGCTATCCCGTGGTCGAAGCCGCGACCGCCCTCCTCTTCGTCGCTGCATTCGAACGCTTCGGGGCGACGGCGAACTTCGTCGTGGCCGCGGTGCTTCTGGCCGCGCTGGTCGCGATCACGGCCATCGACGTCCGGCTTCAGATCATTCCGGACGCGATCACGTTGCCCGGCATCGTCGTCGGGTTCATTGCCAATCTGGCGACATCGCGTGTCTCCTGGGTCGATTCGGCGATTGGAATCGTCGTCGGGGGAGGGATCTTTTGGGCCATCCTGGAAGGCAGTCTCCTGCTCACGGGTCGAGAAGGAATGGGCGGTGGGGACGTCAAGCTCGGCGCCATGCTCGGCGCATTTCTTGGCTGGAAAGTCGCGCTCTTGTCGATCTTTTTGGCCGTGCTGCTCGGCGGCATTGTTGCGCTCGTGCTGCTCGGCTCCAGGACGACGGGACGCAAGGATCCCATCCCGTTTGGTCCCTTCCTTGCAACCGGTGGAGCTGCCGGCCTCTTCTGCGGCGAAAGGCTCGTGACTTGGTACATGAGCGCATTCGCAGGTTAGGGGTACGAGGCGTCGGCCTCGCCGAGTTGATCGTCGTCGTGGCGATCCTCGGCCTGCTGGCCGCGATCGGCGTGCCTTACCTCGTCAGCTACTGGCAGGCGTCGACCTTGACGGCCGGGGCCCAGGAGCTCCAGACCATTCTGAACGGCGCACGACAGCTCGCGATCCGGAATAACACGTCGGTCTGCGTGAAGCGCAACACGACCAGCATGCAATACATCAGCAACGGATGTGGCGGAACCGTCTGGACCGGCGCGGGCAGCGATAACGCCGGCTGGATTCCGCTCGTCAATGGCATCACGATCACCGCGGGCCCGGCGCCCGACGTCATCTTTACGTACCTCGGTGCCGCCGCCCCTGGTGGGACGTACACCGTCAAAGCTCCCAGCAACGCACAGACAGTGACGGTCACCGTGGCCGGCTCCGGGAGAGTGACGATCCCTTGACGCTCGACGCCCGCGGGCTGACGCTCGCCGAAGTCGTCGCCGCGGCCATGATCGTCGGGATTGGGCTCGCCGGTTTGATGATCGTGGTCCCGATCGGGAGCTTCGGGCTTGCCGAAGGCAATCAGCTCACGACCGCTACGTTCCTGGCCGAAGAGCGGCTCGAACACGTCAGGAACGCACTGTGGACGTCGAGCCCCGACAACGACTGTGTGGGCATCGGGCCGATGGCCGCGCCGACGGTGCCGGCCACCAAGAATTGCACGAACGGAGCTCTCACGCTGGCCGCGGGTGACGTCACCTTCGGTGACGAGCCCAGCGTGGCGGCGCCGTACACGAGCTACGCCAGGACCGTGCGCATCCAGGACTGCGCCTCGACACCGTGCACGGGCATCGCAACCGCCGGAATGCGGCAGGTCACGGTCACGATCAGCTACCGTCCCCTCACCGCCGCTGGCGTTGCGGCCAGCGACAAGTCCGTGACGCTCACGATGCTGGTGGCCCAGCGATGACGGACCGCCGGAAGGATCCGCTCGGCCTCGAACGGTCGTGATGATTTTCAAAGTCCGCAGTGTGGTGGGCACGCACGACGTGAACTGGAGCGCCGAGGCGTGCCTAAAACGTTGGTGCCCGTGAGGTGGACTCCTATACTGGTGAACGAGTGAAAATCGATGTTTAACATTCCATTTTTCCGGCGGACCTCGGACACGTTTGGCCTGGATATCGGTTCCAGCGCCGTGAAGGTCGTGCAACTTCACGGCTCCTCGTTGATCGGGCTCGGCGTGGCGTCACTGCCTCCCGATGCGATCGCGGAAGGCACGATCAAAGATCCCCCGAGCGTCGTCGAGGCCATCAAGGACGCCGTCGGCCGAGCGGCCGTCGGGTCCAAGGAAGCGGCCATCGGTGTGTCGGGGCGCGAGTTGATCATCAAGAAGGTCCAGATTCCTGAAGTGCCGGTCAAGGAGCTGCGAGACGCGGTGCAGCTCGAAGCCGAGCACCACATTCCGTTCGCGATCGACGAGGTCTTCCTCGACTATCACGTCGTGGGTCGCCACGACGGCGCCATGGATCTGATCCTGGTCGCCGTGAAGAAGTCCAAGGTCGTCGAGTACGTGGGCGTGGTCGAAGAGGCGGGTCTCAACGCCGTGGTCGTGGACGTCGACGGCTTCGCGCTCGGCAACCAGTTCGAGCTCAACCAGCAAAACGAGCGCGGCGAGGCGGTGGCGCTCATCGATATCGGCGCCTCCATCATGAAGACGAACGTGCTCCGGGGTGGAACGCCGATCTTCGCGCGCGACATTCCCTTCGGCGGCAACAACTACACGAACGCGATCGCCCAGCACCTGAAGATTCCGTTCGATCAGGCCGAGAGCGCCAAGCTCGGACGAGACGTCGGCGTGAGCTGGGAATCGCTGGTGCCGGCCCTCGAATCGGTGTCGCGCGAGCTGTCCCTCGAGGTCCAGCGCACGTTCGACTACTTCGCCTCCACGGCCGACTCCGAGCGCATCGGCAAGATCGTCCTGGCCGGCGGGTGTGCCCAGCTGCCCGGATTGACGGACTACCTCTCCTCGACGTGGGGCATCCCGGTCGAGCTGGCCCAGCCGTTTGCTCGGATCGATGTCGGCGGCGGCCACTCGGAGGTCGTCGGGGCGGCCGGGCCGTCGCTCGCGGTCGCGGTGGGCCTGGCCCTCCGCCAGCCTGGAGACAAGAACGAATGATCAGGGTCAACCTGTCGCCGGCGGGACGAGCGCGGCCAGCCTTTCAGTTCAAGCTGCCGAGCTTCAATGTCGGCCTCCTCTTCCTCGTCGTGTATCTCGCCGCGCTGGGCGGGGTCGCCACGTACTGGTGGCAACTGGAGAGCGACGAGAGCCGGCTCACCCGCGAGATCGACGTCATGAACCGCGAGTTGACCACGCTGCGCGTCGTGACCGGTCAGGGCCCGCAGATCAAGGCCCAGGCAGCCGAACTTCGACAGCGCGTCCAGGTCATCGCCGAGCTGACGAAGACCCAGGGCCGGCCGCTGCGGTTCCTGGACGCCTTCGCCGACATCATTCCGAAGGACCTCTGGATCACGGGCATCGAGGAAAAAGGCGCTGTCCTCCTCTTCAGGGGCACGGCGTTCTCCACGACCGCGGTGTCGGACTTCATGCAGAACCTCCGGGCATCCGGACGGTTCAAGGAAGTGGACATCGTCGTGGCACGCCAGGAGATCATCAAGACACCGCGCTTCGTGACCTTCGAGGTCACGTGCCGGTTCGAGAGCTGATATGGCCCTCCCCGCGTTCTTCGACCCGATCGTCAACGCGCCGCGCTGGCAGAAGTTCGCCCTCGGCATCTTCGGACTGGTCATCCTCGGGGCCGGTAGCTACTTCTTGGTGCTCTCGCCGCTCGAGATCAAGGTCAACGCGCTCCGGGCGCAGCGGTCCACCGTTCACCGCGAGCTCCTGGAAGCCCGGGCGGCCGCGGCCGACCTCGCCCGCGTCCGGCTCGAGATCGCCGCACTGCAGGCCCGACTCGACACGATGAAGGAACGCCTGCCCGGCGAGAAGGACCTCCCACCGTTGTTCCGGACTGTCACCGATGCCGCCTACCAGTCCGGGCTGCAGGTGTCGCTGTTCCAGCCGAAGGAAGGACGCATCCACGATTACTACGTCGAGATTCCCATCACCCTGGCGGCCGAGGGCGGGTACCACCAGCTCGGTGAGTTCTTCGAGCGAGTCGCCGGTTTCCCCCGCGTGGTCACGGTGCAGGAGATGAAGATGGCGGGGATCTCCAAGAGCCGGAATCCGCTGAAGGCCGACCTCGTGCTCGCGACGTACCAGTACCGACCCGTGGGCTCGCCGCCGGCGCCGAAGCCCGGACAGCCTGGAGCCCAGAAGTGAAGGCCGTCCCGGCGCTCGTCATCGTCGGGCTCGCGACGAGCCTGACCGCGTGCAGCGGCGGCAATGCGTCGCAGGCACCATCGGCCTCGGCGCCGACCGCACCGATGCCCGCCGCACCAACGGCGTCTCAGCCGGTGGCGAGCGCGACGGCGTCGGAGCCTCAGGCGCCCCCGCCGGTGAAGTACCAGGCCAAGGGCCGGCGTGATCCCTTCGAGAACCTGGAAGTGCGCGAGGGCGCGAGCGGTCCCACCCTCGCCTCCGCCAAGCTCACCGGCATCGTGCAGGGCTCTCGGGGCCCCCTCGCGCTCGTGGAGACCTCGGATGGCCTCGGTTACATCCTGAAGCCCGGCGATACGCTCGGGGACGGGCGACTGCTCGAGATCGGTTCGGACTCGGTCGTGTTTCGCATCGCCGTTCGCACGGGCTCCACTACGGACCGCGTGGTCCTCAAACTTCCGGGTGACTGAATGATCACACAGCGACGCAGTGGGCAGTGGGTGACGGCAGGGTTACTCGCGCTCCTGATCGCGCTTCCGGCGCGGACCCCGGCCGAGGAGCCGAAGCTGACCTCGGCGACTGAGCTCAAAGAGGTCGCCGTCGAACATCAGCCCGACGCGACGATCGTGCACATCACGACGTCCGGCGCCGCCAAGTATCACGCCGAGTTCATGGATTCGCCGAGCCGGCTCGTCGTCGATCTCGAAGACACCGTCTATGCGTGGCGCAAGGCGCCCCTGCCCGTCACCGAGGCGCCGGTGAAACAGATCCGCGGCGCGCAGTACCGCAAGGGAATCGCCCGCCTCGTCATCGAGTTCACCCGCAAGGTCGGGTACGCGATCCGCGAGGACGAGGACGGTCTGACGATCGTGGTCCCGCGGGTGGTCGCCGACGCCTCCACGGCTCCCAAGCCGCTGCCCTTGAAGAGTCCCGTGGTGGCCGAAGCGCCGGCCGAGCCCAAGGACGCGCCGTCGGCTGCGCCGGCGGAGATCAAGCCGATGCCGGTGCTCCCGGCGCCGGTGAAGCCCGCGCCGATCCCGAGGCCTGCCGCGAGGGTGGTGGCCCAGGCGCCAGCTCAGGCGCAGGCCCCGGCTCCGGCGCCCACGCCGGTCGTTCCACCGCCGGCGGCCACGGGCGGCCCGCGTCTCATCTCGCTCGACTTCAAGGACGCCGACGTCATCAACCTGCTCCGCATCCTTGCCGCCGAGAGCGGCCGCAACATCGTCATCGGCGACGACGTGAAGGGCAAGATGTCGATCGCGCTCCGCAACGTGCCCTGGGAGCTCGCGCTCGATACGATTCTGAGCGCGCGGGGTCTCGAGAAGGTCGAGCGCGGCGGCGTGATGCGCATCGTCTCCACCGAGCAGCTGACCAAGGAGCGCGAGGCGCGGGCCCGCGTAGAAGAGGCGAAGCTGAAGGGCGAGGCGGAAGTGCGGGCGAAGCTGGCCGAGGCCCAGGTCAAAGAGGCCGAAGCGGTCCAGCGCAAGCTCGCCGCGGAGGCCGCCCAGCGGGAGCAGGAGGCGAAGGGTCCCCTGCGCGAGGAAACGATCCGCATGCAGTACGCGGACCCCGAGGAAGTCGCCAAGACGCTGCAGGGCATCCTGGGCATCCCCGCCGAAGGCGCCAAGGTTGCCGGCCCCGGATTCCTCGGTCTTCCGCCCAACCCCGACATGGGCATCGGCTACCAGGGCGCGCCTCCAGCCGGGACCCAGGTGCCGATCACGCCCGTGTCGGTCTCCCAGGACGTGTTGAACAAGGGCTTGACCATCCGCGCTCACAAGCCGACGAACACCCTGTTCCTCCGCCTGTACGAGGCCGACCTCGAGCGCGTGAAGAAGCTCATCCGCGAGGCGCTCGACATCCCGCTGCCACAGGTCAAGATCGAAGCGCGCATGGAGATCCTCGACCGCAGCGCGCTCGAGCAGATCGGTATCCAGTGGGGCGGCCTGTGGGCCGGGGTTTCGGGAACCACGACGCTGGTGGGCCAGGGACTTCAGACGACGACCGTCGGCGGGCAGTCGGTGCCGTTCCAGCCCGGCTTCGTTCAGGGCACCAGCACCGTGATCGGCCTCGTCCCCGCCAACGGAGGCGCCGGCTTTGGGCCAGGCGTGTTAGCGGCCCCCGGCGTCGTGCCGCCCGCGATTCCGCCGGCCACCGGCGGCTTCCCGATCAGCTTCCAGACCGGCCTGCCGAGCGGTGCGAACCTCGTGAACTTGCCGATCAGCGCGTTGCCGAACGCCGGCCCGCTGCCGGCGGCCGGCCTCGCCTTCGGCATCGTGGGGCGCACGTTCAACATCAACCTCGCGCTGCAGGCGCTCGCTCAGCAGGGCAAGACCCGGACACTGGCCCGGCCCGAGATCGTCACCGTGGAGAACAACAAGGCGACGATGTCGCTCGGTGAAGAAATCCCCTACGCGACGATCAGCTCGGCCGGTACCCAGATCCAGTTCAAGGAAGCCTTGCTGAAGCTCGAGGTCACACCCACGGTCATCCGTGAAGACGACGTGATTCGCATCAAGCTCATCGTCGTCGTCGAGAACAACTCACGCGGTGACGTGGTCAACCTCGGCAACGCCGGCTCCCCACCCGCGATCAACCGCCGCAAGGCGGAGACCCAGGTCCTGATTCGCGAGGGTGATCGCCTGATCATCGGCGGCGTGACGACCAGCGTGAACCAGAACACCGTGCGCAAGATCCCGCTGTTCGGCGACATCCCGATCCTGGGTCACCTGTTCAAGCAGAACGAGAATTTCGAGCAGGGGCGGGAGCTGGTCGTCTTCTTGACGCCGTCCGTACTGAAGTCGACCACGACCGCGGCGATGTCGGGTGCGGCGACCCCCGCGCCCGCTCCCGCACCTCGGTAAGCTGCTGGCCGGTCCCGCCCTGGGGGCCGGCACCAGCCGCGCGCCGCGTGGTACTCTCAACGGCACGCGACGAGGGCTTCTTCGATGGCTGAGATCTTCCGTTTCCTGACCGCTGGCGAGTCCCATGGCGAAGCACTGACCGCCGTCATCGACGGCGTTCCCGCGGGGCTCCCCTTGACCGAAGCTGATATCGACGTCGATCTGGCGCGCCGCCAGCGCGGCTACGGCCGTGGTGGACGGATGAAGATCGAGCGCGACCGCGTTCACATCGTGTCCGGCCTCCGCTGGGGCCAGACACTGGGCAGCCCGCTCACGCTACAGATCGCGAATCGAGACTGGGAGAACTGGAAAGCCACGATGTCGGTCGGACCTCCCGAGGCGGGCGCCGCGCACAAGGAAGTGACGCGCCCGCGCCCCGGGCACGCAGACCTCGCGGGCGCGATGAAGTACGGCCACCGCGACATCCGCAACGTGCTCGAGCGCTCCAGCGCTCGCGAGACGACCGCGCGGGTCGCGGTGGCGGGCGTGGCCAAGCGCCTGCTGGCGGAATTCGGGATCACGATCCTCAGTCACGTCACCGAGATCGGCGGCGTCCGAACGTCCCTCGACTTCGAGATGCCGTGGGACGAGGTCAAGCAGTGCGCGGAGGCCTCGGAGGTCCGCTGCGCTCATGCGGAGACCGAGGCGGCCATCATCGCGGCCATCGACGACGCGAAGACCAAGGGCGACACGCTGGGTGGCGTCTTCGAGGTCGTCGCCCTCGGCTGTCCGGTCGGGCTCGGCTCCTACGTGCAGTGGGATCGGCGTCTCGACGGCCGCCTCGCCCAGGCCTTCTCCGCCATTCAGGCCATCAAGGGCGTCGAGCTGGGCCTCGGCTTCGAGGCAGCGCGGCGCCCTGGCTCCGCCGTCCACGACGAGATCCTCTTCGACGCCGACAGTGGCTTTCGGCGCTCGAGCAACAACGCCGGAGGCCTCGAGGGTGGGGTGACCAACGGCCAGCCCGTGATCGTGCGTGCCGCCATGAAGCCGCTCTCGACGCTGCGGACGCCCCTCAAATCGGTCGATCTCGCGACCAAGGAAGCCGTCGAGGCCGTCGTCGAGCGCAGTGACGTCTGCGCGGTGCCGGCGGCCGGCATCGTGGGCGAGGCGATGATGGCGATCGTCCTGGCCAACGCGTTCCTCGAGAAATTCGGTGGCGACAGCATCGACGAGATCCGCCGCAACCACACCGCCTACCTCGAAAGCCTGAAGCGATGGTAGTGCGAGGTGAGCCGCGCTCGGGCGGCGAGCCGAGCGGTGAAATCGGCTCGACAATCGTGCGAGGTGAGCCGCGCTCGGGCGGCGAGCCGAGCGGTGAAATCGGCTCGACAATCGTGCGAGGTGAGCCGCGCCCGGGCGGCGAGCCGAGCGGTGAAATGCTCGGATCAATGACCCGATGAACA
>WNGL01006628.1_pt1 | contig 13615 bp, 9 predicted proteins | sample 5400591 | NCBI WGS metagenome assembly WNGL01 (sample SAMN13153377, study PRJNA577476) | soil metagenome | isolation source: 80 cm soil or saprolite under Garry oak tree replicate 1 | place: USA:California | collected 2016-06-15
GACTGGCCGCCGGACGGGCGGTGACTGCCTGCGGAGGCGGTGTAAGACCTGCCCGACGCGAGTCGGTGGGGCATCTGCCGTAACCTCCCTTCGGGGAACGGAAACAGGAACTGTCCGGCGTGAGCCGGACTGGAATCCTCGCCCTTACAGGGCGGGGAGGATGTCAAGAGCGGACCATACGGCACGCTCAGAGCAGCGTGAGCTGGTTCGCCCGTTTCGCGCGGCCGGTGGTCGGGTCGGCCGTCCGGTCGGCGAGTCGGTCGTCGAAGACGGACAGGAACGGTGACGCCCGCAGGTCGCGATCGGATCGGTTGTCCCGCAACGGATAGCTCAGGTACAGATGGGACTGGGCGCGGCTGACGCCGACGAAGAACAGCCGCCGTTCCTCGGCGTCGTCCCCGTCATCGCCCGGCCACCGCAACGGCAGCAACCCGTCCGCGCACCCGACGACGAACACCACCGGGAACTCGAGGCCCTTGGCGGCATGCAGGGTCAGCAGCGAGATCCGGTTCGCCCTCGGATCCCACGTGTCGACCTCGCTGCCGAGCGCGAGTTCGGCCAGCAACGTGTCCGGGGTGTGCCGGGCGGCCAGCGGCGCGAGCAGTTCCAGGGCGGCGCGGATCTCCTCGGTCCGCTCGTCGTCGCCGTCGACATCGCGCAATGCCTTGGCACCGGCCGATTTCAGCGGCGTCGCGGACGCGAGGTAGGGCAGCAACGCGCGGACGCCGGGGTGGTCACGCAGCCGATCGTGCGACCGGCGCTGGAACGGCAGTCCCTCCTTGGACAGCACGGCCATCAGCGGCCGAGCCTGCCCGCCGGTGCGGTACAGGATCGCGATGTCGTCGAACGACAGTCCACCATGGACACCCTCCGGCGACGCGACCCGGCCCGAGTCGTGGGCGTGGAACGACGAGCCGCCAAGGAGTTCCTCGATGGTATGGACGACGAACCGCGCTTCGGCATCGGCATCGGCACTCGCCCGGACGGTGATGCGCGCGCCGTCGCCGTCGCGCCTGCGCATCGGGTGCAGGGCACGGTCCGGGACCAGCGTGCTCGGGCCGATGGCCGCCAGCGCGGCGGTCACGATGGCCGGGCTGGAGCGGTAGTTGCGGGTCAGCGCGGCGGTGCTTGCGGTCGGGAAGTCCTGTTGGAACCGCAGGAAGAAGCCGACATCGGCGCCACGGAAGGCGTAGATGGCCTGGTCCGGGTCGCCGATCGCGCACAGGTTGCCGTCCGGCGGGCACAGCAGCCGCAGCAGTCGGTACTGGACCTCGTCCACGTCCTGGTACTCGTCGACGCAGATCCAGCGGAAGCGCTCCCGGTAGTGCGCCACGAGCGCGGGTCGGTCGGTCAGCAACCGCACCGGCAGCACCAGCAGGTCGTCGAAGTCGACAAGACCGGCCGCGTGCAGCGCCTTGTCGTAACGGGACGCGACATCGTCGTCGGTGCCGGTCCGTTTCGCGAGTGACACGGCGGCCAGGGCACGTCGCACCTCGGTCGCGGAAGCGTCCGGCAGCAGTTCGCGCAGGATCGCCGTCCGACGGCCCTCGTCGGCGACCGCGAAGTCGGCGTCGAGGCCGGCTTCGGCATGCTGTTCGCGCAGCAGGTCCAGACCGAGCCGGTGGAACGTGGCGACGGTCAGCCCGGCGGCCTGCTGACCCAGCAAGGCATCCAGGCGTTCCCGCAGTTCGTCGCACGCGCGGCGGGTGAACGTGATCGCGAGGCAGTGCGCGGCCGGAATGCCGTGCTCCGTCACGATTCTCGCCAGCCGGTGGGTCAGGGTACGGGTCTTGCCGGTGCCCGGACCGGCCACGATCAGCAGCGGCCCGGTGACGATGGCGGCGGCGGCTTCTTGATCCTTGTCCAGCCCACTGACCGGGACCGGAACGGCCGGTGTGGTGGCCGCCGGTTCGGGAGCGGCCGCCGGCCGAGGCCGTGCGGCGGCCGGAGCGGGCGCGACCGGTGCCACATCGAACAGGCCAGGCGCCGATGCCGCCAGTTCGCCCGGTTCGAACAGCGAGATGGTGCCGTATTCGCCGTCATAGCCGGGGTCGCGCAGCACCCGACCGGCACGCAGGCGCGTGATGGCCTCGGTCAGCAGCGGCGACCTGGCACGGTCGATCTCGTCGATCGGCAGTTCCAGCAGGATCGCCAGTTCCGGCCCGAGCGTGCCGACCAGGTCATCGACGGCCGACATGACTGATTTGCTTTTCGGCCCGACACCGAGAATCTCGCCCATGATCTCCGGCAACGGCACGATCGACAGGAACTCCCCCGCGGTCGCCGGCTTCTGCCCGACCGGACGGTCCGCCAATTCCGACACGCGGTGCTGCACGCCGATCGTCAACGGCTTGCCGCAGGCCGGGCAGATGCCACGGTGCGCCCTGCTTTCCGCCGGCTCCATCCGGACATCGCACTTGCGGTGCCCGTCCAGATGGTACTTGCCCTCCTCGGGAAACATGTCCACGGTGCCGACATAGCCGTCGCCGGTGATCAGCGCGTCACGCAGCTCGGTGAAGCCGAATTCGGTGTCGAAGACGGTGGCGTTGCGCCCCAGAATCGGCGGCGAATGCGCGTCCGAATTGCTGACCAGCCGGAACCGGTCGAGCTTGGAGACCTGCCAGTTCATCTCCGGATCGCTGGAAAGTCCCGTTTCCAGGGCGAACACGTGGTCGGCCAGGTCGACGTAGCAGTCCTCGACGGCGTCGAACCCGGATTTCGACCCCAGCACGGCGAACCACGGCGTCCAGGCGTGCGCCGGCACCAGATAGGCGCCATCGCCGGACTCCAGTGTGATCTCCAGCAGATCCCGCGAATCCAGCCCGAGAATGGGACGACCGTCCGAACCGAGATTACCGATCTTGGCCAACGCGGCGGTGAACTTCGCCATCGCGTCGAAATCGGGGAGGTGGCACAGGTGGTGCACCTTGCGGGTGCGGTCGCCGCGTTTGTAGATCGTGGAGATCTCGACTTCGAGCTGAAACCGGACCGGGCCGTGGCAGGTCGGCGGCAGCGTGCGCAGGACGTCGCGGTCGAGATCGTCCCGCAGCATGAACAGGCCGTTCTCGGCCGGCACCAACGAGGTGCGCAGTTCCTCGGCCCACGCCGGATGCGTGACATCCCCCGTGCCCAGCACCGAGATCCCCTTGCGCCGCGCCCACCAGGCCAGATGCACGAGATCACAGTCGCGGCTGCATGCCCTGCTGTACTTGGAATGCACGTGGAGATCCGCGTAGTAGCGCACGAGGCGGCATCCTGCCACACGGGCCGGACAACCCAACCCGGCGGCTTGTGCCTGAGTGGCAGAGTCAGGCGGAGGCGGCCGCGGTGTTCTCCGGGAAATGGCAGGCGACCCGTTGGCCGGGCACCAGCTCGGCCAACGGCGGTTCCTCGGTACGGCAGATCTCCTGGGCCTTCCAGCACCGCGTGTGGAACCGGCAGGCCGGCGGCGGGTTCAGTGGGCTCGGTACGTCACCGGTCAACCGGATGCGCTGGCGATTGGTTCGCCGGCCGGGGTCGGGAATCGGCACGGCGGACATCAGGGCGACCGTGTACGGATGCCGCGGCGCCGCGTAAACCTGAGCCGCCGCACCGATTTCCACGATCTTGCCCAGGTACATCACGGCGACCCGGTCGGACACGTGCCGGACGATGGACAGGTCGTGCGCGATCATCACGTACGTCAGTTCCAGTTCCTCCTGGAGATCCTCCAGCAGGTTGATGACCTGGGCCTGAATGGACACGTCCAACGCCGACACCGGCTCGTCGGCGACGATCAGCTTGGGGCGCAGGGCCAGCGTGCGCGCGATGCCGATGCGCTGGCGCTGGCCGCCGGAGAACTCGTGTGGATAGCGGTTGTAGTGCTCGGGGTTCAGCCCGACCAACTGCAGGATGTCCTGCACCGCTTTCTTGATCCCGTTGGGTGTCTGCACCTTCTGCAACCGGAACGGCGCACCGACGATCGTGCCGACGGTGTGCCGGGGATTCAGCGACGAGTAGGGGTCCTGGAAGACCATCGCGATGTCCCGTCGCAACGGCCTCATCTGGGCCATCGACACATGCGTGATGTCATGGTCCTCGAACACGATCTTGCCACCGGTCGGTTCGAGCAACCGGGTCAGCAGCCGGCCCGTCGTGGTCTTCCCGCAGCCGGATTCGCCGACCAGGGACAGGGTTTCGCCGCGCCGGACGTTGAAGTCCAGCCCGTCGACCGCCTGCACGGCGCCGTGCCTGCGCTGTAGCAGGCCACGCCGTACCGGGAAGTGCTTCTGCAGGCCGGTGACCGTGAGCAGATCCGGGTTGTCCATCTCTCTCCCACTCACAGTTTCGGCTTGATGTCGGTTTCCCACGCCGTCAACCGCTGTTCGGCGGTCAGGTGGCAGGCGACCCTGTGCTCGCCGTCCACGCTGCGCAGCTCGGGCACCTCGTCGATGCTCCGTCCGCTGGTCAGTTTCTGGTAGGTGCATCGGGGATGGAACGCGCAGCCCGACGGCACGTTGATCAGGCTGGGCGGGGTGCCCATGATCGGCAGCAGCCGGTCGGCGCGTTCCCGGTCCAGCCGGGGCATCGAGCCGAGCAGGCCCCACGTGTACGGGTGCTGCGGCCGCCGGAAGATGTCGTCGGTCGGTCCGTACTCGGCGGTCCGGCCGGCGTACATGACCATGATGTTGTCCGCCAACTCGGCCACGACGCCCAGGTCGTGCGTGATGATGATGACCGCGGAGTTGAACTCCTGCTGCAGATCGCGGATCAGGTCCAGGATCTGCGCCTGCACGGTCACGTCCAGCGCGGTCGTCGGCTCGTCCGCGATCAGTAGTTCCGGGTCACACGACAGCGCCATCGCGATCATCGCGCGCTGCCGCATGCCGCCGGAGAACTGGTGCGGGTAGTCGTCCACTCTGGAGGCCGGCTGTGGAATGCCGACGCGGTCCAGCATCTCGATCGCGTGCCGGCGGGCGACCGCCTTGGTGACCTTGTTGTGGATCCGGTACGCCTCGATGATCTGCGTGCCGACCGTGTAGTACGGATGCATCGCGGACAGCGGATCCTGGAAGATCATCGCCATCTTCTTGCCGCGCAACTGCCGCACCCGGTCCGCGCTCGCCGCGACGAGATCCTCGCCGTCCAGCCAGATCTCGCCGGTGATCTTGGCGTTGGTCGCCTTGTGCAGGCCCATGATCGCCAGGCTCGTCACGCTCTTGCCGGATCCGGACTCGCCGACGATCCCCAGTGTCCGGCCGCGTTCCAGCGTGAACGACAACCCGTCGGCGCTCTTCACCAGGCCGTCGTCGGTCGGGAAGTGCACCCGTAGGTCGCGCAGCTCCAGGAACGAACTGGACGGCTTGGGCGCGGAGTCGTAGTACTCCGGCTCACCGGGTCGCGGCCGCACGTCCACGAAACCGTCCGTGCCGCCCCACTCGTCGGCCTTCCTACTCATCAGAACCGCACCCTCGGATCGATGACCGCGTACAGGACGTCCACGATCAGGTTGGCCGCGACCACGAAGAACCCGGCCAGCAGCGTCACGCCCAGGATCTCCGGCAGGTCCTGGTTGATGATCGCGTTGACGGCGAACTGGCCGAGGCCGGGCAGCGAGAACGCGGTCTCGGTCAGTACCGCGCCACCGATCAGCAGGCCGAGGTCGAGGCCGAAGATGGTGACGATCGGGGTCAGGGTGGCCCGCAGGCCGTGCTTGACCACCACCTGCCGCTCGGTCAGGCCCTTGGCCCGCGCGGTGCGGATGAAGTCCTCGTTCATGGTGTCCAGCATGCCGGCCCTGGTCAGCCGGGCGTACAGCGCGGCATACAGGAACGCCAGGGTCACCCACGGCAGCACCAGCGCTTCCGCCCACCGGCCGGGATCCGTGCTGAACGGGATCCAGGTGGCCGCGTCCGGGAAAAGCGGGATGGTATCTCGGAAGATCGCCAGTGACAGCAGGGCCGTGAAGAAGATCGGGAGCGAAACCCCGGCCAGCGCGACGCTCATCGCGGCCCGGTCGAAGACCGTGCCGCGGCGCAGCGCGGACAGCACCCCGATACCGACACCGGTCACCAGCCAGATGATCGCGGCGCCCAGGGCCAGCGATCCGGTCACCGGCAGGGCGCCCAGCATCTGCGGCCACACCGGTTCCTGGTTCTTGAACGAGTAGCCGAAGCATGGTGCCGGGCAGTGCGAGACGTCCGGGCCGTCGTTGTAGTCGGCGCCGGCCACGATGCCCTTGAGGAACCGGCCGTACTGCTCATAGATCGGTTTGTCGAGCCCGAGTTTGATCTCTGTCGCGTGGATCTGCGCCGCACTCGGGTTGCGGCCGACGTACTGGGCCGCGAGCTGGTCCGTGGTCTGCCCGGCGATTCGTGGCACCAGGAAGAACACGGCGAACGTCACCATGCTGACTACCAGCAACATCAGCACGGCGCCCAGCAGGCGCCGAACAATGAAGGTGATCACATCGATCGGCGGCGGTGGCCGGCGGGTTCGCCGCCGGCCACCGATGCCTTCACCTGCCTAGGGTCGAATCGGACAACTACGACGACTTGCCTAGCTGCGTGTAGTCGTACATGCCGTAGGCCTCGGTCACGAACACGTTCGTGACCGCCGGGTTCCGGTAGAGCAGGGCCTTGGAGTAGGTCTCCGGCAGGATGACGGCGTCACTCATCTCGATCTGGTCGATCTGGGTGTAGATCTTGGTGCGTGCCGCCGCGTCCGTGGTCTCGGTCGACTTGTCCAGCAACTGGTTGATCTGCGGGTTGTTCTCCTCCTGCAGGTTGGAGTTGCCCGCCGCCTTGATGGCGCGACCGTCCGAGATCTGCGACAGGAAGCCGAAGCCGTCCGGCCAGTCGGCGCCCCAGCCGCCCATGATGATGCCGAGGTCGTGCCCGTGCACGTAGGCCGGCGCACCCGCGTAACTGGTGAAGTAGCTGCCGCTCGGGAACTGCTGGATCTGGGCCTTGATCCCGACCTGGCCCAGCGCCTCCTGGATGCCCTGAGCCGCGGAGACCTCCTTGGGCCGGTCGGCCCTTGCCGAGATGTTGATGCTGAACCCGTTGGGCTGGCCGCACTTCTGGAGTTCGGACTTGGCCTTGGCGGTGTCACCGTTGGGCTGGGACGTCGCCGAGTACATGTCGGCCTGCTTGTAGCCGGACACGGTCGGCGGGAGCACGGTGCTCGCGATGTCACCACCGGCGATCGGGCCACCGTAGGCCGTCTGCTGGGTGGTCTTGTTCACCGCGTACTCGATCGCCTTGCGGCAGTCGACGTTGTTCAGCGGGGCGACCTGGGTGTTCAGCGCGGCGTACCAGAGGAAACCGGTCGTCGCGTCGTCGGCCTTGACCTGCAACTGCTTGCTGCCCAGGATCTTGGCGCGGGCGGCCGTCTGCACGCCGGTGCCGTCCAGGTCGAGGTCCAGCGAGCCGTTGAGCAGCTTGCTGTCGATGTCCGACGCCTGCACGTGGAACGCGACGTTGAACCCGGCGGCGAGCTGCTTGTCGTTGGGGTCACTGGCCGCCGACCACTGCGGGTTCTTCACCAGCGAGAAGCCCGTGTTCGGGTTGTAGTTGGAGAACATGTACGGGCCGCTGGACAGCGGGTGTTCCTGGTACTTGGTGCCGGTGTCCTTGGCAGCCGGGACCGGTGCCGTCTGCGGCATGCTGACCAGGTAGTCGAAGTCCGCGAACGGGTGCTGCAGGTGGAACACGATGGTCGTGTCGTTCGGGGTGTCGATCGCGGTCAGACCCATCTTGTCCGCCGACGTGTCCTTGTACGCGCCGGGGTAGGTCGGGTCCGTCAGGTACTGCTGGAAATAGGTCGGGCCGTTGGCCGCGATGTCGGGCGCGTAGTTCGTGCTGCGCTCGATGGCGTACTTGACGTCCTTGGTGGTGATCGCCGAGCCGTCCTCGTACTTCAGCCCGGACCGGATGTGGTACGTCCAGCTCAGGCCGTCGGAGCTGACCTGGCCCATCCCCGTGGCCAGGTTCGGCACCAACTGCAGGCCGGCGGTACCGGGCAGATCCTTGTAGCTCAACAGCGGACGGGCGTACAGCCGGCTGAAGTCCCACATGTACGCGTAGTACATGTTGCCGGGGTCGGTCGAGTCCGGCACGCTGGACAACCCCAGGTTGATCGTGCCGCCGGTCTTGGTCGACGGATTGACGATGTTCGTCAGGCCGGCGTTGTACGCGGGCGCTCCGCCGCTGGCGGTGCCACCGCCGCTTCCCCCGCTCGACCCGCTGCCGCAGGCCGTCAGCAGGCTCAGCCCGGCACAGACGGCGGCGAACGCCACTGCCTTCTTGCGTTTCATACGACTGACACGCCTCCTCGTTGGATTGATTGGGAAAATGGTCGGGTCTGTCACGGCCTAGTGGGATCGCGGATCCAGCGCGTCCCGCAGGCCGTCGCCGAGCAGGTTGAACGCCATCACGGAAATGAAGATCGCCAGGCCCGGCACCAGGATGTACTCGGGATCGATCGAGTAGTACTGGTTGGTCACCGCGTCCGCCAGCATCGCACCCCAACTCGGGGTCGGCAGCTTCAGGCCGACGCCGAGGAAGTCCAGCGCCGCCTCGAACAGGATGTTGGTCGGGATCAGCAGGGTGGAGTACACCAGGATCGGACCGACCAGATTGGGCAACAGCTCGTGCCAGAGCACGTAGAAACCGCGTGCGCCGAGGCTGCGGGCCGCGTCGATGAACTCGCGCTCGCGCAGGGACAACGTCTGGCCGCGGATGATCCGGCCGATGTAGGGCCAGTTGAAGAAGCCGATGACGAACACCAGCACGGCGATGTGCAGCGCGTCGCCGGACAGGCCGAACGCGGAGTTGGTGCCCTGCACCACACCGGTCAGCGCGATGGCGAACAGCAGCAGCGGGAAGGCCAGGAACACGTTCATCATCCAGTTGATGACGGTGTCCACCCAGCCGCCGAAGAAGCCGGCGACCACGCCCATCACCGTGCCGATGGCAACCGAGATCAGGGTCGCCGTGAAGGAGATCAGCAGCGAGTACTCGGAGCCGACCATCACGCGGGAGAGCATGTCGCGGCCGTACTGGGGATCGACGCCGAACGGGTGGGCCCAACTGATGCCACCGAAGAACCCGAGCGGTTTGTCCGTGTTGTGGTCGATCAGATCGGTATGGTAGGTCGCGATGTCCAGCGCGCCGGCGTTCCGCAGGAACACGGACGCGATGGCGATGAGCACGAACAGGATGATGACGACACCGCCGCCCAGCGCCCATCTGTCACGTTTCAGGCGTGTCCAGGCGATCTCAGCGAGTGACCGGCCCTGGATCGCCTTGCCGGCTGCCAGGTCGCCCGGCCTGAGCTCGCTCGCCGGACCGGACAGGTCCAGCGGCTCCAACGGCGCTGCCAACGCTTCTGACCCCCTTCCGCCGGGGTCCGGCAGTGTGGTAAATGCCTCGCCGGCTCGTGGCCGGACGAAGTGTCAGCCGACTTTCCAATCCCAGACCGCGGGAAGGCTAGGTCCCCGGGCCGTCCGTGGCGCGATTGTGACTCTACGATCCCCCAAATGGGGGACTTGGTACGTTCAGGTGGTCTAGGGTTTCCAGTCTTAAAGAGAAATTTATCCCGTTACGCGGGATCTTCGGCTATACGCCCTGTCGCCGGGTTGTGTCGAGTGGAGCAGCGTCCTTCCTCCGATCGGACCATCGGGCCACCGTCCTCGGTCACGCCGATCGAGTCGATTGCGACATCCAACACCATAGTCACGGCAGCCCGTCCACTGTCAACAGTTAACAGCTCGCCCCGGGCGCGCCGCCGACCCGGGGCGTTCGGGTCCGGCCCGATCCTGCACCATCCAGAGTGGACAGAATTGTGGAATGAGTACTCTCGCCACTTTCCCGGATATACTCGCCGTCGGACATTCTCGATGATCTTTATCCGTAACAACCATGATCTCCGTGGGCGATCCGTGCCAAGATTGACGGAACAGATTTCCAAGTCCGGATCAATCGAGGACGCCCATGACTGGCACGGCGCCGGCGGCACGCCGGGACTACGGCGGCCGAACTGCCACCCAACGCCGAGCCGAGCGCCGGCAGCGGTTGATGACCGCAGCGCTGGACCTGTTCGGCACAGAGGGTTATCCGGCGACGTCCATCGAGCGGTTGTGTGCGCGGGCCAATGTGTCCACCCGCAACTTCTACGAGGAGTTCGCCAGCCGGGAAGCCCTGCTCATCGCATTACACGACCAGATAACACAGCAGGCATACGACGCGATGATCGCGGCGGTCGACGAGCTCCCGGACGAGCGGACGTCGGTGCGGATCGACCGCGCGATCGAGGCGTATATCGGAACCACGTCGAATGATCCACGGTGGACCAGAATCGCCTACGTCGAGGTGATCGGTGTCAGCGCGACGGTGGAACGGCACCGGTTGGCGTGGCGCGCGAAGCTCGGCGAGATGCTGGCGGCGGAGGTGGCGCACGCCGTGGCACGCGGCGAGGCGACCGACCGGGACTACAGCCTGACCGTGATGGCCTTCATCGGCGCGGTGAACGAGCTGGTGTACCACTGGTCCATCCACGGCCGACAGGTTCCGCTGGAGACGATCCGATCGGAACTGACCCGGCTGGCCCTGGCCGCGCTGCGCGCGGACTGACCGGGACGGTCACCGCGTCGGGAAGTACCTGGCTCGGGCGGCGTTGCCGACCGGGCACCGGTCACCGGCCGCGCCCCGGCACACACCGGTGTCGCACTGGCGGCAGTTCCATCGGGTCGCGCCGGGCGGGCGCATCAGGCCGACCAGGACCGTGCCGACCAGGCCGGCCAGCGTCGTCCGCTCGTCCTCGGTCAGCGGGGCCAGCGCCTCGGCCAGCACGGCCGCCCGTGCGGCCACCACCCGCTTCGCCGCTGCCCGGCCGGCCGCGGTCAGGGTGATCGCCGTCGAGCGGGCGTCCGTCCCCGCGCGACGGCGCACGTAGCCGGCCTCGGCCAGCGTGTCCACCAGGCGGACCGTGCCCGACGACGTCAGGCCGAGGACCTGGCGCAGCAGGTCGATCGTCGGCCGGTCGAGGAAATGGTGCAGGGCAGACAGTGCCGTGGCCGCGCTCACGGACACGCCGCCCGCGGCGGCCATCGCGGCGCCGGTCCGGTCGGTCAGGGCAAGGGCCAGTGAGCCGACGAGGTTCGCGTCGTGATCCAGTCCGTCGGTCATGCCTCGACGTGGTACTCGAACGTGACCGGGACGGATTCCTCGCCGCCGACGGCCTCGGTCCTGCCCTCGCCGCGCAGGCCGGCCAGCTCACCGGTGCCCGAGCCGGGGACGACGAACCACGTCGTGTTGGCCACACCGGCCGCGTAGGCGCCTTTTTGTTGCGCCACAAAGGTTCCGGACTTTCCGTCCAGCGTGCCGCTGAAGTGCTCCAAGCCGGTGTAGTAGACCGGGGCATCGGCGGCGCCGTAGCTCATCAGCAGGGTTGCCGTCCCCTCGCCGACGAGGTCACCGGTGTACGTCTGCGTGATGTTCGCCCGCGTCAGCTTCCGTGCGTCCGCGAACTCGGCGTATGCGTTCTCGTCCCAGGACGCGATGCGGAACTCCGCTTTTCCGTTGGTCATGGCGCGAACTATATGTGTGAGTCAGTCACATGTCTAGCTACGGGCCGCACCGGGCGCCGAACCGGGCGTGAGATAGTCGAGGCTCACGACGGGCACCTGGAGGCACGCATGGCGATCGCTGACAAGCTGGCCGGGCTGATCGGCGCGGACAACGTGCTGGTCGGCGACGCGATCTCACCGGACTACGAGCACGACGAGGCACTCGGCGCCACCCCGGTCCGCCCCGCCTACCTGGTCCGACCCGCCACCACGGACGAGGTGGCCGGGATCGTCGGGCTGGCCGCCGAATACCGCGTGCCGATCACCGCGCGCGGCTCGGGCAGCGGGATGAGCGGCGCGTGCATCCCCAGCGCGGACGGCATCGTCGTGTCGTTCGAGCGGATGAACGCCGTGCTGGAGATCGACACCGCCAACCACGTCGCCGTCGTGCAACCCGGCGTCACGCTGGCCGAGCTGGACGCGCGCACGGCCGAGGTCGGCCTCACCTACCCGGTCTACCCCGGCGAGCTGTCCGGCAGCCTCGGCGGCAACGTGGCGACGAACGCCGGTGGCATGCGCGCGGTCCGCTACGGCGTGACCCGCCACCACGTGCTCGGCCTGACCGCCGTGCTGGGCACCGGTGAGGTCGTGCACACCGGCGGCCGGATCGTCAAGGCGAGCAGCGGCTACGACCTGACGCAGCTCATCATCGGCTCGGAGGGCACGTTGGCCCTGGTCACCGAGGCGATCCTGAAGCTGCATCCGCGCCTGGCGCACCAGCGGACCGTGTTGGCGCCGTTCCCGGACCTCGACGGTGTCGTCACGGCCGTGCCGAAGGTGGTGGCCAGCGGGCTGGCGCCGAACATCCTGGAGTACATCGACTCCTTCACGATGGCCGCGATCACCTACACCGCCGAGCTGTCGCTCGGGATCCCGGACGCCGTGCGGGACAGCGCGCAGGCCTATCTGCTGGTGTCACTGGAGAACACGCGGGCCGACCGGGTTGCCGACGACGTCGAGCAGCTCGGCGAACTGCTCGGCGGACTCGGCGCGATCGACGTCTACGTACTCGACGGGCCGGCGGCGCACAAGCTGATCGAGGCGCGGGAGCGGGCGTTCTGGACCGCGAAGGCGGCTGGCGCGCACGATATCGTCGATGTCGTCGTGCCACGCACGGCGATGCCGCAGTTCCTTGCCACGGCACGGAAACTGGCCGAACAGACCGGTTCCGGCGTGGCCGGCTGCGGGCATGCCGGCGACGGCAACGTGCACCTGGCGGTGTTCCAGGCCGATCCGGCGATCCGGCATCGCCTGCTGCACGGCATGTTCGAGGCCGGCCTGGCGTTGGGCGGCGCGATCTCCGGCGAGCACGGGATCGGCAGGGAGAAGAAGCCGTACTTCCTCGACCTGACCGATCCGGCCGAGATCGCGCTGATGCGCCGCGTCAAGGTGGCATTCGACCCGGCTGGCATTCTGAATCCCGATGTGTTGCTGGGCAACGAAAGCGAGACAGAAGGGACGACGGCGTGAACGGCGCACAGGCACTGATCCGCACCCTGGTCGATCACGGGGTGGACGTCTGCTTCGGCAATCCGGGCACCTCGGAGATGCATTTCGTGGCGGCGCTGGACAGCGTGCCCGGGATGCGTGCGGTGCTGGCCTTGTTCGAGGGCACCGTGACCGGCGCGGCGGACGGTTACGGCCGGATGGCCGGCCGGCCGGCGGCGACCCTGCTGCATCTCGGTCCCGGCCTGGGCAACGGCCTGGCCAACCTGCACAACGCCCGCCGCGCGCACACGCCGATCGTGAACGTCGTCGGGGATCACGCGACCTATCACAAGCGGTTCGACGCGCCGCTGGAGTCCGATATCGACGCGATCGCGGGCACGGTGTCCGGGTGGGTGCGGCGCACCGGGCGGGTGGCGGACGTGGCGGCCGACGCGGCGGCGGCGATCGCGGCGGCGGGTGATCCGCCGGGGCAGGTCGCCACGCTGATCCTGCCGGCCGACGTGTCCTGGTTGGACGGTGCGGTGCCGCACACGTCGAACACGGCCCCGGCGAGCGCGC
>WNGL01006629.1_pt1 | contig 13615 bp, 10 predicted proteins | sample 5400591 | NCBI WGS metagenome assembly WNGL01 (sample SAMN13153377, study PRJNA577476) | soil metagenome | isolation source: 80 cm soil or saprolite under Garry oak tree replicate 1 | place: USA:California | collected 2016-06-15
TGAACCCCGGCTCGCAGCACTCCTGCTGCGCTGCGTCCGGGCGCGAGAAGAAAAATGTGCCATCGTCATGGCCCCAACCTAATCTCATCCCGCTCTAGCCGGTGTTCAGCACGATGTCGAACACCACCAATTTCGACTCCGGTTCCATCTCGGCAGTCGGCGGCAACAGCTTGGTGATCAGCAATTCGGTTCTTCCCGCGGCTTGCAGCAAGCGATCCGTTTTGTTGTAGGGATCGCCTTCAAAATACATCTGGGTCACGAGTCTGTCCTGCTGGCCGGAAACCTTGAAGTGAATGTGTGCCGGTCGGATCATGTTGGGGCTCACGGGATATGCTGCGGGTTTGATCGTCATGAACCGATATTGACCGTCGTAGTCGGCGGTCAGAATGGCTGACCCCTCAAAGTTTGGATCGAGCGGCGCGGGGTTCGTATCGCCTGGATGCGTGTAGCGCCCATGAGCGTTCGCTTGCCATATTTCAACCTTCGCGTTGCGAACAGGTTCTCCCTTCAGATTGAGCACACGTCCCATAACCGTCAGGACCTGACCTTCAGCGCGTCCTGGCCGACCCGGTATCCTCGTCAGATCGGCGTTTTGATCCAGGGGTTTCAGAGGATAGAAGGGACCAAGTATTTGCTCTGGTGTGCGCCGCAACGCCGCTCGCGCCATCGCAAACCTGGTTGAGACGACGCTCGCGATGCCGGTTAGCGCGGACATCTTCAAGATTTCACGGCGGCTGAGATCACCTATCGAGTAAGTCGCCATCGCTGCTCTCCTCAAAATCCGATCGCGCGACCTCGTGATCGCAGCCCTCAATTGGATCCGAGATCCACAAGACTGGATCTGAGATCCACGAGACTGGATCTGAGATCCACAGGTACCGTGAGGCCGATACGTCCACTTCGCCACTTGCGTTTCAAGCGCTATGCCCTCTTGGCAGCGCTTTTCGTTCAAACGATGTTCAGATAGCCGCGCGCTCAATGCGCGGATGTGGTACTTGAACCGTAGGCGGGCAGAAAAGCGATGCGTGTGATCAAAACCTTTTCGATTTTTTCGTTCTGCCTGATGTTGTTTTCCGGGCTCGCGGGGGTGCTGAGTTCCGCCAGCGCTCAGCAGCAGGAAAAGCGGATTGCGCTGGTCGTCGGTAACGGCGCGTACGCCAAATCGCCGCTCGCGACTGCGGCCAACGACGCAGGGCTAATCGCACAAACCTTGCAGGCGGCGGGCTTCGACGTGATCGGGGCCCGTGACCTCGACGGCGACACCCTGCGCCGAAGCTTCCGCGACTTCATTCAGAAAGCCGAAGCCTCAGGTCCGGACACGGTCGCGATGGTGTATCTCGCCGGCTATGGAATGCAGCTGGCCGGTGAGAATTATTTCATACCCGTCGATTCGACGATCAGTCGCGACACCGACATTCCAACTGAAGGAATGCGGATCAGCGACTACGTCCGCCAGCTTGCATCGCTTCCGCTGAAGGCCGGCGTCGTCGTGCTGGACGCGGCCCGGCAGCAGCCTTTCATCGAGGGCGGCCAGCCGCTTGCGAGTGGGCTCGCGCTGGTCGAGCCGGATCCGCACATGCTGATCGCGTTCAACGCCGCGCCGGGTACGATCGCTCCCAATGAGCAGGGGCCATATGGCGCCTACGCCCAGTCGCTCGCAGAGATGATCCGCACCGGCGGACTGCCGCTGCCGGAAGTTTTCAGCCGCGTGCGGCTCCGCGTCAATGAAGCGAGCAAGGGCGCGCAAGTGCCCTGGGACGCACAAAAGATCGATGCGCAGTTCATGTTTTTCGATCGTGCGCCGGATGCGCCCGCACAGCCGCCGCAGGACCAGGCCGCCGCGGTTCGCAACAGGCCGATCCGCGATATCGGTGTGCAGGATGCCTATGCCGCAGCGCTCGAACGCGACACCATGCAAGGGTATGACGATTTCTTGGGTGCCTATTCCGGCGATCCACTTGCCAAACGGGTGCGGGCAATTGTCGCCGCGCGGCGCGAAGCGATTACCTGGCTTCGCTCTTACCGGGCCGACACGCCGCAAGCTTACTGGTCGTATTTGCGACGCTATCCCCGCGGGCCCCATGCGGGCGATGCCCGTCGTCGCCTCACTATTCTCACCGCCGCGCTGGAGCCGCCGCCGTCATTCGCGGTCATGGACTACGACGTGCCGCCGCCACCGCCTGAGGAAATCGTCTACGTCGACCGGCCCATGCTGATGTTCAGCGACCCGGAGTTCGACTTTGCGCCGCCACCGCCGCCGCCGCTGTTTTTCCTGCCAGCGGCGCCACCGGATTTCATCGTCTTGGAGCCGCCGCCGCCACCGATCGGGTTGTTCATCCTGCCGCAGCCGTTCTTTGTGCCGATCCCGGTCTATGTCCGCGCGCCGGTCTATGTCGTGCCGCCGCGGAACAACATCATTTTCGCCAACATCCACAACACGACCGTCATCAATAACGTCATCAACCGGCCGCCTCCGCCGGTGCCCGTTGCTCCGGGGGCTGAAAATGTTCGCCCCAACGCCAGGGGCGGAGTTGTTCCGCCGGTGTCGCCGGGGCAGGGCGGAGCGACACCGGCCGGAGCCGGTCCGGCGCTGCCGCCCGCGGTCGCGCAAAAGGCCTCGCTGATCCAGCAAGGAAGGCTGCCGGTACCGCCGAGCGCCTCGATTAATCCCGCAGCCAGGCCAGGCACTCCCGGCACACCGTCTGGTCAGCGAGGAGGGCCAAATACGCCGTTGCCCACCAACGTAACCCCCAATGCGCTGCCTCCAGGCCAGGCGTTACCGAGGGCCAATACTCTGCCGGTCCCGGGCAGCAGAGGGGCGCCTCCGGTGCCCCCGGGCGCGACGGGACCTGCTCCTGGTGCGCCGAATCCGAACGCGAGACTTGCGCCGCAAGGTCAGCCCGGGACGCCGCCTCCGGGGGCCCCGAATCTTCCGGGAGCAGCCGGTGCGCCGAGAGCACCGGGAGCGCTGCCCGCACCACCGGCGGGTCAGCCGAGAGCTGGCGGTTCGGCTCAGGCCCCTGAAGCAAAGCCGGTCGTTCCGGAAGCGGCGCGAAGGCCAAACGCGCCGCCGCCGCCACCACCGCCACCGCCGCCCCCCAAATCCGTAGCCGCGCCTCCAAGGCCGGTTCCGCAGGCTGCGCCACGGCCTCAGCCGCAAATTCAACGGGCTGAGCCGCCTCGCCGGGCTGCGCCACCGCCACCGCCGCCGCGTCCGGCTCCGCAGATGGCCAGGCCTGCGCCGCCGCCGCCCCGAATGGCCGCGCCGCCGCCGCCTCGAATGGCCGCGCCGCCGCCGCCCCGAATGGCCGCGCCGCCGCCGCCGCGGGCGGCCCCACCGCCACCGCCGCGTCCGGCGCCCCAGATCGCGCGTCCGGCGCCACCGCCGCCGCGACCAGCTCCGCCGCCGCCGCGGCCGGCTCCGCCGGCGGCTGCCAAAAAATGTCCGCCGAATGTTCCCAGGTGCTGAGAACGGAGCCGGTCAGGCCTCAGTCTGCGGGCTTGACCGGCTATCGTTTTCGGGGTTTTGGCCGTCGCGGGACGGCAGCGGGTACGGACGCTGCAGGCTGGGCGCTCGGGGCGATAAAGCCACTGAAAACGGCCGGATTTCCTTGCTTCTCGCGAAAATCCCGCTATATACCGCGCCATCTCACACGGAAACATGGCTCAAAAGGCCGTCCGGTGGCAACCGGGCCGCAAGGCTCGTTTGCTCACACGTTTCCGGAGGAACCAACCGGAGAATTAGACTATGGCGCTTCCCGATTTTTCTATGCGTCAGCTGCTTGAAGCTGGCGTTCACTTTGGCCACCAATCGCACCGCTGGAATCCGAAAATGGCGGATTACATTTTCGGTGCCCGCAACAACATCCACATCATCGATCTCGCCCAGACCGTGCCGCTGTTGCATCGCGCGCTCCAGGCGGTCAGCGATACCGTCGCCAAGGGCGGCCGTGTCCTGTTCGTCGGCACCAAGCGGCAGGCGCAGGATGGCGTCGCCGAAGCCGCCAAGCGATCGGCGCAGTATTTCGTCAATTCGCGCTGGCTCGGCGGCACGCTGACCAACTGGAAAACAATTTCCGGTTCGATCAAACGTCTGCGGCACCTCGACGAAGTGCTCAATTCCGGCGATGCCAATGCCTATACGAAGAAAGAGCGGCTGACGCTGCAGCGCGAGCGCGACAAGCTCGATCGTTCGCTGGGCGGCATCAAGGACATGGGCGGTCTGCCCGACATGATCTTTGTGATCGACACCAACAAGGAAGACATCGCGATCCAGGAAGCCCAGCGGCTCAACATTCCCGTCGCCGCGATCGTCGATACCAATTCGGACCCCAAGGGCATCACCTATGTGGTGCCAGGCAATGACGATGCCGGCCGTGCCATCACGCTGTACTGCGATCTGGTGGCCCGCGCGGTCATCGATGGCATTTCGCGAGCGCAGGGCGATTCGGGCATGGATGTCGGCGCGTCGGCCCATCCCGTCCGCGAGGAGATCGCGGTGGCGCCGCAACCTGCGGCCTTCCAGGGTCTTGCCGGGCCGCGCGGTGCGGCCGACGATCTCAAGAAGCTCACCGGCGTGTCCGGCGCGATCGAGAAGAAGTTCAACGACCTCGGCATCTTCCATTACTGGCAGCTCGCCGAACTCGATCACGATACCGCGCACAAGATCGGCGAAGAGGTCGGACTGCCAAGTCGCGCCGACGGCTGGGTGGCCCAGGCCAAGGCGATGACCGCGGAAGCCGAATAACGTTAGCGCGCTGGCCGGAAGCATTCCGGCCACCACCTTTCAATTTTAGGTAATTGCTGATGGCGGACGGCGGCGAGGCGGCAAAGCCGCGCCCGACCGCCCTGACAGGCAAAGGACATGTAACGATGGCAACGATCACTGCGGCGATGGTCAAGGACCTGCGCGAGACCACCGGTGTCGGCATGATGGACTGCAAGCAGGCGCTCGCCGAGAACGACGGCGACATGCAGGCGGCGATCGACTGGCTGCGCAAGAAGGGTCTGTCGAAAGCCGCCAAGAAAGCCGGCCGGGTTGCGGCGGAGGGCCTGATCGGCGCACTCACGGCTGGTAGCAAGGGTGTCGTGGTCGAGGTCAACTCCGAGACTGACTTCGTTGCGCGCAACGAACAGTTCCAGGGACTGGTCAAGATGATCGCGCAAGTCGCGCTCGGCGTCGGCGCCGACGTGGAAAAGATCAAGGCGGCGAAGGTCGGCAGCGTGACGGTCGAGACCGCCATTGCGGACGCGATCGCGACCATCGGCGAGAACATGACGCTGCGCCGTGCGGCTTCGCTCGAAGTCGGCAAGGGCGTGGTGTCGAGCTACGTGCACAATGCCGTGATCGAGGGCGCGGGCAAGATGGGCGTGATCGTGGCGCTGGAATCCACCGGCAAGACCGACGAACTCGCAGCCCTCGGCCGCCAAATCGCCATGCATGTTGCCGCGACCAATCCGCAGGCGCTGGATGCGGCCGGGCTCGATCCCGTCGTCGTGAAGCGTGAGAAGGACGTGCTCGCCGACAAATACCGCCAGCAGGGCAAGGCCGAGAACGTGATCGAGAAGATCGTCGAGTCCGGTTTGAAGACCTATTACAAGGAAGTCTGCCTGCTCGAGCAGGCCTTCATCCACGATAATGCCAAGTCGGTCGCCCAGGCCTTGAAGGAAGCTGAGGGCAAGATCGGAGCGCCTGTGAAGATTACCGGATTTGTGCGCTATGCTCTGGGCGAGGGAATCGACAAGCAGGAATCCGATTTCGCAGCCGAGGTCGCGGCGGCCAGCGGCAAGAAATAACCGCCGGAAGAGTTCTTCCGGCGTGGTTGCCTGGAAGCCGCCGGGCGGGCTTAAGGAAAGCGATCGCATCATGGCTGAGCCGGTCTATCGTCGGGTGGTGATCAAGCTTTCGGGCGAATATTTTGCCGGTGCACATTCGTTCGGCATGGATCAGCCGACCATCGACCGGATCGCCGGTGACCTGATCGCGGCCAAGCAACTCGGTGTCGAGGTCGCGGTGGTCGTCGGCGGCGGAAATATGGTCCGCGGCGTGGAGGTATCCTCGCGCGGCGTCTCCCGCCCGACCGGCGATACCATGGGCATGCTTGCCACCGTGATGAATTGCCTGGCCCTCGAGGCCGCGATCGAGCGGCGAGGGGCGCCCGCACGGACCCTGTCGGCGTTCGTCATGCCGCAGATATGTGAGCTGTTTACCCGAGGCGCGGCGCACAAATATCTTGCCGAGGGCCGGATCGTGCTGCTCGGCGGCGGAACCGGCAATCCGTTCTTCACCACCGATACCACAGCGGTGCTGCGGGCGGCCGAAATCGGCGCGCAGGCCGTGCTGAAGGCAACCAATGTCGATGGCGTCTACAGCGCCGATCCCAAGAAAGACCGTTCGGCGAAACGGTTCGACCGTCTGACCCATTCACAGGCGATTGAAGGCGGCTACAAGGTCATGGATGCTACCGCATTCGCGCTTGCCCGCGAGACGTCGCTGCCTATCATCGTGTTTTCGATCGCCGAGCCGGGTTCGATAGGTGCAATCCTGCGCGGCACGGGCCACGGTACAATCGTCGCCGGCTGACATGGGAAGCGCCGATGTGCAGAGGGCCCTGACCACGAGTTTTGAGGAGGGAGAGCGTTATGCCCACAGGTAGTTTCGACATCAACGAATTGAAGCGCCGCATGCAAGGCGCCACCCAGTCGCTCAAGCATGAACTGGGCGGTTTGCGAACCGGCCGCGCCGCGGCCTCGATGCTGGAGCCGGTGCAGGTCGACGCCTACGGCACGCATATGCCGCTTAACCAGCTCGCCACCATCAGCGTGCCGGAGCCGCGCCTGCTTTCCGTGCAGGTATGGGACAAGTCGATGGTCAAGGCGGTGGAGAAGGCGATCGTCGACTCCAACCTCGGCTTGAGTCCCGCCACTGAAGGGCAGGTGCTTCGCTTGAGAATCCCTGAACTCAATGAAGAACGCCGCAAGGAACTGGTGAAGGTGGCGCATAAATACGCCGAGGCGGCCAAGGTCGCAGTCCGGCATGTCCGTCGCGATGGCCTCGATACCGTCAAGAAACTTGAGAAAAACCACGAGATTTCCGAGGACGACCAGGAACGGTTAGCCAATGATGTGCAGAAGGCGACCGACGGGACGATTTCGGAGATAGATCAGTTGCTTGCGGCCAAGGAAAAGGAAATCCTCACCGTTTAAGCCGAGGATTGCCAGGTTCAAGGATTGATGGATGTCGAACGCCGCCGCCCCCGCAACTGAAGGACCGGATCGAACCGACGGTCCCTTGCATGTGGCGATCATCATGGACGGGAACGGGCGCTGGGCCGCGGCTCGCGGTTTACCGCGGGCGGAAGGCCATCGCCGGGGCGTCGATGCGTTACGGCGTGTGGTCCGCGCCGCCGGGGAACTCGGCATCCTGTACCTGACGATTTTCTCCTTCAGCTCGGAAAACTGGTCGCGTCCGGCGACCGAAATCGGCGACCTGTTCGGCCTGCTCAGGCGCTTCATCCGCAACGATCTGGCGACGCTGCATCGCGATGGCGTCAGGGTACGGGTGATCGGCGAGCGCGACGGACTGGAGCCGGACATCTGCGCGCTCTTGAACGAAGCCGAAGAACTGACCAAGGGCAATACCAGGCTTCATCTCGTCGTCGCGTTCAACTACGGATCGCGGCAGGAAATCGCTCATGCGGCGCAGCGACTGGCGCGCGAAGTCGCGGACGGCAAGCGCGATCCCGCATCGATCGACGCCGACACGCTCGGCCGGTATCTCGATGCGCCCGATATTCCCGACCCGGATTTGATCATTCGCACCAGCGGAGAACAGCGGCTGTCGAATTTCCTGATGTGGCAGGCGGCCTACAGCGAACTCGTGTTCGTGCCGATCCACTGGCCGGATTTCGACAAGGACGCGCTCGAGAGCGCGATCGCCGAATATGCCAGGCGGGAACGCCGTTTCGGCGGTCTGGCCGTGAAAACCGGATCGTGACCGAGGACGAAGCTGCCTCGGCGGCTGGTGTCGAGCAGGGGTCGCACAATCTCCTGATGCGCGTCATCGCCGCGTCGGTGCTCGCGCCTTCGGCGGTTGCCATCGCCTATGCCGGCGGATGGCTCTGGCTCGGCCTCGTCACGCTCGCCGCAATCGGCCTCTATGTGGAATGGCTGACGATCGTGGGCGCGCGCACGCCGCGCGTGATGGCTGTGGGCATCGTCACGCTTTTCGGCGCCGCAGTGTGCCTCGAAATCGGGCGGATCGGAGCGACATATGTCATTATCGCGCTTGGCGTCATTATCGCTGCGTTGCTGTCACCTCATCGTCGCGGCTGGGCCGCGCTTGGCGGTTGCTATGCGTTCGCGGCGCTGGTCGCCTCGGTCGTGGTGCGGCTCGACCAGACGTACGGATTGGCCGCGCTGATGTTCATTCTGCTGGTTGTCTGGGTAACCGATATCGGCGGTTATTTTGCCGGCCGGGGCCTTGGTGGACCGAAACTCTGGCCGAGGGTCAGTCCCAAGAAGACCTGGGCAGGTGCCATCGGCGGCTTTGCCGCGAGTCTCGTGGTCGCTGCGGGGTTTGCGGTGGCAGGTCTCGGCAAAACCGGCCCCTTGCTGCTATTGGGTGCGGCGCTCTCGATCGCTTCCCAATTCGGTGATCTGTTTGAATCCGCTGTGAAACGGCGATTTGGTGTCAAGGACTCAAGTCACATAATTCCGGGGCATGGCGGGTTGCTGGACCGGCTTGACGGATTTGTCGCAGCGGTTGTCCTGGCGGCGATTTTCGGATTTTTGCGGGGTGGCGCGGATGGCGTTGGCCGCGGTCTTATGGTTTGGTGATTTCATGAGCGCAGTCCCCTTGCGTAACAACAAAGCCGCGGTATCCGCGGTACGCACCGTCACCGTCCTCGGTGCCACCGGTTCAATCGGCGACAGCACGATGGATTTGCTGAGGGCCGCGCGCGACCGCTATCAGGTCGAAGCGCTGACCGCGAATACCAATGTGCAGGGGCTGGCGAAGCTGGCGAGGGAATTTGGCGCGCGATTTGCGGCTGTCGCCGATCCCGATCGCCTTTCTGAATTGAAGGATGCCCTGGCCGGCACACGCACCGAATGCGGCGCGGGCGAAAGCGCGATCATCGAAGCTGCGGCGCGCCCGGCGGATTGGGTCATGGCCGCCGTCAGTGGCGCTGCCGGATTGAAGCCTGCGCTCGCGGCTGTGGACCGCGGCGCCTCGGTCGCGCTTGCCAACAAGGAATGCCTTGTTTGCGCTGGCGATTTCTTCATGCAGCGCGCGGCGAAAGCCGGGGCCTGCATTCTGCCGGCTGATTCCGAGCATAACGCGTTGTTTCAGGCGCTGGGTTCGGGCAATCGGGAAGAGCTGGTTCGCGTCATCATCACCGCCTCAGGCGGACCGTTCCGGACATGGGCCAGCGCCGATATCGAGCAAGCGACGCTGGCGCAGGCGTTGAAACACCCGAACTGGATCATGGGCCAGAAGATCACCATCGATTCCGCGTCGATGATGAACAAGGGGCTTGAAGTCATCGAAGCCTCGTATCTGTTTGCACTGACGCCCGATGAGATCGACGTTCTGGTGCATCCGCAGTCGATCATCCATGGCATGGTCGAATTTTCGGATTGTTCGGTTGTCGCGCAATTGGGGGCGCCCGATATGCGCACCCCGATCGCGCATTGCCTCGGGTGGCCCGACCGCATCGTCGGTCCGGCAGCGAAGCTTGATCTGGCCAAGATCGGACAGTTGACCTTTGAGGCGCCGGATTTCGGTCGTTTTCCGGGACTTCGGCTGGCTTACGATGCACTGCGAACCGGCCGCGGCGCGACCACGGTGTATAACGCCGCCAACGAAGTGGCCGTGGCGGCGTTTATCGGTGGCAAGATCAGGTTTGGCTCCATTGCGCGGCTGGTCGAAGCGACGATGAACGACTGGGTACGGTCCGGCAATCTCGCAACCCTGGCGTCCGCAGACGATGCAATCGCCGTTGACCATCGAGCGCGAAATAAGGCTGCCACCCTCTTGCCTCAAATTGCCGCAAACCAATCTTAGAGCGTAAGGGCCGGGCCTGCGGCTCTGCTTAAGGGGAATCGGATGTCAGAGTTTTTTCTTCATAGTTTCAATACGTTGAGCCATGGTTTTGTTGGCTACATCATTCCCTTCCTGTTCGTGCTGACGATTGTCGTGTTCTTCCATGAGCTGGGTCATTTCCTGGTGGCCCGCTGGGCCGGCGTGAAGGTGCTGACTTTCTCGCTTGGTTTCGGGCCGGAACTCGTCGGCTTCAACGACCGGCATGGCACGCGATGGAAGATTTCAGCGGTTCCGCTCGGCGGCTACGTGAAGTTCTTCGGCGACGACAGCGAGGCCTCAACGCCTTCGTCCGAAACGCTCGCCAGCATGACCGAGGAGGAGCGCTCGGGCAGTTTCCATCATAAGAAAGTTGGACCGCGGGCGGCGATCGTGGCCGCCGGTCCAATCGCCAATTTCATTCTGGCCATCGTGATCTTCACCGGCCTGTTCACCTTCTTTGGCAAACCGAGCACGACGGCACGCGTCGATAAGGTGGAGGCGGGCGGTGCCGCGGCGGCAGCCGGATTTCAGATGGGAGATGTCGTAACCGCGATCGATGGCACAAAGATCGGAAGTTTCTCCGACATGCAGCGCATCGTCGTGGCTCACGCCGGCGATCAACTGACGTTCGCCATCAAGCGCGGCGATTCCACGCTGGAACTGCGCGGAACTCCGGAACTCAAGGAAGTGAAGGACCCGTTCGGGAATACCCATCGGCAGGGCGTGATGGGAATCACCCGTGCGACCTCGCCCGGCGAAGCTACGACCGAGAAGGTCGACCCTGCCACCGCACTGTGGCTTGGCGTCAAGGAAACCTGGTTCGTGGTCGATCAGACGCTTTCTTATATCGGGAACGTTTTTACGGGTCGCGCAAGTGCCGACCAGATCGGCGGTCCGATTCGAATCGCTCAAATTTCCGGTCAGGTGGCGACCCTGGGACTCACTCCTTTGCTCCACCTTGCGGCGGTACTTTCCATTTCGATTGGATTGCTGAACCTGTTCCCAGTGCCGCTTCTCGATGGCGGCCACCTTTTGTTCTATGGCGCTGAAGTGCTGAGAGGACGCCCTTTGTCCGACAAATCTCAGGAATTCGGGTTCCGCGTCGGCCTTGCGCTGGTGCTGATGTTGATGGTGTTCGCCTTTTACAACGACTTCCATCAAGTACCCTGGCTAAGAAGCCTTTTTGGGTAACGTGGCCAATAGGCAACGTCTTGGAATGAAATTGAAATTGTACTGCAATCGGACGTTTGCCGCCCGAATAAAATTAGCTACAAGCAGGCAACGAATGGGAATCTGCTGGTTCGTAGGGGTATGAACCGGCATTTGGAATGAGGGCGCGTTGCGCATGAATGTGGGAATGCGGGTGCGGGGGGGTATGTTGGCCGCCCTGATCATGTTGGCTACGCCGGTCGCTGCTACGCTTGTAGCGTCGCCTGCCTTCGCACAGGCCGTGTCTTCTATTCAGGTCGAAGGGAACCGGCGTGTCGAGGTCGAGACTATCCGCTCCTATTTCAAACCAGGGCCCGGCGGGCGCCTCGATCAGGCGCGAATCGATGACGGCCTCAAGGCGCTGATCGAGACCGGCTTGTTCCAGGACGTCCGAATCAGTCAGCCAGGCGGCCGCCTGATCGTAACCGTGGTCGAAAACCCGGTGATCGGCCGTATTGCCTTTGAAGGCAATAAAAAGGTCAAGGACGAGCAGCTTTCGGCGGAAATACAATCCAAGCCGCGGGGCACGCTGTCGCGTCCCATGGTCCAGTCCGACGCCCAGCGCATCGCCGAAATCTATCGCCGCTCCGGCCGTTATGACATCCGCGTCACCCCCGAAATCATCGAGCAGCCGAACAACCGCGTCGACCTCGTTTTCACGATCACCGAAGGCTCGAAAACCGGCGTCAAATCAGTCGAGTTCGTCGGCAACAGCGCCTATTCGTCGTATCGTCTCAAGGATATCATCAAGACGCATGAGTCGAATCTGCTGAGCTTCCTTGGCGGGGCCGACGTCTACGATCCGGACCGGGTCGAAGCCGATCGTGATCTGATTCGCCGCTTTTACCTGAAGCACGGCTTTGCCGATGTGCAGGTGGTGGCCGCGCTGACGGAATACGATCCGGAGAAGAAGGGCTTCCTGGTGACCTTCAAGATCGAGGAGGGCCAGCAGTACCGGGTTGCGACGGTCAATTTTGCGTCCAGCATTGGCACGCTTGACGGCAACTCACTGAGCAGCTTCTCGCGCGTCTATGTCGGCTCCCTCTACAATGCCGAAGCGCTGGAGAAATCCGTCGAGGAAATGCAGATCGAGGCCTCGCGGCGGGGTTACGCCTTTGCGATCGTGCGCCCGCGCGGCGATCGTAATTTCGAGGCGCATACGGTTTCAATTACCTTCGCGGTCGACGAAGGCCCGCGAACCTACATCGAGCGCATCAACGTGCGCGGCAACACCCGCACCCGGGATTACGTCATCCGCCGCGAGTTCGACATTTCAGAGGGCGACGCGTACAATCGTGCGCTGGTCGATCGTGCCGAGCGCCGCCTGAAGAACCTCGATTTCTTCAAGAGCGTGAAGATCACGACCGAGCCCGGATCCTCGAGCGATCGTGTGGTTCTCGTGGTCGATCTCGAAGAGAAATCAACCGGAGACTTCTCGGTATCGGGCGGCTATTCGACCACCGATGGTGCGCTCGCGGAGGTCAGTATTTCCGAGCGTAACTTCCTCGGCCGCGGTCTGTTCGCGAAGGCGTCGGTGACCTATGGCCAGTACGCGCGTGGTTACTCGCTCTCGCTGGTCGAGCCCTACCTTCTGGACTATCGCGTCGCGCTCGGGCTCGATTTCTTCCAGCGTCAGCAGCTCGCCAACAACTTCATTTCGTACGGCACCAAGACGATTGGTTTCAGTCCAAGGCTCGGCTTCGGATTGCGCGAAGATCTGTCGCTGCAACTGCGGTACTCGATCTACCAGCAGGAAATCCAGCTGCCGGCGAATCTTGCCAATTGTAACAACAATCCGGCCAACGGCTTGCTCGCCTTTAACCCATCACCGGCGTTTGTTAACTCGGTAGGCGGAGCTGGTGGTCTTCCGGCGGCTGCGGTTGACGCTTCGGGGGTAGGCCTGTGGTGTTACAGCGACGGCGAAGCGTCGTTGCCGGTCCGCAAGGAACTGCAGGCCGGCAAGACGTTGACGTCGGCGGTCGGCTATTCGCTGAACTACAATACGCTGGACAACAACAAGAACCCGACCGACGGCTTGATCGTTGACTTCAAGCAGGATTTCGCCGGCGTGGGAGGCGATGTGACGTACCTGAAATCCGCCGTCGACGCAAAATACTACGCGCCTTTGGTGGCGGATATCGTCGGTCTGATCCACGTCCAGGCCGGTATCCTGAACAGCGTGGGCAGCGATATACGAATGCTGGATCATTTCCAGATGGGGCCGAATCTGGTCCGTGGCTTTGCGCCGAACGGCATCGGTCCGCGCGACCTCAATCCTTTCGGAACCAACGATGCGCTCGGCGGCACGAAATATTGGGGCGC
>WNGL01006630.1_pt1 | contig 13615 bp, 10 predicted proteins | sample 5400591 | NCBI WGS metagenome assembly WNGL01 (sample SAMN13153377, study PRJNA577476) | soil metagenome | isolation source: 80 cm soil or saprolite under Garry oak tree replicate 1 | place: USA:California | collected 2016-06-15
GCACGGAATTCCATTTGACTGGCATTGTTATTGCGATTGATTAGTGGCAAATTACAAGCCCGACATCCGCCGAAGGGCCTCCGCGTTCGCGGTCAGCTCGGCCAGCCAGTCGGGCTGTTTGTCCTCACTAATCGTGTAGAAAATCTAGCCGAACCGCGAGTGCGGCCGAGTGATGCTCGCCAGGCCGAAGTCGTGCAGGAGGACGAGGACGCCGCCATCAGCGAACAGCCACCGGGCCGAGGCGGCGGCCAGGACCAGAAGGACGAGGACGATGAACCGCCGCCAGCGGTCGCGGTCGCTGATGGTGTATGCGATCGCCGGGCGCTGGCGAGCAGCGTCGCGATTCCGGCTCCGGTCCAAATTTGCTCGCGCAAAGTTCTCCTCAGCGCACTTGGACCGTGTTCCGGCCATTCTACAAACCGTCGGTTGTCGCAGCGCACGTGCCGCGCCGCATGGTCGGCCGGAGGTCCGCCGGGCACATCGAAGGCACTCGGGCACATCGCGGGCACACGATACTGAAAGACGTTCGGGGTCGAGTCGTACTGAGTCGTGTAGAAAACGCCTTATAGAAACGGGTGCGGGGCGGTCCGCGCTGTTCGCGGAACCGCCCCGGTCAGTTCCGGCTGAAAAGGCGGAACCGGCGCGTCTTCGGCGGCGTGCGGACGGCCAGCTCGCCGCCGAGCACCAGCGCCTTGACCTCGATCACCGGCGTCCCCGGGCCGGCCGGCGGCGTGCTGCCGCGCTTCCTGCCGAGGACCATATGCCCGCTCACCAGCACAGACACCCCGTCGGGCACGATCAGCCGCAGCCGGCCGCCGAACACGGTCGCGTAGACCTGCACCCGGCTGGCCTGCAGTATCGCCTGGGTGAAGTCGACTTCGACCTCGCCGAACATGGCGGTTACGGTGAGGCTCTCCGGCACCACCCAGCGGCCGTCCCTGCGGGCCGACCCGAAGATCCCGGCGATCACCTTGCCGCTGTCCAGCCTGACCGGCTGCGCGGACGAAACGGCCAGATCCGTCGTCAGCTCCGCGAGCTCGCCGAGCGTCCTGGCCGCGATGGCGCGCTGGACCCGCTCGGCGTGCTCGTCCACGGTGAGCCGCCCGTCGCTCATCGCCTCGCCCAGCATGGCCAGCACGCGGTCCCTGTCCGCGTCGGACGCCCGCAAGTCACGAGGCGACGACCGTGGGCTCATGGGCCGAACCTATCGCGTCCTGGCCGGTGAGGCATGTCGGCATCGGCTGTACGGATCGGGGTGGAACATGCTACCCATGTCCCATGATAGACGGAGCGATCGAAACGGTGATGGAGCGGACAAGCCGCGAAGAGATTCGCCTGGTCCGCTTCCTGTACGCCGACCACGGCGGGATCATCCGGGGGAAGGCCGCGGGCACCGCGCGGCTGCGGGAGCGCATGGCCAGCGGCATCGGGCACACGGTGGCGATGATGGCCATGTCGATGCTGGACCAGCTCCAGCCGGTGCCCGGGATGGGCCCGGTCGGCGAGGTCAGGATCCTGCCCGACCCCGAGACCTTCGTCACGCTCCCCTACGCGCCGGGCGCCGGCGCGATGCTCGCGGACCTGGTCAAACCCGACGGGTCGCCGTGGGAGGCGTGCCCGCGGACGTTCCTCAAGCAAGCGCTGGCCGAACTGGCCGGTGAGGGCTACGCCATGCAGGCCGCGTTCGAGCCCGAGTTCACTGTCGGCCATCGCGAGACCTCGCTCGCCGCGCCGTCCATCCCGGACCGGCTCATCCCCATCGACGACAGCCTGTGCTACTCGTCCACCGGCTTCCACCAGGGGCACGAGTTCGCCATGGAACTCGTCGCCGCGATGGAGGCGCAGGGCCTGGAGGTCGAGCACTACTACCCCGAGCTCGGGCACGGCCAGCACGAGATCTCCATCAGGCACACCGACGCGCTGCGCGCCGCCGACAACCACGTGCTGTACCGGGAGACCGTCCGCGGCGTGGCGTTCCGGCACGGCCTGTGGGCAAGCATGGCCCCCAAGCCCATCCCGGACCAGGCCGGCAACGGCACCCACCTGCACGCCTCGCTCATCGACCTGGGGTCGGACGGCGCGTCCGGCGGGCGTAACGCGTTCGCCGACCCCACCGACCGCAACGGCCTGTCCCAGGTCGGCTACCACTTCATCGGCGGGCTGCTCGCCCACCTGCCCGCCCTGGTCGCGCTGACCTGCGCCAGCGTGAACAGCTACCGCCGGCTCGCGCCGCGGATGTGGGCCAGCGCCTACACCTGCTACGGGGTGGACAACCGGGAAGCGGCGATCAGGATCTGCTCCCCGCTGCGGGGTGACCCGGGGAGTTCGGTCAACCTGGAGCTGAAGCCGTCCGACTCCAGCGCCAACCCGTACCTGGCCCTCGGCGCGTTCGTCTACGCAGGCCTGGACGGCATCCGCGGCAAGCTCGACCCGGGCGAGGCGGTGAACGTGGACCCGGTCACCCTCACCGACGCCGAGCGCGCCGCGAGCGGCACCCACCGGCTGCCCGCTTCGCTCAACGCGGCCCTGGACGCGCTAGTCGCCGACGAGCTGCTGATGGACCTGCTCGGACCGCTGCGCAGCACCGCGTACCTGGCGGTCAAGCGCTCAGAGGCAGCCCACTTCGCCCACTCGACCGACCCCTACTACGAGTGCTTCCACCACTTCACCAAGATCTAGACATGCCCCCGCCTCGGCCGGGCCGAGGCCCTGGCCCGCTGGCAGGAGCGGAATGACCCGGCGAGACGACGATGACTTGGCCGCGTCGGTGTAAGGCGACGCGATGAACAAGTGGTGACATCCCTCGGCACGTCACACACCCTGTGATGCATAATCACGGTGGGTGAGGGAAGAGATACAACATGGGTATTGCCTAATATCCCACTTAGTATGTTATAAGAGATATCCCCCGATAGTTATACGGGTCACTAGCCATCGGGAAGGTAGTTGCGATGACAGTCCCATCCGCCCCATACGAACGCGAGGACTTTGAGACCGTTGCCGAAGCCAGGGTCGACAGCCGTGGCCGTGTCAGCCTCGGCGAGGCCGGCGCGAAGCCGGGACGGCGGTACCGCGTGGAGCGCAACGTCGACGGTGTTCTGTTGCTGATCCCAGTCGTGTCGATTCCGGAACGAGAGATGATCGTGTGGCGCAACCCGGACCTCGCGGCAGAAATCCGCGAGGGCCTCGCGGAGGTGGAGCGCGGCGAGACTGTCGACCTCGGAAGTTTCGCGCAGTACGGCGACGACGCTATCAGCCCGCATCCTTGATGTTCCCTGCTCAGCAGCCCAGCTGCGCCACTCGGCTCTGACGCACGATGCCGTGGACGGCGCGAGCACCGTGGCCGCCGCGCCGTGGCGCCGGAGGCGTGGCGGGGCAGGAGCGGGCCAAGCCAGCGCAGCATAGAGGCCACATTCGCAGGACGTGAGGGCGCAGGACGCGAGGAGGGGATGGCGGCGGCGCCGCAGCTTAGCCGGACGCGGACGGGGGCACCGCGTGCTTAGCGTGCATCGCGCGGACGGGGGCACCGCGCGGCGCGGCGCCGCCGCATAGCGTCACGATACAAGCTTGCCCATACATCTACAAGTCGTGACCGATAAGACACACCGTTTGTTTCTGCCGGACAATTCCTCTATCACAGTCGGTTCCGGCCGGGTATACCCCTGGGACCTTCGGAATCAGTGGGACCGCCGGAGGCCTAAGCTGAACACCAAGGCCCGAGGCGGCCCACCGGGTCCCCCCGCGAGCCAAAGGGGCGCCGGCGCCGCCTGGACTGAGGAGCGACGAAGGAGCGACGAGGGAAGGAGGCGCCTCGAAAGGCGCCCCGGAGGCGAGTGGGAGAATAGAGTGCCCGAGTTCACCTACGAAGACCTGTTGCCGCTAGGCCAGGACGGCACCAGCTACCGGCGGCTGAGTGCCGACGGGGTGACGAGTCGTAGCGCGTTCGGCCGCAATTTCACCGAGATCGAGCCGCAGGTGCTGACCAGCCTGACCGCCGCGGCCATGCACGACATCGCCCACCTGCTGCGGCCCGCCCACCTGCGCCAGCTACGGTCCATCCTCGACGACCCGGAAGCGTCCCCGAACGACCGGTACGTGGCCCGCGACCTGCTGAAGAACGCGTGCATCGCGGCCGGGGGCGTGCTGCCCATGTGCCAGGACACCGGCACCGCGATCGTGATGGGCAAGCGCGGCCAGCACGTGCTCACCGACGGAAACGACGAGGAGCACATCTCGCGCGGGGTCTACGACGCGTACACCACGCTCAACCTGCGGTATTCGCAGCTCGCGCCGCTGACCATGTTCCAGGAGAAGAACACGGGCAGCAACCTGCCGGCCCAGGTGGAGATCTACGCCACCGGCGGGGACGAGTACAAGTTCCTGTTCATGGCCAAGGGCGGCGGCTCGGCGAACAAGTCGTTCCTGTACCAGGAGACCAAGGCCGTGCTGAACCCGGCGCGGATGGCGTCGTTCCTCGAGGAGAAGATCCGCTCGCTGGGCACGGCCGCGTGCCCGCCGTACCACCTGGCCGTCGTGGTCGGCGGGACGTCGGCGGAGTTCGCGCTCAAGACGGCCAAGTACGCCTCGGCGAAGTACCTGGACACGCTGCCGGAGGCCGGGTCGGCGGCCGGGCACGGGTTCCGCGACCGCGAACTCGAGGAGCAGGTGCTCGGCATCACCCGGCGGATCGGCATCGGCGCCCAGTTCGGCGGCAAGTACTTCTGCCACGACGTCCGGGTGATCCGGCTGCCCAGGCACGGGGCGTCGTGCCCGGTCGCGATCGCGGTGTCGTGTTCGGCCGACCGGCAGGCGCTGGGCAAGATCACCAGGGACGGGGTGTTCCTGGAGCGGCTCGAGGCCGACCCGGCGCAGTACCTGCCGGATTTTGCGGCGGACGACGCCGACGGCGAGGTCGTGGCGATCGACCTGAACCGGCCGATGACCGAGATCCGCGCCGAGCTGACCAGGTACCCGGTCCGCACCCGCGTGTCGCTGACCGGGCCGCTGGTCGTCGCGCGGGACATCGCCCACGCCAAGATCGCGGAGCGGCTCGACGCGGGCGAGCCGATGCCGTCGTACCTGCGCGACCACCCCGTCTACTACGCCGGGCCCGCCAAGACGCCGGACGGGTACGCGTCCGGCTCGTTCGGGCCGACCACGGCGGGGCGGATGGACTCCTACGTGGACCGGTTCCAGGCGGCGGGCGGCTCGCTGGTCATGCTGGCCAAGGGGAACCGTTCGGCCGCGGTGACGGCGGCCTGCAAGCAGCACGGCGGGTTCTACCTCGGCTCGATCGGCGGCGCCGCGGCGCGGCTGGCCCGGGACTGCATCACCCGGGTCGAGGTCCTGGAGTACCCGGAGCTGGGCATGGAGGCCGTCTGGCAGATCGAGGTGCGCGACTTCCCCGCGTTCGTCGTGGTCGACGACAAGGGCAACGACTTCTTCGCCGACCCGTCCGGGCCGGTGCTCAGCATCGGGGCGCATCCGTGACCTCCGAGCCAAAGGGCCGCGGCCCGGAGGCGCAAAGCAGAACTGAGCACGACTCGATGGGGCCGGTGGAGGTGCCCGCCGAGGCGCTGTGGGGGGCGCAGACCCAGCGGGCGGTGGACAACTTCCCGATCTCGGGGGAGCCGATAGGGCGGGACATGATCGGCGCGCTGGCCTCGATCAAGGGCGCGGCGGCCGCGGTCAACGGCGAGCTCGGCGTGCTCGATCCCGAGATGGCGGCCGCGATCGCCGACGCGGCGGCCGCGGTGGCGCAGGGCCACTACGACGAGGCGTTTCCGATCGACGTGTTCCAGACCGGCTCGGGCACCTCGAGCAACATGAACGCCAACGAGGTCATCGCGTCGCTCGCCGCCCGGGCGCTGGGCCGCCCGGTGCACCCGAACGACCACGTCAACGCCTCCCAGTCGTCCAACGACGTGTTCCCCTCGGCGATCGGCCTGGCCGCCACCCGGCTGCTGGCACACGACCTGATACCGGCGCTCGAGCATCTGGCCGCGGCGCTCGAGGCGAAGGCGTCCGAGTTCGCCGGCGTGGTCAAGAGCGGGCGGACGCACCTGATGGACGCGGTGCCGGTGACCCTCGGACAGGAGTTCGGCGGGTACGCGGCATCCGTCCGTCATGATGCCGAACGGATGGCCGGCTGCCTCCCCCGCCTCGGCGAGCTGCCCCTGGGCGGGACGGCGGTGGGGACGGGCCTGAACGCGCCGCCCGAGTTCGCCTCGCGGGTGATCGCGCGGCTGGCTTCATCGATGGCCGTGCCGCTGACCGAGGCGCGGAATCACTTCGAGGCCGCGGGCGGGCGGGACGCGCTGGTGGAGGCCAGCGGGGTGTTGCGGGTGGCGGCGGTCAGCCTGTACAAGATCTGCAACGACCTGCGCTGGATGGGATCGGGGCCGCGGGCGGGCCTGGGCGAGATTGTGATTCCGGACCTGCAGCCCGGCTCGTCGATCATGCCGGGCAAGGTGAACCCGGTCATCTGCGAGGCGGTCTGCCAGGTGTGCACGCAGGTGATCGGGAACGACGCGGCGGTGGCGTTCGGCGGCGCGGCGGGCAATTTCGAGCTCAACGTGATGATGCCCGTGATCGCGCGCAACCTGCTCGCCTCGGCCCGGCTGCTGGCGGCGGTGCTGCCGCTGCTCGCCGACCGGTGCGTCGTCGGGATCACCGCCCGCCCCGATCGCATGCGCCGCCTCGTCGAGTCCTCGCCGGTCATCGTGACCGCGCTGAACTCCTATATCGGCTACGAGGCGGCCGCTTCGGTCGCCCACGAGGCGCTGGAAACCGGCGAATCCATCCGCTCCATCGTGATCGCCCGCGGCTACGTCTCCCGCGGCCAGATCACCGAGGCGCAGCTGGACGCCGCCCTGGACGTCCTCGCGATGACCGGGGCCCCGCGAGCCGAAGGGCCGCGGAGCCGACTGGACTGAGGAGCGACGAAGGAGCGACGAGGGAAGGAGGCTCCTCAAAGCGGCCCGGAGGCGAGCGGGGGAAGACAGAGCGAGCGAGCTGGAAAACCTCCACGCTTAATCAATGCTTAGCCCTCCCCCAGAGACCTTTCAGCCAACACCGTGTATGGTCCGGCTATGCAGCCTTTGGCGGACACCGGGCGCGTGATCGCCGGGCGTTACCGTCTGCAAGCCCCCATCGGCCGAGGCGCCATGGGTGTGGTCTGGCGTGCGCGCGATCAGCTGCTCGACCGCGACGTCGCCGTCAAAGAGGTCCACATCGCGGACACCCTCACCGACGAGGAACGCGCCACCGCCTACCAGCGGACGCTGCGTGAGGCCAAGACCGCGGCGCGGCTCAACCACCCGGCCGTGGTCACCGTCTACGACGTGGCCGAGGACGGCGGCCGCCCGTGGATCGTCATGCAGCTGGTCCGCGCGCAGTCCCTGGACCAGGTGCTCGCGTCGTCCGGGCCGCTGTCGTCCCGGCGGGCCGCCGAGATGGCGCGCCAGCTGCTGTCCGCGCTGAGCGTGGCGCACGCCGCCGGGGTGATGCACCGGGACGTCAAGCCGAGCAACGTGCTGATCGGCAACGACGACCGCGCCGTGCTCACCGACTTCGGCATCGCCACCTTCCAGGGCGACCCCAAGCTGACCCAGACCGGCATGGTGATGGGCTCGCCGGGGTTCACCGCGCCCGAGCGGATCCGCGGCGAGGACGCCTCGCCCGCCTCCGACCTGTGGTCGCTCGGCGCGACCATCTTCGCGGCCATCGAGGGGCACGGCCCGTTCGAGAAGCGCGGCGGGGCCATCACCACCATGTCCGCCATCATCAACGAGGACGCGCCCGAGGCGCCCACGGCGGGTGCGCTCGCCCCGGTGATCGCGGCGCTGCTGCGCCGTGAGCCCGCGGACCGGCCGGACGCGAGCGCGGCCGCCCGGATGATCACCGACGTCCTGCCGCAACTGCCTGACCGGCCGCCGGGTGCACCGCCCGGGTACGAGGCCACCGCCCTGTCGGCGTCGTCCCGCCCGGCCTCGCCTGGATCGGTCCGGCCGCGGACGCCCCTGCCGGGCGAGACGGCGGTGGACTACGACGCCCCGGCCAAGCAGACGATGTCCAAGGAGCCGTTCGGCTCGTCGGCGGCGAACACGGGGCCGCCGGCCGGCGGTGAGGTGTCGGCGGCTCAGACCGCTCCGACCACGCCACAGCCGGTGGTGGGCGACGCACCGTCGTCGGGGTCTTCGCCGGGAAGCTGGTGGCAGGGTTCCGGGTCCGCGGCGCGCTCGGAGGGAGCGCAGGCGCCCGACTTTTCGTCCTGGTATGACCCGTCGCCCCGGTCGGGACCGGCGGCGCAAGCAGGATCCGGTTCGGCCTATCCGGCCCCGCAGGGCTACGGCGCGGCGGCGTGGGCGGGGTCGGCCTCCCCGCCGCCGCCCGGCGCGCCGTCCTGGTCCGGCGCCGGGTACGCGCAGGCGCCACCCCAGGGGCCGCGGCGGCCGCAGCGGTCCGGCCTGCGCTGGAAGGCCGCCATCGCGGTACTGGCGATCATCGGCGCGGGGGCCGGGGCCGCCACGGTCGTGCTGCTCCACCAGAACCATTCCGGGTCGCCGCACGGCGGGCCGACGGCCTCGGGGTCGGTGAGCGGGCCGGCCACAAGTCCCCCAGGCAGCCCGGTCACGAGTCCGGCAGGCGGGCTGCCGCCCGCCACCCTCCAGATCATCAACGCGGTCAACATGCCGGCCACCGGCCCGCTGCCCACCGGGTGGACCACGATCTCGCAGCCCTCCGCGGCCAACGAGACCGCCGGCTTCAGCATCGCCGCGCCGACCACCTGGAAAGAGACGACGAGCGGCTTCCAGACCTACCTGAGGGACCCGGCGGACCCGAACACCAACATCCTCATCGACCTCACGCCGCACACCTACCCGAACAACATGGTCCAGGAAGCGACGTACATCGAGACGCAGTCGATCCCGCACTTCCCCGGCTACCACCGGGTCGGCCTGCAGGCGACCACCATCCGGAACACGCCGGGCTCCTACTGGAAGTTCACCTGGAACAACCAGGGCGTCCAGCAGGAGGCCATCGACCTGCTCTTCGTGCTGCAGACCTCGGCGGGTCCCCAGTCGTACGCCCTGTACATGACGGCCCCGAAGTCGAAGTTCGACCAGGAGCGGCCGATCTTCGACGAACAGGTGGAGACGTTCAAGCCGATGCCGGGCTAAGCGCCTGGCCCGTTCGGTATATCTGGTGCCCTAGTACCAGCCGGTGGCCTGCTCGTGGTCCCAGGCGCCGCACGGCGATCCGTAGGTGTCCCTGATGTACTCCAGGCCCCACGTGATCTGCGTCGCCGCGCTGCTCTGCCAGTCCGGGCCCGCGCTGGCCATCCGGGAGCCTGGCAGCGCCTGGGGGATGCCGTAGGCGCCGGAGCCCGCGTTGTAGGCGGTCACGCTCCAGCCGCTTTCGTGCGCCCACAGCGGGTCCAGGCAGGAAAACTGGCTGGCCGACCAGCCGAACGAGCCGAGCATCGCCTGGGCGATCTGCTGCGGCGAGCCGGAGGCCGCCGGGACGGTCGCGCTGGCGGCCTGGCTCGGCTGCGCCGCGGCCGGGGTCTGGGCCGGGGCCTGGCTGGCCGTGGCGGCGGCGGCCGTGGCGGCGGCCGCGGTGGCCTTCTTCGCGGCCAGTTCGGCGGCCCGCCGCTGCGCGGCCTTCCACCGCGCGATCGCGTACGGCGCCTCGGCCAGGCGGACCTGGTACGCGGGCTGCGCCGGGAGGGTGCCGCCTGGCTGGGCCGCGACCTCGGCCTGCGGCGGGGCCAGCCGGTCGGTGACGGTCAGCGGCAGCGCGCCTGCCGCGTGCTGGGCGCTCGCGCCCGATGCGTCCGCGGGGCCGTCAGCCCCGGCTGCGGACCCCTGGGTCCAGGTGGCCGCGGCCGCCGATGCCGCGGTGGCCACCGAGAGCGCGCCGGCCGCCGCGATGACGAAGGCCTTGGATCGACTGAGCTGAACTTTCCTGTGCCGTGACAAGGGGACCTTTCGGTGGCTCGCGTCACGCGATCTGCTTCACCCTTTGATCGCCACGGCCACCACGTCGGCGGCGGGCATCTGCGCGCGGGATGTGGCGCGGGTCAGGGCGCCGGGCTCACTCCAGGTAGCCATCACACGGGCGGGGTGCTGTCGGCTATCCACCATGCCGGATGACATTGGGTCCCGTGACCGAACATGACGTGAGCTAGATCACCATGACCAGGGACATCGCCAGGTAACGCGCCAGAACGTGCGTGTTTACCTAAGCATTCGCGGCCCGGAGCGGGCTCAGGGACAATCCCTATGATGAAGCTCACACTGGGCCTGAAACTTCTCATTAAGGGTGACATCGGGCATCGTCGGCGCGCCAATCCGAGTGACAATGCCGTGACGATACGTCAGTAATAGCCGTTATGTTCCTCGAAAGCCCAGGCTTTGCACGGATCCCCGTAGATGGCCTTGATATAGCCGAGGCCCCACGCGATCTGGGTGGCCGGGTTGGTCTGCCAGTCCGCGCCCGCGCTCGCCATCTTGCTGCCCGGCAGCGCCTGCGGGATGCCGTACGCGCCGCTCGCGTTCTCCGCGTCGTAGCGCCAGCCGCTCTCCCGGTTCCAGATGTCCACCAGGCAGCCGAAGAAGGTCTTCGGGTCGAAGCCGAATCTGGCCATCATGTTGTAGGCGATGGACTGCGCGGTCCCCGGGTTGGGCGGCGTGGAGGTGACGTAGACGACCCCGCCGCCGCCGGTCCCGGTGCCTCCGGTGCCTCCGGTGCCCGTGCCGGTGCTCGGGTTGGCCGCGGCGACCTCGGCGGGCGAGGCCAGCTTCGGCTTGGCCACCACGTCCAGCGTGCGGGCCGCGGCGGTCATCGCGATCAGCTGCTCGCGCTTGGCTTCGAGCGTGGCCATGGTGTGACTGCCCGGCACCACCTCGATGGCCTGGACCGCGTCGAACGCGCCCGACACAGGGGCGAACACCTTGCCGCCGACGGCCACCGCGATGACCGCGACCAAGGCGAAAACGGCAACCGGGAGGACAATGCCGAAACGCCGGATCAGACCCCGCTTGCGCCTACTGCTGCGAGCCCCAGTCCGATGTCGCGACAAGGCGGTCCTTTCGTCCGGCCGTGCCCGCGAGACGGCCGGTCGCCGTTTCGGCGGAATCCCGGCTTTCCGGCCGCGGGCCCTGGCGGTAATCACGCCGCGCCGCCGGTCCCGCCGCACCTGACCTGGTGCGCCGCCTGGCTCGCCGCGCGCAAGTACCGCTGGCGGACAACAATGCCAGAAAGGCCCCCATACGCGCCGGACTTCGCCAAGAAAGCCCGCGGCGGGTTTACCGAAACGGCCGTGACGATAATCACGAGACGATAACACTCTTCGTAACCAATGCAGATCAGAGGGTCATCGAGTGGGCTCGGCAGAATGTGATGTGCGTCTCATTTCCGGTCGCGACGCGGTTCGGCCGGGCCGGGCTCGTGGGGGGAGCCGGGGGACGCGCCGGGCAGTTCTCCCTGCCTAGTCGGCTGAGCGGCGGGTCTTCGCCCGGCGGGCACGCTCCCGCCGGGCGGAGCCGCATGCCAGAATCGCAAGCATGGAAACACCACTGTCGCCGCTGGATTTCGCCCGCCGGACCCGCAGGCTGCACGCTGACCGCGAGGCGGTCGTCGACGGTGACCTGCGGCTGACCTACCGGCAGTTCTTCGACCGCTGCGACCGGTGGTCCTCGGTGCTGCAGGGCCTGGGCGTGGCGCAGGGCGACCGGGTGGCCACGATCTCCCCCAACACGCACGCGCAGCTCGAGTGCTTCTACGCGGTGCCGCAGCTCGGCGCCGTGCTGGTGCCGATCAACTACCGGCTGACCGCGGAGGACTTCGCCTACATCGTGAACCACTCCGGGGCCACCGTGCTGTGCGTGGCCGGGGAGTACCTGGCGGTGGTGGACGGCATCCGCGACCGGATGCCCGGGGTGCGGCACTACGTCGCCCTGGACGGCGACGCGCCCGGGGGCTGGCTCGACTATGAGGCGGCGATCGCCGCCGCGGAGCCCGGTTACGTCCGGCCGCAGATCGGCGAGCGGGACCTGATCTCGATCAACTACACCAGCGGGACCACGGCGCGCCCGAAGGGTGTCATGATCACGCACCGGAACGCCGCGGTGAACACCATCGGCACCCTGCTGCACCTGCCGATGAGCGTGGGCTCGCGGTACCTGTGGACGCTGCCGATGTTCCACGCCAACGGCTGGACCTACACCTGGACGGTGACGGCGGCCGCGGGCACGCACGTCTGCCTGCGCAAGGTCGACCCGGCCACGATTTTCGGCCTGATCAGGGACGAGCAGGTGAGCTGGCTGTGCGCGGCGCCGACGGTGCTGATCGCGCTGGCCAGCGCGCCCGCCTCGGTACGCGGCGAGGTGCCGTCCGGGGTGCACGTGGTGACGGCGGGCGCGCCGCCGGCGGCGGCCACCATCGAGCGGATGGAAGGGGAGTTCGGCTGGGAGGTGACGCAGGTCTACGGCCTGACCGAGACGGCGCCGTTCATCACGGTCTGCGCGCCGCTGCCCGAGCACGAGGGCCTGCCGCTGGCGGACCGCGCGGTGATCAAGGCGCGGACCGGGGTGGAGCTGCTGACCTCGGGCGAGCTGCGGGTGGTGGATGCCGAGGGCCGCGAGATGCCCGCCGACGGACAGACGGTGGGCGAGATCGTGGTCCGCGGCAACGTCGTCATGGAGGGCTACTACCACGACCCCGAGGCGACGGAGCGCGCGATGGGTGACGGCTGGTTCCACACCGGGGACGCGGCGGTGGTGCACGCCGACGGCTACGTGGAGATCAGGGACCGGCTCAAGGACGTGATCATCAGCGGCGGCGAGAACATCTCCTCGGTCGAGGTGGAGGGGGTGATGCTCCGGCACCCGGCCGTGCAGGAGGTCGCGGTCGTCGGGCTGCCGCACGAGAAGTGGGGCGAGACACCGTACGCCTTCGTGGTGCTGCGTGACGGCGGCAGCGCCACCGAGCGGGACATCATCGCGTTCGCGCGCGAGCACCTCGCCCACTTCAAGGCCCCGCGCGGGGTCACCTTCGTCGGCGAGCTTCCGAAGACCGCGACCGGCAAGATCCAGAAGTACGTGCTGCGCAAGGGCGCGCCGAACCTGTCACGGCAGTAGCCGGCCGGGGGTTACCAGTCGAATGCCTCGGCGAGGTTCTTGTACTCGAACAGTTCGGTCTTGTCGAACCACAGGCTGACCTCGTACTGCGCCTCTTCCCTGTTGCCCGAGGCGTGCACGAGGTTGGCGACGGCCTTGCCGGTGGTGGCGGCGACGGCCTTGGACTGGTGCGCGAAGTCGCCGCGGATCGATCCGGGCTGGGCCTCGTTCGGGTAGGTGGTGCCGACGATCTTGCGCACGGTGGCCACCGCGTCCTCACCCTCGAGCACGAAGGCGATGACCGGTCCCCGCTGCATGAACGCCGCGGTCGCGGTGTAGACGGCCGACCCGAGCCGCTGCTCCAGGTCGAAGTAGTGCCTGCGGGCGAAGTCGGCGTCCATCTCGCGCATCTTCATGCCGATGACCTTCAGCGACGCGTCCTCGAACCGCTGGATGATGCGTCCGGCCAGGCCGCGGACTACGGCATCCGG
>WNGL01007798.1_pt1 | contig 13614 bp, 13 predicted proteins | sample 5400591 | NCBI WGS metagenome assembly WNGL01 (sample SAMN13153377, study PRJNA577476) | soil metagenome | isolation source: 80 cm soil or saprolite under Garry oak tree replicate 1 | place: USA:California | collected 2016-06-15
GCAGGCGAGGCTCACCCCACCCGAGTGTTCGGGGACGAGACCCGGCGGGGCGGCGGAGTCGGGCTGAGGATGCGCGGCGCGCCGCTCTTGAATACACGGGCTCGCTGCCGTGAGGCTCTCTGCCAATCTAAGCTGTCGCTAACGCCGCTGGGCGGCACCAGGTGTGGAGGCGAAGCACGGTCCCCAGACGACCCGAGACCATGGAGTTCTGATCATGCGGAAGCTGATAGCGACAGTGTTCAACTACTCGCTCGACGGCCTTCTCGCCGACGAGGGCACCGAGTTTTGGAAGTTCTGCTTCGACCTGCCCGAAAACCGTGAGCCCGACGACCCGGCAAAACTCGACTTTCTCCAGAGCGCGTACGCGCACATCATGGGCCGCACCGCCTACGAGGGCATCTCCGGGTCCATGACAACGGCCACCGACCACCCGTTCGCCGACATCCTGAACGCCGGGCGCAAGGTCGTCTTCTCCCGGACCCTGAAGACGGCCGACTGGGCCAACACCACCATCGCCGCTGGTGACACGGCAGAAGAGATCGACAAGCTCAGGCAAGGCGGCGACGGCCACATCGTGGTCTGGGGCGGCGTCAGCCTCTGGCGGTCGCTCATGCGGCTCGACCTGATCGACGAGCTCCAGCTGAGCTTGTTCCCCTACGTTGCGGGCGAGGGCACCCGGCTGTTCGACAGCGTCCCCAAGTCCTACCAGCTCGACCTGGTCTCCAGCACCGCCTCCAGCAACGGGATCGTCGAGCTGCAGTACCGGCGGCACCGCTAACCCAGCGGCCAAGTCCGCAGGGAGGCCGTGATGGCTCTGCCCGAGATTGCGTCACCGTAGGAGTCTTCCTCGATAGGCGCCGATCCCTTGCGAGTGGTCGCTGGGTCTAGGCTGGCGAAGCCATCGCGAAGCGACGCCCGGAGGGCGGTCTAGCCGCAACCCGCTACAACCACAACTCCGCCGTCGCGGCGTTCCTGGCCAGGCTCGCTCCATGGGCAATCACCCCAAACCCCTGACCCGACTTCCGCCAGAACGCGATTACGCTATGAACCCGGCCGCAGCGGGCAGGTGAGCCGGTACCCCCACAGCTGGCTTGCGCGCTCGGCCGCCAGCCACATACCGCCGGACCGTCTTACGGTCCACCCGCGCCAGCCGCGCCACCGAGCGAAACCCCTCGCCCCGCAGCCACAGCCGCAGAATCTCCTTGATCTCGTGCACCCCGACCTCCCGGAACGCCACCGCTGCCCCTCGCTGCTCCGGTCTCCGGGTGGTCCCATGCTGCTGGCGAAACTCAGCTCAGCCTGGCCCCATGCTCCTGGCGGGTGACAGGGTCGCCGCTCCGGGACACTTCTCCGAGGTTTCCTGGAACTCGGCGGTGAGCGCTGCCCGCCACGCGGTCCGAGCCGCCCATGGAGCGTCGATCTCACGAGAGGCGTCATGACGAATGGGTACCGCACGGTTGGTGCAATCCTTCGCCGGATCCCGTGCGGTTGCTGTCCTCATCGATCCACCCTCATGCTCGAGCTTGAGCTCCGCGCATCGTGAGGATCCTCGCCATCTCCGGGAGTCTTCAAAGGCGATCCACCAACACCCGCTTACTGGAGGCCGCTCGATCGATCGCGTCGCCCGGTGTCGATGTCGTGCTCTATCGGGCCTTGGAGCAGATACCGCACTTCAATCCCGACCTCACGGATCCGACGGACGGGCCCGTGGCCGAACTCCGCCGCGAGATCGCGGCAGCCGACGCCGTGTTGATCGCCACGCCCGAATACGCCCACGGCCTACCCGGCGCGTTGAAGAACGCGCTCGACTGGATCGTGGGTTCCGGGGAGCTGTACTCCAAGCGGGTCGCCGCCCTCACTGCGGCACCGAGCAAAGATCGCGGTCACAGCGCGCGCGAGATGCTCGAACGCACGTTGCGGGCTCTCGGCGCCGAGGTCGCCTTCTCGTCGAGCGTGACGATGTCGGGCGACGATGCTGTCGATATCAGCGCCGCCACGCGCGCCGCTTTGGACGAGGCCCTGCAAGTCCTCACTCGCTCTGGCCCAACGTGAGGGGCGCCTTGCGGGGAGCCGTCGGACACGGTCGATCCCTGATGGTCCGGCGCGAGGCACTTCAATCGATCCTTCACTTGACATTCAAGTCGACTTGAAGGCTTACCGTGAACGCTATGACGACCACTGACGCCGGCTACCGGATCGCCGAGGTTGCACGACGGTCGGGATTCACGACCGCGACCTTGCGGTACTACGAGGAGGCCGGTCTAATGCCGCCCGCCAAGCGAGCGCCATCCGGGTACCGGGTCTACGACGACCGGGCCATCGACCGGCTCAGGTTCATCGCTCGGGCCAAGCAGCTGGGTTGCTCGCTCGACGAGATCACCGATCTCGTCGAGGCGTGGGACACAGATCGGTGCGGCCCAGTCAAGCACCGCCTCCGCACACTCGTCGCGGCGAAGTCCGGCGGCGCGTTTGCGCGGATCGCCGACCTCGAGTCGTTCGCTGAGGATCTCCGTATGACCGTTGATGCCCTTGACGGCCTTCCGATCGAGGGCCCATGTGACGACACCTGTGGTTGTGTGACCGGGCCGCCGAGCGCATCTCCTACGACCGCGCCGCCGACGGCCGAGACGGAAGGCCGCGCTGACAGCGCGGCGATTGCGTGCACGCTTGGGGCAGGCGAGATACCGACGCGGCTCGGCGAATGGAGGTCCGTTCTCAGTCACGCCTCGGCTCGGATCCCGATCGCCGGCGGCGTTCGCGTCGAGTTCGGTTCCGACGCACCCTTGGCTGAGTTGGCGCGGCTCGCGAACGCTGAGCATGAGTGCTGCCGGTTCTTCAGGTTTGCTATCACCGTCGATGCACGCGGCGTCGGTTTCGAGGTGACCGCACCCGACGGGGCCGAAGAGCTGGTCGCAACGCTAGTCGGCGCCGACGCGTGAAGGGCTGAATGAAATGAGCCGGAGCGGAGCCATGGGAAAGGTGGATTACGACCGGCGGATGCATGAGGTCTACGCCGCGGGACGGGCGCTGTCGCCCGGGGGGACGGCGGCGTGGATGGAGTCCTTCGCGCGCCGAGTCCCGACACGTCGGCCGCTCGGGGTTGTCGACCTCGGCTCGGGAACCGGGCGGTTCACGCCTGCCTTGGCCGATACCTTCGGCGGTCCCGTCTACGGAGTCGAGCCGTCCTCTGGTATGCGTGGCGTGGGCCAGCGGGAGGCCGCGCATCCCGCTGTCACCTATCTTGCCGGCGGAGCCGAGGCGATTCCGTTGCCCGCCGACTCCTGCGATCTGGCGTTGCTCTTCTTCGTCTGGCACCACGTCGACGATCGTCCTCGCGCCGTCCAGGAGTTGGATCGTGTGCTCCGTGCTGAGGGCCGGATCCTGATCCGCAGCAACTTCTCGGACCGGATGCCGGAGCTGTCGATGTATGAGCACTTCGCCCGGGCCCGCGAGGTCGACGCCGCCCTGTATCCGACCTTCGACGAGATGGTGGCCAGCTTCAAGTCTGCGGGTTTCGGGTACTCGGCACTCGACGTCGTCCGGGTTCAGGTGGCCTCCACCGAGCGCGAGGCGTTCGAGCGGCTGCGCCTCCGGGCCATCTCGACTTTCGAATTCATGGAGGAAGAGGAGCTCCCGTGGGGGTTCGCGGCCATGGAGTCCGCTCTGGCCGAACGCGGCGACCGTGGGCCAGTCTTCGAGGAGGCCATGCTGTTGACCCTGGCGCGCGAGCGCTAGCCATTGCGTGTGCCCCCGTCCGGTGCTGCGCTCAGCGTCGAGCGCAGCCTGCTTGCACTCCCCAAGGTTGACATCCATCTCCACCTTGAGGGCGCCATCCGGCCTGACACTCTGCTCGAGATCGCCGACCGGGACGGGACGCCGGCGCTCTCCGAGTCTTGCAAGGCGCTGGCGATACGACAGGAGGACACGTGTCTGCTGCTCGAAGTCGCACTCCAGGCGCCGTCATTATCAAGCGACGGCTCGGCGCGAGAGCGGTGTGCTGGCAATGACCAGTTGGATGGAGCCGTCGGCTGACGAACAACGCCGCATTCTCGTCGAGGTAGTCGATCGCGTCATCGATCTCGCGGCGCGCGCCGAAACGCTCTCGTCGTCTCCACGCCTCGACGCTGCCGCGCTCCGGCGAGAGCTGGGATCTCTCGATGCCGACGGCCCTCACGACGCGGTCGAGGCGATCGACTTGGCCGTTCGGCTGCTCAACGACGGCATCGTGCACACGACGAGTCCGTCGTACTTCGGCTTGTTCAACCCGACGCCGAGCTTCATGGGCATCGTCGGTGACCTGCTTGCAGCGGCGTTCAATCCGCAGCTCGCGGCGTGGAGCCACGCGCCTGCGCCCAACGAGATCGAAGCGTGGCTTCTCCGCTATCTCGCTGGCCAACTCGGCATGAGCGGGGAAGTCGGTGGCTCATTCACGTCCGGTGGGGCCGAGGCAAACGCCCAGGCGCTTCACTTGGCGCTGACCGACGCGTTCCCCGCCTTCGGAGAGAAGGGCCTACGGGCACTGGACACCGACCCCGTGATGTACGCCTCCAGTGAAAGCCACCTCGCCTGGCTCAAAATCGCCCATGTGTGCGGCATCGGGCGCGACGGGGTGCGGCTCGTGCCCGCGAGTCCCGACCTGCGCATGGACATCCAGGCCCTCGATCACATGATCACTGACGACCACCGGCAGGGCCGGCGCGCAGTGCTGATCGTCGCCACGGCTGGGACCACCTCCGCGGGCGTCATCGACCCTCTCGAAGAAGCTGGTGAAGTCGCTCGCCGCTCTGGGTCCTGGTATCACGTCGACGCGGCATGGGGCGGCGCCGCGTGCCTCTCCGATCGGCTGCGGACACATCTCGCGGGCATCGAGACAGCTGACTCAGTCACAGTCGATGCCCACAAGTGGCTATCGGTACCGATGGGCGCAGGCATCTTCATTACCAACCACCCGCAAACGCTGGGGCAGACCTACCGGATCTCAACGTCGTACATGCCGACGCCGGTAGGCGGCAGCGTGGACGCGTACACAACCTCCAACCAATGGTCGCGTCGCTTCATCGGACTCAAACTGTTCCTGACACTTCTCACCGCCGGACGCTCGGGCTACGCCAGCCAGTTCGAACACGACACGGCCCTCGCCGAGCGCCTCCGGTCGCGCGCCGAAGACACGGGATGGAAGATCGTCAATCGCACACCGTTGCCCGTCGTTTGTATCGCCGATGGCGCCCGGCTGGACGACACCGAACATCACCAACGAATCGACGACACAGTCGTGAAGACCGGCGACGCCTGGATCTCGACGACAACACTCCGAACTCAAGCCGCTATCCGTATCTGCGTCATGAGTCACCGCACCACCGAGCGTCACCTCGATGGATTGCTCGATCTTCTGAATGACTCCCGCCGACGGATGCGCTGACTTCATTGGACTCGCAGTTCCCGGACACGGTTGGACCGCGGACTGACCCGCGGGTCGGCTTCCCGGGGCTGGATGGCCACCTTCACACCGCCTTTGTCCTTCACGCCTTCGTGGGTGACCGCGATCGCGGTGTTGCAGTGGCGGCCCCTGGTCATCGCGACATACAGCCACTCAAGCGGCTCCTTGCCGGTGACGTATGCGGACCCGATGGAGATGGTGCCGCCCATGCCCTTGTGCCCGGTCACCGCATAGGCCAGATCGGTGACCGTCCGCAACTTAGAATCGCCGTAGAAGAAAGCGTGGTCAGCGAGGCGCATCTGGCCGGTAGCAGGGTCGGCGTCCAGGACTCGCCGCACCCAGGCCCCGTTCCCGCCCACGCTCTCTACCTTGAAGATATCGCCGTTGGTGAACTTGTGCCCAGCGTCGGTCTCCACGCGGCTGTCGTTGTCCCGGCACACATAACATCACCGGCCGCCGCCTGCGCGCCCTCGCTGAGTTGCACAGTCGGGCCATCGTCCACCAGTCCGAGGTGGATCAGGTCGTCGCGGATCATACGGGACAGTTCCCGGCAGTTGCTGCGTATCAGGATCCGCGCCTCCGGATGCAGCACGCGGTCGAGTTCGCCGACGGCACGGGCACGGTCGGACACGTGGTGCCACACGAAGAAGAGCAGACCGGCGCCGCCTACCGTCTGCTGCTGGCCTGACGGCGGGGGTGGTCGGCGGCTAGCCCGGTCCTCCGCACATGCCCATAGATCAACTTTCTGACCCTGCGATCAGTGGCGGACCGGCTCGCCCGCCTCAGCGGGCCGGCTATCCCCGGCCTGTCGTAGTCGCCAGGTTCCGCGCCGCGCCCGGCACCATCAAGGCCAGCTGGACTTACTGGCCGGTAACTGGTAGGACTCGGCTTGTGGCCTCCTGGACTCGCGAGCTGACGGTGCGGCCGGTGCTGCCCGGCGAGATCCCCCGGTTCAGCGAGCTGCTGGCGGCTCATCACTGGCTCGGGCCGCGCCTGTTCGGGTCGGTGGTCCGGCATGTCGCCGTCCTGGACGGCGCCTGGGTGGCGCTGCTGGGGTACGGGTCGGCGGTGCTGCGGTGCACCGCCCGGGACCAGGTGATCGGCTGGGCGGACGCCGACCGGGTTGACCGGTTGCCGATGGTGGCCGGCAATCAGCGGTTCTGCGTGCTGCCTGGTGCCGGGCGCCCGCACCTGGCCTCGGCGGTGCTGGCCCGGTCGCTGGCCCGGCTGCCCGGGGATTACCTGCAATTCCGCAACCAGATCGTGCTGGCGGCCGAGACGTTCACCGATCCGGCCCGCCATACCGGGGCGTGCTATGCCGCGGCCGGGTTCGCCTGCGCCGGGTCAACGGCCGGGTATGCCCGCGGGGCCGGCGGATCGGGGTATGCCTTCCACGGCCGGGTGAAGCGGTGCTGGCTGCGCGAGGTGGCACCCGGGGGGCTGGCCGCGCTGGGCGCGGTGGCCCCCTCGGCGCTGTTCACCTGGCCCCCGCCGGCGGCGGCGTGGCTGGATCTGAGCCGCGGGCAGGTCGCCTCGCTGCGCGACTGCCTGGCCGGCGCGCTGGCCGATCCCCGCCATGCCCGGGGCATCCGCCACGACCACGCCACGACCGCGGCGATCGCCGCGGCGGCATTGCTGGCCGGGCACGCCGCCCCGGCGGCGATGGCCGGCTATGCGGGCGGGCTCGGCCAGGACGCGCTGCGGGTGTTCGGCGCCCGCTGGTCGCAGCGGGCAGGCTGCTACGTTCCGGCGTCGGAGTCGAGCTTCCGCCGGTTCCTGCGAGCCCTGCCGGCGGGCGCGCTCGCCGGTGCCCTCGCCTGCTGGCTGGCCGGGCAGGCCGCCGCCGGCGCCCTGGATGCCCGGCAGGCCCGGCGCCTTGCCACCCGGGCGGCCGGGGCGGCACGGTGATGGCGGCCCGCGGGCCCGCACGGCCGCGGCTGGCCTATGCTGACCCCGAGCGGCAGATCAAGATGCTCGGCTCGCTGCCGGTGATCTCCTCGTTCTGCCGGCGGCTGGGCATCGCCGCCATCACCGGCGACCTGGTGCCGATCCGTGCCGTCGCCACCGTCACCGCCGGGCAGGCGGTCGAGGCGATGGTCTGCAACCGGCTCACCTCCCCGGCCCCGCTGGTGCACGTCCAGGACTGGGCCCGCACCTGGGCGGTGGAGGAGATCCTCGGGATCGCCCCGCTCAGCCTGAACGACGACAAGCTGGGCCGCACCCTCGATGCGATCGCCCCGCACCTGGAGCAGATCACCTCGGCCGTCGCCGTCCGCGCGATCACCGCCTTCGGCATCGATATCTCCCGGCTGCACTGGGACATGACGAGCTTCTCCCTGCACGGCGCCTATGACAGCGCCGATGAGGACTACCCGGAGCCCCGCTACGGCCACCCCAAGGACCGGCGCCCGGACCTTTTGCAGGTGCAGGCCGGGATCGCCGCCGCCGGCGACGGCGGGATCCCCGTCTACCACCGCGCCTACGACGGTGGCGCCGCCGAGGTGTCCCAGGTAACCGGGGCGATGACCGAGCTGAAGAAGATCGCCGGCAAGAAGACGTTCCTGCTGATCGGGGACTCCAAGCTGATCAGCTACCACAACGTGGCCGCGATCACCGGCCAGGGCTGCACGTTCCTGGCCCCGGCCTCCAAGACCTACGTGAAGGCCGCCGAGCTGGCCGCCTGCGACCTGGCACAGGCCACCGAGGTCAGCTACATCGCCCAGCGCGATGAGCATAAGAGCCCGGAGCAGCGGGGCCGCTGGCACGTCCTGCAAGACGCCCGGCCGTTTACGATCCGCAACCCCAAGCGGAAAAAGGACCCGCCCATCGAAGTGCGCCGTATCTTCGTGCACTCCAGCGCCCGGGCCAGCGCCGCCGCGGCCAGCCGCGCCAAGAAGCTCGCCCGCGCCCGCGACGACCTGGACCGCCTGACCCGCGGCCTCGGCGGCCGGTTCTACCCCGACCAGAAAGCCGTCACCGGCCGGCTCCGGCAGATCGCCACCAGCCGTAAGATCGGCCCCTACCTTCGCTATACCGTCGGCACCGCCCCGACGGCCGGCACCACCAAGGTGACCAGCGCCGCCGAGAGGGCCGGCGGGGCCCAGGCTCCCGGCCGGCCCGGCAAGCCCGCCCTCACCTGGTGGCTCGATCAGGACGCCATCGACGCCGAAGCCGCCACCGACGGCTGGTACGCGCTGCTCACCAGCCTGGACGCCAGCATCACCGCCACCGGGGTGCTGCTGCGCTACAAAGGCCAGGAAGCCGTGGAACGCCGCTACGGCAACCTGAAGGGACCGCTCGCGGTCGCCCCGATATTCCTGGACAACAACCGGCGGATCGCCGCCCTGATCACCGTGATCAGCCTCGCGCTCCTGATCTTCTGCCTGATCGAACGAGAAGCCCGCCGCAGCCTCGCCCCGCAAACCAGGATCGACGGCCTGTACAACCGGCAGCCCGCCCGGCCGACCGGCCGGCTCATCCTCACCGCCCTGGCCGGCCTGCAACTGATCCCGGCCACCGCGACCAGCCCAGCGCAGATCATCAGGCCCAGCCCCGTCCAGGCCCGGCTGCTGGACCTGCTGGGCGTGGACCCGACCCGCCCGCCATAACACCGGATCCCGGCCACCGGAGTTGATCTACGTCCATGTGCGAATTACCGGGCTAGCTCAGATGCCGGGTGAAGAACCGGGCCGCGGCGTCCCCCGCGAACTGCGGGACGCCGGTGTGCCCGCCCAGATTGGCGTGCAGCGTCTTCTCCTTGGAGCCGAAGGCGTCGAACAGGTCCAGGGCCGCCTGCCGGTCGTTCCCTTCGTCGTCCCACTGCAGCAGGACATGCAGCGGAATGGTGACCTGCCGGGCCTCCTCGAACATGGTGCGAGGCACGAAACTCCCGGCGAACAGAACGGCGGCCGAGATGCGCGGCTCGACCACCGCCAGCCGGATCCCGATGGCGATCACTCCCCCCGAGTACCCGACCGGGCCGCCGATCTCGGGCAGCGAAAGGAGGGCGTCCAGGGCGGCCTGCCATTCCGGGACCGCCTTTTCGACCAGCGGGAGGACGAGCCGGTCGGCGCGGGCCTGCTCGGCGGCGGCCGAGCGGGGCCGGTCACCGCTCCCGGGGAGCTCGATGGTGGCCGCGGCGAAGCCGTACTCCGCCGAGTGCCGGGCCCGGGCCACCAGTCGGGGGCGCATCTTGTGCAGTCCGCCGGGGTGGCCGATCAGGATCAGCGGGGCCGGTGCGGATGCGGATGCGGGTGTCCACAGGATGCCGGGGATCTCGCCGAGGGTGATTTCGCGTTCGAGGACGCCGTCGTCGAGGCGCTGCTCGGAGGTGAATTGCATGGTCGTGCCTTTCGGGAGTGCTCTGAACGCTCCCGGACGACCTATCGTCCGACCGTGACCCTGGAGGGGAGCACCCATGTCGATACTGCGTTCACGGGTACCACCTCCTCGTTCTCTGGCACGGCCTCCGGCAAAGTAGCAGTGGTCGCCGTGGTCCGCCAACGGGTTTTGCGGAGGCTCCGTGGGCCGGATGCCACGGAGCCACTCGCCTCAAGGACAAGGCCGTGTAGTTAAGCGCTTCGGGCCTGTGACGTAATCGCAGCGTGGCGAAATCGGAACACTACGCAGAGCTACTTGGGGTCTCATCGCAGCTTCCCGAACGCTGCCAGCCCCTCGACGGCACCCAAGGCACCCCGGCGATCCCGGCACAGCGCAAGGCCCGCCGCGAATACGAGAACCGTGTCAACGCCCTTCCGGCTACCGCCGGACCAAGATCGTTCTCAGCGCCAACGCCTGTACCGATGTTCCCCACGACCGTCTCAGGTGAGGAGACGACCCGCTGAGCTGAACACAAGAACTTGACAGGGAACGCCCCGCCCGGAACGTCGCGCTCACGCAAGGCCACTCGGCGCAGGTTGTCCTGTCCGGCCAAGGCGATGCCACGGCCATACCGGGCACACACCTCCGTTGGGACCGAAGTTTGCCCGACCCCGGGTTCCCACGCAGCACGATCAGCCGCGTCGATCCGGTGCCAGCCCTCACGGGCATACGGTAGCCGCCGCCGGAGGAGCCAGCCCGGCCCCGCGCTGTGACGGAGGCGCGCGCCTCAGTTTGTGACTCGGCATCCTCCGGCGAATTCCATTTCGACGCAGCGGCCTGCGGCAACGGAGTGCGGCACTGCCAGCAGGAACAGGTCCAGCGGGATGCCCGGTGGGGGAGACATGTGACGCCCGGGCCCGCATCGCCGTGCAGCACTGGTGAGTTCGGTGGCTGGCGCGGTGTAGCTGGCCTCGTGGGTGTCACCGATGGTGCCATCCCAGCCGGCGATACGAGCCGCCATGCCTGCGAGGCCGGTGGCGGCCAGGATGCGGCGGGGATCGTGCGGGAGGCCGCTGTGCTGTGCCAGCCGTTTCCCGGCGTGACCCGGGTGTGTCTTGACGGGCATACCGGTAGCCTCGGGCCAGGGCAGTCGGGAGGAGCACCTGTGGGCAAGGCCGCGCGGCGCCGCCGCCAGCACCAGGGACAGCCGCGCCCAGCGGCGCGCAACCGCACATCTCCTGCCGCTGGCCGCAACGATGATCCACGGGGCAGGGCGGAGGCCGCTGTCGTGCGGCTGGTCCGGGCAAACCGGCCGGGTAAGGTCAGCCTGGCCGGCGCGTACGCGCTTGGTTATGCGGCGCTGGGTATGGCTCAGCAGGAGGGCGAGGAGCCGGACTGGTATCACGAGCTTGACCCGCTGGACACGCTGTTTTTGGGCACGGCCTGGCCGGCAGGGTTCCGCGACGGCTATGAGTTCGCCAACGCCCGGACCGGGTGGCTGCGGCTGCTGCGCGGCACCGTTCACTGGCGGGGGATCGAGCGGTTCGTCCGGGAGGTGCTCGCCGCCAGCGACGCGCATGATCTTCCGGTCGATGAGGGCGAGCTGATGCTGCTGCTGGCCGGGCGGCTGGAAGCGGCCGGGCTGGAACAGCGCAAGCTCCCGCGTGACCTGCTACCCGACCGGGCGCTGGCAGGCGCCCGCCTCGGCTACGGCCCCGCCGGCGGTGCCGCGCTTCCGGACCCGCCGCCGGACGCGGCTGACCGGGTGGCCCGCCTGTGGGCGGCCACCGAGGCTGAGCTGCCCCATGATGGCACGGCGGTGGACGCGCTGCGCGAAGGGCTGCACCTGCTGATCGGCGCCGGGCTGGATGTCCGCGGTGATGCGGTTGTGCTGCTGCCCGCCCTGTATGCCGGGCTGGTCGCCGGTGATTACGAGGAGCTGGCGGGTGCGGGGGAGCGTTCGGTGGCGTGGGCGCTGGGGCTGGGCGAGGACTCTCCGCTGGTGCCGGTCACCGACGTGCTGCTGGCCGCGCCGCAGCGTGGCCTTGGCCCGGATGCGGTGCTTGGTCACCTGTTCGGCGTCCCGGCGTTCACCGAGCCGGTGCGGGCTGAGGACCGGCGTTGGCACAGCTGGCCGGGGGCCGAGCTGACCGGCCTGGCGTTCGAGCTGGGCTACCCGCAGGTCATCACCCGTGACGGCAAAGTGATCCGGCTGGACCGGGACGGGAAGGCGCTGCTGGAAGCTCAGGTCCGCCGGTTCGAGGTGAAGTTCGGCCGCCCGCCCGGGCCTGATGACCCGCTGTTCTTCGACCCCGGCGCCGGCCAGCCGCAGCCTGTATCCCTGCCCGGCCTGGAGACCGCAACAGTTGACATGCTCGAAGCCGCCGGTGTCTGCCCGGCGTGGATCTACGCCTACCAGCACACCGGCGGATTGCTGCCCCGCCCGGATGGCAGTTTTGTAACCGGCCGCGACCAGGCCGAGTGGGAGGAGGCGGTCGGCCGCTACCTCAAGGTCCATGATCCAGAAGGCGAGGTCGACCATGAGGCCGAGGCCCGCAAGCTGCAAACGATCATGACCGGCGTGACCCTGCTGACGGCCGCTGACGACCCCGGCTACGGTGCTGTCCTGACCGCGCAGCTGGCGACTGCAGGCGGGCAGGCGGGCAGCGACGCCGCGTTGCTGCGGGAGTATCTGCGCGCCTGTGCCGGCGAGCTGAGCGGGGCGCTGCGGGATGACCCTGGGATCCGCTCGGCCGCGTGCGAGTTCGCCAGGGCCTGGGCCGGCGCCAGCCTCGCCAGCCGCGTGCAAGCCGCCGCGCAGGCCCCGGCGGGCAGCAGGATCGCCGATGACGTCCTGCTTGCCGCAGCGGTCGCCACCGCCCGGAGCCGGGCGGCCTAGCGGCCCAGGCACCTGCGCCCAGGCGTCTGGGCCCACTGCCGGAAGCAGGAATGCGGTCTTGCGCTGGTGGGCACCCTCACCGCCCGGTGGGGACACCGCGGCGGACCTTGCCGGCCGGGACGGGGCGGTTCCTGGCGCGCTGGCCTCGCCCGTAGGCGCCAAGGTTGTGACGCCTGGGACACCTGCGGCCGCGGGCATCGTCAAGGGACGTCGCGGCGGTCACAAGCCATGAATGCCTGCCGGGCTCTCGTTACGGGCCAGCCGCCGGGACCCGGGTCGCCGGTGAGAGGGAAGAGATCGTCATCGAGTGCCATGCCGCCGGGCGGGTCCTCGTCTGGCCGCTGGGTGCGGGCTGGTGGCCGTTGCGGCCAGATATGGCGGTGGTAGCAGCGTTTGCATACGCCCGGCGGGCAGTTCTTGTACCTCCATGGCGGGCGCTTCCGGCAGATCCGGCACGCCCGCTTGCGCTTGCTCGCCACGTTCCACCAACTCTCTCGTTCCGCCCAGAACGGTGAGGTGAATAGCCGAGACTAAGCCAGGTGGGGCCGTCGCCGCAGCACCGCGCCGCATCGGCTCCACGGACCTGCGGCGCCCATAGTCCGCATGGCTGGGGAGGAATGCTGATGCTCGAGCGCCTGTGCTGCCCGGTGGATGCGTACCTGCTGCTGGAACGAGACGGGAAGCTGCTCATGTTGCGCCGCGCCGCGGGTGCCGCTTACGCCGCGGGCCTGCTGTGCCCCCCGTCAGGGCATGTCGAAGCGGGTGAGGACGCCCTCAGCGCGGCTGTCCGCGAGACCGCCGAGGAAACCGGCGTGACGATGGACCCGGATCAGGTCCATTGCGCGGCTGTGGTGCACCACCAAAGCCCTAGTGGCCAGGCCCGTATCGGATGGTTTTTCGCCGCCGGACCCGGATGGTCCGGAGAGCCGGTGAACCGCGAACCAGCCAAACATAGCGA
>WNGL01006634.1_pt1 | contig 13612 bp, 12 predicted proteins | sample 5400591 | NCBI WGS metagenome assembly WNGL01 (sample SAMN13153377, study PRJNA577476) | soil metagenome | isolation source: 80 cm soil or saprolite under Garry oak tree replicate 1 | place: USA:California | collected 2016-06-15
ACCTCGCTGCCGTCCTCGTCGTAGATCACCGGGTAGACGCCGAGCACTCCGGGTCCGCAGCTGCCGGGCTTCATCGGCTGAAGGGCCGGCAGCGTGCTGCCCAGGAATCCGCCGTTCTCGGTCTGCCACCAGGTGTCCACGATGACCGCCTCGCCCTTGCCGACGTGCTCGTAGTACCAGCGCCAGACCTCGGGCTCGATCGGCTCGCCGACGGTGGTCATGTGCTTGAAGTGGAAGTTGTACTTCTTGGGCTCATCGGGGCCGAGCTTGCGCAGCATGCGGATGGTCGTGGGCGCCGTGTGGAAGACGTTGACGTTCAGCCGCTCAGCGATTCGCCACGGCCGCCCGGGATCCGGGAACGTGGGCACTCCTTCGTACATGACGCTGGTGGCCGCCAGCGCCAACGGCCCGTAAACGATGTACGAGTGGCCCGTAATCCAGCCGATGTCGGCAAAGCACCAGTACGTGTCTTCGGGATGTATGTCCTGGTAGTACTTCGACGTTCCCGCCACGTATGCGAGGTATCCGCCGGTGCTGTGCTGACAGCCCTTCGGCTTGGCCGTCGTGCCGCTGGTGTACATGAGGAAGAGCGGAGCCTCGGCCGGCATGGAGACGGGCTCGACGGTCTTGCCCTTGTAATCGGCGATGAGCTCGTCGATGAAATAGTCCCGGCCCTTCACCATCTCGGTCTTCGATGAGTACTTGCCGGGATAGCGACGCCAGATCAAGACCTTGTCGACTTTCTGGCCCTGCTTCTTCGCCTCTTCTACCGCTTCGTCCGCTTTGACCTTGTGATCGATCAAGTCGCCGTTGCGGTAGTAGCCGTCCATCGTGACGAGGATGTCGCTGCCCGAGTCCGCGATGCGGCCGCCGCACGCCGCGCCGCTGAAGCCGCCAAAAACCTCGGAGTGGATGACGCCGAGGCGGGCGCAGGCCAGCATCGATACGGGCAGCTCCGGGACCATCGGCAGGTGGAACGTCACCCGGTCGCCCGCCTTCAGCCCGCAGAAATCTCTCAGCAGCGCCGCGAACTCGTTGACGCGCTTGTAAAGCTCCTGGTAGGTGATCACCTGGGTCGTTTCCGCCTCGGGCTCGGGGACCCAGATAAAGGCAGCCTTGTCCCTGTACTTCGCCAGGTGCCGGTCGATGCAGTTGTACGAGGCGTTTAGCTTTCCGCCGACGAACCATTTCCAGAACGGCGCGTTGCTCGTGTCGAGCGTGGTGTGCCAGTATTTGTCCCAGGTCAGGAGATCGGCATATTCCTTGAAGCACTCGGGGAAGTTCGTCTCGGCGAATCGCTCGAAGATGGCGGGGTCGTTCGCGTTGGCTTGGCCGATGAACTTCGCGGGCGGATAGAAATACTCTTCTTCCCGCCAGTGAACGGCGATCTCGGCCTCTGAGACCTGGACTTCACTCATCGCCTGACCTCCATGCACGAACCATGCTAATCGACGATCGATGAGCTGACCTGGAGGGAGAGGGTCGAGACGAAGAGGCCGGTCGCACCGGCGACCGGCCTCTCCAAAAAGCTCAGCCGGCTGGGTTCACCTCGGTGATCCTGGTGTCCCAGTTGGCCAGCAGGGTGCGGGTTCCACCGCAGCTGGCGCCTGTGGCGACGTACTCGCTCAGAGTGCACGTCTGCCCGATGTACTCCGAAGCCATCCAGATGTTGTTGTTCCCATCGACCACAGCCGCGCCGTAGTCGCCCCAGCGAGGTCGCGCCGGGTTGGGGGCGTTGAAGACCGCCGTCCCACTGAAGCCGTCGGCCGGCCCAAGTCCCTCAGCCGCCACCTGCACCGCTCCAACGCCACTGACGTTGATCGATGCAAACGCCGCACTCGGGAAGAAGTTCCTGCCGAGCAATGTGAACGCCATCACGCCGTTTCCGTCCGGTGTCACGGCGATGGCCGGGTAGGTGACGTTGTTCTGGTCGACAGCGAGGTAACCGCTATTGACCAGCGCGGGCCCGCCTGTGGCGCTCGGGTTCACGACGAACCACTCGACGCCGGCGCGGGTGTTCGCGGAAGAGTTGACGGCGGTGTCGAGGGCGCCCCACAGCTTGCCGGCCGCGAAAACGACCTGCTGCATGCGCGTGTCATTGCTGTCGATTGCGTACTCGTGCTCGGGCGCGAACGGGTCCGGCGCCCCTAATACAAAGTTGGTCGCGCAAGACTTCTTGTTCAGGCAGTCGATGAGCGGCGTTTCGCCAGTCTTCTGCTCCGAACGCGCGGGCACAACGTAGAGCCCTGCGGCGAGGGTGCTGTGTGAGAGATGACTCGTGGCGAGGGTCGACGTGTTCGTCAATGACCAGACCAGGAGCTGGTTCGACTGGCGCGGGCCGACTGTCGATCCGTTGCCATGCGCTTCATCGGCTGCGTTCGAGCTCATGAAGAACTCGGTGCCGCCATTGGCCGTCGAGTTCAGCCCGGCTGGCGCGGTGGCGGGCCAGATCGTGAAGCCTGAGTTGCCGCTGTCCGCGCCGTGCGTGTCGAACTGGGTCACGGCAACGCTGGCCGCAAGCGAGGCCAGGGCTGACTTCGACAAGGCGTAGATCTGCGCGCCGTGGAAGTCGTTGCCGAAGAACGAGTACTCGTTGGTCGTGAGGTAGATGCCGTTGGCGTCGGCGCCAAGGTGCGGGTAATCGCCCAGGCAGGCGTTCGGGTTCGTCGGTGTGGTCGCCTGGCCGAACGGCGCGATCCCGGTGCAGTGGTGGTTGGGCGTCCCCTGGGTGCCGTCGTCCTGGACCGGGATGCGGTAGATCGTCCAGCTTCCCGTTGGGCTGCTCGTGTTGCTGACGGCGAGGTCGAGGTGGTTGGTGCCGATGAAATCGCCGCCGCGGATGTTGTGGGCCGGATCATCTTTTGCAAACACGTCGATGGTCAGCATGTCCGCGAACCAGCGGTTGGTGTCCTTGTCGTAGTAGCAGCTCGGGTCGGTCGCGAACGGCCCGAACACGTTGGGCGTGCCGCGAATGATTGAGGGCGCGTAGCCGAAGAACGTGTTCAGGTCTTCGACGCTCTTTAGCGGCGTCCCGTTCGGGGCGTAGACCCGCATCACGTCGTTGATGATCTCCATCACCATGCCATTGCCCACGCAAAGGCCCTGGTCAGGCGGCTCGAGCGAGAATTGATTGCGGTTGTTGGCGAGGCGCTGCTGGCGGTGGTTGAGCCCGTCAAACGTGCTCAGCACCGAAAGCGGTCCCGTGCTGGAGACGCCCTGTCCGGCCGTGACCGGAACCGTCGTGACGTCCACCGCGCCGTGCTCGATCGATCGGCTGCGGTTGACACCATTGCCTCCACCACCGGATGCTGCGGCGGCGCTCGCGCTGTCCGCTTGAACCGGCCCCAGCTCGGGTTGCTGCAAGCCGTTGTCCACGCCACTCGGCGTCGGGTTGAACGAGGTCACCCCCGAAGCCGGGATCTGGCGCGTGTCGCCGTTGCCGCTCGCGGGAACGGCCGCAGGTGCAAGAGCAAGCGTGCCCGCGACCACGGCTACGACTACGTACCAAACAGTGCGCTTGTATCTGACCACGCCCACCTCCAAGAAATCGATTCCCCGCGCCCCTTGGGTCGAGGCGCCTCTGTGACCGATGGTAAGTTTGGAAGGGCTCAGAGGTCAAATTGCAGTTCGGGCGGTCCTACCTGTGTCGGAAGCATCGTGAACCAGAGGGAGTTGAACTAGGTCGATGAACAAGCTGATCGACCGCTACGCGGTCGTGTTCGTGGCGGTGGCGGCAACGCTGTGGGCGTCGGACGCCTACTTCCGGAACCAGCTGGTTCAGCACCTGTCGCCGACGCAGATCGTCGTCGCCGAAGATGCGCTGGTCACCCTCTTCCTGGTCCCGGTGCTGATCCGGAGCCGGGGTGAGCTCAGGAAACTCGGCCCTCGAGGCTGGCTCGCGGTTGGCACCATCGCGGCCGGCGCACAGGCCCTCGCGACCATCCTTTTCACGGCGTCGTTCTCGATCGCCGCCCAGCACCAGCTGTTCGCGGAGACGTTCGTCCTCCAGCAGACCCAACCTCTCATCGCGATCGTGCTCGCCTGGGTCGTGCTCGGCGAACGGCGGCGGCCCTGGTTCTGGCCCGCGGCGGTCGTGGCGATCGGCGCTGTTTACATGGTGCTGTTCGCGAGCGATCCGTTCTCGCCGGTGACCGCTCTGCAGAACGGACGACTCGAGGTCGGGTTGCTCGCGCTCGGCGCCGCGGCGTTGTGGGCCAGCGGCACGGTGCTCGGGCGTTTCGCGCTTGGATCGATCTCCTTCTGGAGCATGACGGCGCTGCGCTTCACGCTGGCGCTGCCGGTGCTGGTGGTCGTGGTTCTGGTGCAGAGCGGGCTCGGCGGCTTCGGCCACTACCGCCTCAGCGACTTCGTCCCCAACCTCCTCGCCATCGCGATCGTGCCCGGCCTGCTGGCGCTCCTCCTCTACTATCGAGCGCTGTCGAAGACGCCGGCCTCGCTCGCGACCATCGCCGAGATGGCGTACCCGGTGGCCGCGACGCTGATCGCGTCGGTTCCACCTCCGTGGGGCTTCAACCAGCCTGTCTATCCAGCTCAGCTTCTCGGCACGGCGCTGTTGCTGGCCGTGATCGTTTTCCTGAACTGGACGCGAGAGAAGGCGCCGTCGGTGATCGTCCGGCCGGTGCCCGTCACCTAGAATTCGCGCCGAATGTCGAATTGGTGATTCGCCGAACGTCGTACCTGTGAGGAGAAGAGATGGCTGAATATGGGACCTCGGTCGATACCACGGCATCGGCGGACAAGGTCTGGAAGATCTGGTCGGACATGTCGACCTGGGGCGATTGGAATCCCAACGTGTCGACGATGGAGTGGTCGGGCGGCTTTCAGTCCGGGACCACGGGAGTCATGAACACCCGTGCGGGCCAGCACCACAAGATGAAGCTTCTCGACGTGGTGCCGGGCCAGAGCTTCGCGCTCGAGACCAGCGTGGTGCCGCTGACTTACTTTCGATTCAACTGCCGCATCGGTTCTGCCGGCGGGAAGACGACGGTCGGCCAATGGGTCGAGGTGAAGGGTCCGCTCGGACCGATCATGGGCGGGATGATGGGCCCGCAGGTTTCCAAGGAGTTCGGAACGCTGCTCAGCAACCTGGCGAAACGCGCGGAATCGTCTTAGGGAAGCTTCGACAGCGCTGCGCTGATCGCGTCGACCTCGCCTGGCTTGAGGCGCTCGCCGAAGTTCTTTTCCAGGCTCGACAGGAAGACAGCGTGCGCTTTCTTGAAAGCCGCTTCGCCTTTGGCTGTTACGTGCGCGAAAACCCCGCGCCGGTCAGTCGGGCAGGAGCGGCGCTCGATGAGCCCGGCTTTGGTCATCTGCTCGAGACGGCGTGAGGCTCCGCTGTTGGTGATGCCTGCAACTTTCGCCAGATCCTGGTAGCGCATCATCCCGGCCGGAGCGCGGGAAAGGTTGAGGAGCACCTCGTACCACGCCAGCGGCATGCCCGCGTCGGGCACCATGTCGCGCTCGAGCGCGGCGGCCACCGACGTGTGCGCGCGCGCCAATCCTTCCCACACCTTCGCGACGCTCGAGGAGCGGGCTCCGTTCTTCACGGCGCATATGGTACGCAGACCTCGGTGGGCCATCTACATAAATATCGGTGGGCCATCTACATAAATAAAGGACGAGGCCGGGCGGTCCGACCTCGTCCTTCCTCGTCCGCTTACGCCTGGGCTTGTGCCTGGGCGAGCTCGGCGGCCCTGACCACGATCTCGCTTTCGATATCGATCTTGATGGTGTGGCTCGCGATGGGGATCGCCCCCGCGATGCCGTCCCAGTTGAGACCGAAGTCCATGCGGTTGACCTGGCCCTTGGCGCTGATGCCGAGGCGCTCTTTGCCACCGGTCATCGGGTCCGGGACCCGGCCCTCGAGGGTCGCGTCCAGCACGACCGGCCTGGTCACGTCCTTGATGGTGAGGTCGCCATGGAGGCGGAACTTCTCGTCATCGATCGGCTCGACCCGGTTCAGCTTGTAGGTGATGTAGGGGTATTTGTCGGCCTCGAAGAAATCGGCCGAGCGAAGGTGGTTGTCACGCATCTCGGTGCGGGTGTCGACGCTCGCCACCTCGATCTGGAGCTGGCCGGTGATCTTGGTCGGGTCGTCTTCTGGCCCTTCGAAGCTGCCCTCGAATTTGTTGAACTGGCCGCGAACCGTGGATACCGCGAGGTGCTTGGCGGTGAAACCCACAGTTGTGTGCATCTTGTCGATTTCGTATTTGACCATGTGGTCCTCCTGGAGTTTTTGGCGGAGCTTGTTCCGCAGCTACCAAGAACTACTTGCTTGCGCATGCAACTATTCCAGGTGGGGAACGGGGGCGGAGGGCCGGGGTTTGGGTGGGGTCCGGCTACGTCTTCTTCAGGCAGAACCAAGACGCAGACGCGCGCAGCATCGCGGGGGTGCCCGCCGCTTCGCTCGGCCTGGACCAGGCCAGCTCCCAGGCGGGGCCGAAGCGCTCGCGCAGCTCCGATTCGCTGACTCCCGACGGGACCGGTGGGAGCGCTCGCGTGAAAGCCATCATGAGCAGCATCGCTCCGGTGGCGGCCAGGGGCGTTACCCCTTCGGCATAGCGAGCTCGCTCTGCGGCCTTGAGCCCGTGGTAGCAGCCGAAGTCGAATAGGAACGAATACCCGGGTTCGAGCCCAAGCTCGGCCAGTCGCGTGACGTCGCCGAGGCGAAAGTCGACCGTGACGCCGGCGGCTTGCGCCCTCCTTTGCGCATCCTTGAGCGCGCGTGGCACCGCCTCGACCGCGGTCACGGTCCAGCCGTGGGCGGCCATGTAGATCGACTTGGTTCCCTTGCCGCTGCCGAGATCCAGGGCTCGGCCCTTGGGAATTGCCTCGGGTCCTTCCATCGCCTGCTTCAGCTCGGTGGGCATGACCCGATCCCACGGCGCGAAGCCGACCGCGTACATCAGCCGGTACGCGATGCCCATCAGGCGCTGATGCGCCGGCGGAAGGCGTCGGTCTCCTTGCGCCACGTCCAGACGATGCCGGCAACCATGGCGATGACAAAGATCGCGAGTGCGATGGCCAGCAGGATCGGACCGATTTCGCCCGCCCCGATCGCAGAGGTGAGGATGCCCCAGTCCACGGTGGCCGCTGCGTTGAGCCATGCGACGAGTCCCAGCGCGAAGGCGAAGACCCCGAGGGTCCAGCGTTTCTCGGACGGTGACATCTGGCCGATGTCGAAGCGCCGCTGTCGCGGCGTCACCTGGAAGCGACCGAGGCTGGCGACGAGCACGAGCCACAACCCGAGCATCACGACGCCGATGGTGAAGGCGATCGTGGGCGTGGCGGTCCGGTCGATGGGCGACAGATCCGCCGCTCCGGCCCAGGCCGCAAAGGGCAGCAACCAGACGATGCTGGTGATGGCGGCAACTCCAGTGCGGCCGTAGCGATCGACAATTTTGTTCATGTGGGTTTCGGATACCTCCGCGCCAAATATTGCTCGAATGTGATCGTTCCGTCGCGGTGTTCGGCAGCCAGGACTGCGCCGGCCGAGAACTGGCGGCTGACTTTGAACGGCATTGGTAGGTTGACCAGTCGCTTGTCGGGCCTGCGAGCCGCGAGCCAGGATGTCGCGAGGCTCTTGAAGTCCCTCGGTTCTGGGCCCCCGAAATCGGGCAGCATGCCGGCCGGCTTGGCTTGCGTCGCAATGGCCACCAATCGCGCCGCCACCTCGGTGGTGTCGACGGGTTGGAACTGCCACGTGAAAGGCACCAACGCGATGCGAGGCAACCTGCTCATGCCTTCGAGGAACAAATCGATCAGCGTGTGAAACTGGGTCGCGCGGAGGATCGACCACGGGACGATGTTCTCGCGCATCACCGCCTCGGCCGCCAGCTTGCTCTTGTAGTACGCGTAATCGACTCCCTCCATACCAACGATCGATATGTAGACGGCGTGGTGCACACGCGCCTCGCGGGCCATCGCCAGCAGCCGGCGCGTGCCGAGCACGTCGGTGGCCTGGTATTTGCGCGGGGATAGCGCATCGGAGGCGGCATGGATGATCACGTCGATGTTTTTCACCGCGACTTCGAGTCCGGCGCCTGTGACGAGGTCGCCCTGCACCCAGTCGTCGCCCTCAGCATGTTTGCGGCTGAGCACGCGGGCGCGATGGCCTTCGTCGATGAGCCGCCGCACGACCTCGCGGCCGAGTGCGCCGGTCCCACCGGTGACGAGCACGTGCATGACGGGGGAATCATCGGACTCCCGCGCGCTTGGCCGAGGGCGGCGGATTATGCAAGTTACTTGCATTACTGCTAATCTGGAGACGTATTGCCGAGGCCAAGTCACGTTCGTGATTCGGTGCGGGCGCTATTCGAGGGCGACGAAAGGCATGACTGGTCGATCGAGGATCTGCACTCAGGGCTGTTCGTGTCTGGTGTGCAGGCTGATTACTCGTCAGTGTTTCGTGCCGTAGGGTGGCTCGAAGAGCGCGGCGTCATCGCGCAGGTCTCGTTGGGGGATGGCAGGGTCCACTACGAGCTCGCGGGTCATCACCACGACCACGTTCGGTGCGAAGCATGTGGAGCGGTTTCACCCCTGCCGGACTGCCTGCTCGAGCGTGCCGGCAGTCGCGTCGAGCAATGGACCGGCTTCCGGGTGACCAGTCACCGGCTGGTGTTCTCGGGGCTGTGCCCGTCGTGCCGATAGGGCGAACGTGATGGGATCATGGCTTGCGGTCGGGTTTGCAGCGGTCGCGTTTTTGTCCACGGTCGCCGGAGGTTTCACTGCTCTGCGCTGGCCGGGTCGCGTGCAGGCCCTGGCCGCGTTGGCCGGCGGCGTTGTCCTCGGGGCAGCTTTCTTCGATCTCTTGCCTGATGCGATCGACCGCGCCGCTGCTCTCCACCTTTCAACGCAACTTCCAGTAGGCGCGTCGCTGGTTGGGTTCTTGAGTTTCTACACGCTGGAGCGGTTTCTCCATCACCACCACCGGGAAGACGAAGGGCCCGACCGCGCTGGCCTATTTGGCGCGAGCGGATTTGTGGTGCATAGCGTCTTCGACGGGTTGGCGATTGGCCTCGGCTTTCGGGTTAACACGACGCTGGGACTCCTCGTCGCCATTGCAGTCATCGGGCACGACTTCTCCGACGGGCTCAACACGGTGTCGTATCTCGTCACGCACGGCCAGCCGCCTGGACGGTCGCGATGGTGGTTGCTTGCCGATGCGTTGGCCCCTCTGGTCGGCGCGGTGTTCGCATCGGTCGTGCCGGTTCCGCCCGAAGTCTTTCCAGTTGCCATAGGGTTTTTCGGCGGACTGTTTGTGTATGCGGCCTCGACCATTCTGCTGCCTCGCGCCAAGGAGCTGTCCCCCCAAACCGCGCTGCCGTTGACGCTTGGGGGCGCGACCGCAATGTTCCTGATCACGCGACTCGCCTAATGCCTCACGTGTGCTAGGCGGCCCCGGAAGATGCTTCGAGGCTGGAAAGGCCGGGTTGGAAGTGCGGGGTATCATCACTCTCTCCGAAGCGTGGGGCCGTGGCGCAGCTGGGAGCGCGTCTGCCTGGCAGGCAGAAGGTCAGGGGTTCGAATCCCCTCGGCTCCACCACCACAACATCTGGTATCCATCAAGCCCCGTTGCGGAGTTGGTGCAGGCTTCGTCGTCGCGTGCTGCGCGGTTTCCGACATGACCACGGGTCTCGTGACGATTCAGATCGGGTGTTGCCCGTCTCTCGACGCCATGAATACGGGGCACGCCGGAGGCTATGGTTCGAGTCCGGGGGGACCCGTCCCCACCCCTAGCCAAAATTGGGGTTGATTTGCGCCCTCAGGACACCCCTGAGGACTCCTACTAACCTAGGACGGTTCACTCGTTCCAACGTCAGCTGAATTGGCGGCTCCAACGCGTATATTCGGGCCCCATGCAGCCGGTTCCACAGGTGTCACCGGACGGCAAATATTCGTGGGATGGGCAGTCCTGGCAGGCGCTGCCCACAGTACCCGCCGCGCCGGAGGTCTATGTGGCGGGTACCGCGGGCCCGGTTCGCCGTGGACTGGTCGCTGGGGCCGTGGCCCTTTGGGCAGTCCTTGTGATCGGGATAGGGACTATCGCCCTAGGCGCGATCGTACTGGCAGATCTGCTGAACCCACACCACCCCAAGAGTGTCACTGCATCGCCGGGAGTGTTCCTCATTGCGGTGGGCGCGCTCGTGGTTCTGCCGGCCGTGGTGCCGTCGCGGTGGCTTACCAGACATCCGAGCCCGGGCTGGGTCGAAATGTCGTGGGTGTTGTGGCTGCTGTGGGCAGTCCTTGTGCTCGCTATCGGCATCGCAGCGCTAGGGATGATCGGGCTCCTCGATCTGCTGAATCCGAACCACCCCAAGAGCTTGACTGCGGCTCCGGGCTTATTAGTCATGGGACTCGGAGGACTAGCCATCCTGGGGCCGACGCTCAAGCTCCGCGGGTTCGGCTTGTCGATCACAGGGCACCCTCAGGCGCCGAGATCCGCGAAGCCCAGCCGACCTCTAACGAGCTCAGAGCGCGCCAGGATGGGAATCGCGATCAGCGGGATGGTACTTGTCGTGGTAGGAGCGTTTGGGGCCACCGCAAGCAAGGCTGGCGTTGGTTGGGCTCTCGTTACTGCCCTGGCATCTGGGATTGTCTTTGCCGTTGCGGCCATATTGGGATGGGCCTGGCTACGAGGACACCCGTCGCAATATCCGGTTCCGTTTGTTCCGCCGCCATCCTCGACCTCAACCGGGTCAGCGGTTAGACCGATTCTCACCCTGCGGGCGACCGCATCCGCCAGGTGGGTAACGCTGGTCTTCTGCCTTGTGCTCGCTGGCGGACTCGTGGGAGACGCCATCTGGAATTGGATGGGTGGCCGGCGCGAGATATGGGCCCTGATTGTGATCGCCGCCCTCTTTGTTGCTATCGCCTACTCCTACTGGAGCATGTACATCCAGGCTGACGACACGGCCATCGTGTTCAGATTTGTGGTGACGCGCCGCTACGACCGCCGGGAGGTGGTTGCTATCCGGATTGGACGTTTTGTAGTTGGCTACTACACCGGATCGGGACGCCGCGTCAGCTTCCTACGGCCAGACGGGTCAGTCGTGTTCACCACGATCTTCTATTGGTGGGGGAAGGACGAGTTGGAGGCGCTTGCAACTTATCTCGGAATTCCGATTCAAGTCGCGGATTGACAGGTAGGGCCGGCTTCACTCCGGCGGATCCAGCTCTGTGCGAACTGGTCCCCAACGACGCGGCGGAACTCTAGGCTGCCAATCCGGGCGAAAAATAGCATCAAGAAAGCAGCCTGATTTCCGCTCCCTCCGCGATGAGCTCGTGGTTCGCGTTACGGAAGGTACGGCCCCTGCACCGCTTCACGATTGTCGGTGCCCTTCTTTTGGCTCGAGCCGTTCTTCCAACATCGTCCTCAGCCGATCTGGCACTAGATCAGCCATCGGCGAATAGCAAGCCACGCCGGCGAGACGAGACCGTGAATCTGGCCAGCGCGATCCATAATCCAAGACTGTGAGGATCGAAGAGTGAACAGCGGGGATCCTCTCGGGGAGTTCCGGGAGAATTGGGAGAAACTCGCTGAGCAGGCACGTGGTGAAAAACTGTTTGGAGGCGGATACGATCGGCCGCTCTCGGTGCTGATCGAGGCCAGCCGGCAAACAGGTCTACGTCGACTGTTCCCCTTCACGAGCATGGCCCGGCTCTGTTTTGCTAGGTCGTCTACGTGGCCGTTCCAGGACATACAGCCGGCCCTAGTGGAATTCAATCGGGACGGCAGATATGTCGTTGGAAGGGGAGGGCCCTACCCAGCGGATCGTGACCCCCCAATCGACTTGGAAACAGCGGATGCCGCCATCGCGGTGGCTACGGTGATCAACTTACTTGGCGTCTGAGAGTCGCGGTGCGCCTGATCGTGATTGGGCGGTTGTTGATGCACTTGTGGTGCAAACACGGGGACACCCTGTCCGCGCATGCTTCATCGGATGATCACCGTTTGGCGTCGGGAGGATAAGTACGAGGTCAGCGTTAGCCCTCCACACGGGCCACCGTGGCGGTCGAGCCAGCCCATGACATCCCAGGAGATTTTTGACAAGCTCATCGGCATGGGCTGCCACAGCACCGACATAAGTGATGCCTTCGAGCAGCAGATCCGCTTTGGACTGAGCGATCGGGATCTTGAACGCTATGACGACGCCCTCTTAGCAAGCTAGGCACCGTTCACGAACGCCGGGCACCCGACACCGATCTGGGCCAGACGGCCTAGCACGCAAGCTCTCGAAAGCAATCTGTTATCTGCCGAGCCTGATGCTTGGGCCCGCAATCGTGACGTCCCGGTTCGCGTTATGGAAACTACGGCCCACCACGCCTGATATCTGGCTAGGGTTTGCTGGTGTTGGAACCCGATGAGCTCCTGCCACGCACCCCTTGGCTGTTGGCGGTATCGAGTTCTGCGGGCGGCGTCTCAGCCGACTTGTGATGAAGTGGCTGGCTGGCGCTCGGGTTTGGATTGTGGCTGGAGCCGTGGTCGCCGCAAGCGAAATTTGCTCGGCGCTAGTTAGAGGCAACATCCGAGTTCTATATATCCACTGGGTGCTCAAGCCAATCCTTGGCATTGCGAACGTACCCACCGACGTAGGTTTCTTCGGTGCAGCCGGTGTTAGCGCCAGGCTGTTGCATTCCGGCATCATTGTTCTTGCCGCCGTGGCGGCGATTTGGCTCGCTTCCAACTCTGCTGCCGTCAAGTCGCGATGGTCTTGGTTCGGCCTCGGCTTATTCATCGGCGGAGCCGCTGCGAACTCTTTTCAGTTGCTCATCACAGGTCGAGTGCTGGACTGGATCACCTTTCGTCCTCTCGCCGCCCTCGGATTGCATCAGGGTTTCCCGACCTACAGTCTCGGCGATCTCGCTGTGGCGTCTGGAATTGCAGTTTTCATCACTTTGATGTTGATCAAATCCCGTGTCTCATCAAGGCGTCGCACTAAGGAACATGAGATCGGGAAGGCCCGGGACATGGGGAAGGAGTAGGACTCCGAGTGGGGGGCAGGACTCGCCAAGGGGATCGGACTGGGTAGGCAAGACGCCGGTGGCAGCGGTGCGCCGGGACATATCGGCCTGTCGATCGAACCCGGCCGCGGCCCGACGGAGAGGGCAGTCGCTATTGGTGACCCCTCAGTAGGCCGCGACCCAATTCGTACACCTTAAGGAAATACAGGGCATGCGGCAGTGACCTGGCTCAGCACGGTCGGGATCGGATCGATCAAGGTGCGGCGATTTGCGCGCGGATGGCGTCCCTGCAACGGGGGTTGGGATGAGGTCGGGCGCCGCTGATGGACTTTGTGAACTCCACTGGTCGGCGAAACGCTTTGGCAACCTGGAGGCTGTCAGTGGGCCAGTGGTCGGTGGCCATAATTAGAGAGAGGATGCAAGGGCGGAATTAAGAGATGACCGCGTTATCCAAGACAATGGCGTCGTTCAGCAGAGCAGAGGGAATATTGGCAGTCTTGTTTGGGCTGGGCTTTGTTCTCGGCTTCCTGTTGACTCCGTTGGGAGTCGAGACTCGTATACACGAACTGCGGACCCCGGCGTTCGCGGGGTTCTTCATCACTGTCGGTTTGTTGATTCCGCTTGCCGG
>WNGL01021857.1_pt1 | contig 13611 bp, 12 predicted proteins | sample 5400591 | NCBI WGS metagenome assembly WNGL01 (sample SAMN13153377, study PRJNA577476) | soil metagenome | isolation source: 80 cm soil or saprolite under Garry oak tree replicate 1 | place: USA:California | collected 2016-06-15
CTGGGGCGTGAGCAGCTACGGAAAAATTTATAACTGGCTTTTCTTCTACAACGGCTATCACGCCGAGCATCATTTCCGTCCAAAAGTGCATTGGACGAAGATGGAAAACTTTCGCCAGAGCATAGTAGATCTGCAAAAGCAGGAAGGCGTTCGCACGATTAAGCGAGCACACATGCTCGGCTTTCTCGATCCCGATTTGCCTAAACGCGGCCAGCACCAGGATGCGCGTGTAGCGGCGTTTGTGTCAAACGCCCGATCGAAATAACCAGGCGCTTGACACAAGCGCCTCTACACCGATTTCGCGAAGCTCTCGCGCAGCTTTTCTTTTTTCGCTTCGCATTCGTTCTGCAATCGCCTGATTTCTGATGCAAGCTGCTTCTCCAGCGATTCGACTTCCTCGAGCTTCCCGGCGGTTTGCGCGTTGCGAATCTGATTTTTCAGGAACAGCTCTTGCTCCGCGATCTTCGCCAGGTACACGGAATCGACTTCCGCAATTTCTTTTTTCTGATCTTCGGTAAGGGAAAGCGACGGCGACGCTTTCTCCAGCCGTTCCATCGCCAGTTCGTAAGCCGATTTCATCCTTGTATTTTACTCCTACTTGAGCCTCTGTCGCCTCTCCCTTCCCAAGGGAGAGGGATGGGTGAGGGTTCTCTCACTGCCAATACGCCTGCGCCTAAGACCCCTCACCTTCATCCTCTCCCCTTTGACAAAGGGGAGAGGCGAAGTGGACCGATCGCGTACTGAGTCGCGATCGGCATCCGCTAATTGCGTCCGCGGAATGAATTCTTAAGTTGTTTCAGTGCATTCACCAATCAAACTGCTAAGCATCGATTTTGACGGCACGCTCGTGTCACGGATTAGCGAGCCAGTTCTCGACACGCAGTGTATGGAATTCATTCGTGAATTGCAGGGCGCCGGCGCGATCTGGGCGATCAACACGGGCCGTTCTGTTGATCTGCTCGAATCCGGCCTCGCGGATTTCGCATTCCCTATCCGCCCGGACTTCATCCTCACGACTGAGCGCGATGTTTTTCGTCCTGGACGAAACGGAGACAACTGGGAACCGTTTGGCGACTGGAACGCGCGTTGCGCGCGCGATCACGCGGAGTTGTTTTCTTCGGTTGAGACGGTCATTGCCGAGTTCGTGGATTTCGTAACTCAAAAAACTAAAGCGCGTCTCCTTTACAATTGCGAAGGGCTCGAAGGTCTGGTTGCAGGGAACGACGAAGAAATGGAGCGCATCACGGACTTTATCAAACGAGCGCGGGCCGAGCATCCGAAGTTGGATTACCAGCGCAACACAGTTTATCTGCGTTTTTGTCACGCTGATTATCACAAAGGAGCAGCGCTCGGCGAGCTGGCGCGTCTTTTAGAAGTTCCACGTGAACATATTTTCGCGTCGGGCGATCATCACAACGACATCTCAATGTTAGATGGAAGAGTGGCAGCGATGCCGTCGTGCCCAGCTAACGCAATTCCCGAGGTGCGAAATGCGGTGCGCAACGCGGGCGGTTACGTCGCGCAGAAAGCCTGCGGCGCCGGCGTTCATGAAGCGCTCTTGCATTTCGCGAGCCCCGAAAGCTTTCGGGGTTGAAGCGTTAAGGCGCTAAACGGAATTGTAGTGGAGCCAAATCACCAGTGTACATTTGCGCTGGATCCGGCCGCCCCAGGAGTGACGCGTCCCTCATCCGACATTTTTTCTCCCGGGACAGTCGCAGTCGATTGAGACGTCGATCCACTGGTGGTTGGTTCTTCACCTGACGTGGCACAAGCGGAGAGCAAAAGTGCGATCAGCAAAAGCAAAACGCCTGTCAGTGCGGCTTGTTTGATCACCGATGCCGAACCTATCCATGGACATTTCCGATGCAACCACCCGTCCTGTGAAGAGTAACCGACAAACACCAGATGGCAGCTGACGGCAATAACCCACCTTTTTTCGCAATGCTCAGCTGTAGCGGCGCTCTATGATTGCCGAAACATGAATTCAGGATCCCGAGAGAAACGGGCGCGGTCGCAGACTGCCGCTACAGTGACACGTTGCGCCGCAATTCAAAAGTGACTACCGGCCATTCCAGTGTCGCCGGGAGCATACGTTGGGCGTCCGAAGTGCGCTGCGGGAGCCGTCACCCCTTCAGGCGGTTCAGTAACGACCCCTTCCTCTTTGGACGACGCACAAGCGCAAAGCACGCACACGATTACCAAAGCAACCACTCCGGACAAGGCAGCACGTTTTTTCACGGAGGAGAACGTACCAATCGCAGATTCGGATGCAACTATCGCCGGTTAAGGATGGATTACCAAAGCAAGGCTGTCAGGAAAAAATTTTTGCGCGAAATGCGAAGCTCGCCTTTAGTTCGACATGGCCGAGTACGAGGGGGAGCCTGAACGCATCTGGGATGAGTACGAGTGGGAGCGTTTCCTTCAGCAGCAGGACGGCAAGACTGAAAAGTACATGCAGCTGCTCGAAACGTACCTGGATGATCCTGAGCGTGACGAGATCATCGCGCGCGAAATGGGTTGGACACAGCTGTTAGACGCCAAAGATTGGAGCTCGGAAGTCGATGCGTTGCTGGACGAGGGACTGGCCGAACAGGACGAGACCGACATCGAGAATATAAGTAGATCAGCAGACACATTTGAGGAGCATGACCTGTATCGCGCTGCCTTTGCGCTCACCATCTGGATCGATCAACTGTTCGACGAAAATGCTTCATTCCAGAACGAACCGGCAGCAGTTAAGTTGGCTACACACGCTGCTCTGGCCAGCGCAAAGCTGGCAGCGGCGTTGAGCGGTGACAACCTCGATGAAATCGGGATGACCATCGCGTATCTAAAGCGTGCCTTGAAGGCGATTACGATTTCGATGGAAGCTGCGGCGCAACTACGGACACCCGAGAGGAAGATCACGCCTTCGCAATATGCAGCACTACAGCACCGACTCTTTCGCGTGCGAGACGGCATTATTACGTTGATGGGCGAATATCGCAGCGAGTGGCGTCGCCGGTTCGGCCCCGAAAACTTTCGGGGTTGAATGAAATAAGGACGGATCCCGTCCAATCATGCAAACAGAAGCGACTCCGGCTCAGGCCGATGTATCGGAATTGGACTTGGTGAGACGATGCCAGGCAGGTGATACCGAAGCATTCGACGAGCTGGTAAGCCGCTACCGGACACGCGTGTTTGGCATGATTTACAATATGGTTCATAGCGAGCAGGACGCCTGGGACCTGGCTCAAGACAGCTTCTTAAAAGCGTGGAAATCGATTAAGCGGTTTCGGGGACGCTCGTCCTTTTACACATGGATTTATCGGATCGTTATGAACGTGACGATCGATTGGCTGCGCAAAAAGCAGATCAAAGGCGCTGGCACCGAGTTCGACGACGCCATTCAGTTGAGGCAAGTCGATCCCGCGTCCAAAACTGTTCCCAAAACAGAAGCGCTGCCTTACGAGACAATGGAGCGAGATGAGGTCCGTGTCCGGATCGATAAGGCAATCGCCCAACTCTCGCCCGAACAGCGCGCGGTTATTTTGATGAAGGAGATCGACGACATGCAATATCACGAGATCGCAGAAGCTCTGGGCTGCTCCATCGGCACGGTCATGTCGCGTCTGTTTTATGCCCGCAAGAAATTGCAAACTCTACTGAGGGACGTTTATGAAAACATTTGAGGAAAAATGGACAGCATGGGTGGACGGGCAGCTCAGCGGGAGAGAACTGGCAGAATTCGAAGCCTCACTTCCGGACAAAGCTGCTGCGGAAGCTGAAAGAGCCAGCGCACAAAAACTTGGCACGCTTTTGAAGCGGGAGCTAGGCGCTCGAACGCTGACGAACGAAGAGTTTTTCAGTCATCAACTCCGCGAACGAATCGCCCAGGAAGGTGGGGAAATCTCTCGGGCACCAGGCGGCCGCCGCATAGAACGGTCCACGTGGTGGACTATCCCTCGTCTCTTGTGGACCAGCACTGTATCGCTCGCTGTCTTTTTAGCTTGTACGGTTCTCGTCATGCGCGAGAAAAATCCGACTGAGGAATCGCAATACCTTACGCAAATTCTAAACGCCCGCGTTGATCCGGTAGTCAGTCCGAACGCGACGGTCTCAATTTTTGAGGTAAAACAAGACCGCGTGACGGTGCTTTGGACCGAGGGATTGCAAAGTTTGCCCCCTGATTACGCGGCCAAATAATCGCTCATGGGTCGTGCGCGCGCATTATTGGTTGTTGCTATCGCCTTTGCGATCACCGGTGCAACCAGCCTGTATGGCGCGGAAAACGTTTGGAGCGGGCTTGTCATCGCGGAAAACGTTGCAAAGCCGCAACCGATTCCACCGGAATTGACGCGCATCGAGGGATCACTGAAGAAATTTTTCGGCTACAATCAATTTCAGGTGATCGGTCAATCGCAAAAGGCACTCAAGACTGGGCAGGAAGATTGGCTTGCTACCAGCAAATTTTTTGGGCTGCACGTTGATGCGCAAGGTGAAACCGAGGCAGGCTACGTTTTGAACCTGAAACTTTACAAAGAGAAAGAACTCTTGCTGGAAACAGATGCCAAGCTTAGCAAGCGCAGTCCATTGGTCATCAAAGGGCCGCAAGTTGGAGGGGGACAGTTGCTGCTGGTGCTGGTTGTGCAGTAAGCGGTAGGGTTCGACCGCCGGGCGCAACCATCTTAGCATTCAGATGCAAACGCCAACCTGAGCTGTTTATTGCGACAAATGCTTGCCCATCGGGTTTTTCTCGCAGGTTTATTATCCGTTACCTTTCCTGCTATTATGTCCGCAGAAAAACCGTTCAGCTTCAACGAGACGCCGGGGAAATTGCCAAAAGAGGTCGTCCCGGTGGAGTACTCCATTCGGATAGTTCCCAACATCGACAGATTTGCTTTTACCGGAATGGAAACGATAAAGCTGAGCGTTCGCAGTCCAGTTCGCCAACTGGTACTTAACGCGCTCGAACTCGAAATCACAGAAGCATCCGTAGATGACGTCGCGCTGCCGAAATCTGCGATCAAGATCGACAAGGAAAAAGAACTGCTCACGCTGGCGTTACTGTCAGAACTTAAGCCTGGCGATCATACGCTTGCCCTGCGTTTCGAAGGCAAAATCAATGAAGCAGGGCAGGGCCTCTTCTACATGCGTTATCAAGAGCGTGGCAGCGGCGCGACCAAGCTCATGCTCGGAACTCAATTCGAAGCGACCGATGCTCGCCGATTTTTCCCCTGCTGGGACGAACCAGCTTTTCGCGCGCGATTTCAGTTGACGACCGTTGTTCCGGAAAATTGGCTGGCCATATCGAATATGCCCGTCGAGAGCGAGAAAAAAATCGCTGACGGGAAGGAGGTGCGTTTTGCCGCAACTCCGCCGATGTCGAGTTACCTGAATGTTTTCGTTGCTGGCGAGCTCGATTTGATCGAATCGCGAGGCGGTCCGACCCAGATTCGGGTAATCACGACGAAAGGCAAAGCAGAACTAGGCCGCTATGCCCTCGAAGCTACGGCGCAGATTCTGCAATATTACAACGATTATTTCGGCGTGCCGTACCCGTTGCCGAAGCTGGATCAAATCGCGCTGCCGGGCGGTTTTGGTGGCGCGATGGAAAACTGGGGCGGGATCACTTATTACGAGTCAGCGCTTTTGTTTGATCCGAAAAACTCCTCGACAGAAACGAAGCAAAACATCTACGAGGTGCTCGCGCACGAAATGGCGCACCAATGGTTCGGTGACCTCGTGACCATGGCTTGGTGGGACAATCTCTGGCTCAACGAAGGGTTCGCATCGTGGATGGGCACTAAATGCACGGCGCATTTTAATCCCCAATGGGAAGTCTGGCTGAGGCGCGAATCACCGCGGGACCCGACGCGACGCGTTGGAATTGCCAAAGAGGCGGCGATGGAAGGCGATGCAAGATCGACCACGCATCCGATTCAGCAGTTGATCGCGACGGAGGCGGAAGCTAACAGCGCTTTTGATGACATTACCTACAAGAAAGGTCAGTCGTTTCTGCGGATGTTGGAAAGTTTTCTTGGCGAAGATGTTTTCCGCGATGGAATTCGCCGGTACATCACCGCCCACAAGTACTCGAACTCGACCACCGCGGATTTGTGGAGCGCGCTTTCGGAAGCTTCAAAGAAACCGGTCGGCGAGATCGCTGCCGGCTGGACGCAGCAGACCGGATTTCCAATCGTAAAAGTTAAACGAGAGGCAGATGGAAAGGTGCGGCTCACACAGGAGCGTTTCACCGTGAACTTCAAAAACGCGCCGCCGCTGGAGTGGCAGATTCCACTTACATATACGGTGATCGGACAATCGCCTGCGACCTTGTTGATGACCAACAAAACAGACATTCTGGAGAACATTCCCGCGGATCGCGCGCTTAAATTGAATGCAAATGGTGCCGGCAATTATCGTGTCGAATACGATGCGCCATCCTGGAGTTTATTGATACAAGCTCTGCTGAAAATCGGCGTGGAGGATCGCGTGAATCTTCTGAGCGATTCGTGGGCGCTGGTCCAAGACGATCGTGCGCCCGTGTCGCTATATTTCGGATTGGTCGAGAAATTGCCCGCTTCCACGGAGCTCGCCGAACGTGGACAGATCATCAATGTGCTGGATTTCGTGAATGGGCTGCTCGTCGGCAGTCTCGAGCGGGAAAAATTTCAGCGTTACGCCCGATCACTTTTACGTCCAACCTTCGACTCGCTCGGCTGGGAATCCAAGGAAGGGGAGCCGCCGACTGCCGGAAGTTTGCGCGCGAGTTTGATTAACGTTCTGGGAGATTTAGACGATCGCGAAATTATCGCCGGCTGTCGTGAACGGTTCGCGAAATATCTGGCAAACCCGGCATCACTTGCACCCGATCTGCGACTGCCAGTTTTTGCGGTCGTCGGCCATTATGCCGACGAAAAGACTTGGACCAAACTACATGAACTCGGTCTCAAAACGACGAGCATCGAAGAAAAGCAAAATTATTACAACGCGCTTGCTTGCGCGACCGATCCGGGATTGGTGAAGAAAACTCTTGCGATTGCGAAACCGCTACGCGCCGAGTCTGTTTACGTTCTTCTCTGATGACTCACGCGCCACTCAACTAAAAACTTACGCCAAAACGAATTTGCCTCTGGCAAGCGGTCCTGAAGTGGCCAAGGTTGTCGATGAAATCCAGTTTCGCGCTGAATTCAAAAAGCGACTCGTACGTCAGTTGGCCGCGCTCGTTGCCAATGGCGGCAGATAACTTCGCCTAGAGTTGCCGCTCTGCAATTGGCGGAGGTGAAAGTGCAGCTTTACGGCGCTCGGCTTCCTCTGATTCGAGCGCCAGATTCTGCGCGGCTCGCCAGCCGACTTGAGCCTGCGCGAAAATGAAGAAAGCGAGGATGCCGAGCCAAATCGAGCGCGACGCGATCGCCCAAAGCGCAAATAGAATCGCTCCTGCGAACCCAAGTATGCTCGCACCTTTCAAACTGCGGATCGGTCCAAATTTGAGCCAGAGTAGCCCCCGCACAATTTGACCGCCATCAAGCGGATAAACAGGTATCAAATTAAAAAATAATAAAGCACCATTAATGAAGCAGATGGTCAGAACAAAATGGTAGAAATCTGGATGAAGCGTTTTCCAGTGGAGGTCTATGACCAAAAAGGAGAAGAAGGTGAACAACGGAAACAACACTACGTTGACGAGCGGGCCGGCTGCGATACTCCACAGGTAAGCGCCGGGCCGGGGTGGAGGTTTCACAAAGGCAATGCCGCCGAGCGGCCACAGCACAATCGTGTCGGCCTGCCCGCCGGTTTGCCGGCAGGCAAACGCATGACCAAATTCGTGCAGCAACACAACACCAAACAAGGCCAGATATTCGAATGCTGCCCAGATTGGATTGTGATACCGCTGCGCGAACCGTGTCACTTCAAGCGCGGCGACAATGAACCAGGGTGAAGTGCAGATAGACGCGTATTCCGGCCAAACGAAATATTGGCAAGGCCCCTTTCACTGGCGGCGAAGAATTGGCAGCTCGAACATCAACAATGGAGCGAGCATAAAGGCCGTTAATTGCTACTGCGGCAATGATCGTGATTCTCGATTAAGAACAAGAGCACGAGCTAGAATGAAAGACGCCGCGGAGGAGTAATGATCACTGATCACCAATCACTGCTCACTGGTTCGCTCCGGCGTGATCCACAAACGCATCGGGATCATGGATGATTCGACGAAGCCATGACGTCGGAAAAATTCCTGCGCGACGTTTTCGGGGCGGTCAGTCAACAGAGTTATCCGCAAGAAATTTTTCTTCTTCGCGAAATCGATGGCGTAGTTGAGAAGCTTTGCTCCGTAGCCGTGGCCCTGGTATTGCTTATGCACCACGAGGTCCTCGAGGAGCATAACGAAACCGCCTTCGGCCGTACTAATCGTAAACAGCAGATTGATCATGCCCACGATCGCGCCGTCGCGACGCAGCACGAAAACGCGCCCGCGACTGGGTTGTTCGAAAATGAGCCGCAACCCACGGAGCTGTTTGTCCTTGTCAGGTCGGAAGTCGCTTTCTTGAGCAAACAATTCGCCCAGCAACACCGACAATTCGTCCAAATCGGCTTCGGTTGCCGGTTCGATTACGATGTTTTCGCTCATCCGTTCGGTTGTTTATCCCAAAAAATCGGTGTCCTGGCAATCGGAAGATCGAGCGCCCGAGCGCGCCACGCAATTGACAATGCCGTACTCACTCCTACTGTAACCGCTCTTAAAATCGCGTCGCGATCTGTTTCGGTTTTATGAAACGCACTTACCAGCCATCCAAGCGAACGCGGAAGCGTCAGCACGGTTTTCGCGCCCGAATGCGAACCAAAGGCGGGCGCGCGATCCTGGCACGACGCCGACAGCGGGGCCGCAAGCGACTGCTTCCGAAACGCGTTGAGAGGAATTACGTTCGTCATACGCAAGCTTGATTTTCGAAATTCGAAAATTCGAGAGTGGCAATTGTTTCGGATTTCGATATTCGGATTTCGGATTTAATTCGGCACCGTTAGCTCAATTGGCAGAGCAAGTGACTCTTAACTATGCCTGCTACGAGGTAATTAGTCCGCCGCTACCGAAAAAGATGTAGTAAGTTTGCAGTCGCTTTCATCGGAAATCAGGGGCGACGCGAGTAAAAAGCTTTCCATCTCACTTCTCTGCTCGCAAGCCATACATTGCTCCAACGCCGCCTTAGGTTAAATAGCCTAGGCAAATTACCCTTGACAACCTAAGGATATTTCGTCAAAACTCGACGCCGTTAAACGGATCTGAATCAGGCGGAGGGACATTTTCCCCGCTAGGTTCTCCGCCTTTTCCGGACCCTCTAATCCTAAATTAAACGCAGCGGGGAAAGGAAGGATGAACCGTATGAATCCGCTGATTCAAATTTCAAAACGACAATTCTGCTATTCTTCATCGCGCTTGTGCTTGCTGCCGCTTTCGTCGGCAATCGACTGAATCCTGTCGCCCTTAAGTGCCTTGGCAGGGAAGAAACATATGTCAAAAGAAGCAATCTCGCGGCCGACACAAAAAGTGGAACGAGTTCGACAATCTCCTGCGGAGCGCTCGATTATTCCGACACACGAAGACTCTTTGTTCTTACGCCAGAACGATTATTGGATTATTCAGTATCATGGGCACACTGCATTCCTCAAATCCACGCGCGGTCTAGAGTGTCTCGCTGTTTTGCTTCGCAATGCAGGACACGAGTTCCATGTCAGAGAATTGCTCGCCCGCCCGCTGGACGCATCAACTCCTGCAGGAGTCGCGGTGCGTGGACTCATCACAGGCGGACTCTATGCTGGTGTCCCAGTGTTCGACGCACAGGCGAAAGCAGAATGCAAATGCCGACTCACTGAGCTGCGGCAAGACTTAAACGAAGCGGTGCGACTTAACGATCTGCAGCGGAAGACCGAGGTACAAAATGAGGTACAAGCGATCGCTGACTATCTCGCATCCGCCGTCGGACTTGGGGGCAGGGACCGTAAGAGTTCCTCGGATGCTGAACGAGCGCGCTCTGCCGTGACAAAATGTATTAAGAAAGCCATTCAAAAAATCGGCGACGCAATACCGGCCTTGTATTACCACTTAGCTGCTAGAATCAAAACTGGATACTTCTGCTCTTACAATCCACACCCGAATCGCCCCGTCGTGTGGAAGTTCTAATTCCCTCGCGTCATCGGCCTTTGTGACGCGAAAATTCACAGTGTGACGCGGAAAGTCACGTCTTATTTGAGAGAGAGTAATCGATAAGTTTTTAACCTTGTGGAAACGGAACGCTCTACTAAACCCTCCCCTGCCCGCGTGGAAAAGGAGCGCGTGCAGTTTAGGCAGCTCCTAGCGGAAAACCCCAACTACTTCGGAAACCTGCCGAATAGTCCATTCCAGCCGGTAAAGAAGATTACGTTAAACACCACATACGAAGAGATTACGTGCGTCGGCTACAATCTCGACAGAAGCCAGCTTGAGGCCACCGTCCACATCAAGCGGCCTACCGGCTATGGTGGTGATCTGTGTAGCAATGGAACTGTCGAATACGTGCGATTCTTCCTGGACTATGGTGCTGGCTGGGAGGACCAGGGGGTTGTTGGCTTTAACGTCCATGACATCCCGAACTCCCGCGATTGCCACAAAGACCTGACAAAGCCGCTCAGCTATATCGCCACACTGAAAATCGATCCCAAGAGACGGGTCTGCAGGATCCCAGTACTACCCAAGGTCAGAGCGATCCTGTCCTGGCAGGCAATTCCCACCTTGGGAAACCCAAACTATCCGCCGATCTGGGGAAACGTGTTCGAGGACCACATCCAGATCCGGCCATGGTGGAGGAACTTCGCAGCTGCGATTGACCTGATTGCCGCAGCAACCAAGGAGAAGCTCGACATCCCCGAGATATACGAGGAATTGGTCGAGATTCCGATTCCGTTGCCTGATCCGCCAGATCCGCCGATCTCGGAATTGGCGAAGCTCTACGCGCCTAAGGGCGCTAAGGCGAAAGCGCCGCTTACAGTAGAGCCGCACCGCTTCGGTCTCTCGGACATCCAAGCGGCAACGGACGGCGTGGCCGTCAGCCAAGACATCCTTGTTGCCAAAGCCTCGGAGTGGAAGCTCGCCGGGCTCGACCTCTCGGCTGCTATCACCGCCCTCGACGACACCAAAGCCAACACCACTTACGAGGAGCTAGAGTGCCTGGGCTTGGACAATAACACAGAGACGCTCGCAGCCACTCTTCGCATTAAGCTCTCGAGTGGATACTCTGGACGCCCCTGCGACAAAGGCAGCTTTGAATATGTGGCCTTCTGGGCTGACTGGGAGGATACCTGCGAGTACGAGTACCTTGGCACGGTCAAGATCAATGTGCACGATTACAGCCCGCTTCCAAAAGGTGGGCTCTCGTATACGGCGCTTCTCAAGGTCGATTTGGACCATCATCGCCGCACCTGTAAGGAGCCAAAGATCGGACGCGTAAGGGCCGTGCTGTCGTGGAACTCACCGCCGTCAACCACCGATCAAGACCATCTTAACTACTGGGGCAACCGGATCGACGCACATGTCGTGATTAACCCGACTGGATCCGGCGTATCGAGTCATGCCGAGCTGCGGTCAATCGGCGGAATTGCCGTTCCGCACATCGACCCGGTAACCGGCCTTACCGATGCGACCGCGGTATTTCACTTCAATTGGTTGCCGCCAGATCCGGCCGGTCGCCCTTGCCCGTTTGCGCGGTGGGTCGTCATCACAGGACCCACAGTACCGCTAATGCGGTATGGCATCACGGTCGAGAATCTCACGACCCCGGCCCCCCCAGTACCCGTCGCCAACACTTTCAAAGTGCTAGATAGTTCTGGGACGATCGAGACGACTCAGATAGCGAGCTTGAGTCCAATCCATAGCTATGCATATCTGAACACGACCCTGAATCCAGAGCTCATCCTAGCGCGCTGGTTCACCTCGGGCGATGACAAATGGCGGATTTCGCTTCAGCTCTACGATCCGTTCGAAAACCCCATCGGAGCGCCCGTCACTCACGTGATTCAGCTCAAAAACACGGGGGTGAAGGACTGCAGAATTCACATCGATCCAGCGTCGGGCGGGGATTGCAACACCTTCCATGTGGGCGACGTGATCGACGGACACTTCGTCGCAATTGACCCTTACCTCAGCGGCTATTCACTGCACACCGAACCATTCGCTGCGCCAGTAGGGCAGCTTACGCCTACGTCTGGAGCCGTCTCGACGCCCTTCGCAGGTCTGGATCCGGCGCCACCGCCAGGGGGTTTGGCTTGGCATCTGGACACGAAGAAGATGAAGCCGTGCGGGTACATAGTGCGCCTCGAAGCGTCCGATCGCGCGATCATCGACAGCCAGTGGGTCGGCCATTCTGCCGCTGCCCCCGTGGGCTGGTGTTTGGAACCGAAAGCGTGACCGGCGAACCCGTTTTAGCCTGAAGAAAATAAATCCCAACCAAACAGGAGGACTGGATGGCAACAGTTCCTAGCTCGCAAGCCTCAAGAGAAATGCCCACGGAACATAGCCAACCCGCAGCGGCTCCAGCTCAGCTGACCGTAAATCCCGCAACGAACGACCTGACCCTCAACCCAGGGGACACGCGAAACGGTCTCCGTAACAGTCCCAAAAGGTCAGAAGTTCAACAACGTTAATCTCGTTGCCTCAGTGACGATCGTTCCATTTGTCGATTCCGTCGATCCTCCTGGAGGCTACGGCCAATCGCGAAATCTTCAGAACGCAAAAAGGCTGAAATTACCGACGGAAGGCTGGGGCTAGGCCAAGCCGATTTGACTCCTACCGCTTGACCGTATCTTCTTCGCTTAAATCAGCACATCTTAAATATCCCACGCATTATGATCCAATCTTCACGTCTTCCTCCGCTTCTCCTTTCCGCTTTGTTCGCACTTGCCTTAGTGGCGGAGCCGCTCTTACCGGGCAGCTTGCGGGCGTCAGAGGAGAAAAAGATTGAGTTCCCCGCTGCCAGCCAGCACTCGGTGGTAAAACAGCGTGTCGGGTTGACGGATGTCGAGATAGATTATTCGCGCCCAAACAAGAACGACCGCGAGATCTTCGGTGGCCTGGTGCCTTACGGTAAGCTTTGGCGCACGGGCGCCAACGCGGTCACAAAAATTAAGTTTAGCAAACCGGTAACGCTCGGCGGCAAAGAGATCCCGGCCGGTGAGTACGCACTCTTCACGATCCCGACAGCGGACGAGTGGACGATCATTGTTTCGAAGGATGCGAAGGTGCAGAGCGCGGCCGACTATAAGCAGGAGAACGATGCCGCACGTCTCACGGCGAAGCCGGAACCCGTTCCGGTCACAATCGAGACGTTCACCATCGAGCTAGCTGATGTGAAAGGCGCGTCCGCAATGCTCAATTTTCTTTGGGATAGAACGCGCGTTCCGGTGAAGCTGACCACGGGCGATGTCGAGCAGGTCAGCAAGCAACTCGATGCAGTCGTTAGCTCAGCGACTCCGCTCGATCCGCGCACAGCTTATCAGGCTGCAACCTTCTACTACGACAACAACAGAGACATGAACCAGGCAGCGAAATGGATTGATCAGGCGCTGGAGAAGAACCCGGACGCCTACTTTATGCACTAC
>WNGL01017725.1_pt1 | contig 13609 bp, 15 predicted proteins | sample 5400591 | NCBI WGS metagenome assembly WNGL01 (sample SAMN13153377, study PRJNA577476) | soil metagenome | isolation source: 80 cm soil or saprolite under Garry oak tree replicate 1 | place: USA:California | collected 2016-06-15
GGCGCTCTACTGATCGTGAACGACCGTGTAGACGTGGCGCTGGCAGTCGAGGCCGACGGCGCTCATGTTGGCCAGGATGATATGCCTGCCGGTCTGGCGAGGCGACTGCTAGGACCTAAGCGCATCCTGGGTGTTTCAGTGGCTAATATAGAAGAGGCTGACGAGGCCGTTGCAGGCGGCGCGGACTACCTGGGCGTTGGTCCCATCTTCCCTTCTCCTGGCAAGGCTGATGCGGGACCAGCTACGGGTGTACATCTGCTGACCGAGTTAGCGAAGCGTTACACTATACCACTTATTGCTATCGGGGGCATCACCGCTGAGAATGCCGTGGAGGTTATGCGAGCCGGCGCTGCTGGCGTAGCAGTGATAACTGCGGTAGTTTACGCTGAGGATATTACTGCTGCCTCGCGCCTGTTGCGCAGTGCTGTTGAAAGAGGATCTGAGAGTTAGCCTGCCGGCCGCATTAGCCTGGCTGTTGAAAAGAGGGTGCTATGACCACTGTGGGAGAACTTGGCGAGTTCGGGCTGATCGCGCGTATCGGGCTGATCGCGCGTATTACTGCTGGCTTACCTCTATTTCCTGATGTCATTGTAGGGGTCGGAGATGACGCGGCTATTCTCGACATAGGCGGCGAAGAGGTATTGGTGGCGACATGTGATGCGCAGGTTGAAGATACTCACTTCCGGCTGCGCCGAGGGAGTTCACATGATATAGGGCGGCGAGCGCTGGCGGTGAATTTGAGCGATATTGCGGCAATGGGAGCCAGGCCGCGCTTCGCCCTGATTTCTCTGCTGGTACCACCCACGATGGATGTAGCCATCCTTGACGGCATCTACGCGGGATTGCGAGAAGAGGCCGCTCAATTTGACGTGGCGCTTGTTGGCGGGAACATTGCACGTAATGCAGAGAGGCTAATCATCGATATCACGCTCCTGGGAACAGGCACGCGGAACAAACTACTGCGACGTGACACTGCTAAAGCAGGAGAAGCTGTCATGGTGACGGGGAGCCTGGGCTCGGCGGCTGCCGGATTGCTTGTATCAGAGGATGAGCAACTCGCTGCAAAGGTAGCTCCAGAGGAGCTGGCCGGAGTGCTGGCTGCGCTGAGCACACCCACACCACGGGTAGCAGCAGGCCAATGGCTCGCTCAGCATGGTGTGACTACGGGTATTGACGTGAGCGATGGACTGGCCGCCGATATATCCCATATCTGTGAGGCTAGCGTGGTTGGCGTGCAGATTGAAGCCGAAGCGCTCCCCATCCGGCCAGAGGTGGTCAGGATTGCCGCTCTTGCAGGGCGGGAGCCGCAAGACCTGGCACTGTTTGGAGGTGAAGACTACGAATTAGTCTTCACTGTACCTGCAGATCATGCTGAAATGCTTGCTCGTGAGCTATTTGTCGCAACAGGAGTCAGTGCAACTGCTATCGGCACAATTTGCGAGGGGTCAGCTATGACGCTTTTGCGCGAGGGGAAGTCGTCTTCACTACGCCCCGGGGGGTGGGACCACCTGCGCCTGCAAGACTCAAGTGGCGGATGACATTGAAAGTGGAGTCCAGGGTGGCGACCAGAGGGGAGACAACGATGAGATGGCGATGAATCGGCCCAGGAAGCTGGGCAAGGACTGCCTTCATCGTTCCCCGAACGCGGCTGCCATTGCCCCTACTATGTTTACGCACGCGTCGGCTGGTAAAGCCGGTCCTTGGTGGCATTCAGCCAATGGCTGCTGTTGCCAGGGCGTAGATGTGTTCTCGTTGTTGTGGGTGCTGTGTCCCTCCCCGCCGCATGTGTTTGAAAGCTCGGATCTCACGAAAGCCATACGCTTGTACCAGCGCTAGCGCCCGGTGATTGCTGGTAGGAACACGAATTCGTGGTGGGTGTTGGAAAGCAAGGGTGAGAGCGCGTGCCAATAGCGCTTCCGCCTCTTCGTGAGATTGTGCAATCCAGGGGCCAAGCGCATCTGCTTGTCCTACAATACACCCGGTGAGGTGCCCCTGTGGATTGCGGGATACAAAGCAGCGTTCAGGATAGCTTGCCAGGTAGATTGAGAACACGTTGGAACGATTGGCTCCAAATTGCGGCGCATCCAATGCAGTCAGCTCTGCCAGGTCTTTGCTTTGGAGGGGCTCAATGGCTATGGAGTATAGTGCAAGAGGTACGCGAGATCCTTCCCCTTCGTTGCTCTCAGGGCTTCGGCTCATGCGCTCAGGATGACAGTGATGGGGCTCAATGGCTATGGAGCCTGGTGCATGGGGGACTGATCCTGTCAGCTGGAAAGCGAGAGTGGTATCGTCAACTTGAAAGCCGAGTTTGGTATACAAAGGGGCTCCCGCAGGTGATGCTTCCAGGAGTGCGATAGGACACTGCTGTCTGGAGAGCCATGCGAGCAGATGTTCTGTCAACGCTCGCCCTATCCCGCGCCTTTGCAGGTCTGGCAGAATAGCAATCAGGCCAAGATAGGAGAAGGGACCATAATTCACGACGCCTCCGGCGCCTACAGGCCTCCCATCCAGGAGAGCGATAAACCACCCATCGGGCTGTAAAGCAAGATACTGGGTGAGCTCCTCTTGAAAGCTCCCGGGAGAAGCGTAGGCGGCTATCAGAATGGAGTCAACCATGGTCATATCAGTTGGGGTCATTTGTCGTAGAGAAATAGTCATGAAGGATGGTTCTCGCTTTCGTCAAAAGGAGTGAGTAAAGTACCTATGGAAACATGCATAAAAAGCTGGCACTCAGGCGAGTGCCAGCTTTTTATGCATGTTTCTTTTCTACCTTGTCCTTGCCAACTGCTGTTTGGGCGGCATATGGATCGGACGGCCTTCCACGGCCAGGATGGCTTCGCGCAGACCTTCGCTGAGCGTTGGGTGCGGGTGGATGGTCTCGATGATTTCTTCGGCTGTGAGTTCGCCGCGCATGGCTACTGAATATTCGCTGATCAGGTTGGTGGCGTCGGGGCCGATGATATGGGCGCCCAGGATTTCATCGTACTTGCCCAGGATGACCTTGGTGAAGCCCTCCGTTTGAGCCATGGCCACTGCTTTACCGATGGCTGACCAGGGGAAGCGGTCGACTCGCGCCTCGGGGTATTTTTCTTTGGCCTGTGCCTCGGTCAGGCCGACAAAGGCGACTTCGGGGAAGGTATAGATGGGGTTCGGAATGACATCGTAGTTCATTACTGTACTGTGACCCATGGCATTATCCGAAGCAACTTCGCCCTCCATCGAGGCGACATGGGCCAGCCCGGCTCCGTGTACGAGATCACCGATGGCGTAGATACCAGGAAGATTGGTCTCCATCTTTTCATTGACGCGCACACGTCCGCGGTCGTTATCCAGTCCTTGCTCCATCAACTGCTCGAGGCCGCTGGTGTTGGCCCGGCGGCTGACGGCCATCAAGACATACTCGCTGTTGAAGGTCTGTTCGCCTTTGTCTGTCTCGGCGGTGACCTTTTTCATATCACCGTCGTCGGCGATAGACTGGACTTTTGCTCCCGTGACGATGTTGATACCACGTTTGGTGAGGATGCGCACAAGGAGCTTGCGTACCTCTTCATCGAGCGGGGCCAGGATGGTGGGCAGCATCTCAAGAACGGTCACTTTTGTGCCGAGCCCATCGAACATACAGGCCAGTTCCATGCCGATCACGCCGCCACCCACGCAAATAAGGCTTTCTGGCGTCTTGGGTAGGTTCCAGCACGTGTCGCTGTTCATCACATTTTTCCCATCGATGCCAGGAAATGGCGGCAAGAGCGGTACCGAGCCCGTGGCAAGAATAATCTTGTCGGCGCTAAATTGCTGTTGTGATGCGCCATTTTTGCTGACGGTAATGTTATGTGAGGCATCTACCGTGCCCAGGCCGTCATACACATCCACGTTGTTGCCTTTCATGAGCGTGCCAACGCCGCTGGTCATGCGTTTGACCACTTTGTCCTTGAAGGCCACGGCCTGTCGCATGTCAAAGGTGGGGGGTTGAGGCAGATGGATGCCCAGCTCGTCCAGCGATGACATGCTGTGCATCACATCAGCGATGTGCAACATAGCCTTCGAGGGGATACAGCCCACGTTGAGACAGGTGCCCCCAAGATACTGCTTCTCGATGATGGCAGTTTTGGCACCAAGCTGGGCGGCGCGGATGGCGGCGACGTAGCCACCTGGGCCCGCGCCAATAATTGCTACATCATAATTTGTACTTGCCATTTAATTCTCTCCTGCGATCTAAAAATACGCCTTTAAGGCTGCGCGCTTGTGCATTAGCATCAATCCCTCAGCAAAATACTCCAGCACGGACATTTTCAACTATTCCTTCTGGTTGCTGTTTTGTTCGTAGTCAGTATAGCACGTTTCAGCGCGTTTCTGCTTTAAGGTGAATGGCCTTTTTGGACTAATTTGGGTTACTGAAGAGATAAAAATGTAACCTGGAACGTATGTATAAATATAAAGGGGAAATTATTAATTCCCCTCTTAATAAATTTTTCTTACTCTATGAATAACTTTTGAACATCTGGCATGCAGTGTATATAAGGGTGGGGTGCTTGATGTATGGGTGGCAAGGGTCGGAAACAAAACAATACTTTATTGAATAGGAGCAATACTTTATGGCAACAACCGGAGAATTGCGAGCAATCGTTCAAGAACTGCATCTGGTTGATATAGGAGATGCAGCCAGTTACCTGGGAGAAGAGGTTTTAGTGGTGGAGGAATTACCCGTTCCGGTACAACCTGTGCTTGTACCTGTCAGTGATAATACTCATCTCGCTACTTGTGATTGTCTCTCTTGCCAGGTGGTTCACGCCTGAAAGGTTTTTCGGAGTGAATTACCTGTTCCACCTAAAAAGATGGCACCCGCGAAGGGTGCCATTTTAACTGCTCAAATACATTTAAAAAATGATTGTTTGCCGCCTGCGGCGGCGAGGGAGGAGAAAGAGAATCTGGGGCCCCTTCACACTGTCCCCCAGACAGCGTTCCCCAGACCCCGGCAGGAGGACTTCGTCCCCCTGCACCCCCTGCTCTAATACCTGGCTTCTGTTAGGATCTTGATGCGTTTCTCCACGTTGGGTATACCGGACATTTTGATCTGCTTGACTATTGCTTTGACGTCGTAGACGACGCGCCGGATTTCGGCCTCCCAGCTATGATCTTGCCAGGTCAATATGCCATAGGCGGCACGCAGGTCCTCGTCTCGTGGAAGTCCGCAGCTTGCAACGTCCGCCAGAAGGAGGTGCCGCCAGCGCCGGGTATAGGCAATGTGTAAGTGACCGAAGGCTAAGGCGCCCACCGAAGGCTCAAGGCCGCCTAGCAGGTGCTCCAGGTCACTATCAGGAGCGTTAGGGAAAATGGCGTCTTCCAGGTTAAGCGGATTGGCGTGTACGATGAGGAGATCGCTGCCGGCTGGGTTAGGGATGCCATGTGAGAATGGCAAAGACGCCAGGTAGTCGATGCCTGCCTGTCCGATCTGCTCTCTTGTCCAGCCAACGGTGGTGCGCTTTTTGGCGCCTTTTTCTGGCGCTCCATTAACCACCTCCGCGTCAACATTACCCTGGATGACAGGGCAGCCCAGTTTTTGCACTGTTTCCAGGACTTGCCGTGGACAGGGCCCATTCAGACAAAGGTCGCCTGCGATGACAAGATGGTCTATTCCTGACTGAAGTGAGAGGTCTTCCAGCACAGCTTCAAGTGCCACCTGATTCCCGTGAATGTCGGATATAACAGCAACGCGCATTTGATGTCCTTAAAAAAAGATGATGTGTAAACGCTTTCTGTCTTCGTTCCGTGATTACCTTATAAAGACATGAAAGAGGAACCCTCTACCTATGGAAATTATAACGGCTCTCACCTTTGGTTTCAACAGAGAATGATTAGAAAAGTCGGAGTGATCTCAGATACGCATATTCCTCACTTTAAGAAATTGCGCCCGTAGTGGCAGTGCAAGGGAATGTGGAGTTTGATGAGGTTGTACTGAAGTTGCCGATCAAGCGCGAGGTGGTTGTTGGGCAGTGTCGAATTGGTATTGTGCATATTCTGGGGGATTCGCATAATCGTGTGCAGGTGGCGCGTCAAGAATTTCCGAGTGCTCGCGTGGTCGTCTATGGACATAGCCATATCCCCGATAACCAGGAACATGATGGACAGTTGTTGTTTAATCCGGGGAGCGCGACAGACCGTCGTCGGCAGCCCAGGTGCAGCATCGGGTTGTTGTATGTGGATGATGAGGGGAAGAGTGTAATGGGAGAGATTATTTGGCTGTAAGCTATCCTTTTGAATCCAGTAGAGCCACAGAATCTCACTATATGCATCTGGTACGATATTATCACTCTCTTGTATTGATACATCGGGATCAGGCTCATGCAAATTGCCTTTGATGCCTGATATATAACATAATCCCAAAAGGAGGTAATCTTAATGTAAGATCAACGAATAGACCGCGTATTACGTTTCATAATACTTCGGCATGATTCAATAAAGCAGCAATTTCGCTTGACAGTTTCTGCGTAATCCGAGTGTAAACTGTCAAGTCCATTTGAACCTTGGCTAAGAGATTAAACTCTTTTTAGTGAGCATAAATAAAGAAAAGTGATATAATGTACCAAATGCCTGTTGAGGAAATAAATTTCAACCAATATTTTGATTGTATGCTCTTAAGCTGCGATCGGTTGGCTATATGCAGTACAAACAGTAGTGCTACAGGCACAATTACAACAATTATTAAGATTGCGGCATCCGCAAGATAAACTAACTTCGATCCTACCTGTTCAGCCGCAGTAAATTCTAAAACGAAAATACCAGTCATCACGGAAGTAAATAAATCTCGCCATCTCAGGTACAAATTGAGGTCATCTTCCCATAGCTCTTGGATTTTGTTATTTGTCAAATAAGGGTTAAAAAGTTTGGCAACTGCCAGGTCGTGTGCTTTTCTATGGAGTACCGTGGAGAAGAGGATAGTAAAAATGAGACCGCCAATCACTGGCAAACCTTGGAGGATTACTTGCTGCGCAGTCTCGAAAATCCGTTCCATAAGTTTAGGCTCTCTCAAGAAGTAAACTGACTACATGCTCATGCCATGGCATTTGACCAGAAATACAGTGTCGAAATATACATTTCACTTTTACTTCGGTTGGACCCGCAGGAGGTGGATCAACTCGTCTGACGTAGAATGTTAGCGTAGTCGGGCCAGTACAATCAAGTGTATAAGATACCTGTTTAGAGCCTTTGCTAAAGCTCGGGTTATGCTCGTTTGAAGCGAATTCTGCACGTCCCCCATTGCCTAGCTCTCTCACCTCAAATTCACACTCATGCTCGGGATCAATACCCATTTGTTTTTTCAGGCCTTTAACATAGAAGATTATTTCTTGATGGCCACTGCCTAGCTTGCAATCGGCAGGTTTATACTCCACACGTTTTAATTCAAAAAACAAACAGCCTGTTGTATCACCTTTTACATCACAAGGGCTTTTGGTAAACCATGACAAGAAAGGCATTTTTTAGCCTCCTTGAGAGTATATTTTTAGATAGAGGCATTTCATTCAATTGATAATGAATTTCCTCTAAATGCTCTATCAACAAGCATGAATAGGCTCCTAATCCAATGAGATTCTTCTTGAGGATAAGTATCGACAGAAAATCCTATCTGCTTTGCCATAATATTCACGTGAAGTGTATGTACACGTAAGGAAGGAGCCTTTATATCAACTATTGCTGATAAACTTAGGAGTTTCGTGGAAGGACCTAGATTTGTTAGAGGATTTAGTTCTTTTGGTTGATCAAAAATTTGAACACTTTGGTAACCGTCAATGTCCTCATATACCTTAATGGCTTGAACAACAAGAACTCTGTGCTGCTGGAAAAACTTGCTTAAGCTGTCAGGTTCCACGGGTTCACAAATATTTTGAATAAACGATTGCACACTTGTAAGTGCATCCTCCTCATTTGCTACCAAAGTGAACATCGTTCCTTGATCTCCCTGTTCAACACGTAGATAACAAGGTGCAGCTTTCGCTACCATCTTTAGGGGCTCCCATTCCTCGCGCATCGCATAAACCCGGCTCTGAACATCATCATCATGATAGACTTGTGTGATATCCCATATCTTCCATGTAAACTCGTCGAACTGCACAATATCCTTAGCCAATCCCTTCCAAAAATTCATAAGTTCACCGATATTAATTGACTCGGGTCTATGCAGTCTAGAGGAGAGAAACAACATGGAAGTCTCCTTTGCAAGGCATGATAAAGAACGATGCATGTCTTTTACCTAAGGTACATCTATAACACGACTTGCTCATAAAGCCCTTCTTAAAGAAGTATAAAAAAACAGGCCATGAAATCCTGCTAATTCGCTCCCTACATGCCTAATAAGACGAAGAAGTCACATCAAATATTTGCTTGTACACCAAAATACTAAAGAGGTTGTAAACAGTACTTCTCCTTTCAGACTTACATTTCAATCTAAGAATAGATATTAATAACAGTATACATGAATATGTACAAAAATTGCAATAGATATAAGACTTTTTTACTTTGATAGAATTTTGACTAATAAAATTCCAAAGGGCTTTTAGGGATGGAATAAACTTTCTAATAAAGTATATTATTCACATGGCTTCTTGTCTTGTACCACAAGAACTTAGTCTAGTCTCTACTATTCCAAAGAAAAAGAAAAGCCTGCAAGCCATGTATTCCTAAGTTCGAACATAAGTATGTCCAGCTCCTCTATACTAAACCCTCTTCATACTAAAATAACGTTTTTCCATGACCAGAATAAAATATATTTTTCATGGATTTGAAGTTTGGTAGTCTTCTGCTATTGTGTTGATGCCATAGCCGATGCCCACCAGAAGTGTAAATGCTATCATAAGAGTGGCACTCCCTCACATTTCTAGAACCAAGGTGTATGAACCTGAGAGACAACGAGAGTTGACAGAAAAACGCCGGCACGCTTGCAAAGAGAGGATACCATCAGTCAGTATACGCGAAAAGCACAACCAATGCAACAAACAAGCGGTTCTGATGACGAAGGAGAGGCTATGCACGATACAGAACCCTCTGCCGTGATAAATCGAACTTGGCTCTGCTGTCAAGTATAACAGGTACTGGACAATCCTTGCCTCTCCATGAATAAAACAGTAATATAGCGTATGATAGAGCAGTACAGGAGAACGCAGCCAACTGGAGGCTCTGCAAAGGTTCTTCGAAAGAGAGGGGTACCAGGTTATGCAAACGCTTATCACTGTCGGCATTATTGTACTCGTTTTTGCTCTCATTACGGCATTACTTATTCCTGTGATGAAGAAGATGACCCGGGACGCACGGTGGGAGTAAGAGTTACGCCGGGATGGCGTAACTGTACAAGGCCATATTATCTCTCGTCATGAGTTTCAAGATCGAGGCACGCATGCCTTCTACCTGAAGTACAAGTATGCCTTCGGCGGAGTCTCCTACGAACATCAGAACGAGATACAGCAAAGCGACTACGAGGCTCATCCTGAAGGAGTCGAAGTCAGTGTAATTTGCCTTCCTCCACATCCAAAAACTGCTCATCTGCTTATAAATGGGCGTCTGGATGGAAGATTCCCTTACTGAAAGTGAGTTGAAAACATTATGGATACTCATGCCAACCTGTTCCATGTCAATTCTACTGACTTTGAGGAGAAGGTGGTCAAGTCGGCTATTCCGGTGATCGTTGATTTCTGGGCCGCCTGGTGCGGTCCTTGCCGCGCAATCGCTCCCGTTTACGAGCGATTGAGTGAGGAGTACAAGGGACGACTGGCCTTCGCTAAGATGGATATTGATGCAGGTGAGGAGAATAACCGCTTAGCTGCTGGGCTCGGTATTCGGACTATTCCTACATTGATGATCTTCAAAGATGGTCAGCTCATTGGCCGACTGACGGGCCCTCATCCCAATCGCTTAAAAAACTACATCGACAGTGTTCTGAATAATAACGGCATAGCCGTGGGATAATGATGAGGCAAAGAGCGTGCATGGGGAGATTATATGGCTGGAGAAGTCTCGTCTTCCATAACAAATTCCTCGAGAAGTTCCCCAAAGTCAATTTTCTGGATGCCGTCTGTTATTCGCTGAGATGGCGCCTCTTCTATGAGCATTCCCATCTGTGCATCGTCCCAGGTGGTGCGCTCATCTGTGATACTGCCGTCGAGTGATGCTCCACGGAGGTCGGCCCCTGTAAAAATGGTTCCGCGCAGGTCGGCACCCTCAAAGTGTGCGTAGCGCAGGTCAGCACCTATGAAGTAGGCGTAGCGCAGGTCGGCGCCTTCAAAATGGGCGTCTTTGAGTTGTGATTTGAGGAAAAACGTTCCTCGTCCGTCTGCTTTGATGAAATGGGCGCCGGCCAGGTTCTTTTCACTTAAATCCCGGTCACGCAGGTCGCATTCATCGAAAATATACCAATCGATATGTATCATATCCATGCTGTTTGACCCTTCTATGCAACCACAGCAATCTATACATAGAAATTAACGCTACTTCGAGCTAATGATAGCAGCTTTTCTATATAAATAGCATGAAAATGGTACTTCTTGGTTTTGCCTCCACGTTTCATTAACGCTATGCACAAGTTTTTTGTGCTGCCTGCGGCGAGAGAGGGGGAGGGAAGTAAGCTGGGGGCACCCCAGACCCCGGCAGGAGGACTGCGTCCCCCTGCACCCCCTGCTCAACGGTTAGCGCTACGTTTACACAAATTTCACAAGGGACCGGTCAATGCTTTCTAAGGTGGGGCGACCTGAAAGGGCCATGGCCAGTTCGAACTCGGCCCGCAGCAGCTCCAGCACATGGCGCACGCCTTCTGCTCCATTGACGGCCAGTCCCCAGAGAATTGGCCGGCCGACCAGGACTGCTCGTGCGCCCAGGGCCAGGGCCTTTAGTACGTCTGTCCCGCGGCGTATGCCGCCATCAACGTAAACCTCGCAGCGTCCGGCAACGGCCTCGACGATTTCAGGAAGAGCTTCGATACCCGTCAGGGTAGTATCGAGTTGTCGGCCTCCGTGGTTGGAGACGATGATACCGGATACACCCCGATCCAGTGCTATTTGCGCATCCTCCGCCGTCAGGATACCCTTAACCAGGATAGGCAGGGATGTTATCGTTCGTAACCAATCCAGGCTGTCCCAGGTGAGATTATAAGGAACGGCGATATAGTCGTCTAAATCTATGCCTGCAAAGTTCGCCAGCTGTAAATGGGGGGGCAGAACGAAGTTATTGCGAATATCTCTTTCTCGATTTCCGAGGCGAGGAAGATCTGCTGTGAGGACAATGGCCCGGTACCCGGCAGCTTCAGCCCGTCGTATCACCATTTCCGAAAGCTCGGGTGTCCGGTAGGTGTAGAGCTGGAACCAGAGCGGGCCGCTCGCCGCGTTGGCGATTTCCTCAACGCTGCGGGTTGCAAACGTACTGGCCGTCATCAGGGTGCGTGCCATGCCAACTCCCTGAGCGGTTGCACATTCGCCCTCAGGATGTGCCATGCACTGGTAGGCCGTTGGCGCCACGATAACAGGCATGCTCACCGGTGTGCCAAGGACAGTGGTGCTCAGTTCGAGGTTACTCACATCGACGAGCATGCGCGGACGAAGGCGGATGCGCTCGAATGCTGTGCGGTTGGCCCGCAGGGTTACCTCGTCGTCGCTGCCGCCCTGGTAGAAGTCCCAGGCGGTAGGGTCCATTCGAGTTTGAGCAAGTATTTCGTAATCGTTGAGGTTGATTGGTTCCATAAAGCTTTCCTCTTGGTGCAGCTACTGGTTTGTCCATCATCATTTGGTAGGTGGTGGTCTGGTTACCTGTCCCCAAACAGGATGCTACATTTAACACTTACAAGCTAGCTTGTCGCAGAGGAGTTTGACCTATCGACCTTCTTGACAGCGATTGCAAGCCTGAACTGGTCACCCAGCGCTTCAACATAGCGTTGCAGCGTTTTTAACGTGTAGGATTCGTATCCGCGTTTTTCAATACGCGCTACCTGTGCTTGAGAAACGCCTAGCCGCCTGGCGACTTCCTGTTGAGTGAGCCCGGCGGCCTGGCGGGCCTCCACCAGTTGCAGCCAGAGTTCTTTCTTACTTGACTCCGCCTCGTAGATTGCTCGAAATTCAGGATCAGCTAGAGCACGAGCTTTGTCCTCTTCAAACAACCTTCGGCCATCTTGTTGTGTGTATTTCTCTTCTGCCATAGGCTAAGCTTCTCAAGAAATCTTGTACTGGAACGTGACTGCTCTCATCGACATAATACTCAATCGTCCACTCTTCTTTCATCTTATTATACGTATTTTAGTATATTGGAAAGGGATAGTCAATGAAGAAATCTCTTTCATCTTCCTTACTCCCTTCCCTTCTTACGCGGCAAGAAGTACTCTTGACCACCCAGGTATGGGCGTAGAGCGGCTGGAATCTTCACGCTGCCATCGGCCTGCTGGTGAACTTCCATCAAGGGCAACATGATACGCGGCGAAGCAAGGGCAGTGTTGTTGAGCGTGTGAACAAATTTCACCTTGCCTTCTTCGTCGCGGTAGCGTATATTGACACGGCGGGCCTGCCAATCGTGAAAGTACGAGCAGGAATGTGTCTCACGGTATCTATTTTCGCTTGGCAGCCAGCATTCCAGGTCGTACATGCCCACCTTGCCATCGCCCATATCTCCTGTGCAGACATTGACCACACGATAGGACAACTCCAGGGCCTGCACCAGCTCTTCCGAATTTGCTATCAGCGCTTCGTGCCAGCGCACCGATTCTGCATGGTCGGCCTGGCAGATGATGTACTGCTCTACCTTATTGAACTGGTGAACACGAAACAGGCCGCGTGTATCCTTACCGTAGGTGCCAGCCTCGCGGCGGAAGCAGGGGCAGAAGGCAACAAAGAGCATGGGCATGTCCAGGCCTTGCAGTATTTCATCCTTGAACATGCCGGTGATCGAGACTTCGCCGGTGCCGACGAGGAAGGTGTCATCGTTCTCGATGGCGTAGACCTGGTCGCGTCCTTTGGGGAACTGCCCGTTACCGATAAAACAGAATTCACGCGCCATGGCTGGCACAATAAGCGGGGTAAACCCCTTCTGGACCATGCGATCTAAGGCAAAATTCATCAGGGCCAGTTCAAGCCGCGCAGCGTCGTTCTTGAGGATATAGCTGCGTGCCCCTGCGATCTTGACGCCGCGCTCGATATCCACCATGTCGAGTTCTTGCATGAGCGCGTAGTGGTCGCGCGGCTCAAAGTCGAACGTTGGAATCTCGCCCCAGTACCTGATGGGCACGTTGTCGTTTTCGTCCTTGCCGATGGGTGCGCTCGGATCAGGGATGTTGGGTACGAGGTAGAGCAACTGTTGACGTTCCTCTAAAAGTGCGTTTAGCTGCGGCTCCATGCTTTTGATCTGCTCTGCCAGTTGTTTGCCCTCAGCAATGAGAGCGTTGCGGAGGTCTTTGTCATTACCGGCCTTTTGAATGCTTTTCGAGAGCAGGTTCTGCCTGGCGCGCATTTCTTCCACCTGGCGCTGTAAGGTGGTGACTTGCCGGTCAACTTCCAGCAGGTAGTTGATGTCGATTGGGTTGTTTTTGACTCGTGCTGCTTCTTTGACTGCGTCTGGGTTGCTACGAATAAATGCGAGATCTAACATA
>WNGL01007652.1_pt1 | contig 13608 bp, 7 predicted proteins | sample 5400591 | NCBI WGS metagenome assembly WNGL01 (sample SAMN13153377, study PRJNA577476) | soil metagenome | isolation source: 80 cm soil or saprolite under Garry oak tree replicate 1 | place: USA:California | collected 2016-06-15
GTTGGAAACTGCGCCAGCTCTCTTGTCCAGGGAATCAATTTTTATGACGGCTCCTCCGCCAACGGCACTCGCATCGGCTTGATGCACCGGCAGGTCGGCGGCTATCGCCCGAGCGACATTGAGATCGTGGCCGCGTTTGACATCGACCGGCGCAAAGTCGGGCTGGACGTAAGCAAAGCCATTTTCTCGCCGCCGAATTGCACAAAGGTTTTCTGCGAAAAGATCAAGCTCACCGGCGCCATCGTAAAAATGGGTTGCGTTCTGGACGGCTACGCTCCGCACATGCGTGATCAGGACCCCCTGCGCACATTTCTTCCACTGGAGAAAGAATCCATTCGCGAAGAGATCATCGCCGAGCTGAAAAACTCCTCTGCTGAACTGATGGTCAATTATCTTCCTGTAGGCTCCGAACAAGCCACCCGGTTTTACGCCGGCTGTGCGCTCGAAGCCGGCCTGGGGTTTGTCAACAATATCCCGGTCTTCATCGCCAGCGATCCGACGTGGTCGAAGCGTTTTGCCGATAGAAATCTCCCCCTTATCGGTGACGATATTAAGGCGCAAATGGGTGCCACGATCCTGCATCGGGCGCTGGTAGACCTCTTTCGCAAGCGCGGCGTGAAACTTGTGCGCACCTATCAATTGAACACTGGCGGCAACACCGATTTCCTGAACATGCTCAATCGCACCCGGCTGGCCTCTAAGAAAACTTCCAAAACTGAAGCGGTGCAATCTGTCACTGGTGAGCGTCTGGCAGACGAAAATATCCACATTGGCCCGAGCGATTATGTGCCCTGGCAACTCGACAATAAAATTGCCTTTATTCGGGTTGAAGGCCGGCTCTTTGGCGATGTGCCGATGGAAATCGACGTGAAACTTTCCGTCGAAGATTCGCCGAACTCAGCCGGCGTCGCCATCGACGCCATTCGCTGCTGCAAGCTGGCGCTGGATCGAGGGATCGGCGGCGTGTTGCATTCCGCCTCCGCCTACTTTTCAAAGCATCCGCCCGTGCAAATGACCGACGACGAAGCATATCGCTGTGTCGAACAATTCATCCGCGGCGAGCGCGAAAGCTGAGCATCGCTTCGATTCCCGCTACATTTCGAAGCCGCTTCCACTCGTTCGCCAGTTCGGTTTGATCATAAACGATTAGCTGGCCGGTCGCGGTCGAAAAAATTCCTCCACCGACTTGCTGTTTCGTCATTTCGGTTACCGCGATTCGCGTTCATTCGCCAGAAGAACGGCATTTCGACGAAAACATTTCCGGCTAAAAAGTCCCGACGCTCGGAAACAAATTGGCTCAACAACTTCCATTCGCGTCGTGAGCGTGCCGGCTCGGGTGACGTCGCAACACTTTTGTCAAAAGCTGCCTGCCATGCATCCGTCTGCGAACGCCACGGAATCTCCTGCGCAAACTCGTGCCACCAGAGGCCGTATCGCGTGGCAGGATTATCGATTCGCGTTGGGCGCAGTTCCGGTTCAATCTCGCTCCAAACCTCCACCCCTTCCGCAGCCTCGACTTCCTCTTCCGGAGCAAATTTGCTGGGGTTGGTCGTATGAATGAAACGCGCGGCGCGCTGGCGAGCATCGTCGATCCAGCCGAGTTCGCGTTTCCCAAGATTCTCGGAAACCTGCTCGCACGGAGCCGACTTTTGTCTATCGCGAGTCTCGGTGCATTCCCGCGCGTTAGTTGAAAGCGCAGCCAGCACTTCGCAGTTGCACTCGCCATCTCCGGCGCGGAGCCAACTGATTTGCGAACTGCGGTGGAATTGTCCTCTGGCGTTTCGGAAAAATTGCCGATCAAAAGCGAGCACCAACGTGTGCTTCGCGCGCGTGAGAGCCACGTAGAGCAGCCGCTCCATTTCCTGTCGCTCGATTTGCTTAAGCTCGTCTTTGTATTCGTCGAAATCTGTTCGATCAAAAACGAGTTGTGTCTCGAGTGCATTCACACTTCGAATCACGTATGGATATCGCGGCGGCGCGTCGCGGACTTCGCGCGTAAGGAACGGCACGATCACCGCGTGCCACTCGGACCCCTTGGCTTTGTGGGCGGTGATCAATTGGATCGCTTCACGCGGCGACGGGTGGGTCTCACGTGTGGCGTGAAAGTTCCCTCGCAGGCTTTGCCCGAAATCTGCGAGCGAAAATCCGCGCGCTTCGGCGGTTGCGGCAGCGCTGAGCAGCGCGTCGAGTTCGCTGTCTAAATCGCCAAATTCCTCCTCCGGAAGGGACAGCATGCGTTCGCGCAATTGCGTCGTGCGAACGATTTCCTGCACTGCGCTGAACAATGGTTGTTGCGCGATCGCTTCGCGAATTCGGACTAGGCGGTTCAACGTGTCAGCAACCGAGCCCCGCCCGCGCGTGCGCTCAGTAATTTGAAACCGAGCGCCGTGCCCTTGTGAAAATCGATGGAGGTCGTCATCGGACAGACCAAAAATTTCGCGCAGTACCCCGACAATTTCGTAACTGGCGTTCGGATTGGCCATGATTGTGAGGAGCGCCGTCGGCCAGGCGTATGCCGGGCTTTCTCCTTCCCGATCGGTTTCCGAGTGAACTTCCACCGGCAGATGAATATCGACCAGCGCGTCGCGCAACGGCCGCAGCCACGCTTTGCGCGGACACAAAATTGCGACCTGCCGCCACGATTCTGCGCGCAAGTTTTCGAGGCCGGTATCGCGGAGGCACGCAGCGAGTTCGCGCGCTTCCAACATCGCACGCTGCAGTTCCGGCAAATCACCGTCGACGTCGCAATGGAAATCAAAGCGGATCACTTGCCCGGGCAAAACTTCGGGACGCGGATTCAACTCCACAAACTCGACTTGTCCATCCTGATTGTTGAGAATTTCACCAAACGTGGCGTTGACGAAATCGAGCTGCGCGGTGTCCAGCCGAAACGTCACGGAAAACTTCAGTTCCTCCGCGGCGCCCATTGTGACGAGCAATTCGTGCAGTTCGCGATAGCGCGCGAGATCGGCCGGGTCCCGGTAGATCGATTGCTGGAAATCGCCCACCATGCAGAAATGACCGGGTCGCGGTCCGGCTGAGCTGGATGGATTTTCCAACCAAGCGCCGCTCGCTTCCGGCCTGCCCGCCGTAGTCTCGGCGGCGGCGGGAGGCCGCGCGATTTCCAGGAGCACAAAAAATTGCTGCGGATCCGTGTCCTGCGCTTCATCGAGAATAACGCGATAGGTTTTTTCGCGAATGCGCCGGGCTACATCCGGAAGCCGCATCAGTTCTCCGGCGAGCGCGACTTGATCGGCGTACGTCATCAAACCGCGTTCGAGTCGAAACTCGCGGTAATCGCGTTGCACTTCGGCAGCGACGCAAAGCGCACACGCGTTCACCCAGTCGCGCAGCGGTCGAAACGCTTCGCGCCAGATGCCAACAAATTGTTTCGAAGTTGTTGCGCAGGCAGGCCACGCAACGAACTCGTCCGTTTCGCGCCATCGTTTTTCCCAGCGCGTCAGTTCCGCTTTCGCCTTCGCGATATTCAGCGAGGGCTTTTCGTTGGCGGCATAAACTTCAGCAAAGCCTGTGTCAGAACACTGTCTTTCCGGTTCGGCAGCGCGAAGATCGACTTTTGCGTTGCGCGCCAGCTCCATTAATTGCCGCGCCTGGACGTGCCGCAGCAGGATGCGCCGGTTCTGCTCGCTCAATGAACGACCGATCGTCGTGTATTGCTGCACAAACTGGTTCCAAAGGTCTGCCTCGTCGGCGATGAGTTCGAGATTCCGTGGTAAACCGAGGTCATGCCCGTGCGCCGCGAGCAACTTCATGCAAAAGCTGTGAATCGTTCCGAAAAACGCGCGGTTGAATGCCTCGATCACCTCCGGGTTTTTTGAAAGCTTCACATCCTCCAGAATTTGCTGCCGGGCGCGCTGCTGCATTTCATCCGCGGCACGGTTGGTGTAGGTGACCACGACAAGTTGCGGCAGCCATTCCAGCGCCTGCCGGCTCCTCGCGATTTCAACGACCCGATCGGTGATCGCACGTGTCTTGCCCGAACCAGCTGACGCAACTACCGAGAAGTTCCGGCTCAGATCGCACGCGAACCGTTGGCGGACCTTTTCGTCAACGAGGCCACTCATGAATGTTCCCCCTCCTCAACCGCCAGCGCGGGATGCGTTAGCGCCCACTTTTCTTTCAACAGCTCTTCATCGATCCCGAGCGTGGCCAGTGGGTAATCGTGAGCAAAACCGTATTGCGCATGGACGGGACCGAGCATTCCGAAAACCCCGGTCTCCTGCATTCGATAGAGTTCCTGCCAAAAATCCTTTTGGGCCAGCGCGTCCGCCAAATGAAATTGCGGCTCCAATTCATCCGCCAAGCCCAGCAACGCGAGCTGCACGTTCGCGGCACTAAGCGCATGCGTGGCCAGCGCGTACAAGGCAAGCTGCACACCGCGACCCTTTATCAGCAGCTTCCGAAATTTTTCTGCTGACGCTTCCCTGGAACGCCTCTCATGCAGATTGAGCCCGCGTTGTCGTCCCGTCTTGTAGTCGATCAACCATAAGTCGGCGAACCCAAGTCGCGAGCGCGTACGTTCTCCGCGCGCCAGGATCAAGTCGATGCGACCGCGCACTCGCAGCGATTCATTTGTGCCCAGTGGAATGTTCGTCGGCGAATCCAGCGGCCACTCCGGTGCCATGTGTGTCCAGTCGCCCGCCAGCCCGGACAATTTTGCGGCCAGACAATCGGCAACGTAAAGCGCGTTACTCCAACCCGACACCCACCAGTCGGGTAATGCCCGTCCAACCGCGAAGCAAAGATCGCGGACCCAATCGTGAAATTGGCGCGCGTGTTCAATCAGCCGCGCACGAATTTCATCGACTTCGCGGAGCTCGATGAAGGCGTTGCCCGCAGGTGACGCAGGCAATCCTGTCTGCGTCACGCATACGGCATCTGCCAGCCAGCGGTGCACCCATTGCCCTGTCGCAGTCGCCCACGCGTCACCGTTTTCGCTATCAGGATCGACCCCGAGAAAAATCTGCATCCAGCGAATCGCGGGCCATTTCACTGCGGCCTCCCAATCGGTCACACGCAACGTGACCGGCCGCTCCGGTGCCGATCGCAACGCGAGCTCATATTCGCCGAATGCGCGCGATTGCCGGCGCAGGTCGTAAGCGTAGCGGGTTCGACCAACGCTGATCGAATCGGTTTTCTGTGCGTCAACCGGCGACCAATCGCCCAGCCACTCTCGCGTTTTTCCCTCCAACGCTTGGAGAGTTTGTTGGGAAACGCCGCGTCCGCGCGCATCAAAATAAAGGCGCGAGAAGAAGTCTGTCGGATTAGCAATTCGGCCAGGCGAACTCTCAGAGTAAAGATTCGCCGTTACACCGACTCCTGCTGTGGCCGATTCGATCAAATTCCGAAGCTGCCGTCGGCGAATCTGGCGACGCTCGGACGATCCCAGCAGAAACGTTTTTCCTTCAATGATACTCCATTGGCCTTCGCCATGACGGCCTCGTTTTACCGAGCGTCGGTTCAAGATCTTGTTCTGCCGGTTGAACTCGTCGATCTGCCGATCGGCGACGAATTCCTCGTCGAGCGCCGGCCAAGCTCCTTCGTTTAAGCCGGCGAAAATCAGATGGGTCCACGATTGCGCCTCCGCTTCAGAGTACGGAAGCAAATGAACGCGACTGTACGGATGCGCGCCGTATTCATCGCGGCTGAGCGACGGTGCGCTGAGAATTTCGCGCAGCCAACGCAGATAATTGGTCCTTGAAAAACGCTGCGGAACGCGCTCCGCCCAGTTCCGGCTGAGTCGCTCCACTTCATTCCAGCGTTGTTTCCAACCAAACTGCGCAAAAATGTTTTTGGTCTGTTGAAGAAATTCAGAGAACGTCGCCGCCGGTGGCAGAAACTGAATCGTCTCGAGACCGCGTGCCATCTCCGTTTTGTCTTTCGAGCGGGCGCAAAATTCGCGGAGGACTTCGATGTCATCGATGAGGACGCCGCTGTATGCGTCGCGCAACTTTTCTTCGACTTCCAAAATCGACATCTGCGCGAAAATCTCCGCGTCGATGGCGTGGAGAAATTGGGAAAGAGATTTCAACCGCGGATTTTCCTGCAGCTCCAACCACACACGCCAAGCGTCATTGTCGAAGACGCTCGGACTCAAATGCGCAATTCCGTCGTTATGCGCGATCTGTGCTGACCCAAGAAATCTGGCTACGAGTCGCGGCAGCGCGTCTTTTTGTGGGAACAGGATGCCGATGCGCTCGCAATTCTTCTCGCAAAGAAACTTCGCTGTCAAAGCGACAATGGCACGCGCTTGATCGGTCGTGTCGCGTCCGACTACAAAATGAACGCTGGGGGAGTGATCTCCCGTGCCGCCCTGCGGTTCGCCCACCGGCTCCGCCTCGCCGAAAACTTCTTCCCAAGTGCCGACCCAGGTTTCATCGACATCGCGCGCTTCGTCCCGAGGGTCGTTTAAGACGACTGCCGCTTGCAGTGAAGATTTTACCGCGGCGTGCAACAACGGCCACAGCGGCCAGTGCGTCCCGTTAAACCCCATGACCAGCAAGCCGCTGAATCGCACAGGCAATTTCTCCGCGTTCGCGACTGCCAGCCGGTCGGCTTCGTGAACAAATGCGAAGTCGCATTCGCGACAGATTTTGTCGAAGCGCTCGGCGGTTGCGCTCAGCGCTGGCTGGTCGATGTCCGCTAGGCTCCACCCAGCGGCATTCAGTTCGTCAAAAATACGCAGAAAGTAGTCGGGATCGCGCGCGACCGATCTCGCGATGAGATGCCCGGATTGGTCGCTCTCGATCTTCGCCGCGATCTCTTCGGCCGCAATCGCCAAAAGCAATCGCAGATGTTCCCGCAACGGAATATTTAATCCGCTGTTGCGCAGTAAAATTTCGCGCAATTGGGCAGGCACGAGAAAGCGGACGCCCAAAAGCGAAATGTCGTGGGCGAGAAGTCTGCTCCGCAAGAGATGTGCATGGCTGCGAAAGGGAGTGACCACGGCAACCGGGGCGGGCTCTCCGACGGCGCGGAGAGCTACTGCTTCGAACCACGGGAGGAACACGCTTTCCCATGCGGCATCAAATGAAGTGGCCAGGTGAAGGGAAACGCGCGTGGGACGAATGGAACTAAACCCTTCGCTCGCATCGCCGGACATACTCTCATCTGTCACATACGTCCTATCTATGGCAAGCTGCGCTTGTCCCCCATGCGTCGAGTGAACCCCTCGCGATCGAGCTTTTCCAACAAAGGTACCATAATGCGCCGCGAACTCTCCAGCGCCTGGCGCAGCTCGCTCACAGTGGCCGGTCCGTTCTTGGAAATGAATTCGATGATTCTCGCCCTCATGCGCTCGAAATTTTTGCGCAACAAAATTGCATCTGAACCCAATTCGATCACTTCATCTCTCTCGATCAAAAAGCGGAGAACATGCTGCGAGCCTCGGTCCACTTCGATCTCACGTCGTGGCGGGGGATCGAATGGTTTCTGCGAGAGCGCTTCGCGGATTTTTCTCTCAACTGGTTGAAGTTTGGCCGGTAACATTGGCTGGTGGGAAATGCGCGCTATAGCCGAACCTTTGCGAACAAAATCGTTGGCGCACAGCTCTGTAACGAGAGCCTCGAAAACATTTTCCGGCTGATCGCATAACACAGAACGAAGCTCGCTTAAATCAAGGCCAGGGCGTTCCGGCTTCTGTTTGTGGGCGTTGTCAATTAAGGCAATCGCCTGGTTGCGCAGCATCCGCCAAAACTCGCGATCCGCCGCGATTTCCTCGAAGAGTACAATTTCGTTATCCTGTTGCAGCCGCATTAGTGCTTCAGAGATTTCGGCGGCGCTAAAGTGCGACTTATTCAAGAGCGTTTTTCTCGGCACGAATCCGCGTCGTGCAATTTCAGAACGAACGCAAAGATCAATGTCGTCCGGAGCGGTCGCCCACATCGACAACAGTCTTAAATCCAGTGCATCGCGAAAACTTGCGCCGTCCGGATCAAGCACGACGCCGCCGGCGATGGTGTTCTGTTCCGACGCATCGCGAATGACAAAGCGGTCTCCGACGAATGCAACGACCGGAGACGCGAGCTTCAAATGCGCGATCGTTTTTTGGCCGGGCTCGAGCTCGTTTTTTTCAAGCAAAGTGATCCGTGCGGCCACTCGCGACGTGCCGTGATGAAGATAAACTGAGCTTCCGTTCTTAAGCGGGCGCGCACCCGGTTCTTTAGCAGTGAGTCGCGGCGATTTCTCGACCTGCGCAATGAGAGCCGAAGTCGGCGCAAAGTTGGTGTCAGTGATCACATCACCGCGCTTTACCTGATTGATCGGGAGATCGGGGAGACTGAGCGCAGTGCGCATACTCGGCTGTGCGGAATCTATTTCGACCCCGTGACTTTGGATGGAACGGATCCGCGCCCGAACGTTTTGTGGTTGGACGCTGATGCTCTGGCCACGATGGAGTCGTCCGCCAGTCAAAGTTCCAGTGACCACTGTGCCCACGCCGCGCAGTGTGAATGCGCGATCAACAAACAGGCGCGACTTACCGAAATCGCGTTGTGTCGGCATCGTTGCGAGCTCCAGGACGAGCGTCTTCTTGAGATTTTCAATTCCCTCACCGGTGCGCACCGAAGTTGGAATTACTGGCGATTTCGCAAGAACGGTTTCGCGCAGACGAGTTAGAATTTGTTCGGTAACGCGCTCAACCTTTCCCAAATCGCTTTTCGCGAGGGCGATCACGGCTCGTTGCACGCCGAGATACGTCAAAATCTGCAAATGCTCTTCCGTTTGCGGCATCCAGCCGTCGTCCGCGGCGATAACGAGCAGCGCGAGGTCAATTGAGCCGACGCCCGCGATCATGTTCCGTACGAAATCTTCGTGACCGGGAACATCCACAATGCCGGCGTGAATTTTGTCGCCGCTCGGTGCAGTCAGATTTAATTCGGCGAAGCCGAGATCGATGGTGATCTGTCTCCTCTTTTCCTCCGGCAAACGATCCGGATCCGTTCCCGTGAGCGCTTTTACCAGCGCGCTTTTGCCGTGATCGACGTGACCTGCCGTGGCGATAATGAAATGCCGAGTGGTCACTTCGTGCACGCTGCGCTGATCGCCTGAATGACAAGGCCGTCCTGGTGCGGGAAAATTGTGCGCAGATCGAGTTTGAATCGGTCGCCTGCAATGTAGCCGATGACCGGCGGATTCCATGCGCGCAGCGTTGAAGCAAAGTCGGCTAGCAATGAATTTTTCGTAACGATGTCGATCGTGACCGACGGCAGATTCGACTTCGGCAAAGTACCACCGCCGGTTTTGGCGGTGCCGCGACCGCTGGCGATTTGCAGCTTAGAGCACCTTTTAGCCAGTTGATCGCAAATTGCCGCAGCTCGAGCGCGCAATTCATCCTCTGAAATTTGCAGGAGCGCGAGTGTCGGGATTTCGCCGGTTCTTTGATTGAGGTGAAGATCAACCGTCGCTTGCAGCGCAGCGAGAGAGAGTTTGTCGCACCGTAGCGCGCGAAACAGCGGTTCGCGTTTCAACGCGGCGATTAATCGCTCTTTGCCCGCGATGATTCCTGCTTGAGGGCCGCCGAATAACTTGTCGCCGCTAAAACAAACAAGATCGACGCTGCTTTTCAACGCCTCGGCGGGCGTCGGCTCGTGCTCGGCAATTCCCAACTCTTCGGTTGCGACAACGGCTCCGCTTCCCAAATCTTCGATAAACGGAATCCGTTTCTTCTGCGCCAGCGCGCTGATCTCCTCCGGCGAAGGTGATTCTACAAAACCGCTCATGAAAAAATTACTGCGATGAACCTTTAGGATCATTGCCGTGTTCGGACCGATGGCTCGCGCGTAATCATTGACCGTCGTTTTGTTGGTGGCGCCGACCTCGCGCAGCTTCGCGCCAGTCGCTTCGATGATTTCGCCAATGCGGAAGCCGCCGCCGATCTGCACCAATTCGCCACGAGAAATAACGACGTCGGTTTTGGTTCTGGTGAAATGTCGAACGATAAGCACTAGAGCCGCTGCGCAATTGTTGACCACCGTGGCCGCTTCTGCTTCGCAGAGCAGTCCGAGCGCAGTCTCGACATAACTGCCGCGCCGGCCGCGTTCACCTGCTGCAAGATCGTATTCAAGATTCGAATAACCTGATCCTATTCCGTCCAGTGGACAGATCGCGTCGCGCGGCAGCGGGGCGCGCCCGAAATTTGTATGAATTACGATTCCGGTTCCGTTGATGATCGGCTGAAGTTTGCTGGCGCGAAGTTCGTCGAGCGACCGGCGGACAAGAGCCATAATTGATTCAAATTTGGGTACCGACCGCGCTGCCCGAATTTCTGAAAGTTTGCGACGGACAAGATCGACAATAACAGGCCGCGGCAAATCACAATGGCCCACTGCATCGAGGATCCTGTTGACGGCGGGAATTTGCCGCCGCGCGCGCAATTTTACCCGGTCATGCATATCAATGGACCACGGCGCCGGCGGCGTACGATTTTTCCGATCACGGCAGCGGAGGGTGTGTCCGCTTTTCGCAGGATGTTTAGCACGTTCTCAAGATTCGCTTCGGCGACGCAAAGGAGCAATCCGCCGCTGGTCTGGGCATCGGTTAAAAGAAATCTGCGGCCGTCATTCGTATTCTTCCAATCCACGACCACCGTTGTGTCCAAAAGATTTTGACGGCTTCCTTCCGGGACGCAGCCCAGCTCAATGAGGTCTCCGATCTCCTCGCTGATCATCGGCACGGCGGCGGGATCGATATCGGCACAGACGCGACTGGCGCGACACAACGAGACCAGATGTCCCATCAATCCGTAGCCGGTTATATCGGTGGCAGCACGGACAAGGCGAAGCTCTGCAAGTTTAGCGCCAGCGGTGTTGATCTTCGACATCAGGGCGACCACTTTTTTCCGAAGAGCGCGCGAAGCGATTCCACGTTTGATCGCAGTGGTGGCGATGCCGGTGCCGAGCGGTTTCGTCAGCACGAGCAAATCGCCGGAGCGCGCATTTGCGTTCGTCGTTACGTGCCGAACGTCGACAATCCCTGTGACGGCAAGCCCATAAATCGGTTCGGGATTACGAATGGAATGGCCGCCGATAATCACGCATCCGACCTCGGCTGCCTTGGCAAGACCGCCGCGCAAAATGGCAGAAACCACTCTTGGTGGAACCAGATCAGCAGGGAAACCGACGATGTTGAGAGCGGTCAACGGGCGGCCGCCCATGGCAAAGATATCGGAAAGCGAGTTTGCCGCCGCGATCTGCCCGTAAGAAAACGGATCGTCCACGATGGGCGTGAAAAAATCAACTGTCTGCACAAGAGCGCGATGTCGATCCAGGCGATACACGCCGGCGTCGTCGAAAGTTTTCGAGCTCACGAGCACGTTGCGGTCTAATAAAATGGGAAGCTGCGGCAAAACTTGTCGCAGGGCCTGTTGGCTCAATTTGGAAGCTCACCCGGCGCACGATGAAAGCGAAGTGAGTTGTCGGATTTGTTCACGCGACATGCGGTTCACCCCCTTTCCATTGCGGCTGTTGTAGCCGTCGCCCTATGAGCGACGCGCGCGTTTCGCACAGCGAAACGGCTACAGGATTTACAAGAAATAGGCGGAGAGGATAGGAATCGAACCTACCTCGCCACTTGCGCGGCGACGGCGGTTTTGAAGACCGCGAGGGCCACCAGGCACCCTTCACTCTCCCATAAGAAGAAAACGTCGAACGTCCAACGTCCAACATCGAACACCGAATTACAAAAACCTGTGTCGAACTATTTTGCTTTCTTAATTGCTTTGACGATGGCGTCGAAATCCGGCCAGTCGCCGGTGTCGAGTTTGGAATGGAGCAGTTTGCCATTGGCGCGAATCTCGAAAGCGCCGCCGCTCGAGGGAATCAGCGTAAGCGACTTGATGCGCTCGCCGAGCTCGAGAATTTTGGCCGCCAAACTGACGGCCTTCGGCGTGTAGTTTCAAACGACGCAATATTCGATCGAGACTTCGGTCTTCACCGACAAACTCCTTTCCGACAACGAAGTTATCGATGCGACGAACGGTGGTCAAGAAATGCGCAAGAATGGTGGCGCTGCGCCAGACGCGCATTGCAAAGAAGTAGGCGCTTGACACAAGCGTCTCTACAACTCAAGAAGTGTAGCCGCAGCCCGCTCCACACGGGCTGCGGCATCTCCACTTCAGCAAACCGCGGAAACAGCCGCGGCTTTAGCCCTGAGGGTGTGACCCCAGAGATTCTTAGAAGGCGATATTCAGGCCGCTGCGGAACATTCCGAAATTGTTCTTCGGGCCGTCGATCACGCCAAAACTCAAGTCGTTAGTCCAACCGAAGTGCCGCGCGATTCGGAATTCGAGACCGGCCCCGAATTGGCCCAGTAATTTGGTTTCGCTACCGAAGTGATCCGTCTGGGCATGGACAGCGAACGCGTCCGGCGGCCCCTGCGTGTGAAGGACATCCCTTTCGCCGCCACCAAAAATTGCACCGACGCCAGCCCAGGCGTAGGGCGCAAAACGGGTGCACGGAATTGGATAGCGCAATGTAAATGTTCCTAAAACAGCGCCAATCGTATGGTCGTGATTGATTCTTTCACGAGTAAAAATGGGGATCGTCGGGTCCTCGAAGATATCGAAACCATTTTTGCTGGCGTCCAAAGCAAATCCTTCGACGCCCACACCAAAGTAGCGGCAGAAGAAATATTTTATGTCGCCGCCGCCGCCCCAGGCGTGATCGCCACCAATGTATCTGTCGTAGGTGCCAAGCACAGGGTTGCCTTCACTGGTACTTTGAACCACATCTATCAGCCAAAGGTTGGGATTGTACTCGGTGTTGGTGAAAGCATAGGTGCCAAAGAGATTCACGTTCCATTCGTAGTCGCCGTACCATTGGGGACACGGCGCCAGCGCGACCTGTTTCATTTCTTTTCCCGACTTGGGATCGGCGAAGGCAACGTCGGAGTAGTAACGGAACCGCGTGGACACGGGCGCTTCGGCTTCAGCGCGTTCGCCGCCAAACAGCCAGGAAAAGACAACGAACACGTCAGCCACTGGTGAATCGTCGGTGCAGCCGAACAGCGGCGAAACGTCAAGGCGTGTACTCGCCGTCGGCTTCCACGCGAGGGTTGGACCGATGATAAAACTGTTCAGTGGATCGCCGCGCGTGTCTTTCGTGGTGACATTCTTATACTCCATTTCTACGCCGACTTTCAGACGCTCGTTAGGCAAGAGAACGGGAGTCATGACGGCCTGGGAAAAGCCCCATTCGCGGCCACGGTCGCCGGTATTTTCTTTTTCGAAGAACCAGTTCATGGCCCACTCAAAGCGCCCGCCGAACTCCTGTGCGAGCAGCAAACGAAATTCGTACGCATCGGGAACTTGGGGCGGCCCGCCCTCTTCCTCCTCTTCTTCTTCTCCTCCTCCTCCTCCTGGAGGAGGTGGAACTTCTTCGTGTCGAATAGTGCCGACACCGAATTTGTATTCGGCGAAGAGTGTTGGGTTGAGCGGAATCTTGTTCCAATCGGCAAGAGCCCATCGTGCTTCCAAGCTCACTGTCTCCGCGCCGCCGCCACCGTTAAATCGTTCGAACTTTGATTCCGCGGCAACGCCAAAACGATAGGGCAAACCCATTTCGATCTCCTGGGTGAAAAGGTAATCGGGCG
>WNGL01008264.1_pt1 | contig 13607 bp, 11 predicted proteins | sample 5400591 | NCBI WGS metagenome assembly WNGL01 (sample SAMN13153377, study PRJNA577476) | soil metagenome | isolation source: 80 cm soil or saprolite under Garry oak tree replicate 1 | place: USA:California | collected 2016-06-15
GCCAATCGGAGAGCACTCTGCGCGCAAATCGCTGCTTCAGCACCTGCATGACGGTCGAGGGAGTTCCCCGATCCGGTTCGCTGATTAGGAGGTGAATGTGCTCGGGCATGACCACGTATCCGACCACGACGAAACTGTAGCGCAGGCGGACCTGCTCCAGAATTTTGAGAAACAGGTTCCGCTTGGCGATGGTTCCGAGGAACGGGCGTTGGTGATAACAACTCGAGGTGACGAAGTGCAGGTGTCCGCTGCCGTAGTGGCGATGTAGGCGTCGGGGCATGGTGACATGTTAGTTAGGAGCGGAGAAAAAGATGTGACGGATGAACATCGAGGCTCCGGTCGAGAACCCACCCTTTGAAAACCACAAAGGGTGGGGCAGCCTCTGGGATTAACTTTTAAAGGGGGGAGCCTCCCGCACGAACGTTCTACTCGCTCCACCTTTTAAACAACAACGCCCCGTTCGTCCCGCCAAATCCAAAAGAGTTGGACATGGCATATTCAAGCGAGGCTTTGCGGGAGTGGTTGGGGACGAAGTCCATGTTGCCGGTGCCGGGATCCTGATTTTCCAGGTTGATAGTTGGTGGGAGAATCTGGTCGCGCAATGCAAGCGCGGTGACCCCGGCCTCGAGACCGCCCGCGCCGCCGAGGAGGTGGCCAGTCATGGACTTGGTGGAACTGACTGCGATTTTGTAATCGCCGAAGAAGTTGCGGATGGCGTGGGCTTCGAGTGTGTCGCCAATCGGAGTTGAAGTCCCGTGGGCGTTGACGTAGCCAATGTCGGTGGGCTTGATACCGGCATCGCGCGCCGCATTCTTCATGACGCGGAAGCCGCCTTCGTGTTCGGGCGCGGGCTGGGTGATGTGGTAGGCGTCTCCGGACATACCGTAGCCGACAATTTCGGCAATCGGTTCCGCTCCTCGGGCGCGAGCGTGCTCTAGCTCTTCAAGAATTAGAATCCCTGCGCCTTCGCCGATGATGAAGCCATCACGGTCTCTGTCCCAGGGGCGGCTGGCTTTTTCCGGTTCGTCATTGCGGGTTGAGAGCGCGCGCATCGCGGCAAAGCCGCCCACGCCCATGGGAGTAATGGCAGCTTCCGATCCGCCCGCAATCATGACATCGGCATCACGGTGCTGGATGATCCGGAAAGAATCGCCGATCGAGTGTGCGCTCGTGGTGCAAGCTGTCGCGGTCGCTTCGTTCGGGCCTTTCGCGCCGAATCGCATGGAGACATGCCCAGCCGCAAGATTGACGATTGCGGCGGGAATAAAGAAGGGAGAAATCTTGCGCGGGCCGCCTTCCATCAGCGCCGTGTGTTCGCGCTCGATGATGTCGAACCCGCCGATTCCCGAGCCGATGTGTACGCCAATGTTCTCGGCGTTCTCCGGCGTGACCTTCAGGCCAGACATCTGCATTGCCTCATCCGCCGCGGCGACGGCGAGATGGATGAAGCGGCCCATCTTCTTGACTTCTTTTCTCTCGATGAAATTCAGCGGGTCGAAATTCTTGACTTCAGCCGCGATCTGGCACGCATGTCTGGATGTATCAAACTGGGTGATCCTGCCGACGCCACTTTTTCCCGCCAGCAGGTTCTTCCAGACTTCCTGAGTTTTGTTACCGACTGCACAGATCAGGCCGATTCCCGTGACGACAACTCGGCGCACCAGTTACTTCCCCGCTTTCCCGTGCTTGCCGATGTAATCGATGGCGTCCTGGACGGTGCGAATTTTTTCGGCGTCCTCGTCGGGGATTTCAATCTCAAAGGCTTCCTCAAACGCCATCACCAGTTCGACGGTGTCCAGCGAGTCGGCGCCCAGGTCGTCCACGAACGAGGCGCTTGAAGTCACTTCGCCCTCGTCCACTCCCAGTTGTTCCACAATGATCTGCTTCACTTTTTCGTCAACCGCTGCCATTTTTTTCCTCGCTTGAATGTAGTGGGAATGCCGGAATGGAAATCCTAATTGCTGCTGTCACTTGCGGTCAAACCGGGCTGCCTTGTAGAGACGTAGCTTGCTACGTCTCATTCCTGCGGCGAAGGCCAGACGTTGCAAGCAACGTCTCTACAAAAACTTGCTTGCTAGCCGGTCCAACTGGGAGACTTGCTCATGCGAGCAGTCGTCCAACGCGTTTCTCGCGCTCAGGTAAGCGTGGACGAAGAAGTCATCGCAAGAATCAGCGCAGGATTGCTTGTCTTGCTTGGCGTCTCGAAATTGGACAGCCAGGCCGACGTGGATTACCTCGTAACGAAAATTGTCGGCCTGCGAATCTTCGATGACGCAGATGGCAAGATGAATTGGTCGCTGAACGAGACGCGCGGAGGCATTCTCGCCGTCTCGCAATTCACGCTCTACGGCGATGTGCGGCGGGGGAAGCGGCCTTCGTTCGACGAAGCTGCGCCGCCGGAGCTGGCGCGCGAACTCTACGAATCCTTTGTGTCGAAAATTCGAGAAGCTAGGTTCACATGTGAAACCGGGCGCTTCCAGGCAACGATGCAAGTAGAGCTGGTAAATGATGGCCCCGTGACGATTCTGCTCGATTCCAGGCGCGCATTTTGAGGCCTTGGGGGACGTTCATTCACCCAGGTCGCCGGGAGAGCCCTGGTCGCGAAGAGAAGCGGGAGGGCACGAGTTCCACTCGTGCCGGCAGTGATCGCTCCAGAAAGGCGGCTTAGAGCCGCTGAGGTTTGATTGTGGTCCGTGGTCGCGAGCCCCAGCGGCTGGAAGCCGCCAACCCTTTGAACCGCTAATCGGCACGAGTGGAACTCGTGCCCTCCCGGCTTGTTCTTCCTCCGGCTTATTCTTGCTCCCGGCTTGTTCTTCCCCGGCTGGTTCTTCCCCGGCTTGTTCTTCCTAATGATCTCGTTCCGGGAGCGTCGCTACGATCTCGCCCACTCAACGACGTTACTGGCTCCCGCTCGCAACACCCGCCTTCTGCTCATTAATCCAGGCTGTCACTCGTTCATCCAGCACATCCAACGGCATAGCGCCGCCGTTCAGAATTTCATCATGAAAGGCCCGAATGTCGTATTTGCTGCCTAGCTCTTTTTGCGCACGCTCGCGCAGTTTGAGAATCTCTAGCTGGCCGAGTTTGTATCCAAGCGCCTGTGCCGGCCACGCGATATAGCGGTCGGTCTCAGCTTGTATGTCGGGCTCGCCCTCCGACGAGTGCTCATGAAAGAAGTCCACCATTTGCTGGCGGGTCCAATGTTTGTAGTGGACACCAGTATCGAGAACCAGCCGCACCGCACGCAGCAATTCATCGGACAAGCGGCCATAATCCGAATAGGGATCCTGATAGAAGCCGATGTCCTTTCCTAGACGCTCGGAATACAGGGCCCAGCCCTCCTCATAGGCGGAAACGAATCCATGCTGCCGGAATGCAGGCAGTTCAGGCAGTGTTTGCGCAATCGAGAGTTGCATGTGGTGCCCGGGAATGCCCTCGTGGTAAGCCGTGGATTCGGCCGAAAGAATTTCCCGGTGGGCGTAATCAAATGTGTTCACATACACGATTCCCGGACGCGACCCGTCTGGTGTGCCTAGGGAGTAATCTGCGCCCGCGGCTTCCTTTGCGCGAAACTCCTGCATGGGTCGAATTTCCAGAGGTGACTTTGGCAAAAGCCCAAACAGCTTCGGCAGTTGGTCCTTCATCTGCCCAATATAGGCGCGGTATTTATCCAGAATCTGCTCGGGTGAGTTGGCGAAGGCTTTGGGATTGGTCTTGAGGGACGCACGAAAAGCCTTCAGATCGCTGAAGCCCAGTTTTTTCACAATCGCCAACTGCTCGCTTTCTATGCGTGCCACTTCCCTCAACCCCAACTGATGAATCTCTTCGGGATCTCCGTTGGTGGTGGTCAGCCTGCGAATGTCGTAGCGATACAGCGCCTCGCCGCCAGGCAGAGACCAAACTCCAGGCTCGGCCCGGCCTTTGGGGACGTACTCTGTCGCGATAAAATTTGCTAGCTTCGCGTAAGCTGGGCGGACTTCGTTGTCCACCGCTGCAATGATCGCGTCGTGCAGGCGCTTGCGATCAGCCTCCGGAACACTATCCGGGAAGTGAGCCACCGGTTGGCCGAAAACGTTGGCTTCGCCTGCCGGATCGGCGATGTTTTTGCACTGACCAACCGTTTTCTCCAACAGATACCGCGGGGGCATCAACTTGTCCTTCTCGCCCTGTTGCATTACCTCGATCAATTGGTCAAAAACGCGGGGCAACTGGTGGAGGCGCGAGAGGTAATCCTCGAAGTGTTTAGTTGAATCGAACGGGATGATGGCAACAAACTGCGCGGCTTCAAGATGCACCCCGTTGAACTGATCTATCGGCATTTCATAAGTTTTCAGGTCAATGCCTTCGATCCCCTCTTTGAGTTTGCGAATCATCAGGCGCTGGCTCACCCGCTCTTGTTCAGGAAACCCCGAGGCGTCGAACGCTTCAAATCGCGAGAGCCATTCCTGGGTATCGTGCTTCTGCTGCTGGACGTGTGCCAGGGAAGCATCGCTCCAGTGATCGTTGTAACGGTAGTCCCCAACGTACGTGGCGAGTTCCGGGCTTTCGCGCAGTTCGTATTCCCACTCGTCAGCAAGAAGTTGCTTAAATTGCGCGCGATGGGAGTCGAGGGAGGGGGTGTCGGCGCCTCGCAGGTGAGGTGCGGCAAGAAACAGAACTCCGGTTGACAGCAGCAATAGCGTTCGAAACGAAACCATTTGATCTCCTAAAACACACGATTATGATGCGCGCACAAACGCTGCATTCTATCCGAAGAAAAACTCAACATTGAGCCCGGGTTTGATAGATGGCGGAATGCTCCAAGGCAAAGATCTCCTAACTTGCTACCAAATCAACCAGCTTCGCAGCCTCCACACAGGCTTGGACGTTGTGAGTGCGAATTAGGTGAGCGCCTTTCAGCATCAGGGTGACTTCAGCGCCCAGCGTTCCGAATAAGCGATCGGTCACCGCGGGCTCTTTTCCATTTCGCGCTAAGGCTCGGGCAATGAATGACTTGCGCGACGCGCCTGCCAGAAGCGGAAAACGCAATTCATGAAATTCGTCGAAACGCCGCAGCAACGGATAATTCTCCTCGAGGCGCTTGCCGAAACCGAAGCCGGGATCTACAACAACCCGGTCGCGCTTGACTCCTGCCAGCATCGCAGCGTCGGCGCGCTCGCGCAGTTCCCTTTTGACTAGCACGACCAGATCCGCGACTGCCGGCAAGGAATGCCATTCGTCGGGACGGCCGCGCGCATGCATCAACACTATTCCACAGGCAAGCCGGGCCAAGGTCTTCTTCATCTCCCGGTCCCACTCGAAGCCGGACACGTCATTGACGATTTCAGCGCCAGCCTCAACCGCAGCCCGAGCCACCCCAGATTTGTAGGTATCAACCGATATCACGGCTTCCGGTCTCGCCCGCTTAACGCCCTGTATAACCGGCAGAACCCGCCGCAATTCCTCTGTCTCCGAAACCGATGGGTTCACATTTCCGACTCGCGCTCCCGGCCGCGTGGATTCTCCGCCAATATCTACGAGGTCTGCCCCGTCATGCAAGAGCTTCAGCGCGTGCGCGATGGCGGCTTCTGGAGTGCAGTGCTCCCCCCCATCTGAAAATGAATCTGGCGTAACATTCACGATCCCCATTACCAGTGTTCGCTTCCCCAACTCAAGCGAACGACTGCCCAGGTTCCAGGTGAATACCGGACGCATGGCCCCGATTCTAACTGAGCCCATTGAGCGGATGCTCAGGCCTCAATCGGGGTGCTAGAATCAGCGTTGTAGATGCTTCGCCGCAGATTGCTCCAATCTCTGACCGGCGCCTTGCTGGCAATCATCCTTATCGCGCAGCCGGCACAGGCCGTTTCGCGCAAACCCCACGTTTCTCTCAAGAAACAGATTGAGACGATTCTTTCTGAGCCTGACTTGCAACGTGGCTTCTGGGGAATTGAAATTACGTCCGCCACCAACGGCAAGGTCCTCTACTCGCTCAACCCGGACAAGCTGTTCACCCCTGCATCCAACACCAAGTTGTTTACGACGGCGGCTGCCCTCGCGCTGATTGGGCCTGACTATAAATTTCGCACTACCGTTGAAACCAACGGCTCGCTTGATAAGTATGGCCGCTTGTCCGGTGACTTGCTCCTGGTGGGCCGGGGCGATCCCACTCTTTCTGGGCGCGAGATGCCCTACAGTATGCGGACCCAGCGGGACGCCGACCCGGTGAGGGTATTGGAGCAACTCGCCGACGAACTTGTCCAGAAAGGCGTGAAATATGTTGACGGAGACGTGGTCGCCGACGATTCTTATTTCGCGTTCGAGCGTTATGGCGAAGGCTGGAGTCAGGACGATTTGGTTTGGGCAGAGGGCGCGCCAGTTTCAGCGCTAACCATTAACGACAATGTCGTTTTTGTGAACATACTGCCGGGCACCCATCCTGGCGATAAGGCATTCGTCAGCCTCAGTCCTTTTGCGGGCTATTACACCATTGACAATCGGCTGATGACCACCCCCGCCGGAACCGGGCGCAAGATTTATATCAATCGTGAGCCGGGCTCGACGCAGCTTACGCTCTGGGGCACGATGCCCATGGATGATGCCGGAGCCAACGAAGGATTGGCCATTGAAGATCCCGCAGAATTTGCCGCCACCTTGTTCCGGCATTTGCTCGAAGTGCGCGGCATTGCGGTTTATGGCAAGCAGCGCACCCGCCATACAGAATTGGCCAGCCTTTCAACCTTCACGACCACGGTGCTGGCATCGAGCCGCGGCGGCGACGAGCGATCACTCACTTCTCCGGTGGGCCCACTGGTTCTGGCGGAGTATCAATCAGCGCCGCTGTCGCAGGACATTCAAGTGATTAACAAAGTCAGTCAGAACCTCCACGCGGAGATCCTGCTGCGCCTGCTGGGGCGTGAGAAGGGAACGGGAGGCACGGTGCAGGCCGGCTTGGAAGTGCTTCGCGGTTTTCTGAACAATGCCGCGATTTCTGGCGATGACTATTCTTTTTTCGACGGATCAGGCTTGTCACGGCAAAATCTGGTCACGCCGCACGCGGTCGTCGAACTCTTGCGCTACGCGGCGGGGCAGCCCTGGGGCAAGGAATTTCGCGATTCCCTGCCGGCTGCCGGCATTGATGGATCACTAGCTGAACGATTCAAAGACCTTGACCCCGAGGCGCGCGTCTATGGCAAGACTGGATCTCTGGGCGGTGTGAAGACGCTCTCTGGATACGCGGTAACGTCAAAAGGCGAGCAGTTGGCGTTTGCAGTTCTTACCAATAATCTCAGCCTGCCGGGGAAACGTATTAACGACGTGATTGATAGTATTGTCGAGCTGGCGGTGAACGCGCCTAAGAAATGACCTTCCTGGGCCGCGCTGTATTGTGCTCCTGCCTAGTGCTGTTGTTAATTGCGGCTTGTGGTTGTGAGGTTGAGCGCCGGAAGAGTGACGCAGAATTCGGGTTGAACCCTCGGCAAGCCTCGGGACGGCACATCTATGATCAGTATTGCGACCGCTGCCATGCCCCTTACTCATCGCGAAACCGCAAGGGTCCCAGCCTAAAAGGCATGTTTAGGCGGCAATATCTCTCGGCCAGTGGTCTGCCCGCCAACGATGCGAGAGTGGATGACATTATTCGCATAGGCAGAAACAAAATGCAGGGCTTCGGAAATGTGCTCACGCAAGAGCAGATTGATGACCTGCTTGCCTATTTGCACACGCTGTAATTGAGTTTTGAAAGGGCACAGCTTCCAGCCGTGCCGCAATGAGCGAAAATCATTCAGGCTTCAGCCGCTGAGGGGCTGCTGTTCGCAGATTATGCCGAGCCAATTTACTGTGCTTCTAACGCGCAGTTGAAAGCGTTCGGCGCAGTTCCATTGCTTCCGCCCCGACCTCCGATTAAGATTCAATCTCTCCACTCTCTGAGGTCAAAATGGCTGAAGCTTTGTCAACAAGCACACCTGCGAATGGAACTTCGTCCTCCAGTTCTCCTTCGACCGAGGTCTATGCGATTTTCGGCTCTGAGCCCGAGGTGCAGGCCTACGCGATGGCGAAGTATTCGCGCTCGGCACTCTCGATGAAAGAGTCTTTGAAGGAGATCAGCCAGCAGAAGGCAGAGAAGTTTCTGAACACCTTCTATTTCCAGTATGGACATCGATCCATTGCCGATCTTGCCCACATTGCTCTCGCCATTGAGCGACTCTCGATCCTCGCCGCCATTGTGGTTGCTGATGAACAACGCTGGGATGGGCAGGAGCGCTCGACGCGCTATCAGGACTTCAGAAAGAGCGGCTACTATACTCCGGATTTCGGCACCGACGAACGGGCGCTTGAGCTGTACCAGCAAACCGTTGGCGGACTCTTTTCAGACTACGAAACGCTTTCCGAAAAGACGTTCCACTACCTGAGAGACATCACGCCGAAACCAATGGAGATGAAGCAGGAGGCATACGAGCGCACGCTTAGAGCACGGGCCTTCGACATCTCGCGTTACCTGCTGCCGCTGGCAACGAACACGTCTTTAGGCGAGATCGTGAACGCTCGTACGCTGGAAACGCAGGTTTCACATCTGCTCTCGCATACTCATCAAGAAGTGCGGCGCCTCGGTGAATCACTGAAGCGCGCCGCCTGTTCCGCCGCGTATAACGTGAACCATGATGGGTTACAGGACCTGGTCGAGAGTATCCGCGAAGTTTCTCCAGAGGTTGGCGCACGAGCAGAACGAGAGTTGCTGAAGGAAGTGAGAGTTTCACCAACTCTGGTGAAGTATGCGGATCCAAATGCTTACGAAATGGAAACTCGCCGGGAACTGCGGCAGATCGCATCCGAACTGATGCAGGGCACAGAGCCGGATCATGCCCCAGCGGTTGACCTCCTAGATGACGAGCCCTTGGAAGTGGAGCTTGCGACCACGCTGCTTTACGAGCACTGCAACTATCCCTACCGGCAGATTCGGAACGCGATCGAGGATGCTGGCGAGTTACGTCGGCGCGAAGTCATCGACGCGGGCCTATTACATCGCGGCCGGCACGACGAGATGCTCCGCGCTTTCCGTGCCGGACAGCAGTTCCGCTTCGATATCCTGATGGATATTGGTGGCTTCCGTGACATGCACCGCCATCGCCGCTGTATTCAGATCGAGCAGCCGTTCACTATTCAGCACGGATACGAAGTTCCGAACGAGCTCGGACCTGCCGGCGTACTCAGTGGGTACACCACGACAATGGAGAGGGCTTCTGCCGCCATCGAGAAATTGGCGAGTGGCAGCGGAACTGAGGCGAGAGAGAATTCGCAGTACGCGATCCCGCTGGGCTTTCGCAAACGCACTCTTTTCAAAATGGATTTCGCAGAAGCGGTTTACATCTCTGAACTGCGCACCGGACCCGCCGGGCATTTCTCGTATCGCAATGTTGCGTATGCGATGTTCGAACAAGTAAAGAAGAAATTTCCCGCGCTGGCGCCATACTTCCGCGTCCACGATGTCCACCAAGCCGTGGACTTGCTTCAACGCTAAACATGTAGCTCCAGACGCCCTCGTCTGGGGGGCAGGTGAGGGCACCTGCCCCTACATGTGCAATCTCGTGGCAAATCCGCTAGAACAGCTTCAAATGGATGGTCAGATATTTCTTCGGATTTTGCCGGATCGCCTTAATCAGTTCCTGCGTATCGGTCAGGAGCTTGTTCGTGTTGTTGTAAACAGCAGGATCACGGATGAACATGGCCGCACTGCCGTTACCGTTGTCTAGTTTGTCGGTCAAATCTGACAACCGGTTCAGCGTGTTCTGCAATTTATTAGCGAACTCCTGGTCTTTTGCAATCTTTCCCAGGGCGCCTTTGCCGGCATTGATGTCATCCGTTAGTTGCTTCACGTTGGCGACGGTTTGATTGGCATTGTTGTACAGCGTGGGATCTTTCAAAAACTTGCCAATCGTCCCATTCCCCGCGTTCAGATCGTCGATCATCTTGTTGACCTTGTCGATGGTTGCGTTCGCCCGCTGATACAAGTCGTCGTCGGTGATCAGTTTTCCCAGACTGCCTTGCCCCTCCGATATCTCCTTAACCAGATTCTGAAACTCGTTCACCGTAGAATTTACGCGGTTAAATAGGCTGGGATCGTAGATCAACTTGCCGATGGATCCCTGGCCGCTTTCCACAAATGCGACGATCCGGTCCGCCCGCTTGAGCAGCGCGTCCATGTTCTGCAACGTACTCTGGCCCGCCTTCATGACCTCTTCATAACCAGGCACCTCGCCACTGGAAAGCACGTCTCCATCCCGAGCCGCAGCACCGGTGGCTTTCGAGCTGTCAATGTTGATATAGGTTTCGCCTAGCACTCCGGCGGTCGAAAGCTGGGTGATGGAATCTTTACGAAGATCGAAGTCATACTTGGTGCTTACCTTCATGCTGACTTCGACCGGCGCAAGCGGCTTGTTGGGAACAACGCGAATTTTGCTCACATTCCCGATGTCCACGCCGCTCAACCGGACCGGCGCTCCCTCGCGCAGTCCTTGCGCGTCAAAGTAATAGGCCTTCAAGATAATCTTGCGCGTGAACAGGCCGCCGGTGTTGCTCATCAGGAAGATCAGCACCGCCAGAGTGATACTGGCCACTACTACCGTAATGCCAACCTTCAGTTGAGACCACTTCAACTGCTTCTGGCTAGGCAACGATCCTCCCAAGCAGTCTGCGGACAGCGGTGGACGCCGCCCTTCAGGATTTTTCTGATGATAGCAGAGTGCTGAAGGCCTTCATGCGCGAGATGCGATGCCACGAAGCTTTCCACACAACAGCAGCGCCGCAAAGTACGCCAGGGCTCCACATGCCAGAGTCACGTTCAGACCTGCCTGGATGGCGATCACGATCGCAAGCACGGAGCCGAGAACACTTGAAGCCGCATTCATCGCCCAAGCCCATTCAATGGAATTGCCTCCGGCCCGTCTGCTTTGACCAAGCGCTCTAAGTCCGGTCGGAAACGGCATCCCCATCGCGACACCCAGCGGCACCAGCACGATTGCGCTGATAAGCAATTTGCCGAGGAAGGCCTCGCCTACCAGATTTTCCAGCAGCAAAGGCAGCATGCGGACATAAACCAGCAGAGCCACAACTATGCATATGAGTGGCAGCCACACCCGCTGGCTATCCGCAATCCAGGTTTTAGAAACGACACTGCCTGCGCCGCTAGCCAGCAGCATCAGGAACACTACGACTGTGAGCGCATAGGTTGGGTGTCCCAGGAACAGGACGAAGCGCTGGATGAATGTGACCTCAACCAAAATGTAGCCGAGACCAAGAGCAATAAAGTACCCCAGGGTTCCTGCGGGCTGGTTAGAGCCTCTCTGCGCCAATAATGGCAGCAGCAAAAACGCGAGCACCGCCAGGGCCGAGATGACCACCAGCATGCCGAGCACTGCAATTCCCAGATTCACCTTCCAGTCCATCGCACCGGTATTGACGATCGAATGCAAAATGTTCCCGGGCTTGAGGGTGAAAAAGAAGAACGGAGCGTTGTCGGTGACGGGTGTGACATTGAAAGCGTAGTTTCTCGTGAAGGCTTGCGGGTCGTTGCTCTGGATTAGCTGACCAAAGGCGTTGCTGCTTGGTTCCGACGGAGTGTACAAGAGCTGCAGCGGCTCGTAATTGCTGATTTGTTGGCGAACCGTCGCTTCCTCTCCTGATGTAAACGCACTCTTTTTGGCCAGGACGGCGACCGGAATCCCGTCTTCGTCAAGGTCGCCTTCAGATACGACGATGAAGTGCCGCGACGCATCTGCGACTCCCATCTGATGCAGGGCTTCCATCGCCACCGAGACGACACGTAGAGCTTCCCTGGGCTGCTGAAATTCCCACCGCGTAATTGCAATAATCCCGTCCGGCTTCAAGTGCTCAAAATATTCTCGGAACGCCTCAGTGGTGTAGAGACTGTTTTCGCTGAGAGCAAAAGCGCCGGCAGCGGTCGAGGCCCAGGTATCCACCAGCGTCATCTGGACCACGTCGTACTGTGAGGTCGCGTTCCGGATAAATGACCGTCCGTCGCCGACATGCATATGCACGTCCGGCCGCTCGTAGAGGTGGTAAGCAAAGTCTGCGTAGCGGTCGCGCATGATGGTGTTAGCGATAATCGGATTGATCTCGATCCCGGTAACGCTGTGGCTACCATTTGCGACCGCGCGCAGGACGTCCACTCCGCCCCCGGGACCAATAATTGCGTAAGGCGTCGGCGTCAATCACGATCACGCGCCCGCCATTGTCGTCGCGATCCACCTCAACCCGGGAGATCGCATTCCAGCGCGCAAATTCGACGTTTTTCCTGAGGACACCTTTCGCCCAGACGATATCAGCTAAACGTCCGGAGAAATTCATAGCGATTCCCAACACCAAGATTGCACTGACGCCGAACATCGTTTTTCTTGCCCGCGGTGTTGGACTCCACAGAATGGCAGCGATTGACGAAACGAACGCTGCAAAGAGAATTGCGTTCGGCCCGCCAATCCAATTCAACAACGGAACAATCGCCAGGCAGGCCAGCGCGCCGCCGGTAAGGTCGGCACCGTAGAGCCTCGGAATTTGCGACGACTCGCGGGCGAAGACCACTGAGAACTGCAACCCTGTAAGAAAAAAGGGGACCGCCGAGCAGAGATAAATCACACTTAGTCGAAGGAAGTTCCCCCAACTCAGGTCCAGCGACACGGGAACGTGCAGGATGATTTCGAGCACGATCGGCACCAGAATGGTGTTCAATGCGCTGCACGCCAACGCGACCTTGCGGACCGGCCACGCGCTAAGCCGCTCCTTCCACAGGTGCGCAAGGACTCCTCCGGCCCCCAATCCCAGCAGCGCGATGGAGATCGCCAGAAATGCGAAGTGATAGAACAGCACAACCGAGAAGAGCCGCGTGAGTCCGAGTTCCAATAACAACGCGGAGAAGCTGCTGAGCGCGATGCCGGGCAGCAGAGTTTTCAAACTAACGCGCTCTGCCGTTGTGACCTCGAACTCGGGGAGGGTCTCGTGGGTCGCAGACATAAAGGGCGTCAGTCTATCAGAAAGGTCGTCGGTCGTTCGTCGGTCGTCGTTGGTCGTTGGCAAAAAACTCCACGGTCCGCAGATATCCATGGCTTGTGTGGGGACAGCCGTTCCCGGCTGTCCGCCGAGCGCAGCTCGGCTGCCTTCGGGCAACGACCAATGACAAATCACCAACGCCTAGCTTTCCAGTATCACACTGGCAATCGCCTGCTCAGGAGTATGCGAGAGCGAGAGCGCCACATTTTTCGCATTCAAGTGCGCAGCGAATTCCGCGGCTTTGCCGTAAAACTTGATCGTCGGGCGGCTGCCCGGCTGTCGAAAAACTTCAATATCTCGCCATCGAACACCGCGGTTCCATCCCGTACCCAAGGCTTTCATCGCGGCTTCCTTCGCCGCAAAGCGAGCAGCATATCTCTCAACACGGTTTGCTTTTGATTCGCAGTACTGGATTTCGCCTTCAGTGAAAATTCGGCGCAGAAATCGTTCGCCAAAGCGCTGAATTGACTCAGCAATGCGGGGCACTTCTGCGATATCAATTCCCGTACCGACGATCATTCGGATACGGTAGCACAAGCTTCGGCACTCATTTTCTTCATGACGAGAAA
>WNGL01006640.1_pt1 | contig 13606 bp, 10 predicted proteins | sample 5400591 | NCBI WGS metagenome assembly WNGL01 (sample SAMN13153377, study PRJNA577476) | soil metagenome | isolation source: 80 cm soil or saprolite under Garry oak tree replicate 1 | place: USA:California | collected 2016-06-15
TCACCGCGGCCGGCGTCCCGGTCATCGGCGACGACATCAAGTCCCAGGTCGGCGCCACCATCACGCACCGCGTGCTGGCCAAGCTGTTCGAGGACCGCGGGGTCGAACTGCTCCGCACCTACCAGCTGAACTTCGGCGGCAACATGGACTTCATGAACATGCTGGAGCGCAGCAGGCTCCAGTCGAAGAAGATCTCCAAGACCCAGGCGGTGACCTCGCAGGTCCCGCACGAGATGGAACGCGCCGCGGTGCACATCGGCCCGTCCGACCACGTGCCGTGGCTGGATGACCGGAAGATGGCCTACGTCCGGCTGGAGGGCCGCGCGTTCGGCGACGTGCCGCTCAACCTGGAGTACAAGCTCGAGGTCTGGGACTCGCCCAACTCCGCCGGAGTGATCATCGACGCGGTGCGCGCGGCGAAGATCGCGCTCGACCGGGGCATCGCCGGGCCGGTGACCTCGGCCAGTTCGTACTTCATGAAGTCGCCGCCTGAGCAGTACGGCGACGACGTCTGCCGGGACCTGGTCGAAAAGTTCATCCTCGGCGAGGTCGCCAGATAACGTACCGCGGCCGGCCCCCTAAGCTGGGGGGGTGGCCAAAGGGTCCAAGTCAGCGGTCTGGGCCGACTTGCGCGGGGTGCTGGCCGGGCGGGATTTCCGGCGCCTGTTCACCACCAGGCTCGTCTCGCAGGCCGGCGACGGCATCATCACCGCCGGGGTCGGCACGTACGTGTTCTTCAACGCGTCGTCGTTCCCGAACCCGGCGGCCGGCGCGGCGGCATTCGCCGCTCTTTACGTGCCGTACTCGCTGATCGGGCCGTTCGCCGGGGTGCTCATCGACCGCTGGTCCAGGCGCCAGATCCTGGTCTGGTCAGCCTTGCTCCGGACGGTCTTCGTGGCGCTGACGGCGGCGCTGATGGCAGCGGGCAGTCACGGGCCTCCGCTCTACGTCGCGGTCCTGTTCGTGCTCGGCGTGAACAGGTTTTTCCTGTCCTCGCTGTCGGTGGCGCTGCCGCATGTGGTCGCCGAGGACGAGCTGGTGATGGCGAACTCCGTATCGCCGACCATCGGCGGCATCATGGCGGTTATCGGCGGCCTCGTCGCCCTGGGACTAAACGTGGCCACCGGCAATACCGAGCGCGGTGCCGCGATCACCCTGCTGGCCGGGGGTGGTTGTTACGTAGCGGCGAGCCTGGTCGCGACCACCATGCGACGCGACTTGCTCGGCCCGGTGCGCGAGCCCGGACAGCAGCCTCCCGGGCGGCTGACCAGGGAGCTTGCCTCGGTCGCGGCCGGGCTGTCGGCCGGCGCGCGGTATGTCATCAGGCGGCGCGGCCCGGCGGCGGCGCTCGGCGTGACCGGCGGCTACAGCTTCCTTTTCGGGCCGCTGTTCCTGATGGTGATCCTGTTGTACCGGGACTATTTCTACCGGTCGAGCGTCGGCGTGGCCGAGAGCCACCTGGGGGGCCTGGTGATTGCCTCCGGGGTGGGCTACGCCTGCGCCGCGCTGGTGACTCCGTCGGCGGCCAGGCGGCTGTCCAAGCCGGCCTGGATCACGCTGCTGCTGGCCGCGAGCGCCGTAGTAACGGTCACGCTGGGCGAGACCTTCATCCAGATCGCCTACCTGGCCGTCGGGTTCTGCCTGTACCTGTGCAGGCAGGGCGTGGCGATCTGCGCGATCACGATCCTGCAGGAAGAGGTGGACGACGCCTACCGGGGCCGGGTGTTCGCCTTCTACGACATGATGTTCAACGTCACCTACGCCGCCGGGGCCGGCCTGAGCGCCGCCTTCATGCCGGCCGACGGCCACTCCCCGCTCATCGTGGGCCTGGTGGCCGCCGGTTACGCGGTCGTCGCGGCCGCCTACTGGCTGGCCGGAGCGCGAGGTCAGTCCTCGTCCGGTTCCGAGGGCGGCACGTCGATCCCCACCTCGGCCGCCCAGCGCAGCAGCCGCTGAGTGACCTGCTTCAGGCCCAGCTCGCCCTCGGAGATCCGCAGCTCGAGCAGGAAATCGTGGGCCCTCCCCACCATCGGGCCCGGGCCGATCCCGAGGATCCGCATGATCGCGTTGCCGTCGAGCTCCGGCCTGATCCTCGCCAGTTCCTCCTGCTTGCCGAGCTCGGCGATGCGCTCCTCGAGGCCGTCGTAGGCGCGGGCCAGCCGCGCCGCCTTCGCGCGGTTCCTGGTGGTGCAGTCCGCCCTGGTCAGCACGTGCAGCCTGGGGAGCAGCGGCCCGGCGTCCCTGACGTAACGGCGCACCGCAGAATCGGTCCACTCCCCTTCGCCGTAGCCGTGGAACCGCAGGTGCAGTTCCACCAGCCGGGACACGTCCCGGATCACGTCGTTCGGGAAGCGCAGCGCGGCCAGCCTGCGCCTGGTCATCTTCGCGCCTTTCACCTCGTGCAGGTGGAAGGCGACCCGCCCGTCCGGCAGCAGGGACCGGGTCTTCGGCTTGCCGATGTCGTGCAGCAGCGCGGCCAGCCGGACGATCAGGTCGCCCTCGAGCCCGTAGCGCGGCTCCAGCTCGACGGCCTGCCGCAGCACGGTGAGGCTGTGCTGGTAGACGTCCTTGTGCCGGTGGTGTTCGTCCGCCTCCATCCGGAGGCTGGACACCTCGGGCAGCACCTGCGCGGCGACCTCGGTCTGGACCAGCACGTCGACGCCGAGCGCGGGGTCGGGGGTGAGCATCAGCTTGGTCAGCTCGCTGGTGATCCGCTCCGCGGAGACGATCTCCAGGCGGTCCGCCTGCTCGGTCATGGCGGCGCGCACCTCGGGCGCGACCGTGAACCCCAGCTTGGCCGCGAACCTGGCCGCGCGCAGGATCCGCAGCGGATCGTCGGTGAACGACTGCTCGGGCCGTCCCGGGGTGCGCAGCACCTTGTCCCTGAGCGCGTCGAAGCCGCCGAACGGGTCGACGAGCTCGTACCCGGGCAGCCTCGCGGCCATCGCGTTGACGGTGAAATCCCGGCGGCCCAGGTCCTCCTCCAGCGACCGGCCGTACCGCACGTCGGGCTTGCGTGAGGCCCGCCCGTACTGCTCGCTCCGATAGGTGGTGATCTCGAAGAGCGAGTTCCCCTTGCGCAGCCCGACGGTGCCGAAGGCGATCCCGACCGTCCAGGTCCGGTCGGCCCAGCCCTCGGTCATCGTGAGCACCTGGTCCGGGGTCGCGTCCGTGGCCAGATCGAGGTCGCCCGGCCGCTGCCCCAGGAAAACGTCTCTGACCGGGCCCCCGACCAGCGCGAGCTCGTGACCATGGCGCGCGAACAGGCGGCCGATCTCGGCCGCGGCGGGGACCTGCTCGCGCAGCAGCGCGGCGGCCGCATTCCGCTGTTCATCGCTCATGGGCACGGCCATCGAGAGTATCGACCGCACGGGCTCAGCGCGAACGGCAATACCATTTCAAGCGTGCGTAACGTGCTCACGGCGAGACTCAGACGGCGGATCCTGTCGCTGGCTGCCGTTCTCGCCGTACCCGCGGCACTGACCGCGGGGCTGGCGGCGGCCGCCCCCGCCCAGGCCAGCACCGCCCAGGCCAGTACCGCCGCGAGCGGCCTCTCGGTGACCATCGACACGATGAACCCGCCGTACGCCGCGCCCGGCGCCACGGTCACCCTGTCCGGCACGGTCACCAACCGCACCCACCAGACGCAGGCCGGGCTGGCCGTCCAGCTGTACACGTCGGCGGCGCACTTCACCAGCCGCGACGGGATGGACACCTACCTGTCCCACGGCGTCGCTCCCGACCTGACGCAGGCCGGGATCCCGTTCCTCATACCTGCCAGCCTGGCTCCGGGCGCCGCCGTCCACTGGACCGCCTCGTTCGGTGTCGCCACCGAGGGGATCAGCACCTTCGGCGTGTACCCGGTGACCGCCCAGCTGCAGGACCTGTCGGGCGACATATTCTCCTCCGAGCAGACGCTGCTCCCGCTCTGGCCCGGGACGCAGGCGGCCAGCCTGCAGAGCCGACTGAAGATCTCCTGGCTGTGGCCGCTCATCGACCAGCCGCACCACCAGGTGTGCAACGCCGTCCTGACCAGCAACGACCTGGCCGCCAGCCTGGGCCAGGACGGCCGCCTGGCCGCCCTGCTCGCCGCGGGCGCCCAGGACGCCGGCGCCCGCCCCACCTGGGTGATCGACCCGGCGCTGCTCAGCGACGTGGCGGTCATGACCCGTCTCTATTACGTCGGCACCAAGACGGGATGCACCGGCGAGGCGAAGGAGCCGCCCAGCCAGGCCGCGGCCGCCTGGCTGGCCATGCTCAAGAAGGTCACGCCGGCTCAGCCCACCATCATCACGCCGTACGCCAACGTGGACGTGAGCGCCCTGGTCCACCAGGGCCTGACCCGCGATCTCGCCGCCGCCTACAGCACCGGCGACGCCGTGGCGGACGGCGTGCTTGGCGCAAAGTTCGGGCCTACGATCGCCTGGCCGCCCGGCGGAACCGCGGACCTGTCCGTGCTCACCAGCCTCGCCGCCCACCAGCACGTCAGCACGGTGGTGCTGAACAGCAGCGAGATGAAGCCCACGGATCCTGCCGTCTTCCAGGATGACGCGGTCACCTCGCTCCGGGTCGCGGGCCTGCCGATGAACGTGCTGCTCTCCGACGACACCCTGACCACGGTCCTCCAGGAGGGTGACACCAGTTCCGGCGTCCTGCCGCAGAGCACCGAGTTCGCGGTCCGGCAGCGGTTCCTCGCCGAGACCGCGATGATCGCCGCCGAAGCCCCCGAATCCTCCCGCACCCTCGTGGTGGCGCCGCCCGGTGACTGGAGCCCGTCACGGACGCTCGCCAGCGACCTGCTCAGCGAGACCGCGGCCGCCCCGTGGCTGGCGCCGACCCCGCTGGCCAGCCTGAGCTCGGCGCCGGACACCCAGCGCGGCGTCAAGCGGCAGGCGCCGCCCAGCAAGGCGAGCCCTGGGGAACTCAGCCGCGGCTACCTGAGCGACGTCAGCACGCTCGGCACGCAGCTCGGCGGGTACAAGTCCGTACTGTTCAGGCCGCAGCCGGACTACGTGCCGACCCTGGACCAGGCGCTGGCCGCCACCGAGTCGGCGGCCTGGCGCGGCGGCGGGGCACCGCAGGGCCGGGCGCTGGCCGGCAACCTGTCCGTCTACCTCACGAACGCGGAACAGAAGGTCAAGATCATCAGGTCGCCGCAGGTGCCGATGGGCGGTTCCTCGGGGCTGGTCCCCGTGTCCATCCAGAACGGGCTCCATCAGGCCATCGAGGTCAGGGTGGTCGCCAGCGTGGAGAACTCACCTGACCGGACATCCCAGCTGACCATCGGCCACTACCAGAACCTGGTCGTGGTCCAGCCCAACCAGCCGCAGACCGTACGGCTGCCGGTCAGCTCGGCCCCGCAAGGATCGACTCAGATCGACCTCGTCCTCACCAGCGCGAACGGCACGCCGCTGACCTGGACCGCCACCTCCATTACCGTGCAGTCCACCAGGTACGGCCGGGCGATCCTGTTCCTCATCGGCGCCGCGATCGGCGTCCTCGTGCTCACCTCGGCGTACCGCGGCGTGCGGCGGTGGCTGCACGATGACACGCATCTCGTCAACGAAGAGGCAGACCCACCGGGTAGCGTCGTGACTGGCACCAGCGGCGCGCGACACCCGACGGAGGCACCGGATGACCTGGCCGATGCACGACGCTGGGTCGACGACGCCTGACCCGGGGCCCGAGCCGGGTTCCGACGACACCGACCAGCTGCGACGCGGGCGGCACGCCGCCCCGGACCCGCTGCCGCCGATCGACGGCCCGATGCCAGGGGGCGGCCCGAGCCCGGCCGAGACGACGCTGCCGCTCGCACTCACGTGGCCGGCCCCTCCGGCCGCCCCGGCCAGGCCGCACCGCTCGCCGACACCCGGGCCGCCCGGCTCCCCGCCGGCACCCGGGGCTCCCGGGTCTCCGCCCGGCTGGCGCCGAGTGCCCAGGACCACCGGATACGCGCCGCCTGATACCCCCCAGCCGCGTTTTACGCCGACCCCGTACCGTCCCGACCACCCCGCCAGGCCGCCGGGAGTGCCGTCCCCCGGCCCGCCCGGCGGCGGAGGACCCCGAGGGCCCGCAGGTCCCGGCGGTCCCGGCGCAGGCCTGCGCCCGGCCGGCGGGCCGAGGCCGGCCACGACCCACCGCTCCAGCCTGGTGCGATCCGGCGCTGGCATGGCGATCGGCACCCTGGTCTCACGCGGCACCGGTTTCCTGCGCACCCTCGTCCTGGTGTTCGCGGTGGGCACCGGCGCGCTCGGCAACGCGTACAACAACGCCAACACGCTGCCGAACACCGTCTATTACCTGATGCTTGGCGGCGTCTTCACCAGCGTGGTGGTCCCGCTGCTTGTCCGGGCGGCCAGGCGCGACCCGGACCGCGGCGAGGCCTACGCGCAGCGGGTGTTCAACCTGGGCGCGCTGGCGCTGCTGGCGGTCACCGTGGTGGCGACGCTGCTGGCGGGCCCGCTGGTCAACCTGTACGCGCCCACCATCGGCGGCGCCGAGCACAACCTGATGGTGGTGTGGGCCTACTTCTTCATCCCGCAGATCTTCTTCTACGGGATGAGCTCGCTGATCGGGGCGATCCTGAACACCCGGGGCCGGTTCGCCGCGCCGATGTGGACCCCGGTCATCAACAACCTGGTCGTGATCGTCGTCGGCGGCCTCTACGTGGTGACGGTGGGCCTGCACAAGGAACCGTCGAACATCTCCGCCGGCGGCGTGCAGCTGCTCGGGATCGGCACCACGCTCGGCGTCGTGGCGCAGACGGTGGTGCTGTTCCCGTCGCTGCGGGCGGCCGGGTTCAGGTGGCGGTCCACGCTCGGGTTCCGGCCCGGCGAGGTGTCCGAGATGGGCCGGATGGCCGGCTGGATGTCGGTCTACGTGATCACTCAGTGGGGCGGCAACCTGGTCGTCCAGCGCGTCGCGAACGCGGCCTCGGCCGCCCAGAACGGCTACTCCGCGTACTCGATCGCGTGGCAGCTGTTCCAGCTGCCGTACGCGATCGTGGGCATCTCGGTGATCACCGCGCTGCTGCCCCGGATGAGCGAGCACGCGAGCACGCGCAGGTATTCGCTGGTCAGGGACGACTTCTCGATCGGCGTCCGGCTGGCCTCTGTGATCGTCGTGCCGACCTCGATCTACCTCGGCGTGCTCGGCGGACCGCTGGCCGAGTTCTTGTTCTCCTACGGCAGCAACTCAAACTCACCAGGGGCCGCGCGGTACATCGGCGAGGTTTTCGGCCTGTTCTCCCTCGGCCTGGTGCCCTACATGCTCACCCAGCTGCAGCTACGGGTCTTCTACTCGTTCCAGGACAGCCGGACCGCTGCCTTCGTCGGTGTGCTCACGATGGTGTTCAGCATCGCGGCGGCGCTCACCGTGAAGTCGATGCTGCCAGGCGCCCAGGTCGTCGCCGGGCTGGCCGTCGCCTACGGGCTGGCGAACCTGATCGGGACGATCGCCGGCTGGGCGCTGCTGCTGCGCCGGGTCGGCAGCCTGGACGGCTGGGCGATCGCCCGGAGCCTGGCCAGGATGCACCTGGCGACGGTGCCAGGGCTGGTCTTCGCGCTCGCCGTGATGGCTGGCGCGGGACATATCGCGCACAATCCCGGTGCCGCCTACGGCCTGGTGGTCACGGTCGTCGGCGGCGGCGGCGCCTTCGGGCTGTATGCGCTCTGTGCCAGGTCACTGCGTGTGGCCGAGTTCGGATTCCTGATGAAGACGATAGCCGCAAGGTTCGGCGGCCAAAGCGGGCGGCACTGAGCGGGCGGCATTAGCATGGGTGGCAACCTATGAGCACATACACGTCGGAACCAGGAACTCGGCTGGCGGGGCGCTACCGTCTAGTCGACCAGTTCAGCGCGGGCGCCGGCTGGACCTACTGGAAAGCCACGGATGAGACCCTCGCCCGGCCTGTTACGGTACTCACTTTCGCGGCCGGCTTTCCCCGGGTCGCCGAGACCGTCACCGCGGCCAGGGCCGCGAGCAGGCTCGGCGATCCGCGCTTTTCGCAGGTGTTCGACGTGGAGGACACCGACGAGCTCGCGTACGTGGTGCTCGAGTGGGTGGTCGGCGATTCGCTCCTGGACATGCTCTCCGAGGGCCCGCTCGAGCCGCCGCGCGCGGCCGCGCTGATGGCGGAGGCGGCGCGGGCGATCGCGGCGGCGCACAACCTCGGCCTGGCGCACCTGCGGCTGGATCCGGCCTGCCTGCACTGGACGGCGGGCGGCGGCGTGAAGATCGCCGGGCTCGGCATCGACGCCGCCCTGGCCGGGCCGGAGCTGACGGAGCCGGCGCCGGCCGAGGCGGAAGACGGCGCCGACGGCCCGGAAGCCACTGACACGCGGGACCTCGCCCGGCTGCTGTACGCCGCGCTGACCGGGTACTGGCCCGGCCAGCCGGGGTCAGCCAGGGCCGCGCCCGGCCTGCTCCCCTCCGCGCCGGAGAACGGCGCGGAGGTGTGCACGCCACGCCAGGTGTCGGCGGGCGTGCCGGCCAGCATCGACGACGTGACCTGCCGGGCGCTGTTCCAGCGGCCGAACCGTCACGGCCCGGCGCTCAGCACCGCGGCGATGTTCGCCGAGGCCCTGGCGAGCGCCGCTCCGCCGCCGCCGCTCCCCGTCTCCCCGGCCGCCACGCTGGCCGCCCGGACCGCCCCGCGCGGGTACGGCTACTCCGGCGACGGGTCCACCAACCCGTACCCGCAGCCGGAGGTGCCCCCGCGGCACCGGGCCGACCGCCGCATGCCGCCGCGCCAGCGGTCCACGGCGACTCGCGCCGTCATCAGCGTGGTGGTCGTGCTCGTCCTGGCGGCAGTGGGCGTGGCCGTCTGGGCGGTCACCCGCGGCCTGCACAAGGCGGCACCCCCGGCCCAGACCAGCCCGAGCTCGTCGGCGGCCGTCCGGCCCGCGTCCGCCCCGCTCACGCCGGTCGGCGCGAGCGTCTACAACCCGCTCGGCAGCGGCGGCGACGATGACCCCGCCGAGGCGCAGAACGCGATCGACGGCAGCACCAGCACGGCCTGGCATACCAGCTACTACTTCAGTCCCGTCTTCGGGAACCTGAAGAAGGGCACCGGGCTGATCCTCGACATGGGCAGGCAGGTGCGGCTGAGCCAGGTGGTGGTCCAGTTCGGCGCCTCGTGCTGCAGCGACGTCTCGATCGAGATCGGCAACAGCAACACGGCCAGCCAGGCGGCGCTCGGCAGCTTCACCGTCGTGCAGAGCTCCGCCACGGCCGCCAACAGCACCACCTTCAACGTGACGAAGCAGGCCACCGGCCGGTACGTGCTGATCTGGATCACCGACCTGCCGCAACTGGCCGACCACGCCGGCCGGTACGAGGCGCTGATCTACAACGTCGTCGTGCACGGTTTCGGCGCGAGCCAGTCGGGCTGATGCCAGATGCCGGGCGGCGACGCGGATGGCCCCTCTGACCAGGAGTTGCTCCGCCGGCACGTAGCCGGGGACACCGAGGCGTTCGGCGAGTTGTTCCGCAGGCACCGCGACCGGCTGTGGGCGGTGGCGCTGCGCACGGTCTGCGATCCCGAGGAAGCGGCCGACGCGCTCCAGGACGCCATGGTGTCCGCCTTCCGCCGGGCGGGCGATTTCCGCGGTGAGTCGGCGGTCACCACGTGGCTGCACCGGATCGTGGTGAACGCGTCGCTGGACCGGCTGCGCCGCCGCGCGGCCAGGCCGACCCTGTCCGCCGGGGACGAGCAGGCGTTCGAGGCGCTGGCGGCGCAGGACGGCGATCCCGCGCGCACCTCGGACACCAGGCTGGACGTGAACGCCGCGCTGCGGATCCTGCCGGTGCAGCAGCGAGCCGCCCTCGTCGTGGTCGACATGCTCGGCTTCTCCGTGGCCGACGCCGCCGCCATCCTGGACACCTCGCCGGGTACGGTGAAGAGCCGTTGCGCCCGGGCCCGCGCCCGGCTGCTCCCCTACGTATCGCACCTGCAAGGGAACCGATCAGCCAGCCAGAGCGTCACACCTGCGCAAGGAGCAGATACATGAGGGGGCAGATGACGCATCTGGACTCCGATGTCCTGGCCGAGTTCCGCGCGGGACTCATCGCCAGGCGGCGCGGTGCCAGGATCACCGCGCACCTGGCAGGCTGCGACCGGTGCCGTGCCCTCGACGACCAGCTGGCCGGCGTCCCGGCGCTGCTCGCGTCGGTCCCGGCGCCGGCCATGCCGGACAGCGTGGCCCGGCGGCTCGACACCGTACTCGCGGCTGAGGTGGCCGCCAGGGCCGAGGCGGCAGGCGGGGATGATCCCGAACGGGCCGGGCTTGATCGCCCGCGCGAACACAGGACGCCCAGGCACCGGGCCGCCAACCGTGGTTTCCGGCCGGTGGCGCTGCGCGTGCTCGCGCCCGTGGCCGTCGTCTTGCTGGCCGCGGGCGGCTACGGCCTGAGCCGCCTCGCCAGCCCCGGAGGCCAGATGATCGCCTCCTCGGCGGGCAGCGCGTCGGGCTCGGCTAGTTCCGCCAGCGCGGCCGCCGGCGCGAACAGGGCCGCCAGCGGAGCCGAAGTGCCTCCGGCGGCGTCGCCGCTCAAGGGAGCGGCGCCGTTGCCCCGGTATAGCGCGGCCAACTTCCCCTTCGTGGCCAGCGGCACGAACTTCTCCTCCGACGAGGCCGTCCGCAAGCAGCAGGTCGAGAACGACCTGCGCGTCCCGGTGGCGTCGCGCCCCAGCGAAGCCGCGTCCCGGCAGGTGCGCGGGTGCGTGCGGAACCTGGCCGGCGACCACCCGGTGCTCCTGGTGGAGAGCGCCCTCTTCGAGGGCCGGCCGGCCACCCTCATCGTCGCCCAGACCGGGCCGGGCCAGACGGCCTGGATAGCGGGTCCTGGCTGCTCGGCCACCAACCGTGACGTGCTCGCCACGACAGCGGTGTAACGGGAATCTCCGGGCCCTAGTATCGGTTCACTGGAGAGCCAGTCAGATGAGGGGTTGATAACGGTTGGCTGAGGTGACCGAAGTCCGGAACGTCATCGTCATCGGGTCCGGCCCGGCCGGTTATACGGCGGCACTGTACGCGGCTCGAGCCGAGCTCAAGCCGCTGGTCGTCGAGGGCTCGGTCACGGCGGGCGGCGCGCTCATGCAGACCACCGACGTGGAGAACTTCCCGGGGTTCCCGGACGCCATCATGGGTCCCGAACTGATGGACTCGATGCGCAAGCAGGCGGAGCGGTTCGGCGCCGAACTGCTGGCGGACGACGTCACGGCGGTCGACCTGACCGCGGACCCCAAGGTAGTCAGGACCGACAGCGATACATACCTCGCCAAGGCCGTCATCATCGCCACCGGCTCCAGGTACAAGGAACTCGGCGTGCCGGGCGAGAAGGAACTCGGCGGGCACGGCGTCTCCTGGTGCGCCACCTGTGACGGATTCTTCTTCCGCGGCCACGACATCGCGGTCATCGGCGGCGGCGACTCGGCCATGGAAGAGGCGATGTTCCTGACCAGGTTCGGCAAGTCGGTGACCGTGGTCCACCGGCGCGACACGCTCCGCGCCTCCAAGATCATGCAGGAGCGGGCCTTCGCCAACCCCAAGATCAAGTTCCTGTGGGACAGCCAGGTCGCCGAGGTCCTCGGCCAGGGCAAGGTCACCGGCCTGCGGATCGAGAGCACCAAGGACGGCACCGAGCAGGTGCTGCCGGTGACCGGCGTCTTCGTCGCCATCGGCCACGACCCGCGCTCGGACCTGTTCACCGGGCAGCTCGCCACCGATCCGGACGGCTACCTGCTGGTCGACCAGCCGTCCACGCGCACCGCCATCGAAGGCGTCTTCGCGGCCGGCGACGTCGTCGACCGCACCTACCGGCAGGCGGTGACCGCGGCGGGCACGGGCTGCGCGGCGGCGCTCGACACGGAACGCTGGCTGGCCAGCAAGGAACACTGATCGCCGGCAAACACTGGCGGCACGAACCGTGCACGAATTATTCATCGCAAGTTAAAGGGGTGTGATCGCAGTGGGCGCGACCAAGGTCGTGACTGACGAGACCTTCGAGACGGAGGTCTTGAAGAACGACAAGCCGGTCATCGTGGATTACTGGGCCGAATGGTGCGGTCCGTGCCGCATGGTCGCCCCGGTCCTCGAGGAGATCGCCACCGAGTACGCCGACAAGATCGATGTGGTAAAGCTCAACATCGACGAGAACCCCGCCGTCTCGCAGCGTTACGGCATCATGGCCATTCCCACCATGAACGTGTTCTCCGGCGGGCAGGTCGTCAAGCAGATCGTCGGGGCCAAGCCCAAGTCGGCGCTCCTTCGTGAGCTGGCCGAATACATCTAGTCCGTTCGGTACTAAAAAGAGGCCCCTCAGGGTACGGCCGGTCCGGTCACGCCGGCCTGGTTATACGGGCCTGGTCATACAGGCCTGAGCGCGCCCTGGGGGGTCGATGGCGTCATGGACCCGAGCAGCCGCTCCAGCGCGACCTCGACGTCCTCGCGCCAGGTGAGCACGGTCCGCAGCTCCATCCGGAGCCGCGGATAGTGGTGATGCGGGCGGACCGTCTTGAATCCCACCGCGAGCAGGTAATCCACCGGCAGCACGCAGGCCGGGGATTCCCAGCGCCGGTCGCCGAAGGCCTCGATGGCGCGCACGCCGCGGCGGGTAAGGTCCTTGGCCATCGCCTGGACCAGCATCCGGCCGATGCCGCCGCCGGCGAATTCGCTGAGCAGGTGGGCGGTCATGAACAGCACCGCGTCGGCACTCACCGGGCTGGTGGGAAAGGCTATCGAGCGGGGCACGTACTGCGGCGGCGCGAAGAGCATGTATCCGGCGGGAACGCCATCGACATAGGCGATCTTGCCGCAGCTTCCCCACTCGAGCAGCACGGAAGAAACCCAGGATTCCTTCTCGAGTTCCGGGTCTCCGCTTTCCTCGGCGTGCGCCCGGCTGACCGGGCCAAGTTCCCAGAAAACGCATTTGCGGCACTTCGGCGGCAGGTCACCGAGATTATCCAGCGTGATGTTGACGATACGACGTGACATCCTGTTCCCCGGCGAAATCCACAGGCATTCCCGTGGGATACCCTTTATCCTGGCATGATACTCGGGGGGACTGGGGGTCGACCCCCAGTCCAACCAAGCCCCCCTGTCCAACCAAGCACTGCGCCAACAGAGCCGACGACCCTGGGAGAGGCCGTGACACCCGAACAGCCACCGAAATCGCAGCCGCAGCCGCAGCGAATTGACCGTTATGTCGGTCAGTACGCCGAACGTGCGGTTGACATGGTCGCGTCGGAAATCAGGGCCCTGTTCGCCGTCGCCGCCCGTCCCGAGATCGTATCGCTGGCCGGCGGGTCTCCGTACGTGGCGGCGCTCCCGCTCGACGTCGTCGGCGACATGATCGGCCAGCTGATCGCCACCCAGGGCGCGACCGCGCTGCAGTACTGCACCGCCCAGGGCGACGCAGGACTGCGGGAGAGAATCTGCGACGTCATGGCGCTCGAACAGATCCGCGCCCACCCCGACGAGGTGGTCGTCACCGTCGGCTCGCAGCAGGCCCTCGACCTGATGGCCAGGATCTTCATCGACCCCGGTGACGTGGTGCTCGTCGAGGCGCCGTCCTACGTCGGCGCCCTCGGGGCCTTCGCGGCCTA
>WNGL01007168.1_pt1 | contig 13606 bp, 10 predicted proteins | sample 5400591 | NCBI WGS metagenome assembly WNGL01 (sample SAMN13153377, study PRJNA577476) | soil metagenome | isolation source: 80 cm soil or saprolite under Garry oak tree replicate 1 | place: USA:California | collected 2016-06-15
AGAATTCGGGAGGCGACGAGGCCCAGCGCGGCCGCTTCGTTCTGCTTCTTGAGCACCGGGAACAGCACGACGGCGGTGCCGATGCCGGCGAGAGCCACGATGATCTCCAGGATACCGCCGATGATGGCGGAAGTGTCCGGGCCAGCACCGAGGATGTAATTCGCACTCTTTACCGGGCCGTAGAGAAAGAGGGTCGGGATCGAGACAAAGGTGAGCAGGTAGAACACGCCCGCGACAAGTGCGGTCTTTCTACGTGGACTCATCTGAAACGCTTCACGGTCTGCTTGAAGCGGGCCTACTCGTGTGGTCTTTACAGTGGTCTGTGTCATCACAATGCTCCTTTTTCTACTGCTGCCAGAAAACTTTTCCTGGACAGCACCATTTCCAATACGACGTGAGTCTGCTGCGAGAAGGCTCACTAAAAGCACTCGTTCCACGAGAACTGTATCAAAGGCAGATCTCCTGGTCTTCGCCGCTTGCCTCAACTCCGTGTTTGACACCTTACGCATCGGCCTGGCTGGGCCTAACGCGGCTTACCGAGAGTAAGGGCATGCCTACATCACGCACTTTTCTGAGCACTCCATGCAACGCGGCCTGATCGACCACCGGGCCGATTAACAGCGTCTCGCCGTTGTCTTCTCGCGTGATGGTCAGGCCCTCGAACCAGTCGGCCCACTTGTCATCAAGGTGTCCCTTGATGCGAATCTCGTACCGTTCAGGCTCGTGATGATCCTCAATTGATGCGTGTGCTGCTCTCATGCTGCGCCTCGTGCCTTTTCCTCTCTCTGGATGAATCTCTACGTCGTTGCAGGCGTTCTTGTCTTCTAATCAGAAGATACACGAGAATGTGGTGAGAAGGGATCACCACATGTGGTGATTGATGTGGTGATTTGTTCATCGGGCTGACAGGCGAGAGCAAAAGCCCGGGTACGTGATTCGACACACCCGGTCGTGGCCAGGGTTGGTGTGTGGGTTCATTAGAACAAATCGAGTTCCTTCGCCCGGCGGACTGCTGCCCGACGGTCGTTCACTCCGAGCTTGCTGTAAATGTTTTTGGTGTGGGTACGCATGGTGTTGAGGGATACCACGAGTTCGCGGGCAATTTCTGGGCCGTTCAAGCCGGTTGCGAGTAGCCGAAGCACTTCCAGCTCCCGTTCCGAGAGTGGCTCGATCAAACCCTGTTTAACGGGCGTTCTGTCCTCAGCTGAGCCAAAGGCTGTCAGGAGGTGACGAACATAGTTCGGGGCGATTCCGTGTTTCGCGGCCGCTTCCAGCAGGAGTGCCATAGGTGGGCCTTCGTCCACAAACATGCGGACGTAGCCCTCCGGCTCAGCCAGCGAGAGGGCCTGTTGCAGCGGCACAAGAGCAGCAGGGATATCGCCTTGCAGCAGGTTCGCAAGCGCCTGTAGCACCAGGATTTCGATGACACTTTCCGTCCGCTCCCCTTCTTCCGCCGCTTGCAGGAGGCGCTCCAGGAGTCCCACTGCCTCATGAATGGAGCGGTCTGCACGGTTGCTCGTAGACCGGGCCAAGAGCACTCTGGCCAGGGTGATGTGCTCGAACTCGCGCAGGTAGGAAGGCTCGTCCGAAACGGAGAGGCCACGCTCACGCACCCAGTCGAGCGCTTCACCTACATTCCCCTGCGCGACCCACACCCGTGAAACGCTCGCTGCGATAGGACGCACATTGGGGGAAAAGTCACCCACATACAGGCGCTCTGCCTCGTGGAGCAGGTCGAGCGCGCTGTTCAGATCTCCCTGGGCCTGCCGTATCCGAGCCATCGCAACGCACCAGCGATACCGGTTTTGCGGTAATCCGGTGTGCTCCCCCAGCTCCTTGCTTCGCAGCAGGTGCTGCCTGGCGGTATGCAGATCGTTCCGCTCACGGTGGAGTCCGCTCATGCCCACATACATGTCTGCCGTTCCCCGCAGGGTAGGCGTGCCCTGCTCCAAAGCCCTCTGTAATGCCCGCTCGTAGGTATGCATTGCCTCGTGGAGACGACCTTGCACCATCTGGATATCAGCCACGGCGATGGCGCAACCGAGTGCGTCAGAGATGTTCCCGGCCTTTTGCAGACTCGCTATCCCATCGGCATACGATCGGTGCGCTGCCTCGAGATCTCCGCTCGTCCAGGAGGCAAGTCCCAAGAGCGCCGCTGCCGATCCGCGCGTCAGATGGGCGTCCTCGGGTGCGAGGTCGAGCGCACGCCGGGCATAGGTCACGGTCCCTGGCACATCGCCGCGAGTCAGGGCCAGTCCGGCACGGGCAATCGCGATCGTAGCCGGGAGATGGCCAAACTCCTCTTCGTCCACGACGACCATCGTAGCCGCTGGGGCAGATGCAAGCCCACGCATCTCTGCCGTCGTGTCCAGCCACCGTTCGGCGTCCCGCAGTCGCTCCTCAACGCCCTCGCGCTCGCCGCTCGACAGTAACACATGGGCATACGCAACGCTGAGCACGGGCCTGCAGCGGAGCACCTCGTCGGGGAGCACCTTGAGCCAGTCAAGCAAGGTGGCCTCCTGTCGACTCCGGAGCATTGCTAGCACGCCCAGCTCGACCAGGTCCGCCGCGCGCGCGAAATCTGCAGCGGCCAGCGCGTGGCGGATCGCATCGACCGCCGACCCCTGCTGCTCGTACCACTCGCTGGCGCGCCGATGTAGCGTCGCTACCTGATCGGGCTGCTCCGCCAGCAAATGCGCAGAGAGCACTTCGGCAAAGAGGTGGTGATAGCGATACCAGTGGCGCGTGTCATCGAGCGCAACGACAAAGAAGTTGCCGTGCTCCAGGGCCTCTAACCGCACGTTGCCCTTCTCCTGGCCGGTGACGGCATCACAGAGCGAGCCACTCAACCGGTCGAGAATGGCGGTCTGGAGTAAGAAGCTCCGTACAGGTTCGGGCTGACGCGTGAGGACCTCTTCGACCAGATAGTCCAGGATGTAGCGGTGGTCGCCAGTGAAGGCCCGGATGAACTCAGGAATGTCCTCTCGCCCCCGCATCGAGAGTGCCGCCAGTTGGAGTCCCGCAATCCAGCCTTCGGTGCGGTCTTCCAATGCGGCGATGTTCCCTGGCGAGAGGTTGAGGCCCATCACCGAGTTGAGAAATTCGGCCGCTTCAGAGGGGGTAAAACGCAAGTCGGCAGCACGCAGTTCGGTCAATTCACCCCGAGCGCGTAAGCGGGCCAAGGGGAGCAGCGGATCCTCACGGGTGGCGATGACCAGGTGCATCTGCGGCGGCAGGTGCTCGACGAGAAAGGTGAGGGCAAGGTCAACCGGTTTGGCATCAAGCACGTGGTAGTCGTCAAGGACGAGAACGAACTGGTCCGGGAGCGTGGTGATCTCATTGAGCAGGGCCGTCAGGATCGCCTCGGGTGGCGGGGGCTGGCTTGATTGAAGCACACCCAACACCCCTTCCCCAAGAGTGGCCGCAATCGTCTGTAAAGCCGTAACCAGGTACGCCAGAAACCGTGTGGGGTCGTTCTCCCCTTCGTCCAGCGACAGCCAGGCGGTCGGTCGGTCGATTCCCTCAACCCATTCACTGACCAGCGTGGTTTTTCCAAAGCCAGCGGGGGCAGCGATGAGGGTCAGTTTGCGGTGCAGACCCGCGTTGAGCCGCTCGAGCAAGCGGGGGCGGCTGACAACGTTCGGCCGAAGCCGAGGGAGATACAGTTTCGTGGCGAGAATGGACGTAGGCATGTCGGCTTATTTTCCTTACACATTGAAGAGACATCCCTGGACTCGACAAGCAGGAGGAGAAGAACGAAGAGTCTTGCATGGCAGTCGGAAGCTGAAGCCGATCACACCACTGCTCGAACCCGGCGGTTTTCATGCGTCACTTCTTCCCATATGCCTTGACCAGATAGGGTGCTAGACACTTCTGCGTAAAGCATACCCAATTCTTGAACCAAAGACAAGGTGTTGATGCATTTTATAGTCTTTCCGACAACATTTTCGTCGCTTGCTTGGTTACAACTCGCCGCATATCACGCGAGTTATGTCCGTAGTGACAGGCCATCGGGTAGATGAACCATCTCGGTACTCACATCCCATAATTTCCTGGCAACCGCCATATCGGTGGCTTGTGGTGCTGTTGGGGTCACATGCGAGTCGTAGAAATACTTTCCCGTCATGCCCTCCACGCCGGGTGAAGAGGCCAGGTAGATCGACGTTTCCGCGCCTTTTGCCGGGGAACGCGCCACCAGTGGCGCCACTATGCTGACGAGGGCGGCCATGACCTTGCCATTGTTCTTCCCGAAACCCGTTGCCGTAAAGCCCGGATGTAGCGCATTGACGGTGACTCCGCTTCCTTCTAAGCGGCGGGCCAGTTCCATCGTAAACAGGATGGTCGCTAGTTTTGCGTTGGGATACGCCCCAAATCCATAGGCCCGTTCACCTTGCAGGTTGTCGAACTCGATTTTGCCGGAGGTATGCGCACCCGACGACACATTGATGATGCGGGCCGGGGCACTGGCTTTCAGGGTATCCAGCAGTACATTCGTGAGCAGGAAAGAAGCCAGGTGATTGAGGGCAAAGGTCATTTCAATGCCATCAACGCTGAGCTGGCGTTGCAGGAACGCAGCACCAACGTTGTTGAGTAAGACATGCAGGTGTAGATATGTGCTCTTGAACTCGTCTGCTAACCGCCGGACTTCCTGCTGTGATGATAAATCGGCCAGCAGGAAGTCCACGTTGTTGTTCCCACTGGCGGCGCGGATGGCTTCGACAACCTGAGCGGTCTTCGGGGCGTTGCGTCCTACAATGACGACCGTTGCGCCCATCTTGGCGAGGCCCTGAGCGGTACTTTTGCCGATCCCATTGGTGCCGCCGGTAATCAGACAAATCTTTCCTTCCATGGTTGTATGTATCATAGTTTTCCCCAATTCTTCTTTCGGTGCGCTTTGATAATCTTCTCTTTCCAGCCATCAAGCGCACCTGCCGCCGACTTCGCACAGGGGAAGAGAGACAGGTGCACCGCTCAGCCAGGGTTTGCGACGGATACTCCTCCAATCGGTCTCACGCATCCTGACCGTAGGCCTCGGGCCGGAAACCCTTGATGATGAGCCAGAATGGCAGCACCAGCTCAAAGAAGAAACCGGGGATCGTGAGAGGCGGGAGTCCGGCGATGAGGCCAATGTGGATCCCGAGGATCTCAGCGATGCTCCCCGCCATGAGAAACGCGTAGCCGATCAAGCCCGAAACCGCCAGCCATCCGGGGATCAGCCGGGTCCGGAACAGCAGCGCGCACAGGAAGAGGGCCCCGAATCCGAGCACTGCCTCGCCAATCTGGTAAGCCATGGCGTTCGTCTGGACCAGGAGTGACCCGAGGCCTTTGGCCCAACCCTCCCCAGCGTGCTGGCTCAAGGGAACGATCATCAGAAGAGCGAGCGCTCCGAGGCTCAGAAAGACCACCTCAACAATCATCGTGGCCAGGTAGGCCAGCGCTGTTCTCTTGCCGTGCTTCTCCAGGATTGGGAAGAACAGAACCGCCTTTGCCACATCCACTGGGGTGTTCAACAACATCAGAAAGGCTCCGAGGACCAGGATGGTCTTATGTGAGGAAATCGTCGAGAGAAAGTCAGGGGCACCGGCAACGGAAGTCACCAGTACGCCGCCCACTCCGTAGACGAGAAAACCCGCCAGAAACAGCGCTCCGATCAGCCTCGAATACGTCATGCGAGACCCCGTCGACACACGCCTTTTCAACGATTCCCCAGCACCGACCACTTCGGGGCTGCTTGAACTGCGAGATGAGATGACCTGGTTCATTGAATCCTCCTTCGATTCTAGACAGACGGTGTACATTTTGGAATTCCAACGTTGGGATTTACAGTGAGGTGTTGTTGTTCTGGTCCACCGTGATGACTACTTTTCCTTTGGCGTGTCCTTTTTCAAGATACCGGAGAGCTTCAGCAGTCTCACGTAACGGATAACGTCTATCGATCACCGGGACGACTTTTCCGGCTTCAAGCAGCTCTTTCATAAACACCAAATCCTTCTGGTTTGGTTGCGCCACCCCCATGGAACCCATTTTCTGTTTCCCGGTCATGGAAACGAGTGGCCCCAGGAGCATGGCCTGGAACATTGCCGCTATGGAACCTCCAATGAAGACATATGCTCCCCCGGGATTCAATGCTCGCTTATAGTCTGCAAGCGAGTGATATCCGTTCACAGCAAAAATGAGGTCATACCGCTGCCCATTTTTGGTGAAATCTTCTTGTGTGTAATCAATGACGTGGTCTGCGCCAATTGAGCGTATCATGTCCACATTCGTCGTGCTGCACACGGCCGTGACGCGAGCCCCGAACGCTTTGGCAAGCTGCACCGCAAACGTCCCCACACCACCACCCGCACCATAAATCAACACCTGTTGTCCTGGCTGAATCTGCCCTTTCGCGCGCAGGCCCTGCAAGGCGGTGATGCCCCCAAGAGGGACGGCCGCTGCTTCCTCGAATGTCACATTGGCTGGTTTCAACGCCAATGCATCTTCACTCGCACACACATACTCGGCAAAAGCGCCCCAACCACACTTGGTCAAGTCCCCGAATACCTCATCACCTGGCTGAAACTGCGTGACGTTCCTGCCAACTGCTTCAACCCGCCCCGCCATGGCAGCCCCGAGGATGGTGTGTTTTGGTTTGAGAAGCCCAAAGCCCATGAAGCGCATCAAGAACGGGTCAGCTTTCAGGAAATGTAATTCCGCTGCATTGACGGATGCCGCATGAACTTGTACCAGTACTTCATTGTCCTGGGGAGTCGGTCTTGCCACCTCTTTGAACTGAAGCACATCCGGTGATCCATATGTTGTGTTTACAATTGCTTTCATACGTGTTCCTCCCAGCTTGTCAGGTGTTGCTACAACAATCGGTTTCATGTGTGTCTCCTCCTTTTTTTGAACGCGAGTGATGCGTTTCATTGACGGGCTTTTGCCTCTGCCTCGCCGGGTTTCACGCGATTGACCGAGAGCAATGGCACTCCTAGATCACGCACTTTTCGGAGTAAGCCATGCAGTGCGGCCTGATCGATCAGCGGGCCGGTTAACAGCGTCTCGCCGTTGTCTTCCAGCGTGATGGCCAAGCCCCCAAACCAGTCTGTCCACTCGCGGCCCAGGTGGCCCTTGATCCTGATCTGATAGACCAGTGGTTGAGCCTTTTCACTTCCTAAGTTGATTTCGTCTGGCATGACCCCGTCCCTTGTGTGGCCGGTCAACTTGCGTCTGCGCCACTTGCTTCATGTACACATCGTGTATCTTCTATCAAGGAGTATAGCTTCTCCTGGGAGAAACAAAGAGATACTAAAGGAGTGTTTGGGGTATTGTTTTATCTTCTTTACGAGAAGAACAGAGAGATACTAGTTGAAATACCCCCGTGTGCGGGCAAGAACTACACCAGACCCAACTCGCGGGCACGTGCGACCGCTTCGGTGCGCCGTTGGACCTGGAGCTTGCCAAAAATAGTCCGATTGTGTCCTTTCACCGTACTCAAGGCGAGGAACAGCCGCTCGCACATCTCTTGATTGGAGAGTCCGACAGCCATGAGGTGGAGAACTTCCAACTCGCGTGCGCTGAGTGGCTCGATCAGGGGCTGGGTAGGTGGGGGCAGAGCAGAGGTGTTTTCGCGCTTCTGCGTATCCGCTTTAAGTATAGCCAGCAATTTCCCTGTATAGTCCGGCATCATTCCAAGAGCCGCTGCTTCGGACAAGAGGCGCGCCATTGGGGGACCTTCGTCGACAAAGAGACGGATGAAGCCGCCCGGCGCGGCGAGCGCCAGTGCGTCACCAAGCAGGTGCATCGCCTTGTCCTTTTCGCCATCTATATGGTGAGCGACCGCCTGTAAAACCATCACCTTGAGCCGTTCGTCCTCCCAACCCTTAGCCTCCACTTGCCGACGCCAGGGCAAAAGCACCGCTAGTGCTGCGGAGGTGTCTCTCTGGGCCAGGTGGACCCGGGCCTGGCTGATGGGGAGGTCATGGGTCTGCGCCAGGTGAGCGGCCGCTGCCAGATGGCCCTGGTGCAGCAAGAGAAGCACTTGTGCGGCAGCAACATCAGGCATCCGAAACACAAAGCGATGCCGCTGCACGAACGCTTCGGCCTCATCCAAAGCAGCGGCCGCGCCGGACACATCTCCCTGGGCCAGTTTCAGGCGGGCGAGAAACGCCCCGCAGGCAGCGAAGGTGTCGACGAGTATTTGCCGCGCGAGTTCGGCACTCTGTTGTGCGTGCTGCGAAGCTTCCTCCAGGTCATTCCATTCGTAGCAGATACGGGCCAGCCCAAGATGCGCTTCGCAAGCCATCCCCTGCGGCGGATCACCGGCCAGTTGCAGGCTGCGCCAGTAGCTCTCGGCCGCCAGAGACAGCTGGTTGTCTGCTTCCCGTAATTGACCGAGATTGATGGTAGCCGCCAGGGTGTAGATGGAATCCCCAAACGACTTCCCGATAGCTATGACTTCGGTATAGGCCTGGCTTGCCGCGGCACGGTCTCCCTGGAGCTGATAGGCATACCCCAGCGTCCAGGTCGTGGCCGTGCGGACGGGCAGGTTGTCGGGGTGCAGATACTCCAGGGCGCGGCGCGATTGGGCAACGATGGTTTCTCCGTCGTGTTGAATGACAGCCAACGTCGCCCGCATGGAGGCAATACGTCCGACAAGGTCTCGGGTTCTGTCGTCTGGTTCGGTACCTTGCAGGGCTGCTTCAGCCGCCCGGAGTTTACCTTCGACGGCGGTATGTTGCCCGCCAAACAATAACGTCGAGGCATACGTCACCCACAACGAGGGTCTGGCATCCAATGCTGTCCTGGGCAGCGACTCGAGCCAGTTCAGGACAGGTGTACCCGCACCACGAAAGTGCAGGGGCATCCCCCCGCCTTCAATCAGGCGCTCGGCGCGCGCAAGTTCATTGGCGGCAGCCGCATGGTGAAACGCTTCAATCTCCAGTCCATGCTCTTCATACCAGACGCTGGCACGACTGTGCAATCCGGTCACATCCCACACCTCATCTCCTGGAGACGAGGCGCTTCTCTGCTGCAGTCGCTGTCGCAGCAACTCAGCGAAGAGATGGTGATAGCGGTACCAGCGCCGCTCGTTGTCCAAGGGGACGAGGAACAGGTTGACGTGTTCGAGATATTCCAGGGTTGCTTGCCCGGAACCAGCGGGGATGAGCAGAACGGCATCACAAAGGGAGCCCGTCATCCGGTCGAGGAGAGACGTGCGCAGCAAAAACGTCTGGAGACGAGCGTCCTGCTGCCCCAGGACTTCTTCCACCAGATAATCCAGCACGAAATGGTGGCTGCCGGTGAACAATCGGATGAAGCCGGCGGCGTCTTCCTGTCCCTGCAGTGAAATGGCAGCCAATTGCAAGCCGGCAATCCAGCCTTCGGTGCGCGTCGCAAGGAGCGTGATGTCTTGAGCTTCGAGGGTGAGGCCCATTGCCTGCGTGAGAAATTCGGCCGCTTCGGAGGGGGTAAACCGCAAATCAGCGGCGCGCACTTCGGTCAAGTGGCCCCCGGCGCGTAACCGGGCCAACGGCAGCGGTGGATCCTCACGGGTGACGATGACCAGGTGCATCTGGGGTGGCAGGTGCTCGAGGAGATAGGAGAGGGCCTGGTCAATCGGTTTGGCATCAAGCACGTGGTAGTCGTCAAGGATGAGGACGAAATCTCCTCCGTCATGCCCGTAGCTTCCCACGTCATTGGTGAGCAGCGTGAGCACGGTCTCTGTGCGAGCCTGTTGTGGCATCTGCAGTAGTGTCAATGCCTCAGCCCCGAGATGTGGGTCAAGCGTTTGTAGGGCGGCAATGAGATACGAGAGGAAGCGCACCGGCTCGTTGTCCCCCGGTTCGAGTGAGAGCCAGGCGACAGGCATGTCGCTTTCGGCGAGCCACTGCGCGAGCAGGGTCGTTTTCCCAAAGCCCGCAGGTGCCGAGACGAGCGTGAGCGGACCCATCACTCCTTGCGTGAGCCGTTCAGCCAGATGGGGGCGGCGCACAAGGTGCGCGCGTAGTAGGGGTCGATGGAGCTTGGTTGCGAGCAGCGGGGTGAGTGCATCGCTCCGCATCCCAGGTGCTGCGGCTTGCGCCGGGGGGCGAGCCTCGTCCGCATCGGTGTCAGGGGCCGTCTCGTCGAGAGCAGCAACCATTGTCTGGGCCACGGTCTGGAGACGCGCCAGCGTGAGGGTCTCGGACTTGCCGAGGTAACGAGAGGAGAGTTTGCCGTGCCGTTTGCGGTAGGCTTTCCAGTACCAGCCCCCGCGCTTGTGACCTGCCTGCTCACGGCGCGCGGTGAAGCGGCCCGTCTCACTGACGAAGGAGAAGGTGGAGGCCGTCTCCAACCAGGCAAACCAGGCCGCGGTGTCCACGGGCAGGAGCAGGTCCTGCCCATCCTGCCGATAAACCAGGGTCTCGCCCTGGACGGTGGGAGTCATGGCGGACTCCTCTCTGCTGTCGCACAGCTGCTCATCGATCCAGTTACCGGACATGCTCACGGTGACACAACAGTATAGCACAGCCTGCGTGATGTTCGGTAACTGAGCAACAGTCGAGAGGAGAAGATCTGGGGGCAGTCCGAGAGGGAAAAGAGAGCAGAGGGCTTTCCTACACATGGTCGTCAGGATCTTGACTGCCCTCTTGGTGAGACGTTCGTGCATTTTAGGCCAACCAGGCTTAGCGCCGATTTTGGGAGGGAAACATGTTGGGACCCCTATTAGGCCCTGAGTTAAGGAGCGAGCCCGGCTCTCCGCAAAGTAGATAAGTCCGGTCCAGTTGTCCCTTACCGAGCTTAGGCCATTGTGTGATTTGACAACGGTATTGTCCTCGCAGGTGACCCATAAGCTGTCCAGCGGTTGGCTTGCAAAGCCGGTTCAGCGCGATGTCTGACTATGGCATTGTTAATGGTAAATTAAAACTACGCTGCTGACCAATTAGAACTCCCGCATGGCATTGGTGCTTTGTTAAGCCCTTGCCCCATCGGACACGATCCGCACCCGTGAGTCTTTCGGTGGAGTGGGGGCAAGCCCGACATTGGTAGGGGAAGAGCTACGTAAGGTGGAACCTTCCGCAATTTCTTCTCGCGTTTCCGATTTTGCCTTCTTGTTTTAGAAAAAGCAACTAGGTCTTCTTGCATTTTGCAAGCAATCTCGTTGAGGAGAATCGGTCCGTTCTGTGAGAGCAGCCATGTGTGGAAGATGCACTAAATCTCAGCAGTGTATGAAGATGAAAGAAATCATGTGAATAGGAAGGAAGGCAATGAGCAGACAAATACTTTTCATTCAGGGTGCTGGTAATAAGGACAAGCCTTTCGGCAGCGGGAAGCTGATTGCATACTTACAAAAGCAGCTCGGGAGCGATTACGAAGTCCTGGCTCCAGATATGCCTGATCCTGACCATCCTGCTTACCAGGCTTGGAGGAACCAGATTGAGCAAGAACTAGGCAAGCTCGATGCTGATGCCTTGCTCATCGGGCACTCTTTAGGTGGTTCAATGTTGCTTAAATACCTGGCGGAAGGAACAAACCCTCGACCGATTGCTGGGCTGTTTCTGGTGTCTGTGCCCTACTGGGGCAAGCAGGAGTGGGAGCTGGAGTATGCTGTGCCAGATGATTTTGCTTCACACCTCCCCTCGATTCGGCACCTCTTCCTGTATCATAGTCGTTCTGATGAGGAAGTCCCGTTTGCTTCTCTTAGGCGCTATCAAGAACAACTGCCCCAGGCAACAGTCCGAGTGCTCGATGGGAAGGAACATTCTTTCACAGAAGGGTTACCTCTGCTCGCTCAAGACATCAAGCGGTCATCATCCAGAGTCTAGCTTAGGCTGGCGTAGACGAGCCTCATTTCATCACGCGAGAAACAGCAGACGAGGAACTTTTTGGCTCGGCAGTAATGCGCCGAGGTGGTCAGGATAATTTGCAATGACGCAAAATGCCTCATTTGAGGCATAGACGGTGCAGAACCCGCAACCAATTACCGGAATCACTCAGGTGAATTACGGCTATCAATCTAGACAGGTGCTAGACCGGTAGCCTACGATGACGCTCATCAATCAATTGCAAAGCAGGTGAGTGTCATATGAAGAAGGATACCGAGGTAAAGTTGTACATGCAAGAGAGACGTAAAGGAACGCCCCAACGGATTGCCGCCGCACGAGCCGGGATGAGTGAGAAGACCGGGCGCAAGTACGAAAGGGCTGGCAAGCTTCCATCAGAACTCAAGCGCCCTCACGACTGGCGAACGCGTCAGAATCCATTTGAGGAAGACTGGGAATGGGTGGTTGCCCAACTAGAACGCGATCCAGCGCTACAAGCTTCGACGCTCTTCGGGTTGCTGTGTAAGCAACATCCAGGTCGCTATCGACCAACACAAGCCCGTACTATGCGAAGACGAATTGCCCAATGGAGAGCTGTACACGGACCAGGGCAGGAGGTGATGTTTGCGCAACGACACACGCCTGGCGAGCGTGCCCAATCCGATTTTACCCATATGGAGGACCTGGGGTAACCATCGCCGGAGAACCCTTTCCGCACATGGTCTATTACTACAGTCCCATTTTTGATGTCAGATGGCTTCTGAAGCGCATTGACATCACATGTCTATTTTTCGGCGATGTGGCTTAGGAAGCCGCTTCACCTGTTCTGCGCTTGCATAACTGGGGCTGTAGTATTAGAACCTGTTTGATAGCCATCCTCTAGGGGAAGGCGGGAGCCAACCTGGTGAGCATGCGAGAGCTGGCCGAGAGAGTGATGAAGGCCTCACTGCTTTGCGGGAGTCCCTCATGGTCGCGACAGAGCCGACGCCATCGGGTAATCCAGGCAAAACTGCGTTCCACTACCCATCTTCTGGGAAGCGGACGGAAGCCGGAGGGGAAGAGCTTCTCCCAGTCGACCTGCTCTCCCTCGGGCACCAGCAGACCGCGCTTGGGCACGGTGAGGGCGCGTACTGGTTGCATGGTCCAGCCCACCTGCTCTTTGAGCCAGGTGATGAAGGTCCCAGCGTAATGACTATCTCCCCACACCAGCTTGAGCTGGGGAAACTGGTCTTTCAACGGCGTGAGCAAGGTTTTCGCTCCTGCCTGATCGGAGCCATCGGCCCCCAGCACTTTCACGCCCAACAGGTTCAACGGCGTGAGCAAGGTTTTCGCTCCTGCCTGATCGGAGCCATCGGCCCCCAGCACTTTCACGCCCAACAGGTTACCCTGGGTGTCAACCAGCAGGTGTTTTAGGTCATGTCAGAGATGAAGTACTAGAGGCAGTTGTACAGAGGTTTCATGATACAGCACACTCTGCTGTAGACTGATCTTTGTCCATCATACCACAACTGTCATGGAAGAGGAAGATGGCGAGTACTTTTGTCGTCTACGAAGCCTGCGTTTGTGTGGCTAGCAGATCATCTCTTCTGATCATTGCTAGTGGAGACTGATGGTAGTCCGAAGCCGGGCCTTCATCAACATGTACCTCGGTACAGATTGCATGAGCCTTGAGCTTGAGAACGCTGTGTGCTGTCTGGATTGCGCCCACAAGATCGTGGCGTGAAGTGATGCGGGTCACAATTTCCCCGCTGGCACTGCGTGCAATCACCACCAGACCGCTCGTTCGTTCTCCCACGCTGGTATCATGGTTCCTCTGCTCGATC
>WNGL01008609.1_pt1 | contig 13604 bp, 11 predicted proteins | sample 5400591 | NCBI WGS metagenome assembly WNGL01 (sample SAMN13153377, study PRJNA577476) | soil metagenome | isolation source: 80 cm soil or saprolite under Garry oak tree replicate 1 | place: USA:California | collected 2016-06-15
TGAGCGTGGGGTCTGGGGTCGCCCCGGGTCGCCCCCCAGAAGACACGACGGCCGACCCGGCGAGCGCGTTCCGCGAGCAGGGTCAGCATCAGACCGGGCCGGATCGGTGGCCACACCAGGGGCAGTGGCCACCGATCTCGGGCCGCGCGGGCCATGCACCCGCGCCCTAGGTCCGGTACATCCTGCGGCTCAGATTACTCCGGCGACGGCCGTGCCGACGTCACGATTCCACGCACCGACCGTGACATTGTCCGATGTCACGGTTTTGGCCACTTTCCACCGAAAGCAACCTGTCGACTACCCAGCGGCATACCTGCCGCGATGTGTGTTTCTTTTTGGACACGATCGGTTCAATCGGTAGGTTCGGACATTAGCCTACCCTCCAGCGTCGGGCGTTCGAGGGCGGGGAGTCGTCGATGTTGAATTACGTCATTCGCCGGATACTGATTTCTATACCGGTGATCGTGCTCGCGACTTTCCTTTGTTTCTCGTTGGTCACCGTGATGGGCGACCCGCTCGGCGACTGGAAGACCGCGCAGCCCCGACTGCCGTCCGCCGTCGCGTCCGAGGAGCGGATCGTCGGCTACGACCAGCCGTTCTTCGAGCGCTACGGCCACTGGGCCGTCAACTTCATCAAGGGCGACTGGAACCGCAATGTTGTGCCCGGCGACAACAACCAGCCGGTCAAGGACCAGGTGCTGTCGGCATTGGGGGTGACGGCCAAACTGGTCGTGTTCGCCGAACTGGTGGCCATCCTGCTCGGTATGCTGATCGGCGTCGTCAGCGCCGTGCGGCAGTATTCGATGTTCGACTATTCGATCACCGGAATCGCGTTCATATTGTTTTCCATGCCGTTGTTCTGCATCGCGCTCATTCTCAAGTCCGCCGCCATTCCGCTGAACAACTTCCTCCAGTCCAACGGCCTCGGCAGATGGATCACCACGTCCGGCACGCCGCCGGGCGGCTATTCCGGCGACTTCTGGCATCAGGTCTACCAGACCACCGGGGTCTACGTGCTGCCGGTGCTGTCCCTGCTGGCCATCCAGTTCGCCCTCTACAGCCGGTTCCAGCGCGGCGCCATGCTCGACGCGCTGAACTCCGACTATGTCCGCACCGCGCAGGCCAAGGGCATCTCGCAGACCCGGGTGATCGTCCGGCACGCGTTCCGCAACGCCCTGCTGCCGGTGGTCACGCTGTCCGCGCTGAACATCGGCGCCAACTTCGGCGGCGCGATCATCACCGAGACCGTGTTCGGCTGGCACGGCATGGGCCGGCTGATCGTGAACGCGGTCAACCACGTCGAACCGTGGATGGTGCTGGGCTGGCTGGTCGTCACGGCCGTGTTCGTGCTGGTCTTCAACCTGATCGCGGACATCCTGTACGCCTACCTTGATCCACGCATCCGCCTGCGATGATGGCCGGGTGAGAGTTGTCGTCCTGTCCGATACGCACGCCCCTCGGCGCTGGCGGTCGTGTCCGCCGGCCGTGGCCGAACACCTGCGGGACGCGGACGTGATCCTGCACGCCGGGGACGTGTGCGTGCCGTCGGTGCTGGACGAACTGGCCACGTACGCGCCGGTCCATGCCGTGTGCGGCAACAACGACGGGTGGGACGTCGCCGCGTGGGGCGCGCCGGACACGCTGGAGTTGGAGCTCGACGGCCTGCGCGTGGCGATGATCCACGACAGCGGCCAGAAGACCGGCCGCACCCTGCGCATGCGCCGGCAGTTCCCGACCGCCGACCTCGTCGTGTTCGGACACTCGCATATTCCGCTCGACCAGACCGGGGACGGGGTGCGAATCTTCAACCCTGGATCGCCCACCGACCGGCGCAGCCAGCCGCACGGCACGATCGGGCTGCTGGACATCGCCGACGGGGCGCTCACCGGGGCACGCATCGTCGAGGTCGACTGACCACCGGCTACGCTGTGTGTCCACGCGGTTTGAGAATGAGGTGACGAGCGGGTGTCGGAGACAACGCCGAAGGTGCCGGAGCGGCCGTCCCTGGACGGGCTCGACGCTGCCTGGTCGGCGGTATGGGAACGCGAGGGCACCTACCGGTTCGACGCGCCCGGCGACCGCGCGTCGGTGTTCTCGATCGACACGCCACCGCCAACCGTCAGCGGGTCACTGCACGTCGGCCACGTGTTCTCCTACACGCACACCGATATCGTCGCGCGGTTCCAGCGGATGCTCGGCAAGCACGTCTTCTACCCGATGGGCTGGGACGACAACGGGCTGCCCACCGAACGGCGTGTGCAGAACTACTTCGGCGTGCGCTGCGAGCCGTCGCTGCCCTACGACCCGGACTTCGTCGCGCCGGAACCGGTGGCGCGTAAGGGCGAGCGGCCGGTCAACGTGTCACGCCGCAACTTCGTCGAGCTGTGCACGCGGCTGACCGCCGAGGACGAGCGTGCCTTCGAAGCGGTGTGGCGGCGGCTCGGCCTGTCCGTCGACTGGTCGATGACGTACACCACGATCGGCCGCACGTCGCAACGCGTGTCACAGCGCGCGTTCCTGCGGCTGGTCAAGTCCGGCAACGCCTACCAGGCGGAGGCACCGACTCTCTGGGACGTCGGCTTCCGCACCGCCGTCGCCCAGGCCGAACTGGAGGACCGCGAACACACCGGCGCCTGGCACCGCATCGCCTTCCACACCGGCGACGGTCCGCTGTACATCGAGACCACCCGCCCGGAACTGCTGCCGGCCTGCGTCGCGTTGATCGCCCACCCGGACGACGAGCGCTACCAGAACCTGTTCGGCACCACGGTGAAGTCCCCGGTGTTCGGCGTCGCCGTGCCGGTGCTGGCGCATCCGGCCGCTGAACGGGAACGCGGTGCCGGCATCGCGATGTGCTGCACGTTCGGCGACCTGACCGACGTGCAGTGGTGGCGCGAACTGAGCCTCCCCGCCCGCACCATCATCGGCCGCGACGGCCGTATCCTGCCCGAACCGCCCGAGGGCCTGGACGATCCGGTCGGCCGCAAGGCATACGCCGAACTGGCCGGCGCAACAGTCCGCACGGCCCGTGAACGAGTCGTCGCGATGCTCCGCGCGGCCGGTGATCTGGACGGCGAGCCGCGCACCACGGCCCGCCCGGTCAAGTTCTACGAAAAGGGCGACACGCCACTGGAAATCGTGTCCAGCCGACAGTGGTTCATCCACTCGATGACCCACCAGGAAGACCTGCTGCGCCGGGGTGCCGAACTGCGGTGGCATCCGCCCTACATGAAGGCCCGCTACGACGACTGGGTGCGCGGCCTCAACGGCGACTGGCTGGTCAGCCGCCAGCGCTTCTTCGGCGTGCCGTTCCCGATCTGGTATCCCCTGGACGCCGCCGGCGATCCCGACTACGCCAAACCGATCCTGCCGGCCGAGGACACACTGCCGATCGACCCGTCCTCGGACACCCCGCCCGGTTACACCGATGACCAGCGCGACCGCCCCGGCGGTTTCACCGGTGACCCGGACGTCATGGACACGTGGGCCACATCGTCGTTGTCGCCGCAGATCGTGTGCGGCTGGGACAGCGACCCGGCGCGTTTCGCACTGACGTACCCGATGGACCTGCGCCCGCAGGCCCACGACATCATCCGGACCTGGCTGTTCGCCACCGTCCTGCGGGCCGAGTTGGAGACCGGATCGCTACCGTGGCGGCACGCGGCGATCTCCGGCTGGATCCTGGACCCGGACCGCAAGAAGATGAGCAAGTCCAAGGGTAACGTCGTGACCCCGATGGACCTGCTGGAGCAGTTCAGCTCCGACGCCGTCCGCTACTGGGCGGCCAGCGGCCGGCCCGGCACCGACACGGCGTTCGACCAGGGCCAGATGAAGGTCGGCCGCCGCCTGGCGACGAAACTGTTGAACGCCAGCAAGTTCGTGCTCGGCATCGGCGAACCCGGTGACACGGCCGGGATCACCGAACCACTGGACCGCGCCATGCTGGCGGCCCTGGACGATGTCATCCGCCAAGCGACATCGGCATTGCACGAGTTCGAATACACCACAGCACTGGAACGCACGGAACGCTTCTTCTGGTCGTTCTGTGACGATTACCTGGAACTGGTCAAGCAACGTGCGTACGGCGCTGCCGACGGTCCACCGTCGGCAGCGGCCAACTCGGCCCGGCTGGCGTTGCGGGCCGCGCTGTCCGTGTTGCAACGGCTACTGGCCCCGTTCGTGCCGTACTGCACGGAAGAAGCCTGGTCCTGGTGGCACGACGACTCCGTCCACACGAGCCAGTGGCCGACCCCCGGAATCGAAGACACGGCGCAGGACGCCACGGCGCTGGATCTGGCCAGCACCGTGATCCGAGCGATCCGCAAGGCCAAGTCCGACGCCAAACTGTCCATGCGCGCCGAAGTCGCCACCGTGCGCATCCACGGCACCGACGCGGACCTGGCAGCGATAGACACCACCCTGCCGGACCTGCGGGCAGCCGGCAACGTCACGGAATTCGAACTGCTACCAGCCGGCGACCAACCACCACGCATCGAAGTCCAACTGGCGTAACCGCCCGGTCACTCCGACGCCACGGTCGCCTTGGCGAACTGTTCGTGGCCGAGCACGCCGAGCAACCGCAGATAGTCGTCGTAGTCCGTTCCCGGCGGCGCAGTGAAGATCAACAACCGCTGATCCTCGCTGGGCGTCAACAACGTCTCACAGTCCAGTTCGATCGGCCCGACCATCGGATTCAACACCCGCATCCGACTGGTCCGCCGTACCGCGACCTCATGCAGCTCCCACAACCGGGTGAATTCCCCGCTCGCCTTGTGCAGCCGCTTCAACAACGCCGCCGCGGCCGGATCACCAGGCCGGCGGGCCACCGCGGCACGCAGATCGGCCACGTGCACCCGGCTGTAGTGATCATGCTCGTCCGGTGGATAGGCCGCGCGCAGCACCGGATCGGTGAACCACCGCAACACGATGTTCCGGTCCTTCTCCCGCACCGAGCAGACGCAGCCGAACAGCGCCTCCGCCAGGTCGTTCTGGGCCAGCAGATCGCCAAGATCGTTGAGAATCTGGGCCGGCGTGTCCCGCAACCGATCCAGCAGATACAGCAGGCCGGGCCGAATGTGGTTGCCGGCCTGGCGTCCGGCCGGTGGTCGGTGGCCGGCCAGCAGGTACAGGTGGTCGCGCTCGTCATCGGTCAGCCGCACGGCACGAGCCAGCGACGCGAGCAACTGGGTCGACGGCTGCGTGCTGCGGGCCTGTTCCAGACGCATGTAGTAGTCCGTCGACATCCCGGCGAGTTGTGCCACCTCCTCACGCCGCAGCCCCGGCGTGCGGCGTCGCGGACCGGCCGGCAGGCCGACATCCTGTGGCCGCAGCCGTTCCCGGGAGCGGCGCAGGAAGTCGGCGAGTTCACGACGGTCCATGGTCACGGTCCCCGGAAATCACATCGCGGATTCGGGCCGGTAGAGCCGCAGGAATGCCCGTACGCCGCCGGTGACCAGTTCGGTGATCTCCGCGTCGGCGACCGGGATCGCGCCGTAGAACGATTTCTGGACCACGTTCATGAATGTCAGCAGGTTGAAGTGGTTCGCGGCCTCGTCCGCATCAGCGAACGTGAGCAGCCCCCGGCCGGCGATGGCCCGCAGATAACGGGCCAGCTCGTCCTGGAAGGCGCGTGGCCCGGCGTTCTGCCACGCCTCCAGCACGGCCGGCGGAATACGCGACGCCTCCGCCTGAATGGTGCGTACCAGGGCGAAATGGTCCGCGAACGCGGTCGGTGATGATGCCCACTCCACGCCGAACGCGATCAGGTCCTCCTCAAGATCGAGGATCTTGCGCAGATGTCGTTCCGCGATGCGCATATGTGTGTCGGCGACCGACGCCGAGCCGTCCAGGATCACCGACAGGAACAGTCGTTCCTTGTCCGGATAGTGGTTGTAGATCGTGCGTTTGGACACACCGGCCTCGGTCGCGATCGCGTCCACGCTGGCCCTGGTGAAACCCTCGCGCCCGAACACCGTGCGGGCGGCCTGCGCGATGGCTCGGCGCTTCTCCGGCAGACCTCGGCTGGTGGTCACCCGCATGACGTCGTGCGTAACCATCGGCGTCCTTCCCGCATGATTGCACTACATCGTGCAGTCTACCCCAGGGAGTGGCCAGCGTTACCTCCGACGTCAACAACTCGCCGCAACGCACTGTCCGGTGTAGCTGGAGGGAACCTGGGACTGCCGATCCTAGGCAAGGCGGTCCGTTCCTGGCCCGGCTCGCCGGTGCCAGCCTGGTGGTGACACAGGTGAAACAACGTGAACGACGTGACGGAGGCGATTTTCGTGCCGGCTGCGGTGATCCTGAATGAATACGGCGATGTCGACGTGCTGAATGTCGTCGACGTGCCGCGCCCGAAGCCCGGTCCCGGTCAGGTGCTGGTGCAGGTGCGGGCGGCCGGCATCAATCCCGGTGAGGCCAAGATCCGCCAGGGTGCGCTGCGCGACCGGTGGCCCTCGACCTTCCCGTCCGGCCAGGGCAGTGACTTCGCCGGCGTCGTGGCCGAACTCGGCGACGACGTGCACACCGCCGCCGTGGGCGACAACGTCATCGGCTTCGTCCACACGCGATCCAGCCATGCCGAGTTCGTGGTCGCCGCGGCGGCAGACCTCGTACCCAAGCCGGACAACGTGCCCTGGGAAGTGGCCGGTGCGCTGTTCGTCGCCGGCACGACCGCGTACGCCGCGGTCCGCGCGGTCGGCGTGCGCTCCGGTACGACCGTCGTGGTGTCCGGCGCGGCCGGCGGTGTCGGCTCGCTGGTCGTGCAACTTGCCAGGCACGCCGGTGCCACCGTGCTAGGCATCGCCGGCCCGGCCAACCACGAGTGGCTGACCGCCCACGGTGTCATTCCGGTTTCCTACGGCGACGGCGTCGTGGACCGCGTCCGTGCCGCCGCCGACGGCAAGATCGACGCGTTCGTCGACACCTACGGCGGCGACTACGTCGAGAAGGCGCTCGAACTCGGCGTGCCGGCCGACCGGATCGACACCATCGTCAACTTCGCGGCCGTCGAGAAATACGGCGTCAAGTCGGAAGGCAACAACGACGCGGCCAGCGCCGACGTGCTGTCGGAACTGACCGGGCTGCTGGCCAAGGGAATCCTGGAAATCCCGATCGCCGCCACGTATCCGCTGTCCGACGTACGCGCGGCATACCGGGAACTGGAACGGCAGCACACCCGAGGGAAGATCGTTCTCGTGCCTTAGTGGGTCGCCAGTTCGGGCTCGTGGCGGGTGCGTTCGGCGATCGCGAGCGCTGCCAACAGCGCCCGCGCCTTGACCAGGGTCTCCTCGACCTCGTCGTCCGGATCCGATCCGGCCACGATCGCCCCGCCCACCCCGATCGACGCGATCCCGTCGCGCACCACGATCGTGCGAATGACGATGCTCAGATCGACGGCACCGTTGAGCGAGAAATAGCCGAGCGCACCGGAATAGACGCCGCGCGCCCGCCCTTCCAGCCGGTCGATGATCTCCATTGTCCGCAGCTTCGGCGCCCCGGTCATCGATCCGCCCGGAAACGCTGCCCGGACACACTCGACGGGCGACACGTCCGCGCGCAGCGTGGCCCGGACCGTGCTGACCAACTGGTGGACCGTGGGATACGACTCGACGTCGAACAGCGTCGGCACCTGGACCGACCCGATCTCGGCGGACCGGCCCAGATCGTGGCGCACCAAGTCCACGATCATCAGGTTCTCCGCGCGATCCTTTTCCGCGCAACGTAACTCGTCCGCCAATGCCGCGTCGGCGACGGGATCCGCGGCCCGCGGCCGGGTGCCCTTGATCGGCTTGGACTCCACCGTCCCGTCCCGGCCGATCCGCAGGAAGCGTTCCGGCGACGAGCTGAGCACCGCACATTCCGGCAGCGCCAGGAAAGCCGCGTACGGCGCCGGATTGATCCGTCGCAGGATCTGGTAGGCGCGGAACGGATCCAGCTTCAGCGGCGCTTCGAGCTGGTTGGTGAGGCAGATCTCGTAACTCTCGCCATCCGCGATCAGCCGTTGGCAATCGGTCACCAGCTCCCGGTACCGATCCAGATCATGCCACGTCCGAAAGCCGGCCTGTCCTGGGCGGAGGTCCGGCACCGGATCGGCCGACGCGCCAGGTAACTCGGCCAGAATCGGGCTGGCCCAACGAATCCAGTCCGCGTCCATGGCGAGCAGCCAGCCGCCGCCGGTCTGGTGATCGATGATCACCGCACGGTCGGCGAACGCCAGGCAACCATCCGACACCGGAGACCGGTGCACGGCCGCGCCGCCGCAGTCGGCCTTCATCTCGTAACCCAGGTAGCCGACGTACCCGAGGTTGAACTCGCACGGCAGCCCGGCATCCGCCACCCGCCGCGCCGCCAACTCGCGCGCCAGGTAGTCGAACAGCGATTCCCGATGCTCCGCGACCGGCTGCCCGGACGCGTCCTCGACCACGACACGACCGGCCGATACGTCGTACCGCACCAGTTCGCTGGCCGCGCCCAGAACGGAAAACCGGGAACCGCCGCCGCCGTCCAACCAGAACGCGGCCCGCTGCCCGGCGAACAACGTCTCGAACACGGCCGCCGCGTCCGGCAGCACGGCCATCGCCGCCTGGTGCACGGGTCGGCCCGGCGCTACTCGTCGCACCGGCGCGACAATCGGGACCGGACGCGCGCACGTGCCGGTGAGATCGCGGAAATTGGCCAGCAGACGGGCGCCGTGCTCGCCGGCGATCGACTCCGGATGGAACTGCACACCCCAGTGCGGGCGCCGTCGATGCCGCGCTGCCATGACCAGCCCGTCCGCCGTGACCGCCGTCGTCACCAGTTCGGCCGGCAGTTCCCGCGCGACCAGCGAGTGGTACCGCACCGCCCGAAACGGCGACGGGATGCCGTCGAACAGTTCCGTCCCGCCGTGGTGGATCGCGCTGAGCCGGCCGTGCACCGGCTCGGGCGCACGCGTGATCGTGGCGCCGGCGAAGCAGCACAGTCCCTGGTGGCCCAGGCAGATCCCGAGCAGCGGCAGGTCGTGCCGCGTCAGGGCCAGGCGGCTGATCCCGAAATCGCGCTCCCGGTCCGGCCGCCCCGGTCCTGGTGAGATCACGATGTTGTCGATCTCGCCGAAGTCCCACCGATGCCACGCCGCGTAGTCGTCATTGCGCACCACGGTCGGTGGGACACCGTTCACCTCGGCCAGCAGGTGGAACAGGTTGTAGGTGAACGAGTCGTAGTTGTCGACGAGAAGCGTGCGCACCTCGCTGCCGGCTACTTGTCGCCGATGGTGTCGTAGCCGGGATGGCCGAACTGGGTGAGGCCCTGCTTGCCGGCGATGCGCTGGAGCAGTGCGTTGAGCCGGGTCCGTTCGTCGTCGTCGAGGCCGGCGCACATGGCGTCCTCGTGTGCCATGCCGACTTCGGCCATCCTGCCCATGAAACGGCCGCCGTTCTCGGTCAGGTGCAGGGCGTGGTGCCGGCGGTCGTCCGGGTTGCGCCGGCGCTCGATCAGTCCGCGCTGTTCGAGGCCGTCGATCAGCGCGACGAGGCGGCTGGGGGGTGTGCCGAGTCGCTGTGCCACCGCCTGCTGGCTCAGGCCAGGCGTCATCGCGATGATCCGTAGGATGCCCGCCTGTGGTGGGGCCACGTCCAGCGCGGCCAGGCGCTCCGCGAACCGCTGCGCGGCGTGGGCGCCGAGCTGCGCCAGCAGAAAGGCGTTGCCTGCGCGGGCGGGTGGCACGTTGTCCTTCATGCTATGCAATGATACACCATGTGTAACTATTTGACCTGGGATGGACTGCCGGGTTGGCCGGTGGCGATTGTACGGCTGCGGCCACGGAACTCGGCCAGCACCTCGCGCGCGTCGCCGAGTTCGCGGAAGATCGTCACGTCGTAGATGCCGTTGCGGCCGTAGCGCGTGCGTTCCTCGGCCACCGCGACCAGCTCGTCACCGGCGCGGCCGGGGCTGACGAACGTGATCTCCGCGCTGGACGCCACCGCTGCCGGCCCGTGGCTGTTGCAGGCACACGCGAAGGCGGTGTCCGCGAGCAGGAACAGGTATCCGCCGTGCGCGACGCCGTGGCCGTTGATCATCCCGTCGGTCAGCCGCAGCCGCGCCACCGCACGACCAGGGCCGGCTTCGAGCAGTTCGATGCCGAGCGCGCGGGACGCCTCGTCGGCCGACATCATCGCCCGTGCCTGTGACACGCTCCACCGCCTTGCCAACTGACCGTTCGGACGGTTAATAATGGCAGGCATGCCGGATGTGTTCGTGGTCGACGGGGTCCGCACAGCGCAGGGCAGGTACGGCGGCGGGCTGGCTGGCGTCCGGCCGGATGATCTTGCCGCGCTCGTGGTGCGCGAAGCCGTCCGCCGGGCCGGCATCCCCGACGACGCCGTGGCCGAAGTGGTACTGGGCGCCGCGAACCAGGCCGGCGAGGACAACCGGAACGTCGCGCGGATGGCCGTGCTGCTCGCCGGCCTCCCGGACGAGACTCCCGCCTACACCGTGAACCGCTTGTGCGCCAGCGGTTTGACGGCCGTCATGACGGCGGCCAACGCGATCCGCGCCGGGGAGTACGACATCGCGGTGGCCGGCGGTGTCGAGTCGATGACCAGGGCGCCGTGGGTCATGGCCAAGCCGGGCACGCCGTGGGCCAAGCCGGGCGAGGTGGTCGACAGCGCCCTGGGCTGGCGGTTCACCAACCCGAAGTTCCGCGACTCCAACCGCAAGATCACGTTGTCGATGGGGGAGACGGCCGAGGAGGTCGCCACTCTCGACGGCATCACCCGCGCGGACAGCGACGAGTTCGCGCTGCGCAGCCACCAGCGCGCGGTCGCGGCCATCGACGCCGGCCGGTTCGCCGCCGAGATCGTGCCGGTTCCGCTGCGCGACGGCGAGTTCACCGTCGACGAGGGCCCACGTCGCGGCACGACGGCGGACAAGCTCGCCGCGCTGCGGCCGGTTTTCCGTGCCGACGGCATCGTCACCGCGGGCTCGTCGTCGCCGCTGTCCGACGGTGCCGCCGCCCTCGTGCTGGCCGGCGAGGACGCGGTGCGACGGTACGACCTGACCCCGCGCGCGAAGCTCGTCGCCGGTGCCAGCGCCGGTGTGTCGCCGCACGTGATGGGCCTGGGACCGGTGCCGGCCACCGAGAAGGTGCTGGACCGGACCGGGTGGAGCATGGTCGATCTGGACGCCGTCGAGCTGAACGAGGCGTTCGCGGCGCAGAGCCTGGCCGTGATCCGACGGCTCAAACTGGACGAGGCGCGGGTCAACGCGGACGGCGGCGCCATCGCGCTGGGCCATCCGCTGGGCTGCTCCGGCGCCCGTCTCGTGGTCACGCTGCTGGGCCGCCTGGAACGCGAGCACGCGCGGCGCGGGCTGGCGACGCTGTGTGTCGGCGTCGGCCAAGGAGTGGCCGTGCTGTTCGAACGCGTCTGAATCGCGGCTAATCGGAGGGAACTCGATGTCGGCTTTGCTGCGCAGTTATGTCGGTGGCGCATGGCACACCGCGCCGGACGACGGCGTGCCGCTGCACGACGCGGTCACCGGCACCGAGATAGCGCGGATCTCGTCCACCGGCGTCGACATGGCGGGCGCACTGGCCTACGGACGGCGGGTCGGCGGCCCGGCCCTGCGCGAGCTGACCTTCCACCAGCGGGCCGCGCTGCTCAAGGCGCTCGCGTCGCACCTGCGCGAGCACCGCGACGAGCTCTACGCGCTGTCCGCGAAAACCGGTGCCACGCTGGGCGATTCGAAGTTCGACATCGACGGCGGCATCGGCGTGCTGTTCACGTATTCCAGCAAGGGCCGCCGCGAACTGCCCAACGACACCGTCTACGTCGACGGCGACGTCGAAGCGCTGAGCAAGAACGGCACGTTCGTCGGCCAGCACATCGCGACCCCACTGCGGGGTGTCGCCGTGCAGATACTTCCCGGTGTGGGGGCCGCTGGAGAAGTTCGCGCCCGCGTTCGTGGCCGGCGTGCCGAGCCTGGTGAAACCGGCCAGCCAGACCGCGTACCTGACCGCGCGCATGATCGAGCTGATCATCGAATCCGGTCTGCTGCCCGAGGGTTCGATCCAGTTCCTGGCCGGCGGTGTCGGCGACCTGCTCGACCACGTGACGCCGCAGGACCTGGTGTCGTTCACCGGTTCCGCTTCCACAGCGCGGAAACTGCGCGCGCATCCGGCGATCGTCCGCAACGCGGTCCGGTTCAACGCCGAGGCCGACTCGCTGAACCTGTCCGTCCTCGGCCCGGACGCCACGCCCGACACGGCCGAGTTCGCCCTGTACGTCAAGCAACTCGTCACCGAGATGACCGTGAAGGCCGGCCAGAAGTGCACCGCGATCCGTCGCGCGTTCGTGCCGGCGGAACTGGTCGACGACGTGATCGAGGCGACGAACGCGCGACTCGCGAAGGTGACCGTCGGCAATCCGACCAGCGACGGTGTCCGGATGGGCGCGCTGGCCAGCCTGGAACAGCGCGAGGAGGTCCGCCGTTCGATCAAGGCCCTCGTCGACTCGGGCAGCATCGTCTACGGCGATCCGGAGCGGGTCCAGGTCGTGGACGCGGACGCCGAGCGCGGCGCGTTCCTCTCGCCCGTGCTGCTGCGCGCCGACCCCGACCGGGCCGAACCGCACCAGGTCGAGGCGTTCGGGCCGGTGTCGACCGTGCTGCCGTACACGTCGGTCGAGCACGTGGTCGAGCTGGCGGCACGCGGCGAGGGCAGCCTGGTCGGCTCGGTCGTCACCGCCGACACCGGGTTCGCGCGCGATGTCGTGCTCGGGATCGCGCCGTGGCACGGCCGCGTCCTGGTACTGAACGACGACGACGCCAAGGAGTCCACCGGCCACGGTTCGCCGCTGCCGCAACTGGTGCACGGCGGTCCCGGCCGAGCCGGCGGCGGCGAGGAGATGGGCGGCATCCGGGGCGTGCTGCACCACATGCAGCGCACCGCGATCCAGGGCACCCCGGCCGTGCTCAGCGCGGTCACCGGCCGGTGGGTGCCGGGCGCGCCGCGACACGAAGGCGTGCACCCGTTCCGCAAGTCGCTGGCCGAACTGAAGATCGGCGACACGGTCGTCGCGGGCCCGCGCACGGTCACCAGGGCCGATATCGACCACTTCGCCGAGTTCACCGGCGACACGTTCTACGCCCACACCGACGAGACGGCCGCGGCCGCGAACCCGTTCTTCGGCGGCATCGTGGCGCACGGCTACCTCATCGTGTCGTTCGCCGCCGGCCTGTTCGTATCACCGGAACCCGGGCCGGTGCTGGCCAACTACGGCCTGGAGAACCTCCGGTTCGTCACCCCGGTCAAGCCGGGCGACGAGCTGACGGTCACGTTGACGGCCAAGCAGATCAGCCCGCGCGAGAACGCCGACTACGGCGAGGTCCGCTGGGACGCCGACGTCACGAACGCGACCGGCGAGTCGGTCGCGAAATACGATGTGCTGACCCTGGTCGCGAAGACGGCTTGACGCCCGTGGATGACGTACTGGTCGTCGGGGCCGGCGTGATCGGACTGACCACCGCCGTGTGCCTGGCCGAAGCCGGCCTGCGCGTGCGAATCCGAACGGCGGCGCCACCGGAACACACGACATCGGCCGTGGCCGGCGCGATGTGGGGCCGCG
>WNGL01020432.1_pt1 | contig 13604 bp, 6 predicted proteins | sample 5400591 | NCBI WGS metagenome assembly WNGL01 (sample SAMN13153377, study PRJNA577476) | soil metagenome | isolation source: 80 cm soil or saprolite under Garry oak tree replicate 1 | place: USA:California | collected 2016-06-15
TGCGGCCGCGGCCTACGGGCTTCTTTACGGCCGGCTCGACGTGGAAGTCACTCGCCCGCGCATTCGGCTCGCACACTTGCCCAAAGGCTTTGAGGGGTTTCGCATCGCCCAGCTTTCCGACTTTCACATCAGCCCCTTCATGACCGCCGACGAGATTCGCCGTTGCGTCACAATTGCCAACGGGTTGAAAGCCGACCTGGTGGCGCTGACCGGCGACTACGTGGCCGACGATCCTGCGGCGCAAGGAGAAGTGGTCCAGGCGCTCGCGGGCCTTCGCGCCCCCTACGGTGTTTTCGGCTGCCTCGGCAATCATGAGATCTATACTGAAACCGAGGATTCCATCACGCGACTCTTTGCCGCGGTGGGGATTCGCATCCTCCGTCACGAGCGGGCATTCATTCAATCGCACGGCGAAGTGGTGAACCTGATCGGCGTTGACTACCTGCAAAGGCGATTCTCCAGAGATCATAATGGCCACCTCGTTGACCAGTATCTCGAGGGAAGCGAAAAACTGGTGATGCCGGACATGGTCAATGTCCTTCTGAGCCACAATCCCAACAGCTTTGATCGCGCCGTCGAGTTGGGCATCGACTTGACCTTGGCCGGGCACAGCCACGGCGGCCAGTTGGCGCTCTCGTTCATCAACCGAGGCCTCGCCCTCGTACACCCGGAGACTCCCTACGTCAGTGGACGGTACGAAAAACCCGGCGGCCAGCTGTACGTCAACCGCGGAATCGGAACCACCGGCCCACCCATCCGCCTCGGCGCGAGGCCGGAAATTACGGTATTGGAGTTGTCTCAAACGTGACCTCCAGTTTTCTCCCCGTTTGCCGACGCGTCGTCGCTCACTGGCGTGCGATCGTTGTGCTATTGATCCTTGCTTGTGTTGCATTCCTGGTCGCTCGCTCCGACGAGTTCGGCCGTTTCGAGCTCATCCTCTTCGCCCTGCTCCTGATCTTTATAGCCAGCCAGATTTTCTGGATTGGTCGCCTCATCCACGTCGAAGGGTGGTTCATTTCTGGAAGACGCCGTCGCGTCTGGCTCGCGATCATGGTTGTGATGGTCTATTTGTTTGTCTTACTGTACAGCTATCCGGAGTGGGGTCAGGGTCATGTGATCCGTCCGGCCGATTACCGGCCGCAAAGCGTGCTTATCCACGCCGCATTCTGGTGGTGGTTCGTGGGGTCTATGGCGGGGTTTCTCTTAGTGATTGTGTTCGGGACAGCAGACTGGGTGGCGCGCGCTGCAGGGTGGCTTTACCGCAAAGCGCGGACGGCTAAGTACCGGCACTCCGCGGCTGCTGATGCGGAAGCCGCCCTGCTGTCGCCCGACCGTCGCCGTTTTATGGAGCGGACCGCAGTACTAGTCAGCGCCACTCCCTTCCTCGCGGCTGGCTATGGGCTTCTCTACGAGCGGCAGAACGTCGAAGTGGTTCGTCAGCGCATTCGGTTGGCGCGCCTGCCGAAAGCCTTTGAGGGTTTCCGCATCGCCCAGCTTTCCGATATTCACATTGGTCCCTTCACCACCGCGGAATACATTCGCCGCTGCGTCGCCATCACCAATGGATTGGAACCAGACTTGATCGCGTTGACCGGGGACTACGTTTGTTGGGACCCGGAAGCCCAGGGTGAGGTGGTTCGTGTGCTGGCGGGCCTGCGAGCGTCGCACGGCGTTTTCGGATGCATGGGAAATCACGAGGCTGACGTCGGGATTGAAGATTCCATCACACGCTTGTTCGCCGCCCAGGGTATCCGCATGCTGCGCCAGGAGCGCGCACCTATCCGGCTCGGTGACGAGATGCTTAATCTGATCGGGATAGACAACGGGAGCGATGTTGCACCCGATGCCCAGCAGCAGGTAGAGGGCGACCGGCGACTACAGCAACTCAAAGCGTTGATAATGCCTAACACAGTTAATATTTTGCTGATCCACTACCCGCAGTGCTTCGATCAACCCGAGTTGAGCATCGACTTGACGCTGGCCGGCGACATTCACGGCGGCGGCCAGTTGTCGCTCGATTTCGTCCATCGCGGGCTCAACCTCGGCAGTCTGATGGGGGTACCCTACATCCGTGGCTTGTACGAAAACGGTGGCGCGCAACTCTACATGAACCGCGGCATTGGCATAACCGGCCTCCCCATCCGTGTCGGCGCTCGGCCGGAAATTACGCTGCTGGAATTGGTGGGCGGGGCCTGAGATGCCGGAAGTCGGGAGCTTTCAATCTCACCGGTGAAACGCGCTACGCGAACCTCGGAATCAGTGGTCTTGTTCGAAGGCGCTAAGAGCTGGTCGCGAATGACTGTGCGATGGCGAGTGAATATCCATCCCCGGGGAGAGAGCCTACTCTGAGCGAAGTCGAAAGGAGCGACACAATTTAGCCCAACACTTAAGCGTTGGGAAAACCGCGGGAGGAGCAAGTCACCGAGGGACGACAGAACAATTCTCAAACCGTCTGAAGCGTTAGATTCATCTCTTACGGCGCCTGATTTTCACGTCGAAACTCACGACCCCGTTCTGGTCCCGTATCGCCACAATCGAAACATTGCGCGTGACATTGTATTCCGCTCGGATGACCTGCTGTGAGGTCTGCGCAACATTCGTTGTGTAGGTAAGCGTCAGATTGTCCTTCACCTGCTGTTCGATGGTCACGGCCGGGCCGCTCTGGGTCGGAGACGTTTCCGTAGCCAAGCCCTGTGGATCAATCTTGATCCGGCTGTTGCCAAAGAGGCGTTGTGTCCGGTTATTAAGGGTCGCATTCAACGCAGCCGCCAGCATGGCATTTGAAGCCTGCTGGCTAAACGCCGATTGGCTCGATTGCTGCAATTGGGCGGACTCCTCGGTAGTCTGCCCGAACGCCAGGAGCGTAATAATGTCCGAGGTCGGGAGCGGCGGGTCAGAGCGGTAGTTGGTCTTCAGGCCATTTGGTTTGCTGATATCGCCGTTCAGCGAGAGCGTGATGTCGTAGTCACGAATACGAGTAATCGCTTCCATATCCAGGAACGGAGTGGTGATCGCCGGATTGGTGAAAGTAACTCCGCCTCGCTCCAGACGATATTTGGTGCCGTTAAGATAAGCTTCGCCTTCGAATACATCGGCCCGGCCCAACAAAACAGGTTTGGCGGCGTTGCCGCGAACGCGCAAGTCAGCCTCACCTTGCAGCCGGACAACGCTGGTTTGCATTTGCAGTTCAGGCGTGGTCACCACGTGCAGATCCAGCCTGATTCGGTTCAGCACAGGATCGGTCTGGGGCAAGCTGGCAGATTGCACACTGCGTTCGAGATAAGCCCCAAAATCGAATCCGGGAGTGACACCTAGTTTTATGATCGTGATGTCACCCGAGAGCAGCGATCCCGCGGAACTGCCACTCCAGTGTAGGTCCGCATTAGCGGTGGAACTTACTCCGGGCGGATAGCGCAGGCGAACCGCTTGTGCAATCCCGCCTAGATCAAAGTGAATCTGCTTCCCAGAGAGTTCAGCGTGCCCGGTGATTGACAAGCTCCCGCCTCCGGTGCGCGCGGCCAGGCTCTCAATAGTTATCTGGTTCTGATTGAACAACAGTGTGCCGCTGATCTCGCTCAAAGCATTGGGAAGGTTGATGTCTGAGATCGCGGCATTCTGTATCTGCAGCTTTCCCCTCACCAGAGGCGCATCCAGAGTTCCAGTTAGGCGGGCTTCTCCGGTCAACGTTCCAGAGCTGGTGAAGTCAGGATCGTAAGTTTGAATGAGTTGCAGATCAACTTTGCCCTGAGTTTGAAAGTCCAATCCGCCGCCAGCAGCAAGTTGCATGGAGCCGCTGCCGGAAAAATCCGTATTCTCACCGACAATATGAAAGGTCTCCACTCCTAGTGCCTGACCTGAGAGTGCGAAGCGAATTGGACCATCGTTGCGCAACTTGATCTTCTCGACCTCGGCATAAAAGTCGGTGAGATTTCCAGACACGCTCATCTGCCGCAAATTGCGGAGAGGTCCTTCGAGCAGCAGATCTCCGGCTACGGCGGAGTGCCCTGTGATGTGTCCGTGAAGATAGCTTTGAATAAAGGAATCGACATCCAGGCGGGTAAAGTGGATGCCCACGCGAGAGGGCCACTGATCGCGTAATCGCACGTTCCCATCTATCGAGAGTTCCGCTTTGCCGAATTCTGAATGGCCGGTAAGTCGCAAATCCGGCCCGTGCGAAGTCAGGTTCAGGCGATAATCTCCGGCCAATTCCTCGTTGAAGGTCAAATTCCGCACATGCAAGTCAGCGGTCACATCGGGCTGCGCCGTTGTTCCGCCGGCTTGCGCAGAAAGATCCAGTTTGCCGGCAATCTTGATTCGTGAATGCTGCAGCGGTGACATCTGTGCGAGGTCAAAGTTTGTCGCCGTCACGCGAAGGGTGAACGCACGCGAGGATGGCCGGTAAGTGCCTTCACCGGCAATTCGCGATGCTCCACTCGTAGCCTCTACATTCTTTAAAGCAAGCTGGCCCCCATCCAAGGTCAGAGAGCCAGTAGCAGAATCGAATCCATACCCCTGCACTGAGCCCTTGGTTAGGCCAAATTTTCCTTCTCCTTGCGGCCTTGCCTCCGTTCCCGAAAGCGTCAGGCTTCCGTTCAGTGTGCCAGCGATTGCGTAGTCATATCCCGCAAGATGGGCGATCTCCCCGGCATCTGCATTCTGGACATCCAACCGCAAGCGGAATGGACTTTCCGGCAACACCTTCCATGCGACCAGACCGGCATTGCCATCGAATTTAACCGTCGAGGCTCCCCGAAGCAGAACCGCGTTGTGCATGGATAAGCTGTGCGATGAAGCCTGAAAATCAGTAGTGAGCGAGTCTGCGTGAATCGAAGCGCTGCCCGGGCGCAAAACGTCAAAGTCTTCGACTTGGAGGTTGCCGGCGAGTGCGACATTCGACGGTCTGCCGCTGGCGCTTCCGTTAACAGTAGCTCGTCCATGAATCACAAACGGAACGCCGCCCGGAAAAAGTTGACTGGTGAAGGGCTGCCATTCCCGCAGGTCGGTCGTCATAAACGAAAACTTGAGCGAAGCCGAAGAAGACAACGCACCCGAGGCATGAATTTGGGTTGCAGGCGTGCTTGCACCAAAATCAGTGAGCGCAATCTCACCAGAGGGAAGGCTGTAGGTCCCCTGCGCCTTCGCCAACAGCGGGATTTGACCTGCCTGCGTCCGGCTCGGTTTGGCGACCTCCGCCATGACCTTGACCTGGGCATTGTGGATCGACTGTCGCCACCGGACTTCAGATGTGCCCGCAAGATTTCCCGCCAGCCTCAACTGATTCACCGGACGAAAGTCTGGCCCCAGGCTCTTCAGCAAATCACTGACGGAAATATCTCGCGCCTTGATCTTGATCACACCCGCCTGTTCTGTTCTCGGATTCTTGACCCGAGTGGGGGGCGCTTGCCAGTTCAAAATCTCGGCTTCAGACGAAAAGCTGCCTTGCAAGCCCTTACCTTCAATCTGTGAGAGCAAAATCTTCTGTGGACTGAGAGAGAACTTGCCGGACGCAGATGCGTTCCGAGCGGAAATATTCCGGTCCTGCCAGAACAGATCGCGCACCTCGAATGTTCCCGACGATGAAAAAGTTTCGCTAGACCAGGATCCGCTGCCACCGAACTGGAGTGTTCCCGCCTTCAGTTCCGCTTGCCGCGAAACCGCGCCGACTTGAGCGAGATCCAACACAAGGTCATAATTTCCCTTGAAGACCGGATTGCGAAAATCCGCCACGGTCCCATTGGCATCGAGTCGCGACCCCTCCGACGCCAATCGAAGCAACTGAATGGCGATCCCATTTTTGTCGACTGCGAAGTTCGTCCGTCCTGTCCACGCGATTCGCCGATACCCGTTGTACTGCGCGTCTGCTCTACCAACGGCCAGATTTCCTGCATATCGCCGGTGCAGAAATGAGTAGTGCATGCTGGCGGCGATGTCATTCACCGTGAAGTCCAAAGGCAGCCGTTGGTCCTGCCACAACAGTTCCCCCTGACGAACCTCGAGCCGGGCAACCGATAAAGAAAAGAGCTGCTCGAAATCCGCCACGCCTTGCTGCTTCGGGCTGGGCTGGTTTGTGCTTCCGTCGGGATAAAACCTTATATGGACGACGGGATGCTGCAACGTGAGCGAGTGAAAACTAATTCTCGCACCCAGTACCGACGGGAGGTTCACAATCGCGCTCATGCTGTCCACATGCGCGTAGGGGACGTCTCCCGGAGACTCGCGACCGTGAATTGTAAGGTCGCGCACCTCGACTTCCAGGCGAAGCGGGATGGCGTGGAAGCTGCCCAATTCGACTCGTCCACCGGTTGCCCGTTCGATTGCAGCGATGATCCGTCCACGCACCATTGGCTGAAAGAGCCGAGGAAAAAATACCGGCCGATCTTGCGCCACACTGGGTTCCTCATTGCCCCAGGCCTTTCACTTCGGAAGGAGCCGGAAGTCTACGGATTTGGGCTTGCGATCGCAGGCTCTCAAGCCACGAGCTGAGCAACTGGTTCATTTTTTCCTGAAGAAGCAGCTCGCGAATTTGCGGCGACGCGTCCCGCAGCGTGGGCTTCTTGCCATCGGAGGGAGCAAGATTGGGGAGCAGCTTCTCCTTGTAATAGGTCTCCACTTCTGACGAGTCAATTTGAATCGAGGGACGGAGGCGAGCGTCCACAATGCGGAGTTGATCCAACTCCGTCTCAATGTGTGACCTAATGTTCGATTCTGTCAGGTGATATTGCGACAGCGCTTCGCCGAGAGGCGAGCCGTGTTCCCGGAGATAATCACCCTTCAAGGTCTGCATTTGTTTTTCGATCTCTTCCGGAGTGGCGTGCGGAACTTCAGCGGCAGGCACTTGCTCGCGCAACAATTCCTGATCAATCAGGCGATCGAGCGCAGCTCTTCGCGCTTCGGATATCACCTGCTGAAGCGGCCTCCCAGACATGAGGCTTTCGTAGCGCACCTCATCGTCCCAATCGCTCTGCAAGATAACGTGCCCATTCACACTCGCCGCAATCCGGTCGAGCACTTCCCCCGCGTTAAGCGGCAGGGCGCATAGCAAGACCATCCCGACGATAGTGGTTCGAATCAGCATCAGAACGTCTGCCCGATACTAAAGTAAACATTGAACGGACCAGCTTGTTTCGTGCGCACAAAGTTATAGACCGGAGCCAACGGGTTGAAATTAGGCGCCTGAACAAAATCCGGATAAACCGTCGGATTCAGGTTGTAGCCAAAATCAAAGCGCACTGGACCCACCGGCGTCTTATATCGGACACCAACTCCAATCGCGTGCGAGATGTAGTTGTAGTCACACAGTGCCGCATTTGCGTTCGGCTGATAAGCAGAGCCAACCAACTGGGAACACGACTTCGTGTTCTGGTGCCATCGCAAGAGACTATGCACCATATTGTTGCCGTTGGTGAAAACGTTACCCATGTCGTGAAAAACAGCAAAGCTCATGTTGTCCTGAACAAATGGCAGCGTGGGTGGAGGGAATCGTAACTCCACGCTGTTCAGAAACAAGGCGGCTCCTCCGGTTGGAAAGCCGGTTTGGGGAAACCGCGGACCCGCCTGGTTAAGGCCGAAGCCACGGTGTGAGTTGCCGCCTCCCATGAAGAACAATTCTGGCAGCGGAATCGGGTTGTGGTTTGCTGCAAGCGTCGCTCCAGGCGGAGTGGTAACTGTATTGGCGAACGGGTTTTCCAGTCCAACCCGAGTGGAGCGCGCCAGCACAAATTGCTTGGTGGTTCTGCGCTGCTTCCCGAATGGATGGTACGTAGAGTTCTGGGCCAGCACACGGCTAAAGTCCGCCTCTGATCCAAAATAACTGGCGGCGACTCCGGCATCCACGGTCGTGTAGTTCCCTCTTGTCGTCTCCAGGTCATTATCTCGCCGGTTGCGGATATAGCTCAGCCCCGGCTCGCCCACGCGCACAGGTTGCGAAAGCAGCGGAATTTGATCTTGGCTGATGCGTAGGTTGCTGGCTTTTACCAGCCGGTAGTTGAAGCGGTAGTCCATGATCGTGGAAGGCGAGCCGTCGGCCTTCCGGCTGATAACCTGCTCGGGTTGCACCGATCCCTCAAGGCGCTGCGAGGTGAAGGTTGCGACGTCGAGGGTATGGTCAAAAAAACCGGTAAAGGTCAGCTTCCAATTAGGACTGTTGAACCAGCGCGGTGCCTCATAACTGATTAATCCTCGCTGCTGTAAACGACCGACTCTGGATTCAAAAGTAATGGTGTGGTCGCGGCCCAGGAAATTGAGCCGAGTCACATCGAAGGACGCCAATGGGCTAACTCCCGCCGAGCCCAGCGGCTGCTTGCCATTGATCGCCGGCTGTCCGGTTTGAAACTCAAAACCAATTCCGTAGTTGAAGGTGTAGCGCTTGGCCTCCCGCACCTGCACCAGCACATTCTTGTGCGGTTCCGCGCCTTCCGGATTCTGCACCGCTGTATCCACCTGGCGGAAAATCCCAAGATCATAGAGTCTCTGCTGAGTGCTCAACAGGTCACCCTGGCTCAAAGGATCACCCGCCTTGACCTGTAGTTCGTGATCCACAATGTAGGGCTTTGTGAACTCGCGACCGGCGACCAGAACGTTCTGCACGTAGGTGCGATCCCCCTCGTGAATATTGAAAGTCACGTCCATGCGATTGTCCGCCGCCGGCTTGGCCGTGGCTTCGAAGGTCGCATTCGGAAAACCGCTGTTGAAGTAGTAGTTCAGCAGGATGTCTCGGTCTTGGGCCACGTTCGACTCAGAAAACGGCTGCCCCGCCTGGGTGTAGAGCGGCGGCAACGAATCCACCGACTGAGTGGCATTGCCGGTTATCTGAAACGATCCCACTAGGATCTGAGTACCTTCCTGGATCTGAATTTTCACCCCCAGGTGGTTCTTCACCCCCTGGTAGTCATCTTCAACTTGGCTGTCAACCTTTACCTGCGGGAAACCGTTCGCACGGTACTTGTTTTCGATGGACTGAATATCTCCGCGCAGCAGCGTCTGACTATACCTTCCATGCAGAAGAAGAAGGCTGGCTTCCTGCACTTGCAGCCCGGGGCGCAGATCTTCATCGCGGAAATACTTGTTCCCCGAAATCGCAACCTTCACCACTTTGTGCCTTTCGCCTGCCTCAATCTGATAGATAACCCGCAAGAGGTTCTGCTTGGGGTCGGATTCCCGCTTCAAATCAACGCTCGAATCGAAATACCCGCGTGACTCCATGTAGTTGAGCAGGTTGCGGCGGCCTTCGTTCAGGAGGTCATCGTCGAGCGCATTTTCCTCGTAAACCGGAACGTTCTTTTTAAGCGTCTTCTTGCTGAGCCGGAATCCCTCGACTTGGATCAGTACCGATGGGCCGGGTTCGCTTTCAAACGTGTAGTCAACCCGATTCTGCTCCGGCACATACTTCTTCTCGGAGATGCTGACTTGGGCCAACCATCGGTTGCGTTTCTGGTACTGTTTGCGGATCCTCTCCAGTCCGCTGGTAACTCTCTGGGCCGACACAATGTCTCCGGAATGCAAACGCGCAATGTCCTCGATCTGGCCGCGCGAGTAAAGGCTCTTTCCAGTCAGGGTGACGTTCCCAACCCGGGCTGGCTCACCGGGATGAATCCGAAACGTGACTTCAACCTGCTGCGTCGCAGGGTTCTCCTGCTCCGAGTGGGTAACGGTCGAGCGATAAAAGTCGTTTTCTTCCATGAGGCGCTGGATGTTCTTGAGAGCGCGATCCATCTTCTCGGCAGTAAACAGTTCGCCAAGTTGCAACTTCGAGGCATTGATAATTTGTGACTCCGTCGGCCGTGCCGGGGCACCCTCCACGCTAATTCTCCCAAGGAAAAAATTAGGGCCGCTGACAAAAGACAAGTGCGCCTTGCCGTCAACCGTCAAGTTGCACTCGGCGCTGAGGTCGGCGAAGCGGCCAGTCGCGAACAGGTTGCGCAAACTCTCTTGCAAGCGGCTGCGGTCAAGCATCTCCCCTTCGTGGACAGGAATCATTCCTCGCAGCATTTGCTGATCAGGTGCGCTGACGCTAGGGAACTCGATTTCCCCTATTGGTTTTCCAAGACATGCCGAATCGTTCTCCGACCCCGCGACCGTGCCTTCGGTTGGAGTTTGAGGGTCCGCATTACCCGATTGCGTACTCGACCACAACACGCCCGTCCGCAGGCAAGTTGAAATCGCAATCGCAACGAATACACGGGTGATTCCCCTTCTAAGCAAACAAGCTCCTACGCGAGAAGATAAGAAGACGGACAGATTTTTGGCATACCGATTTTGCGCACAAAGACGCGCAGATCCCGCAACCCCGGTGCTGCCGCCACTTATAATAAATCTCCAGGTGCCGAACCACAGTGGAAGCAATGGTTCGCAGGCGGTTTGTGGTCATAACGGTCGTCGAAGTGGTCCCTGTATGAAACCCGAACTGGACGATAGATACTCGCGGCAAGTGCTGTTCGGCGGGATCGGCGCGGAAGGCCAGCGCCGGCTGCTTGAATCGCGCGTTGCCATCGTCGGCTGCGGAGCCACAGGCTCAGCTCTCGCATCCCTGCTGGCGCGGGCCGGCGTTGGGACTCTACGCATTATTGACCGCGATTATGTGGAAGCCAGCAACCTACAGCGGCAGATGCTCTTCGACGAAGCTGACGCCGCCGAATCCTTGCCAAAAGCGGTTGCGGCTTGCCGCAAAATTGCTGCTTTGAACTCGCAGATCGTCGCCGAGCCTTCGGTGCGTGACCTCCGCCCGGAGAATGCCGAAGAGTTGCTGGGCGGCGTTCCGCTTATCCTCGACGGGACCGACAACTTTGAGACCCGGTATCTGCTGAACGACTACGCGGTGAAAAATTTTCTGCCATGGATCTACGCCGCCGCAGTTGGCAGCTACGCGATCACGATGAACGTCGTTCCTGGTGAGACTGCTTGTTTGACCTGCATCTTCCCTCAGGGCCCCAGCGGCGTGATCGAGACCTGTGAAACGGTGGGAATCCTGAATTCAGCGGTGAACTTGGCCGCCTCAATTGCCGCGACTGAAGCCATCAAACTCCTCACCGGAGCCAAGCAGCAATTGCGACGGACGTTGCTCTCCCATGACCTTTGGCGGAATGAGCGCGCGGAGGTTTCAGCCGCTACTCCGAGGTCTGATTGCCGTACTTGTGGCGCCAGAGAGTTTGTCCATCTGGCGGGGGAAGGGCGCCCTCACATCACGCTCTGCGGTCGCAACTCGGTACAGATCCATGAGCACGAACGGCCCATTGATCTTGACCAAATGAGCGAACGCCTGAGCACTCATGGTCGGGTCCGTCACAACGATTTCGTGCTGAAATTCTGGAAGGAGCCGCTCGAGATGACGCTCTTCCCCGACGGCCGGGCGATTATCAAAGGCACCACCGATACCGCAATCGCTCGCAGCCTGTACGCGAAATATGTAGGGAGCTAGCCTGGGATGCTGCACTCTGGCTGGAGCAGGCTCTCAAGGCTGTTCACAACTCGATGGCGAAGAAAGTGTGGCAGTGAGCGCGACACAACTCCAGCCGCGTAGCGGCGGCATGTGAAAGCCCGGCACGGGAGTGCGGGGGGCGAGCGGTGGAACAGGACGAGTCCCGCAAGGGACGGCGCGGAAGTTGCGACACAGTCTCTGCCCTCACACCTATTCCTTTACTCATGAAATAGTGCGCCTGGATGCACCCAAACCGCAAGCGGGCTGCGGCTTTTGCGCAACTGTTTGCAAGGTTCAACGACCGCCGGGAAATAGAACTCCGAAAATCACCGGATACTTCGGCAAGAACGGGCAAATTCCCGGAAAAACCAGGACTCAAGCCAGACTGGCATGCCACCTGCTCCTAATCTGCCAGCTACGTTCGTCCCAGGAGGCAGTTATGCGTCTTTTCCCCTTGTCCTGCGCGGCCTTGTTTATCTCGAGCATGGCTTTCGCCCAGGCGCCCATGGTTCGCGGATACTACGGCGGCGGATACGGCCCCTACATTCCCATGACCACCGTCCCGGAATACACGCTGCAGAGCGTTTCACCCTCGCCGGTCGGCGCCAGCAATGCCACGACGGGCCTCGTGGCCGGAGCGACGAATTCCACGCTTTCGATGGTCAACAGCGATACCAGCTCCGTTCATACCGAAGCAATATGGTACCAAGGAGGCGATGCTCCTTTGACGTCTCCCGCAATCCACCTCGGCGTGCAGCCGCTGCGCCCAGAGCATCGCCGGATGGAAGCCCAGCATGAGCGAAAGGAAGCCGCGCCCCGTGCTTGGTTCTTCTACAGCTCTGTCGAAGAAACCACCCCCGCTGAAGCCACTATCTCCGCAAAGACGGGAAAGCATGCCGCGCGCACCTATAGCAACCAGGACGTCGAGCAGGAAAACCAAAAGAACGGCATCGTGAAGTACGACGGAAAAACCGAGCAGATTAAGTAGTGTAGTGTGGCGTGGCTTATGTGGTGCGTCTTGTGTGGTGCGGACCTGCCCTGAGCGAAGTCGAATGGGGCCCTCGCCCGCATTTCACCGGTGCAGCAAGCCCTCCAGCGTGCTGAAAAATTCCGGATAGGAGATTACCGCGGCGTCCGCCCCTCTGATCTCCGTCTCCCCTTCCGCCCGCAACGCCGCCACTGCGAACGCCATCGCGATTCGGTGGTCCCGGAAGGAATCCAACGAAGCGCCATACAGCTTCTGGCCACCAGGAATTCGCAATCCGTCGTCAAACTCTTCGACTTCAGCTCCCATTAAACGTAGGTTCGTCGCTACCGAAGCAATACGGTCGGATTCTTTTACCCGCAACTCGCGCGCATCGCGGATCTCGATTCCATCCGCAGTGTACGGAGCGATGGCGGCGAGAACCGGGATTTCGTCAATCAGCGCCGCGCTGTCTCCGTCCACGATTCGTACGCCTTTCAAATCTCCGCCCTGCACCTGCAATGTTCCGACGAGTTCCCCATGCTGCTCCTCAAGCTCCGCCATCGAGATGCGCAGACCAAGTCCCATAAGCACATCCAGCAGGCGCGCACGCGTCGGATTCAACAGCAGACCTGGAAGGGAAAGCTGAGAGTCGGGAAAAAGTCCCGCCGCACAAAGAAAGAACGCCGCGCTCGAAATATCCCCCGGCACGGTGGCCTCGATCGCGTGCAACTTTTGGCCTCCAGTGATACTCACTTCTCGCATGCGCCGATCAACTTGCGCGCCGAAAGCCTGCAGAGCCAGTTCCCCGTGGTCACGAGTTTGAATCGGTTCTTCGATGCGAGTTGTTCCATCGGCATAGAGTCCCGCAAAAAGGAGCGACGTCTTTACCTGCGCGCTGGCGACCGGCAAGCTGTAATCAATCGACTTCAATTGCGCTCCGGCAATACGCAGTGGCGGCCGGCCCCCATCGCCCGCTTCAATTTTCGCGCCCATCATCTCGAGCGGCTGGATGATTCGTGCCATGGGCCGGCGAGAGAGTGACTCATCTCCTTGAAGCTCGCTCGTGAAGGTCTGCCCGGCAAGAATCCCGCTCAACATACGAATCGTTGAGCCGGAATTCCCACAGTCCAGCGGCGTCGCAGGTGCCTGCAATTTCGCACCGGCACCGTGTATCACGACTGACGCGCCAATGCGTTCCCACTTCACACCCAGCGTCCGCAGGCA